>Ga0208330_1000352_pt1 | contig 22408 bp, 22 predicted proteins | sample DeeseametaMP1896_FD_184180 | JGI IMG/M metagenome (GOLD analysis project Ga0208330, IMG submission 184180) | Marine microbial communities from the Deep Pacific Ocean - MP1896 (SPAdes) | ecosystem: Environmental > Aquatic > Marine > Oceanic | place: East of Hawaii, North Pacific Ocean | collected... | reverse complement strand
CCTTCGAGTTGCTGCACCGCAATGATCAACCCCAGCGTGATCAGGGCGTAGATCCAGCCCTTGGCGATCAGCGCGACGATGACGGCCAGGAACCCGGTGACCACCGCGCCGACCAGCGGCACGAACGCGCCCATGAACACCAGCGACGCGAGCGGCAGCGCCAGCGGGACACCCATGATCGCCAGGCCGAGCCCGATGCCGGTCGCATCCACCGCGGCCACCAGGAAGGTGGCCCGGACGTATCCGATCAAGGTGTGGAACCCGGCGCGGCCGGCATTGCGCACCCGCGCGCGCACGCCGGTCGGGACGACGCCGGTGACGAACGTGAAGATGTTGCGGCCGCCGTACAGCAGGAAGATCAGCGTGAACAGCATCAGCAGCGCACCGGTGACGATTTCGGTGACGGTGGCTGCGGTGGACACGGCCCCGCTGGTCAACCGTTCCTGGTTGTCCCGCAGCGCCTCGAGCGCCGAGTCTCGGAACTGGTTGATCTGCTGCTCGCTGACCTTCAACGGACCGTCGGTCAGCCAGGCGCCGACCCCCTCGATGCTGGTCGAGACCTGGCCCGCCAAGGCCGGTACGCCCTCGATGAACTGGGTGATGACGAACGCCAGCAGCCCACCGAACACCGCGAACCCGCTGAGCAGCACCAGCGCGACCGCACCGCTGCGCGGCGCACCCCGGCGGTCCAGGAAGTCGACGACGGGCATCAGCAGCGCCGCCACGATCGTGGCCAGCGCGACCGGGACGAACAGGATCTCCAACCGCAGGATCAACCATCCCAGCGCCACCACCGCAGCCAGGATGATCAGCAGCCGCCACGCCCACGCAGCGGTTTTGCGCACCAGCGGGGTCACCGACTCGTCGGCGAGTGGATCGAGGGAGGGTCCTGCGGACATCCCGGTAGCGTAACGGGCACGCGGGTCTCACCCGCCGATCTGCGGAAACCGTTGACCCACGCCTTACCCTTACTTGCGTGTCACACGACGCTCCAGCGAGCGGCAGCCCGGCAGGGGCCGCCAACCCGGAGCGCAGCCGCGGCAAGTACTGGTGGCTGCGCTGGGCGCTGATCGCACTGGCACTGGTGGTGCTGACCGTCGAATTGGCGCTGGTGCACGACCAGTTGGCCAAAGCATGGAAGAGCCTGTATTCCGCCAACTGGATGTGGGTGCTGGCCGCGGTGGTGGCGGCGATGGCGTCGATGCACAGCTTCGCCCAGATCCAGCGAACGCTGCTCCGCTCGGCGGGTGTGCACGTGCATCAGTGGCGCTCCGAGGCGGCGTTCTACGCCGGCAACGCTCTGTCCACCACCATGCCGGGCGGCCCGGTCCTGTCGGCGACGTTCATCTACCGCCAGCAGCGGATGTGGGGCGCCTCGCCGGTGGTGGCGTCCTGGCAGCTGGTCATGTCGGGCGCGCTGCAGGTCATCGGTTTGGCGCTGCTCGGCCTGGGCGGGGCTTTCATGTTGGGGGCGAGCAAGAATCCGCTGTCGCTGATCTTCTCGCTCGGCGGTTTCGTCGCGCTGATCCTGCTCGCGCAGGCCGTGGCGAGCCGGCCGGAGCTCATCGACGGCATCGGGGTGCGCCTGCTGTCCTGGTTCAACTCGGTGCGCGGCAAGCACGCCGATACCGGGCTGACGAAATGGCGCGCCACCCTGGTGCAACTCGAGTCGGTCCAACTGGGTCGTCGTGACCTCGGCGAGGCGTTCAGTTGGTCGCTGTTCAACTGGGTCGCCGACGTCGGGTGCCTGCTGTTCGCCTGTTACGCCACCGGCGGGCACCCCTCGGTGGCGGGAGTGACAGTCGCCTATGCCGCGGCCCGGGCGGTCGGCTCGATCCCGTTGATGCCCGGTGGGTTGCTGGTCGTCGAGGCGGTTCTGGTCCCCGGTCTGGTGTCCAGCGGGATGTCGCTGGCCTCGGCGATCTCGGCCATGTTGATCTATCGGCTGGTCAGCTGGATCTTCATCGCCGCGATCGGCTGGGTGGTGTTCCTGATCATGTTCCGCACCGAGAAGGACCTCGACCCCGACCGCGATCCCGCCAACCCCGACGCGACCCCGCTTCGTTCCACCGACACCCATCTACCGTTGCTGTTCAGCCCCGATCCCGAGGCGCCCCATCCACCGGGTCAGCCCGGTCCTTAACGAAAGAGTCGTCGCAGCATGCAGATTCGTCCGTTGATCGCCGCTGCGTCGCTGACGACGCTGATGCTGTGCGCAGCCTGCGCCACCGACCCGGAAACGAAGAACGCCGGGACCACCGCGCAGGCCAGCCCGCCACCGCCCGCCGCGGCCGACTCGACGCCGCCACCGCTGCCCGGGCCCGCGGTCCTCACACCGGTGGTGGGCCGGGTGCTGGCGGCGCCGATCCCGGTTCCCGCCACCGACGGCAAGATCCATCTGGCCTACGAGCTGGTGTTGACCAACACCACTCCCCAGGACGTCACGCTGACGGGGGTGGACGTGCGGGCCGGTGACCGCACCCTGCTCAGCCTGCCGGGTGAGCGGCTCACCTACTGGACCAGGCTGGCGGGCAACCCGGTCCCCACCACGACTCTCGGGCCCGCCCAGACCGGCTATGTGTGGCTGGATGTGGCGGTGGATCCCGACGAGACCGTCCCCGCGGAACTCAGCCACACCGTTGCGATCTCGGTGACCGATCCGTCGCCTCCGCTGATTCCCGCCTCGCTCACCGAGAACATCGCGCCGGTCACGGTGCAGACCCGGCAACCCATCTCGATCGCACCACCGTTGAAGGGCCCGAACTGGCTCGACGGCGACAGCTGCTGCGACATGTCCGCGCACCGCACGGCATTGAATCCCATCGACGGCGAGATCTGGGCCGCCGAGCGGTTCGCGATCGACTACGTGCAACTGGGTCCGGACGGCCGGTTGTTCGCCGGTGACGAAGCTCAACTGGACAGCTACCCCTACGTGGGATCGGACGTGGTGGCCGTCGGCGAGGGGCCGGTGGTGTCGGTCGTCGACGGGCTGCCCGAACAGGTTCCGGGTACCGCGCCGACCGATCTGCCGCTCGAGGAGTACGGCGGCAACCATGTCGTCCAGGACCTCGGCGGCGGCAACTACGCGTTCTACGCCCACCTGCAGACGGGCTCGGTGCAGGTTGAGCCCGGTGACCATCTGAGCACCGGACAGGTGTTGGGCGCGTTGGGCAACAGCGGCAACTCCGATGCCCCGCACCTGCACTTCCACGTCATGAGCACTCCGGATCCGCTGCGGTCCAACGGGTTGCCGTTCGTGTTCACCGACTTCCGGCTGGACTCCCGCTCCACCGGCGACCTGGACGCACTGCTGGAGGGCAAGCCTGCCGAGCTCGAGCCGGGCTTCGCTCCGCGGGACGAAAGCGGCACCAGCCCACTGGTTTACGATGTGATGACCTATGCCGAAAGCTGACCGTTCCACCGCCGTCAAGGCACTCGCCGCCGATGCGGTGTGTGTCGTGGTGTTCTGCACGATCGGACGGCGTAGCCACGCCGAGGGGCTGACGGTGGCCGGAATCGCCGAGACGGCATGGCCGTTCCTGGCAGGTACCGCGGTCGGCTGGCTGCTGGCTCAGGCCTGGCGCCGCCCGATCGCCGTGGTGCCCACCGGACTGGCGGTGTGGCTGGCCACGGTCGTCGTCGGCATGGTGCTGCGCAAGGCCACCGGCCAGGGCACCGCCACCAGCTTCATCGTCGTGGCGTCGTTGACGACCGCCGTACTGCTGCTGGGCTGGCGTGCCGGCGCCCGCGCGGTGAGCCGCCGCTGAGCGCGCCGCGCTCAGGATTTCGTTCGGCGCGCCGCGCTCACAATGGTTCGGCCCCCCGCTCAGGATTTCGTTCGGCGCACCGTGCGCTATTCGTTTCGCGTCCCGTGCCAGCCAGGACCCGCCCGCGCCCGGCGTTCAGGATTCGTTCGGCGCCGTGGACACGGTGAGCGTCGCCCTCAGCCCGCCCAACGGGCTGTCGGACAGCTCGATGGTGCCACCGTGCAGCGCGGCCTGCTGCGCCACCAACGCCAACCCGAGCCCCGAGCCACCGGGGGCGGCGTTGCTGCCCCGGGAGAAGCGCCCCAGCACCGTTTCGTGTTCATCGGCGGGCAGTCCCCGACCGTTGTCGTCGACGACGATCGTCACCACCCCGTCGTGGCGGTGTGACGACAGCACGATGCGGCTCGCCTGGCCGTGGGTCACCGCGTTGCGCACCAGGTTGTCGACGGCCAGCCGGAGCCCGCTCGGCCAGCCCAGCAGGGTGCCGAGATCGTCGTCGAGCACCACGTCGATCTGCACCTGGTTGGCACCGCGCATGTTCTCCCGCGCCACCCGGTCCAGCATGTCGGTCAGGTCGATCACCTCGCGGTCCTCGACCTGGGCCAGTTGCCCCGACGCGAGTTGGCCGAGCGCGGTGATGATGCCCTCGACGCGGCGCTGCGCGCGGGACAGGTCAGCGACCACCTCGTCGCGTTCGTCGTCAGGAAGATTGTGGATACGCAGGGTGTCGAGGTCGGCGCGCATCGCCGTCAGCGGGGTGCGCAGCTCGTGGGCGGCGTTGGCGGCGAAGTCCTGGGCCGCCTGCAGCGAGTTCGTGGTGGCCCGTTGCGCGGCGGCCAACCGGCTGAGCATCGCGCTCATGGCTTCCGAGAGATCTTCGGCCTCGCGTACGCCGTGCACCGCAGGGATGTCCTCGGCGTCCTTGCCCAGCCTCTTGGTGTTCTCGGTCAGCTTGCGCAGCGGCCGGATCGCCGGGCCGGCCAGCAGCCAGCCCAGCCCCGCGGCAATCAGCACCGTCACCACACCAACCGCGATATAGAGCGGTATCCGGGCCCGGTTGAGCAGCACGCTGTCGGCGCGGATTCCGATGGACATCAGCAGGCCACCGTCCTGCTCCACCGGCACCGTACGCACGCGGTACTCGACGCCGTTGACGAAGGCGGTCTCGGTTCCCGGAGGCAGCGGCGGAAGCTGGAAGCCGCGCTGGAACACCACCTGGCCCGAGGTGCGGTCCCGACCGGTGGTGAGCACGCCGCGGCGCGGGTCGGACAGTTCCTCGGGAAACATGCTGGCGTCGACGATCGCGTCGAGCCGGCGGTCGAGCTGGGTGGCGTCGTTGTTGGCCAGCACAACCGAGGTCAGAATCGTGAACGCCGCGACCACGGCCGCGGCCGCCGCCGCGGAGGCGATCGCCACCCGCGTGCGCAGCGAGGCCGACCGCAGGAACCGGGGAAGTTTCGGACGTGTCTCCAACAGATCGGGTTCTTACGGATCTTCTCGCAGCACGTACCCGATTCCGCGCACCGTGTGGATCACCCGCGGCAGTCCGTCGCGTTCCAGCTTGCGCCGCAGATAGGACACGAACACGTCGGCGACGTTGGTGTCGACGTCGAAGTCGTAGCCCCACACCAGCTCGAGCAGACGCTGCCTGCTCAGCACCACGCCGGCGTTCTCGGCCAGCGCGGCCAGCAGGTCGAATTCCCGCTTGGTGAGCTCGACCCGTTCCCCGGCGACGAACACCAGCCGCCGCGCGGTGTCGATGGTCAGCGAACCTACGGTCAGGGTGTCCGACCCGGGGTCGGAATGGTGCGCTCGGCGCAGCAGCGCATGCAGCCGGGCCACCAGCTCACCGAGGTCGAACGGCTTGGTCAGATAATCGTCGGCGCCGGCTTCCAGACCGGCGATGCGGTCGTTGACGGTGTCGCGGGCCGACAGCACGCAGATCGGGATGTCGTTGCCCAACGCGCGCAACGCGGTGACCACGGCGACACCGTCGAGTTCGGGCATCTGCACGTCGAGCACCAGCGCGTCGTGCGGTTCGCTGGACAACAGCCGCAGCGCCTCCCGGCCCGTCGCCGCCACGCGAACGTCGAAGCCCGAATGCCGCAGACCCCGGGCTACCGAGGTCCGGACATCCGGGTCGTCGTCGACCATCAACACTGTCCGACCCGCGCCGTCCTGGATGGACAGCTCCCCCTCACGAGCGGGCGGAGCATCCACCCTGTCGCGCACCGGCGGCTATTCGGGCATGTCCGGGTCGCCGGCATCCGCGAACGCGTAGCCGCAGCGGTTCTTGATGTCGACCAGCGGCTGGCGGATCGCGGTCAGCTCGTCCCGCTCCTGCGGGTGGGCGTTCATGTAGTCCATGACCCGGGTCTTGATCTCCTCACGCGGCAGCCCGTGCAGGCTGGTGAAGAAGTCGTTCACGTCCGGATGGGTGAACAGGTAGGCCGACGAGGCAGCCGACACACCGGAAGCCACGCCGGCGAAGTCGGCGGCGGTGCAGTTCGGCGGGGCGGGCTGAGCGGACGCCGCCGGCAGGACACCGAACAGCGTCGCACCGAGGGCACCTGCACCCAGGGCGCCCGCGACCGCGCGCCGCACCGTAGGGGCCGAGAACAACATGGGGGCTCCTTCGTCAAGAGGTAGACAAGACCGGACCCGTGTCGGGCCCCGGTCGAGACCATCCTAGAAATGTAAACAGAACATCTGCCGACTTTCCCGCCAAGCGAGCGTTTAATCGCCGATTGGACCTCACCGGGCCCGGGCCAGGACGTCGCGCTGGGTCCTGAAAGCGCCGCCGCGCCGCGCGCGCCCTACGACACCGCGCCGCGCGCGCCCTACGACACCGCGCCGCGCGCCCCCGGCGCGGGGGTCGTCTCCGCGCCGACGTTCGCCGTAGCCGGAAGCTGGGCGGGCAGGCCCTGCCCCTGGCCCTGCTGGACGCTTTGGCCCTGGCCCTGCTGGACGCTCTGCAGCAGACCCAGCATCTGCGGCAGTGTGACCGGCAGCCGGCAGCGACCCGACAGCGTCGCCAGCGGCTGCTGCAACCGCTGCATGTCGGTGGCCACCTCCGGGTTGGAGTCGAAATACGCCTTCAGCATCGCCACCGACTGCGGTCCCGGCGGCTGCTGCGAGATCGCGGTCAGCGCCTGATCGGTCTCGGGGTGGGCGGCGAGGTAGACGCCGGCGTTGGTGGCGACCGCCCCGACCGTCTTGGCGACGGAGCTGACCGCGCACGGATCGGGCGCCGCCCCGGCTGCCGGGCCGGTCACCAATGCCAGCGCGACCGCGCCACCGGCGGCGACGGCGCCCAGCGCAGTCCGCACGAACGGTGCGATGAAGGTCTTCGGTGCGTCCATCATGTCTCCCATCAGCTCGCCGACACGCTGAGGTGCCGCGGGCTCGCTGCGATCAGTAGCAAAGGATCCCCGACGCGATACTTCCCGCGCACATCCTGCCATCCGCGGCGCCGCACTGGCCAACCGGCGAGCCCAGCGGCGAAGATGGCAGCTGGATAAAGGTTCTCTAACCGGTCGGTCGAGGGCGAGCCACCCTACAGCAAGCTGCTGTACGCTCTCGCTACGAAACGCCGGGGAGAAAGCGGGGAGATCCCATCCAGCAGTTCATGATGCGCGTGAGCAGCAACCTGCGCAGGTTCCGCTGGGCGGTGTTCGCGGTCTGGATCCTTCTCCTGGTGCCCTCGGTGCACCTCGCACTCAACCAGTCCGGCAACCTCACCGGCGGCGGCTTCGAGGTCGAGGGCTCACAGTCGCTGTATGTGCAGCGCCAGCTCGAAGCCCAGTTCCCCGACCAGGGGGCGTCTCCGTTGGCGCTGGTGGCCGACCCGCGCCCGGACGCGTCGTTCGACGACATGAACGAGGCGGTGGCCTTCCTGGAACGGGTGGCCGCCGAGGTGCCCAGCGTCACGGTGATGCCGAACCCGCAACAGCCGCCGCCGCAGCCCGACCGCCCGTATGTGCTGACCCTGCAGATCAGCTTCGACAACACCGGCGCCGTGGACATCGCCAACCAGCTGCGCGAGAAGGTCGGCATCGACGGCGAAGACGCCGGCGAGATGGACAACGGCAAGGTCCGGCTCTACGTCATCGGACAGGGCGCTCTGGGCGCCGCCGCGACGTTGGCCACCAAGAACGACATCGCGCAGGCCGAGAAGTGGAATTTCCCGATCGTCCTGCTCATCCTGCTGGCGGTGTTCGGATCGCTGGCCGCCGCCGCGATGCCGCTGCTGCTGGGTATCTGCACGGTCGCGGTGACGATGGGCCTGGTCTTCCTGCTGTCGATGCACATGACGATGTCGGTGTTCGTCACGTCGACGGTGTCGATGTTCGGCATCGCGGTCGCCATCGACTACTCGCTGTTCATCCTGATGCGCTTCCGCGAGGAGTTACGCGCCGGGCGGGAACCCCAGGACGCCGCCGACGCCGCGATGGCCACGTCCGGCCTGGCCGTGGTGCTGTCGGGCTTGACGGTCATCGCGTCGGTGACCGGGCTGTATCTGATCAACACGCCGGTGCTGCAGTCGATGGCCACCGGCGCGATCCTGGCCGTCGCGGTCGCGGTGCTGACGTCGACGACGCTGACCCCGGCCGTGCTGGCCACTTTCGGCCGCCGCGCGGCCAAGCGGTCGTCGTACCTGCACTGGGGTCGCCGGGTGGAGGCCACCCAGTCGAGGTTCTGGACCCGGTGGACGGGCTGGGTGATGCGCCGGCCGTGGGCGTCGGCCCTGGCCGCCGCGGCGTTGCTGCTGACGCTGGCCGCGCCGGCGTTCTCGATGACGCTGGGCAACAGCATGCAACGACAGTTCGACCCGACCCACGAGATCCGCGGCGGCGTCAACGCGGCCGCGGTCGCGCTGGGCCCCGGCGCACTGGGGCCGGTCCGGGTCCTGGTCACGTTCCCCGACGGCAACGCCGCGTCGGCGCCGGCCAAGGAGCACCTGCTGAACGCGGTGCGGCAGAAGATGACCGAGGCGCCCAACGTCGTGTCGGTGACCCCGGCGGTGTTCGGCAACGACTACCGCAGCGCGCTGCTGTCTGCGGTGCTGTCGGTGGACCCGGAGGAGATGGGGGCGCGCGACACCGTCGACTGGATGCGCGATCAGCTTCCGGCGGTGGCCGAGGGTCAGGCCCTGGTGAACGTGGGCGGCCCGACGGCGCTGATCAAGGACTTCGACGACCGGGTCGCGAAGACCCAGCCGCTGGTGTTCGGATTCGTCGCGCTGATCGCGTTCGTGATGCTGCTGATCTCGATCCGGTCGGTGTTCCTCGCGCTCAAGGGCGTGCTGATGACGGTGCTGTCGGTGGCCGCCGCCTACGGCAGCCTGGTGGTCGTCTTCCAGTGGGGTTGGCTCTCGGATCTGGGCTTCAAACAGCTCTCGTCGCTGGACAGCACCATCCCGCCGCTGGTGCTGGCGCTGACGTTCGGGCTGTCGATGGATTACGAGATCTTCCTGCTCACCCGGATCCGGGAGCGGTTCCTGCAGACCGGCAACACCCGCGACGCCGTGGCCTACGGCGTGAGCACCAGCGCCCGCACGATCACCAGCGCCGCGTTGATCATGATCGCGGTGTTCATCGGATTCGCGTTCTCCGGTATGCCGCTGGTCGCGCAGCTGGGTGTGGCGTCGGCCGTCGCGATCGCGGTGGATGCCACGGTGGTGCGGCTGGTGCTGGTGCCGGCGCTGATGGCGATGTTCGACGAGTGGAACTGGTGGCTGCCGCGCTGGCTGGACCGGATCCTGCCGTCGGTGGACTTCGAGAAGCCGCTGCCCAAGGCCGACATCGGTGACCTGGTCATCATCCCCGACGACATCTCCGCGCTGGCGCCGTCGGGGGCGGATCTACGCACCGTCGTCAAGTCCGCCGCCAAGCTGAAAACGCTGGCGCCGCAAGCGATCACCGTCGCCGATCCGCTGGCGTTCTCGGGCTGCCAGCCGTGCGCGAAGTCGATGGGCGGCAGGCTGGTGGAGAAGCGGACCCCGGTCGCGGTCGGCAACCGGGCCCACGGCAAGACCGTCGCCGTCAAGCTGCCCAAGCATCCGGTGACGATGTGGCGGGGCCGCCTCGACGTCGCACTCGATGCGCTGGGCGTGCAGGCCGGCGGGCCGGACGGCGGGTCGCCGCTGCAGCGCACCGACCCGATGGAGACCACCAACGTGTTGCTGCCCACCGGTGACCGGCTGCAGATCCCCACCGGCGCCGAGACGCTGCGGTTGAAGAGTTTCCTGATCATGGCGCGCAACAACGCCCGCGACTACACCGAGCTGGCCGACCTCGTCGACGCCATGGACACGCAGACCGCCGCGGAAGTGCTCACCGGCATGGACCGGTATTACTCTGGTCCACCGGCAGGTGCTCAGCGGGCCAACACCCTCAACGGGCACTGGGTGGCGACCCAGCTGGTGCGCAGGCTGGCCGACCCGCAACCGTCCGACGGTCCCGATTTCACCCGGGAGGGCGCCGAGGCGGAGTGGGCTCGGGTCCGGCAGCGGTGCCTGACCGTGGCAGTGGCGATGCTGGAGGAGGCGAGGTGACGGTGACCGGGGAGGTACGGGGATCGAACCGTGACGCGGCTTCCCCGCCGCCGGTGGACACCCGGCCCGTCGAGTTCTGGCCGACGGCAGCCATCCGCGCCGCGCTCGAGAACGACGACCTGGGTGTGTGGCAGCGCATCGTGGTCGCGATCAAGCGCGACCCCTACGGCCGCACCGCCCGCCAGGTCGAGGAGGTCCTCGAAACGGCACGCCCGTACGGGGTGTCCCGGGCGATGTCTGAGGTGCTGGTGCGCACCCGCGAACACCTGGAGGCCAACGAGTGCGCCGAGGTGGCCAAACACGTGCATCTGCTGCTGGAGCGCTCCGGCCTCGGTGAACAGGAATTCGCCTCGCGAATCGGGGTTCCCGCCGAGGACTTCGCCACCTACCTGCAGGGCAGCGTCAGCCCGCCGGCTTCGCTGATGATCCGGATGGGCCGGCTGTCCGACCGCTTCGCCCGGATGCGGGCCCAACGCGCCGACCAGTGACGTTTCTGCTGATTCCCGGAGCCGGCGGCAGCGCCTGGTACTGGCACCGCGTCGTCGCCCTGCTGGAGCAGCACGGTGAGCAGGCGATCGCGGTCGATCTGCCCGCCGACGACGACGATGCCGACCTCATCACCTACGCCGACATCGCCTCGACCGCGGTGTTGGACGCCGACGGGCCGCTGACCGTCGTCGGGCAGTCGATGGGAGCGCTGACCGCCCCGATCGTCGCCGAGCGCCTCCCGACGGCGGCGCTGGTGTTGCTCAACCCGATGGTGCCGCGCCCCGGAGAATCGCCGGGGCAGTGGTGGACCGCCACCGATCAGCAGGCCGCGCAGGTCGCCTACTTCCGCGAGCTCGGGCTGGGCCGGGAGGAATTCGACTTCGTCGAGGACTTCTTTCACGACGTCCCCGCCGACGTGCGCGCCGAGGCCGACAGACATCCCGAGCCGGAGCAGTCCGAGACCCCGTTCGCGGGGCCGTGGCCGCTGCCCGACTGGCCCGACGTGCCGACGCGGGTGCTGGCCGGCCGCGACGACCGGTTGTTCCCGCTGGAGTTCCAGCGCCGGGTCACCCGGGAGCGACTCGGCCTCGAGGTCGAGGTGATCCCCGGTGGTCATCTGGCGGCGCTGAGCCATCCCGACGAGGTGGCGGCCCGCCTTCTGCCCGCGAAATAGCATTCCCGGTCGTGGTCGGGCCCCGCAGGCACAGCCCTGGCTTCTCGCTCGCGATCAGCGGTTGTGGATGGGTGCGACGTCCTGCACCAACCAGCGGCCGTCGGTCTCGCCCAGCGTGACGCGCAACGCCAGCACAGCGGTGTCCGGTGGTTGGCCCGGCGAGTTCTGGGTGCCCCGCAGGATGACCGCCACGCTGGCAGCCTTCGGGCCGATCGCCTCGACCCCCGCCGACACGGTGCTGGCCTGGGCCGACACGTTGCGCCCCGCCATGTCCTCGGCGACCTTGGCGAATTCGTTTCGGAACCGGTCGGCGGCTTCGGGCGTCATCATGCTCACCGCGCGGTCGATCGAGGCGGTGGGGTTCTGCGGGGTGAACGTCGCCGAAGCCTCGGCCACGCTGCTGGCGATGCCCGTCACCGCGGCCGAGTCGGCCTCCAACGCCCGGTCCGGTCTGGTCCACTGCAGATAACCCACCGCGACCGCCGCGACGAGCGCGCCGGTCGCCGTCGCGACCACCGCCAACCGCAGTCCCGGGCCTTCGTCGTCGGTGCCGACGGTCACCCTGTCTCGGCGGGCCAGCACGAAGTCGACCACAACCGCCTGCACGACCAGCAGGCACAGCACCGAGCACACCGACACCCACCACAGCGGCCAGCGCAGCGCGACGCCGATGTAGATCAGAGCGGCCAGGACAGCGACCGGCGCCAGCACGTCGAAGGCGGCAACCCGCAGACGGTTCCTCATCGGATCGGCTCCAGCCGCGAGATCAGCATCTCGCCGTCGACCTCGGAGACGTCCAGGCGCAAATTCCACCGCACCGTCTGCGGGGTGTCGGACCCGGCGTTGTCACTGACCGAGGTCGCCACCACCATCACAGTGTCGGTGCGATCCGCCAGCCCCTCCAGATCGCTGCGCGGCTCCCGCGGCGGGGCACCGGGCGGATCGTGGTGGATCGTCTCCAGGGCCACCGAGTCGACCAGGCCGGAGGTCCGGGAGTCGAGGGTCTGCACAAGGCGGCGAAACGGCGCCATGGTGGCCTCGAAATCGACGTTGAGCTGCCCCACCGTGCCCTCGTGCAGGGTGGTGAGGTCCTGGTCGATGGTCTCCGGGGACATGTTGATCAGCACGCCGGTCCATGCCGCGGCGGCCTGCAAAGCGCGCGACCGGTAGTCCAGTTCCTCCTCGTGCGCGTGGTGCCGCGTCCAGATCACCGTGGCCAGAACGACTGCGACGACCGCCACCACTCCGAGCACGGCCGAGGCGATTCCGTAACCGGTGAAGACGCGGTCGGCCTGCACGTTCCGGTCCGGCTCGGGGGCGGGTTCCTGCTCGTCGTCGGGCATGCGCGTGAGGGTACCGCGACATTTCTGGAAGGATGTCGGGGTGACGGTAGAAGCAACATCGAACAAGTCGAATCTCGTTTCCGGAATCGATCTGCGCTACGTCGATGACTCGGCCCGACCGCAGGATGATCTCTTCGGCCACGTCAACGGTCGCTGGCTGGCCGGCTATCAGATCCCGCCCGACCGAGCCACCGACGGCGCCTTCCGCACGCTGTACGACCGCGCCGAGGAGCAGATCCGCGACCTGATCACCGGAGCCGCCTCGGCGGCGACATCAGGTACCGAAGCCGCCCCGGCGGCGACATCGGAAACCGACGAGCAGCGCATCGGCGACCTGTACGCCAGCTTCATGGACGAGCAGACCGTGCGCGAACGCGGGCTCTCCCCCTTGCGGGAGGAACTGGCCGTGATCGACGCGGCCACCACCGCCGACGAGTTGGCCGCGGTGCTGGCGTCGTTGCAGCGCACCGGCATCGGCGGCGGGACCGGCATGTACGTCGACACCGACTCCAAGAACTCCAGCCGCTACCTGCTTCATCTGAGCCAGTCCGGCATCGGCCTGCCCGACGAGTCTTATTTCCGCGACGAGCAGCATGCCGAGATCCTGGCCGCCTATCCCGGCCACATCGCGTCCATGTTCGCGCTGGCGCTCGGCGGCTCGACCGACGATCATGCGGGCACCGCCGCGAGCGTCGTCGCGCTGGAGACCAAGATCGCCGCCGCGCACTGGGATGTGGTCAAGCGCCGCGACGCCGACCTGACCTACAACCTGCGCACCTTCGCCGAGTTGGTGGACCAGGCGCCCGGCTTCGACTGGACCGGCTGGTTCACCGGGCTGGGCATCACCGACGAACAGGCCGCCGAACTGGTGGTCCGCCAGCCCGACTACCTGACCGCGTTCGCGCAGCTGTGGGCCGACGAGGATCTCGAGACCTGGAAGAACTGGCTGCGCTGGCGCCTGATCCACGCGCGGGCCTTCCTGCTGCCGGACGAGCTGGTGGCCGAGGACTTCGCGTTCTACGGCCGGCTGCTGTCGGGGACCGAGCAGATCCGCGAGCGGTGGAAGCGCGGGGTGTCGGTGGTGGAGAACCTGATGGGTGACGCGCTGGGCCGGATGTATGTCGAGCGGCACTTCCCACCGGCGGCCAAGGCGCGGATGGACGATCTGGTCGCCAACCTGCGCGAGGCCTACCGCGTGAGCATCAACGAGCTGGACTGGATGACCCCGCAGACCCGGGAGAAGGCTCTGGTCAAGCTCGACAAGTTCACACCGAAGATCGGCTACCCCAACAAGTGGCGGGACTACTCGGCGCTCGTGATTGCCCGCGACGACCTGTACGGGAACTACCGGCGCGGCTACGCCGTCGAGTACGCCCGTAAGCTGGCCAAGCTCGGCGGGCCGGTGGACCGTGACGAGTGGTTCATGACGCCCCAGACCGTCAACGCGTACTACAACCCGGGCATGAACGAAATCGTCTTCCCGGCAGCGATTCTGCAGCCGCCGTTCTTCGACGCGGACGCCGACGACGCGGCCAACTATGGCGGCATCGGGGCGGTCATCGGACACGAGATCGGGCACGGCTTCGACGATCAGGGCGCCAAGTACGACGGTGACGGAAACCTGGTGGACTGGTGGACCGACGACGACCGCGCCGAGTTCGGGGTCCGCACCAAGGCGCTGATCGAGCAGTTCGAGAAGTTCGTGCCGCGCGGCCTCGCCGAGTCGCACCACGTCAACGGCGCATTCACCGTGGGCGAGAACATCGGCGACCTCGGTGGGCTGTCCATCGCTCTGCTGGCCTACAAGCTGTCGCTACAGGGCCGTCCGGCGCCGGTGATCGACGGATTGACCGGCGAGCAGCGCGTCTTCTTCGGGTGGGCGCAGGTGTGGCGCACCAAATCCCGAGAGGCCGAGGCGATCCGGCGGCTCGCGGTGGATCCGCATTCGCCACCGGAGTTCCGGTGCAACGGCGTCGTCCGCAACATGGACGCGTTCTATGAGGCGTTCGACGTCAGCGACTCCGACGAGCTCTACCTGGCTCCGGACCAGCGCGTGCACATCTGGAACTAGCGGCGTGCGGCCAGATACGGCCGCACCGCCACGAGGTACCCGAGGAGCACCGCCAGCGGCGCCGCCATCGGAAGCCATGGCAGCGTGGCGGGCACGGCGACCGCCACGGTGCCGGCCGCGGTGAATCCGACTGCCGACACCATCGTCGGTGCGGTCGGGTTCGTGTGGCGCACAACCAGATACGCGGCAGCGGACAGACCGGCCAGCGCGGTGAACATCTCCACCGGCCCCGCCAGCGCGACGGTCAGCACCGTCAACAGCACCGCGGCGGTGCTCGCCGGTCGCCACCAGACCGACCAGGCGACCATCAACACGCCGAACACCAACGGCAGCAGTCTGCTTGCGGCGGCGGTCACCGGTGCCTCCGATCCGGCACCAGCGTCATCGCCTGATCCAGGGTGGTGTCGGCGGGCCAACCGATGATGTCGACCCCCACCGTGGCCATGTCGCGGTACATGAACGAGCGTTGCATCGTCCACATCCGGTCCACCAGCGGATCCCGCTCCCCCTGAATCGGGCTGCCCTCCAGCACATCGACTGCCACCACGGTGTGACCGCGCTTGCGCAGGTCGATCAATGCGAGCGCGAACTCGGTGTCCAGCAAGGTCGAGAACGCGATGATGATCGCCCCGGTGGGGACGGCGGCCCGGGGTGTGAGTGTTCCGGGAGCGGTTTCGAAGGTGTCACCGGCGCCGAGCATGGTGTCGAGGATCCGGTAGAACTGGCGCTGTCCGATGTCGGCTCCCAGCCAGCGGGTTCGGCGCTGCCCCAGAGCAACCAAACCTGCCCGGTCGCCGTACCGCAGGGCGCTCTGTACCACCTGCGCCGCCCCGCGCGCGGTGCGTTCCATCGCCTCGGTCGCCGGGCCGGGCGGCTGGGGATAGGTGTCGAAGAGCACGACAACGTCGGCCGCGCGATCGGTCAACCGCTCCGTGACGTGCAGGGCACCGCGACGTGCGCTGACCGGCCAGTTGACCGAGCGCAGGAGATCCCCGGGGACGTAGGGGCGGATGTCGGCGTATTCGACACCGGGACCATGGTGGCGGGTGAGATGGGTGCCCAACCTGTCGAGCAGTTCGGTGCGCGGAATCGCCGTGGATTGCGGTGGGGCCACGGGGAATACGCAGACCTCGGCGGCATCGACGGTGCCGACGCCGTCCAGCAGTCCACCACGGCCGGGCACCCGTACGGCAGCGCGGATCGGGTAGCGGCCCCAGCGTGGGGCGCGCACGTCGACGGTCCCGGGCGCCACAGTCTCGAGATGCATTCCTGCCGGACCGGAGCATATCACCGCGACGGGCGCGTCGTCATCCGCCGCGGCGGTGACGATCACGCGCACCGCCTCGTCTTCGAAGCACCGGTGCAGTGGCGGTTGCGCCTGTACCGTCACCGTAGGCGGACGACGCTGCCACCCGATCGAACACAACACACCCAGCAGGGGTGCGGCGAACACCACGAGGTCCGCCCGGCCGGTGAGCACAGCGCCGCCCAGTGCGGCGGCCGCGCACGTCGCCACGGCGAGCGTCAACGATGACGCACGCCAACGTAGTTCGACCTCTGTCATCGGTCGGCGCGGGGTACCGGGGTGCGGCGCAGCAGCTCTTCGACGACGTCGGCGCCCTGCACGCGCCGGACCCACATCTCCGGACGCAGGCTGATCCGGTGCGCCATCGTGGGCACCGCCAGGGCCTTGACGTCCTCCGGAATGACGTAGTCGCGTCCTTGGAGCAATGCGTGGGCGCGGGCCAGCTGCACCAGATCGAGTTCGGCACGTGGGCTGGCGCCTACCGCGACCTGTGGATGGGACCGGGTGGCGGCCGCCAGTGCGACCACGTACTGCAGGACGTCGTCGTGCACCGACACCTGCTCAACAGACTCCTGCATGGCGAGCAGATCGCGCACGTCGACCACCCGCTGCACCGACGGCGGCGCCGAGCCGCGGTCCAGGCGCCGCCGCAACATGGTGGCCTCCTCCTGTTCCGAGAGGTACTTGAGCTCCAGCCGCACCGAGAAGCGGTCCAGTTGCGCCTCGGGCAGCGGATAGGTGCCCTCGTACTCGATCGGATTGTCGGTGGCCAACACCAGGAACGGTTCCGGCAGACGATGTGTCACGCCGTCGATGCTGACCTGCCGCTCGGCCATCGCCTCGAGCAGTGCTGCCTGCGTCTTGGGTGGGGTCCGGTTGATCTCGTCGCCCAGGAGCAGGTTCGTGAACACGGGCCCGCGACGGAATTCGAAGCGTCCCGACTGCATGTCGTAGATGGTGGAACCCAGCAGGTCCGCAGGCAGTAGATCGGGCGTGAACTGCACACGGGTGAACTCCAGGCCGAGTGCCGCTGCGAAAGACTTGGCGATCAACGTCTTTCCCAGCCCGGGCAGGTCCTCGATCAGCATGTGGCCGCGGGCCAGCATCGTGGTGAGGATCAGGCTCAACGCCCGGCGTTTGCCGACGACGGCACGGCCGATCTCGTCGAGGACGGCTTCGCACTGGGCGGTCGTGGCCGCCGGACCGGAACTGCGCGTCACAGCTTCGCCAACCGCAGGAGGATGTCGTGAAGGACCTCACGACCGGGCCCTGGCTCCCGCCCGCCGGTGCGCGAGATGTTCTGCGGATCCACCCACTGCCACAACTCATCACCGAACACCATGCGTCCGGTTAGTTGATACACGTTCGGGTCCTTGGCTTTTCGGTGTCCACCGGCGAGTTCGAACTGCCTGGCCAGCATCGGACGCAGGCGTCGGTCCCAGTCTGCGCGCGACGACTCCGCCCATGCGATCAACGTTTCGGTGCAGCCCCGCCACCGGCGGAGCGCCGCGTCGGCCTCGTCGCCGACGTGCTCGTCCTCGGGGTCAGCGTCGGGCACGAGACGCCGGCGCAGCGCCAGCAGAGCCACGACCAGGGCAGCCCCCGTCGCCGTCAGCACGAGTTCGCGTTCGAGCTGGGTGAACGCGAAGGCTTGCACCGCAACCAGCAGAGCCACTGCGCCCACAACGAGTTTCGTCATGACACACCAGCCAGTTCGCGTTGCACGAGCTGAAGAGCGCGCACGGCCTCGGCCCGGTGCCCCTCGTCCATGACGTGCGCGCTGAACCGGGCCTCCTCGAAGAGGTCCACCAGCTCACCGGCGCTGCCCGAGCGCAACACCTGCGTGTCGATCGCCCGCGCGAGCACCTCGGTCGGTGTGTCGGAGTCCTGAGGTGACGCGCCCGGCGACTTGCCCAGTTCTCGTTCCATCGCCGCGTAGCAGGCGATGATGGCCTGCCGAGGGTCACGGCTCAAATCACCGATCTCGGCCAGGCCCAGTTCGGCGGCCCTGGCCAGATCCGGGTCGGCGGGCGGCGCCGACGGCTCGGGGTCGGGCGCCGCCGTGGAGGCGGTGGCGGAGGCCGGTGGTCTGCGGCGGCCCCTGATCGCGGCGACGACTGTGAGCACCACCAGCACCAGCGTCGTCACCGCGAGGATCGCGAACATGTCGCCGCCCCTGTCGGGCACGGGGTCGCGGCGCTCGGGCGGCACGGTGTCGGCCGGCGGCACGGTATCTGCCCCCGGGGCAGGCGGCGGTGGGTCCACCGGCTGCGGCGCCGCAAAGCGCAGAAGCAGGTAGAGCACCGCCAGCCAGATCAGCAGTGCCGTCGCGGCAAGCAGCAGTGGGCGCCAGGGCAGCCCGTATCCGCGTCTGTCGCTCGGCAGTTCCGCCCGGGCGGGTGCGGGCCGCCGAGGTGGGGGTCGTTTGAGCAGGGACAGCGCGATGACGGTCATCGACACCACCAGCATCGCGACGACGGCGATCAGGCTGCCCGAATCCTCCGTGGCCTCCTGGGTCTCATCCGGCTGCGCGGCACCGGGCAGATAACCGCCCAAGGCGACGGTGGCGAACAGAACCAGCACGATCACCGCGATCGTGCGCGCCACCGTCCTGCCGTCGCCGGGCATCGGCCCACCCTCGGATCCAGCACCGGCGGCCGGACGCCGTCGGCCTGTGCCCATGGTGGCACGCGGAGGCCGCGCCGCGCCGTAAAAGGGTCAGGCGGTCAGAACATCTGCCAGTCGGAGCCACCGTCGGGCTGCGTGTACCACCCGCCGTCGGTGTTCTTGATGACGACCGCATCACCGCTACCGAAGTTCTCGTAGAACCACTTCGCGTTGGCGGGGCTGAGATTGATGCAGCCGTGGCTGACATTGCTCTCACCCTGGGAGCCGACCGACCACGGCGCGCTGTGCACGAAGATGCCGCTGTTGTCGATCCGCACCGCGTACTCGACGTCGAGCTTGTAGCCCTCGCCGGACGGGTCGTCGACCGGCACACCGTAGGTCGAGGAATCCATCACGATCTCGTCGAACTTCTCCAGCACGTAGTAGGTGCCGTTCTTGGTCTCGTAACCGGACTTGCCCATCGAGACCGGGAAGGTCTTGACGAGCTCGCCGTCACGCATGACCTCCATCTGCTTGGTGTTGTTGTCGATGGTGGCGACCAGTTGCTCGGGCACGCTGAAGCTCGACTTGGTGCCGCCCGCGTCGATGTTGACGACGGTGCCGGCCGGCCAGAAATCCTGCGGGCGCCAGCGCACCTGGGTGTCGCTGGTCCAGTAGAACCTGCCGGGCACCGGCGGCACGGACGAGATGTGGATCGCGTCTTCGGCCATCTGACGGTCGGCGATGGGCCGCTGGAAGTTGATGTAGATCGGCTTCGCGGCGCCGACGATCGAGCCGTTGACCGGGTTGAACGACGGCGGCAGGAAAACCGGCTCGCCGACGTAGGGGGTCGGGTTCTGCCCGGCCGGGGTGCCCGGCGGAATCGTCGAGGGCTGCGCGGCGGCCATCGGGCTGGCAGCTGCCGGCGGCGGCGGCGCGAACGGATTCGGTAGGACGAAGGGGGCCGGCGGCGGCGGCGCCGGGGCCGGTGGTGGCGGGGGCGGCGCCGGCTGTGCCTGTGCCGAGGGCGCTGCCAGCGCCAGACCCGCGACCACAACGGCGGCGGTCATCGTGGCGAGCAGTCGGCTTCGATTGCGCAGCCGCATGCGTGTACCTCCAATTCGCGATTCACCCCAGTGTGGCACAGCGCGCGACGCGCTCTCGACCAGAAGGGCGTTGAACTGCACCTTTCATCGCCCCCGGGCTCCCAGGCGTTACCCAGGTGGGCGCGAATTAGGCTCGACTCATGATCGTCGCGTTCAGCATCAGCCCGTCCGGTGGCGACGAGAGCGGTGGTGTCAGCGCCGCGGTCGCCGAAGCCGTGCGGGTCGTGCGTGCTTCCGGGTTGCCCAATGAGACCAATGCGATGTTCACCAACATCGAAGGCGAGTGGGATGAGGTGATGGCCGTGGTCAAACAGGCCGTCGACGCGGTCGCCGCAGTTTCACCCCGGGTCAGCCTCGTGCTCAAGGCCGACATCCGCCCCGGTTACACCGGGCAGCTCACCGCGAAGGTGCAGCGCATCGAGGACGCACTGGGCTGAGCCACGCCGGGTGCTGGGCTGAGCCACGCCGGGTGCTGGGCTGAGCCACGCCGGGTGCTGGGCTGAGCCACATCGGTTCCGGGCTGAGCCACGCAGGTTCTGGGCTGAGCCCACGCCGAGTTATCCCCAATCGCGGATTCATCCACAGATCACGCTGTTCAAACAGGCAACAGTCAGAATTCGCACATTTGTTCGATACCGTCAGGTCATGGGTGAGTTCGTCACCGCCGAGGCGGCACGGCAGCGGTACATGGCGCTGCTCGATGCGGTCGACGCCGCCCACGCCGAAATGCGAGCGTTGTCCACCGACGACGTCGGCAGCCGATTTCGCGCGCAGGTGGCCGAGCGCCTCGAAACACAGCACCGGACCAACCGGGGGCTGATGTACCGCGTGGTCGGCGAACTGGCCGATCCGCCCGACGAGGCCGCCCCGATGCCCGATCTGGTCAAGCGGCTGGCCGCGCGCTTGCGCATCTCCGATCTCGAGATCAAGCGCCGCATCAAAGTCGCAGAGACGATTCGGCCTCGCCGCCAGATCACGGGCCCTCCGCTACCACCGCTGTTACCCGCGGCCGCAGAGGCGGTGAAATCGGGGGCGATCGGCGACGATCACCTGGCCGTCATCACCGAAACCATGAAGAAGCTGGCGTCCTCCATCTCCGTCGACGAGCGTGCCGATATCGAAGCCACCCTCGCCCGCGCCGCCAGCAAGCACGACGCCGCGTTCGTCAAGGAACTCGGTACCCATCTCGATGACCTGTTCAATCCCGACGGTCACTTCGACGAATCCGACCGAGCGCGCCGACGCGGCCTGGCCCTGGGCCCGCAGCAGTCCGACGGCATGTCGAAACTGTCGGGTTGGATCGACCCCGAAACCCGCGCTTACCTGGAAGCTGTCACCGCCGCTGTCCGTCCGGGCCGACACCTACCGGATGGCTCCGTCGAAGAAACTCCCGACGACCGCAGCATGTCTCAGCGGCGCCACGACGGCCTCAAACTCGGCCTCAAGGCCGGCATAGCGTCCCGGCAGATGGGGTCGCACCGCGGACATCCGGTCACCGTCATCGTGCGCACCACGCTTGCCGAACTCAATCAGGCCGCCCACGCCGTGACCGACCCCGCGATCCCCATGCCCACCCCGGCTCGCACCGGCGGTGGCAGCGCCCTTCCCATGCGCGATGTCATTCGCATGGCTGCCGACGCCATCCACTACCTGGCCGTCTTCGACGATCACACCGGGCGCCCGCTGTATCTGGGCCGCCAAACGCGCATCGCGACCACCGACCAGCGCATCATCTGCTACGCCCGTGACGGCGGCTGCACCCGGCCCGACTGCCTGCAACCCGGCTATCACTGCGAGGTCCACCACAGCCCGGACTGGAATCCCGCCGGGCGCACCGATGCCGATGCGCTGTTCTTCGCGTGCGGACCCGACCACGCCGAGGTCACCAAGGGCCATCTCACTACCCACGTCACCGCTGAGGGACGTCTGGCCTGGACCGACGGCACTACACCCGCGCAGATCAACCACGCGCACCACCCGGACGAACTGCTCCGCGGCGACCCCGATCCCCCCTGATCCGCGGAGCTAGGCTTCCTGGTCGCGGTGCTGGCTTTCGCCAGCCTCGCGATTCAGGAACGCACCAGGCGGGCGATCGCCGCTGACGCTTCGGCGAGCTTCGCGTCGGCCTCGGAACCGCCGCTGGCCACGGCGTGGGATACACAGTGGCCCAGGTGCTCATCGAGCAAGCCGAGCGCGACCGACTGCAGAGCGCTGTTCACCGCACTGATCTGGGTGAGGACGTCGATGCAGTACTTGTCCTCGTCGATCATCCGGGCGATGCCGCGCACCTGGCCCTCGATGCGGCGCAGCCGCTTGGCGTAGTTCTCCTTGTGCGCCGAGTAGCCGTGTCCTCCGGCGTCGGACTGGTCGGTGACCCGATCGCGGTTCACCGGTTGGTCATCACTCACGATTGGTTGGTCGCTCACGGCCGAATCTCCTCCAGCATCTGCTGCATCTGGGCGATCTCCGCCTCCTGGGTGGTGATCATCA
>Ga0208330_1000348_pt1 | contig 22612 bp, 25 predicted proteins | sample DeeseametaMP1896_FD_184180 | JGI IMG/M metagenome (GOLD analysis project Ga0208330, IMG submission 184180) | Marine microbial communities from the Deep Pacific Ocean - MP1896 (SPAdes) | ecosystem: Environmental > Aquatic > Marine > Oceanic | place: East of Hawaii, North Pacific Ocean | collected... | reverse complement strand
GACCCACCCATCCCCGGTCTCGACAAGCTCGACCACCGTGAGGTGGGACTACGACCAGCTCACCCCCACCACCTGGCTCTGGACCAGCCCACACGGCCTCCGCTTCCTCGTCCACCCCGACGGCACCACCACGCTCTGACGGCGCGCTCTGACCCTCTGCGTCAAATGAGGTCGCGCGCGGCAGCGTCCGGTGACAACCTCACCCCGGTGAATGCCTTCGCGTCGACCGCCAGTGCGACCGACCGCCCGGCGCCGTGGCCGGCGTACGTCGGCGACCTGCTCCTGCGCGAGCCCACCGCCGCCGACCTGGAGCCCGTCCTGGCCTTCCGCAACGACCCCGCCGTCAACCGCTTCATGGTGCGCACCCAGGTGACCGCCGACGAGCTGCGTCGGGAGTGGGCGGCGATCCCGCACAGCGACACGGACTGGTCCTGCCTCGTCGAGCGTGAGGGGGACGTCGTGGCGATGGGGTTCCTCGACGTGGTCGATGCGGCGGGCCAGCCCGGCCACCCCGCCGGCACCGATGGCGTCATCGGCTACGTCGTCAGACCGGACGCGGCGGGTCAGGGCATCGGCAGCGCCACCGCGTCCGCGCTGCTGCGTGCCGCCTTCGAGGTGCTGGGCCTGCGCCGGGTCACGGCCAGGGCCAACGCGGACAACCTCGGGTCGGCCCGAGTGCTGGAGAAGGCGGGCATGAGACGGGAGCGCTACGCGGTGCAGGCGCTGTGGCAGCACGAGCTCGGCTGGCTCGACGAGGTCGAGTACGCCCTGCTCGACCACGAGTGGCCTCAGGCGTCGGGCGCCCGCTCGTTGTAGCCGGGCGCACGCTCCTGGCCGGTGAGGCCGGCGATGGCGTCCATGACCTCGTCGGTGAGCACCCGCCGGGCCTTGCCCGAGGCCAGGCCCTCGAAGCGGCCGGCCACCTCGATCGGGGCGCCGAAGCGGACGTCGACCCGCACGACCCGCGGGACCGACGAGCCGACCGGCTGCAGCTTCTCGGTGCCGACCAGGCCGACGGGCACGATCGGCACGCCCGCGGTGAGCGCGAGGTGCGCGACGCCGGTGCGCCCGCGGTAGAGCCGCCCGTCGCGCGAGCGGGTCCCCTCCGGGTAGAGCCCGAACGCCTCGCCGCGCGCCAGCACCTCCAGCGCCGTGTCCAACGAGCCCAGCGCCGCCCGCGGGTCGTCGCGGTCGACCGGCAGCATGCCGAGCCCCTCGAACCACGCCCGCGACAGCGCCCCCTTCACCCCGGTGCCGGTGAAGTAGTCGGACTTGGCGAGGAAGACCACCTTGCGCGGCACGACGACGGGGATCACGACCGAGTCGACGAACGACAGGTGGTTGCTGGCGAGCAGCACCCCGCCGGTGGCCGGCACGTGCTCGAGCCCCTCGACGCGCGGCCGCCAGATCGCCTTGGCGACCGGCGGGACCACGGCGTGGAGGGTCCGGTAGAGGCACACCCGGCCAGTCTCGTGGTTACCGACGGGTCCGCCGAACGGGCGTCCACCCGCGAGTGATCAGGAGACCAGGCCGGCCTTGCGGCCCAGCTTCTCCGCGACCTCCTCGGCGCTGAGCTCGCCGGCGAGCAGCCGCGAGGTCGTCCAGCCCGAGGTGTCGAGGCCGGAGAGCCGGGTGAAGAGCGGCAGGTCCTCGGCGTACGCCGCCATCAGCACCTCGATGTCCTCGGCGGTCGGGGCGACACCCTCGAAGCCGGTCTGGGAGGCGGAGCGGGCCTGCGGCTCCAGCGGCTTCTCGTACGGCGCCAGCCCGAGGTCGGCGACGAGCTTGTCGGCGGCGGCCTGCTGGTCCTTGACGAAGGCGTGGAAGTCGAGGAGGTGCAGCTGCTCGGCAGGGAACAGCGACTGCGCGTGCGCCAGCTGCGCGCCGTACAACCCACGGCCCACGACCGAACGGGTGCGCAGGTCCTTGTCGCTCCACCCGGCCGGCCGGGTGCCGATCCAGGAAGCGTCGTAGCCGATCCGCACGGTCTCGGCGAAGGAGAGCCGCTCCTCCGGCGCCAGGCGCCGGGTGTAGTTCATGACCCAGTGCGAGAACGCGCGGTCGACGGGGTCGCGGAAGCTCAGCACCAGCGGGACGTCGGGGTTCCAGGCGCGGATCCGCTCCAGGGCGCCGGGCCAGAAGAAGTACGACGGGCTCGCGTCGACCGACATCGTCGCCCGGGCCCGCGGGCCGCGTCTCGCCACCTCGTAGCCGGTGACCTCGCTGCTCCAGTCCATCGACTCGTCGTCGAAGAAGTGCCACTCCTTCTGCGGGGCGCGCGCGATCGACTGGTGCGACACGAGCACCCGGTACAGCGTGCTGGTGCCGGCCTTCTGCACGCCGGCCACCACGACCCCGATGGGGAGGATGCCGTGCGGGGCGGCCTGGGGCGCGCCGTCGGGACGGGGAGCGATGACGTCCTCCTCGAGAGGGCGGGAGAGGGCGGGTCGGGCGGGCCCGAGACTAGCCGACGCTCAGCCGAGTCCTCGGGCCCGGACCGCCAGCAGCACCTGGTCGTCGTCGTGGGTCAACGACTCGCGCAGCAGCACGTCGCACAGCTCCTCGGGGCCCAGGTGCGCGTGCGCCGTGACCGTCTCCACGAGCCAGGTCAGCCCGTCGTCGAGGTCGGCCCCGCGCCGCTCGACCAGGCCGTCGGTGTAGAGCAGCAGCAGGTCACCGGGTGCGAGCTCGAGGCGGTGGTCGGCCCGGTGGATCGACGGGTCGAGCCCGAGCAGCAGCCCGGCCTCCACGTCGAGCAGTCGTACGCCGCCGTCGGCCCTCACCAGGACCGGCGGCGGGTGCCCGGCGTTGGCCCAGTGCACGAGCTGGCCGTCGGGCCCCTGCTCCTCGAGCACGGCCACCACGGCGGTGGCGACCACCTCCATGCCCAGCCCCTCCATCGCGAGGTCGAGGTCCTGCAGCACCTGGGAGGGCAGCCACACGTCGGCGGAGTAGGCCACGCCCCGGGCGAGGTTGCGCAGCTGGCCCATCGCCGCGGCGGCCGTCTGGTCGTGTCCGGCGACGTCGCCGACCATGACCGTGACCGCCCCGTCGGGCAGCGGGTAGCAGTCGTACCAGTCCCCGCCGACCCGGGCCTGCTGCGAGGCCGGTTGGTAGCGCACCGCCACCTCGAGGGCGTGGCCCGGCTGCGGCTGGGTGAGCAGGCTGCGCTGGAGCGCCTCGGAGATGGCCCGCTGGGACTCCGCCGCCGCCACGCTGTCCAGCGCCGCGCCCACCCCGGCGGCCACCGTTCGCAGGAACTCGGTGTAGGCGCCGTCGAGCGGCAGCCGCGGGCTCAGCCGGCCCTCCAGGTGCCGTGGCGGGGTGCCCGCGTGACGACGAGGGACCTCCACCCGGCACAGGACGCCACGCGACGGGTCACCACCGGTCTCCAGCGTCAGCCCGCTCCCCGGTGCCGCCCCGAACGGCAGGGCGACCTCTCCCAGGTCCTGGCCCGACTCGAGCGTCGCCCGGGTGCGTGCGACCACGTCCTCCTCGTCCACGGCGTCCTCGAGGGTGGCGAGCAGCTGCGCCACGAGGTGGCTGCGGCGCCGCGCCAGCACCTGCGCGGTCGTCTCGACGGCGATGTCGACGATGCCCTCGACCTCGCCGTCGGGGCCGAGCACGGCGGAGTAGGACCAGGTGAACCAGCAGTCCTCGACGTAGCCGGCGCGCTGCAGCGGCAGCAGGACGTCCTGGCTCCACGTCGCCTCACCGCCGGCCCGCACCTGCGCCAGCAGCGGCCCGATGGCGTCCATCGCCTCGGGGAACACCTCGTCGCACCGGCGCCCCAGGGCCGGGTGCTTGTCCCCCATCAGCTCGACGTAGGCCTCGTTGTAGAGCAGCACCAGCTCCGGGCCCCACAGCAGGGTCGCGGCGAACCGGGTGCCCCAGATCAGGTCCAGCGAGGCCCGCAGCGCCGGGCTCCAGCCCACCGGGTCACCGAGCGGGCCGGCCGCCCAGTCGGTCGCGGCGTACTCCTCGCGCAGCGCGCCCGCGCGCGCGAAGGCGTGCGACGGCGGCGCGGGGGGCGACATGGCCACATCGTGGCAGGTCAGCCCCACACCCGCAGCGCAACAGCGACGTCCAGGCGGACCCGCGCATCGCTGCTCACCGGGCCCACCAGCCGCTCGATCTTGGCCAGCCGGTAGCGCATGGTGTTGTAGTGGAAGAACTGCGCGCGCGCAGCCTCCGCCACGTTGAAGTTGGTGTCGAGCAGCGCCTGCAGCGTCACCCTCAGCCCCTCGGCCTCCGGGTCCTCGCCGGCCAGCGGCCCGAGCACGTCGCGGGCGAAGGCGCGCAGCTCGTCGCGGTCGGTGACCGAGGCCAGCAGCCGGTCGACGCCGAGGTCGTCGAAGAACGACGTCACGCCCCCGCCGTGGACCCGGCGACCGACCTCCACGGCCCGGCTCGCCTGGTCGTACGCCGTCGGCAGGCCCGTCACCCGGGCGGCCCGGCTGACCCCGCAGGTGAAGCCGCCCACCTCGCCGGCGACCGTGGCCACGGCGCGCTGCACGAGGTCCTCCCCGGCCCGCCGTGAGGGGGCGCCCCCCACCGGCAGCAGCGCGACCACCTCGGTGGCGAGGTCCGCGCACGGCAGCGTCGACCCGAGCCGGTCGGTGGCCGAGCGCCAGGCGGCCGCGAAGTGCGACTGCTCGGCCAGCCGGTCCGCGGCCGGGCGGTCGAGGGCCGCGACGAGCACCACGCAGTGCTCCTCGAGCAGGTCGAGCCCCAGCTCGGCGAGCACCTCCGCAGAGGCGCGACCCGACAGGGCGTCACGCAGCAGGTGCCCGACGTACGCGTCGTGCTGCTGGTCCGAGAACTGCCTACGCACTGTGCTCCCCTCACGCGTCGCAGGGGGCAGAGACTAGGCGACGTCCGGTGACGGCGGAACCGGAGGTGGCTGCCAGAAGGCCGCCCGGATGTCCACGGCGCCCGAGGGACGCAGCGCCGTGCCCTCCTCCAGGTAGGCCTGGCGAGCGGTGCCGAGGTGGCTGTCGGGCAGCGACCCGTCGGCGCGCACGACGCGCCACCAGGGCACTCCCCCGCCGTGGGTCGACATCACGTTGCCGACCCGGCGCGGCCCGAAGCGCCCGACGGCGTCGGCGATCGCGCCGTACGTCGTCACCCGTCCCCGCGGCACGGCCTCCACGCAGGCGAGCACGGCCTCGACGTAGTCCTCGGGGTGCCTCACCCCTCGATCCTCTCCCCCACCGTGACGTACGCCGCCAGCAGCCCGGCCCCGGCCACCAGGGCGCCCGCGAGGGGCCACACCCATCCCGGCGCGGCACCGGCGTCGAGGACGAGCGTCCCGACCCACCACACCGGCACCGCCGCCGCTGCGAGCAGGGCTGCGCGCCGACCCCACAGGGCCAGCACCGCGCGCCCGGGACGCAGCTCGGGAGGTCCGTACCCCAGGACCAGGGCCGACACGTGGGCCGCGAGCAGCAGTGCCGCAGCGGGCACGACGGTGACCGGGAGCCCGGGCTCGACCCACGCCCACCACCCCGCGACGCCGACCAGCGAGAGCACCCCGCCGGGACCCTCGGGTCGCACCGCCCACCACACCGAGCAGGCGGTCGCCCCGACCCACACCCACACCGGCGGCGTCCCCGCCGGCAGCGTCAGCGCGAGGGCGAGCAGCGGGGCGAGCGCGACCACGCCGCGCAAGGCGCGCGCGGACGCTCCCCAGCGCCTCATGCCCGCACCCGCGGCGCTCGGGCCCGGCGGCCCAGGGCGCTCAGCACGCCGTCCAGCGAGCCCGGGCCCCGCCAGGCGGCGGTGGGGCACCCCGCCCCCTCCAGCGCCGAGAGCACCCGCTCTCGGTCGAGGAGCCGGAGCCGCCAGGCGGCCTCGACCACCCGAGCATCGACCCCCTGGGGCGCCACGGGCGCGGCGGTCGGCGGCAGGCAGTCCACGACCAGCACCGGCAGCCCGCGCCGCTGCGTCGCCGCCGCGACGGCCGCCACCCGGTCGTCGAGCAGCGCCGAGAGGACCACGACGAAGGAGCCGGCCGGGGCCCCGAGACGCAACGGGACTCCCGGCGGCTCGGCGTCACCCGGCGTGATCGAGGACAGCGCCACCTCCAACCGCCGCAGCGTGCGCCGGCCACCGCCGCCGGGCAGCGAGAGGCCGGGACGACCCAGCACCCGCAGGGCCACCCGGTCGCCGCCGCGCAGGTGGTGCGCGGCCAGCGCGGCCGCGGCGCGCACGGTCAGGTCCAGGCTGCTGTCGGCCCCCTCCACACCACCGGACTCCCCGTGGTCGGCGAACGCGTCCACCACGAGCAGCACCCCGGCGTCCTGCTCGGCCAGCGCCGCGGTGACGTGCAGCCGTCCGGACCGTGAGGACACCGGCCAGTATTCGCCGCAGCCGGTCACCGGGGGCGAACTCCCGCACGTCGCCCAGCTCGACCCCGGACCCCAGACGCGAGGACCGGTGCACCCCCACCAGTCCCGAGGGCGACGGCAGACCGGCCCGCGAGCGGTAGGCCTCGGCGCGCGGCAGGACCCTCAGGTCGGTCCCCCACCGCGGCTGCGGACCCCAGCGGAAGCCGCCCCACACGCTGTCCGCACAGACCTGCTCCTCCCCCAGCCGCACCTGGCCCCACCGGTCGGGACGCACGACGACCTCCGGCAGGCTCACCGGTCCCGGGTCTCCGCCCGCCCGGTCGACCAGGGCGCCGACAGTGCCCCACGGCGGGTCCATCGCGACAAACGCCGCCGGCTCGGTGCTCCGCACGACGTGCTCGACGTCCGTGGTGCCGGCCAGCTCGGCGGTGGTGCGGACGGCCTGCCCCTCCCGCACGCCCGAGCCGCGGGTGCTCGAGCCCACCCGCGGCTCGACCCGGGGCCGGTGCACCAGCGCGAGCACCGCCCAGGCGACCACCGGGCCGGCGAGGACGAGCAGCGCCGGACGGGCCGCCGCGAGCGCGAGCGCGGGGAGCACCCCGGCGACGACGACCCCGCGCGCCAGGGCCGCGGTGGGCTGCCAGGTCATCGAGGTGCTGGGTCGAGGGCCGGGGCGCCGGAGGTCGAGGGGGTCGGCACCGAGCCCAGCACGTCGCTGACCACCTCGGCGCCGCTGCTGCCGCTCAACCACAGCTCGGGGCGCAGCACGAGCCGGTGCGCCAGCACGGCGGGCGCCACCGCCTTGACGTCCTCGGGCACCACGAAGTCGCGGCCCTCGAGCACCGCCCACGCCCGGGCCATGAGCACCAGCGCGAGGGAGCCTCGGGGCGAGGCACCGACCGCGGTGTCGCGGTGGGCGCGGGTGGCGGCCGCCAGGTCGACGCAGTAGCGAGCGACCGACTCCTCCACGGCCACGGTCTCCACGCAGGCCTGCATGGCGAGCACGCCCTCGGTGTCGGTCACGGCCTCGAGGTCCACGTCCTCGCGACGACGCTCGACCCGGCGCAGCACCACGTCCAGCTCGTCGGCTGCGGCCGGGTACCCGAAGGAGACCCGGGTGAGGAACCGGTCGAGCTGAGCCTCCGGCAGCGGGTAGGTCCCCTCGTGCTCGACCGGGTTGGCCGTGGCCAGCACGACGAACGGGGAGCCGAGGGGGTGGGTGACGCCCTCGACGGTGACCTGCCGCTCCTGCATCGCCTCGAGCAGCGCGGCCTGGGTCTTCGGCGGGGTCCGGTTGATCTCGTCGGCCAGCAGCACCTGGGTGTGCACCGGCCCGGGACGGAACACCATCTCGCCGCTGTGCTGGTGGAAGAGGTAGCTGCCGGTCAGGTCCGCCGGCAGCAGGTCGGGGGTGAACTGGGCGCGGGCGAAGTCCAGGCCCAGGGCGGTCGCCAGCGACCGCGCCGCGAGCGTCTTGCCCAGGCCGGGCAGGTCCTCGAGCAGCACGTGCCCGCCCGCCAGCACCGTCGCCAGCACCAACCGCAGTCCGTCGCGGTGGCCCACGACGGCACGCCCGACCTCCTCCAGCACCCGACCGGCGGTCCGGCCGGCCTCCTCCACGCTCATGTCCGGCAGGGGCGTCTCCACGCTCACAGTCCCTCGATCCTCTCCAGGTGGCTCAGCAGGTCTCGCGCACCGATCCGGCGCACCGGTCCGTGCAGCAGGTCGTCGAGGTCGGCGCCCAGCAGCTCGCGGCGCGCGACCGGGTCCAGGTCGTCGAGTCGGAGGCCGTGCCGGGTCAGCACCACGTCGGCCACCGTGCGCCGCACCCGCTCGCGCAGCTCCGGGCCGGGCCGGGCCGCGGCGGCGTGGTCCTCCAGCACACGGACCCAGGTGGCCGTGCCGCGGTCCTGGCCGGGCGCCAGGTGCGGGGCGACCATCGCACGGCGCCAGGCGGACGTGTGGTCCGGCAGCAGCTCCCAGACCAGCACCGCGACCAGCAGCCAGAGCAGCGCCAGCACCGCGACGCGTTCGACCTGCGGCTCGGTGCCCAGCAGCACCACCACCAGCACCACGGCGACGGCCGCCGCGAGCGTCGCCGCGCCGCGCACCCGCAGGCGCAACCGGTCCCCGTTCACCGCAGCTGCTCCCGCACGCTGGCGTGCACCCGGTCCAGCGCTCGGAGCGCGCGCGATCGGTCCTGCGCGCTCACCGGGACCTCGGAGTAGCGCGCCCGGTGGTAGGCCGCCGCCAGCACCGACACGGCGTCCGGGTCGGCCCCCAGGGCGTCGAGCAGCCGGTGGGCCAGCTCGGTCGCGGTCTCGGCCGGCTGACGGCGTACGCCGCCGGCGGCTGCGACCTCCTCGAGCTCCAGCCAGCAGGCGACGACGGCGTTGCGCGCGGGCCCCTCCTCCAGGCGCGCACGGCGCCCGGCGGCGCCGCCCAGCAGCACCTCGGCCAGCACCTCGGTGTCGAGCAGCTCCTCCTCGCCGGTCAGCCCCTCGGCCTGCGTCGCCGGCCGGGCCCGGGCGTCCCACCGCTGCCAGGCCCACCGCAGGGCGCGCCACAGCACCCACGCCAGGGCCACGAGCAGCGCCACCTCGAGGACCAGCAGGACGGCGCGCACGACGGCCCGCAACCAGGCGGGCACCTCCCGCGGCTCGCGCTCGGTCCGGCTCTGCTCCCCCGTGCCCGCCTCCGCCGACTGCGACGTGGGCGTCGGCTCGCTCAGCGGGACCCGGTCGCGACCCTCGCCCTCCAGCACCGTGCCGGGGCCCGTGGCCGCGGCCCACAGGACGAGCACCACCACGCCCACGGCGAGCAGGCTCGCGAGCACCGCGACCGCGGCGCGCGGTGCAGCCGCATCCCCGAGTCGATGCTCCACGCGGGCAAGGTACCCGCTGGTGCGGGCCGCTACCTCACAGCAGCGGCGAGAACGGCTCCGTGCCCTGGGCCAGCTTGAGGCCGGGGATGCCCGAGTGCTGCTGGGCGAAGGCGAGCTCGCGGGCCAGGTCGCCGATGTTGTTCGACAGCGGGAACGGGGTCAGGCCGAGGGTCGACAGGGTGCCGACCGCCTTGCCGTCGGCGCTGAGGAACGCCGAGCCGGAGTCACCGGGGATGCCGGGGGTGACGGTGTAGAGCAGGTGCGACCAGCCGCCGTCGGCGGCGTCGTCGCCCAGCGAGATGCCCTGCTTGGGCGAGAGCAGCTCGAGGCCCGCGCGCAACGAGGAGTTGCCGTAGCTCCACACGCTCTCGCCCGCGCCGAGGCCGTCGGTGTCGATGCCGGTGGGGCCACCCCAGAACGGGATGCTCGGGTTGACCTTCGACACGTCGCTGCCGGCGACCTTGACCAGCGCGAAGTCGTTGAACGAGCAGACCACCGGGTCGCTCGTGCCGATCCGGTTCATGGTCTCCCAGGAGCTGTAGGCCAGGGTGCCGCGGCCCAGGACCGTGCCGGAGGTGAGCAGGCTGCCGCCGCGCTCGAAGGTGACCGGCGTGCCGATCGGGACCGAGGCCTGGCCGCAGCCGTTGGTGTCGGTGGCCGCCCCGAGACCGGCGCAGTGCGCGGCGTAGCCGACGTACACCCCGCCGTTGCGGTCGGTGAAGACGAAGTTGGCGGTGCACTGGCCGCCGTCGGTGTACATCTGCACGCCCGGCGTGATCGTCGCCGTGGCCGCGGGGGCCCAGGTGACGGCGCGCTTCCGCTTGCGCTTGGCCGCGTCCGCGGTCGGGGCGAGGGTCGCGACGAGGGCCAGGGCCACCGCGCAGACGAGGAGCAGGACCGGCACGGTGCGGGAGCGCAGCAGCGTCATGCCCCCACAACGAGGCAGGGCCCCGACCGGCTACGCGGTCGGGGCCCCGTCTCACAGGGTGGGCTGTCAGATCACAGCCCCGTGGCTCACAGGAGGGGCGAGAACGGCTCGGTGCCCAGCGCCAGCTCGAGGCCGGCGATGCCGGAGTGCTGCTGGGCGTAGGCCAGCTCGCTGGCCAGGTCACCGACGCCGTTGGAGCCGGCGAGGGGGGCGAGTGCCAGCGTGGACAGCGTGCCGAGGGCCTGGCCCTCGCCGTTGATGAAGGCCGAGCCGGAGTCACCGGGGACGCCGGGGGTGATCGTGTAGACCGGGTGGGTCCAGCCGTTGCCGGAGGTGCCGAGGCTGATGCCCTGCTTGGGCGAGAGCAGCTCGATGCCGCCGCGCAGCGAGGAGTTGCCGTAGGAGTGGACCGTCTCGCCGGCGCCGACCCCGTCGGTGTCGACGCCCACCGGGCCGCCCCAGAACGGGATGGTCGGGTTGACCTTCGAGACGTCGGCCGCGTCGACCTTGACCAGCGCGAAGTCGTTGTAGGCGCAGGTGTCGGCGTCGGTCTCGCCGTTGTCCTGCATGGCCAGCCAGGAGCTGTAGGCCAGCGTGCCGCCGCCCAGGCGCGTGCCCGAGCTGACCAGCGAGCCGCCCTCGGCGAAGTCGACCTTCGTGCCGAGCGGGAGCGAGCCGGACTCGCAGCCGTCGGTCTGGGTCGCCTCGCCGGTGCCGGCGCAGTGCGCCGCGTAGCCGAGGTAGACCCCGCCGGCGGAGTCGGTGAACACGAAGTTGGCCGTGCACTGGCCGCCCTCGGTGTAGGCCTGCACGCCGGGGGTCAGCGTCGCCTGGTCGGCCGGCGCCCAGGTGGGGGCGGCGGACGCGGGGGCGACCGTGGCCGTGGCGGCGCCGAGGACGGCGGCGCTGGCGAGCGCGGCGAGGGTCGCGAGGCGACGCGTGGACGTACGAAGGTTCTGCAAGGGACTCATCCTCCAGGGAGCACTGGCGCCGACCACCGAGCAGGCCGGCTGTGACAGAGCCGACCTACCCGGTGTGGCACGGGCTACACCCGGTAGAACCTGTTTTTACCCTCGAGTAACCCCAAGACCCGTCTCAGGCTCGGGGCCCTACGGGGGGGACTCCCGCGCGATCAGTACGACGGCTGGCTGGGGTCGATCTGGTTGACCCACGCCACGACACCGCCTCCGACGTGCACGGCGTCGGCGAACCCGGCGCCCTTGAGCACCGCCAGCGCCTCGGCCGAGCGGACGCCGGACTTGCAGTGCAGCACGACCGGCTTGTCCTGGGAGAGCTGCTCGAGGGCGTTGCCGTTGAGGAACTCGCCCTTGGGGATCAGCACGGAGCCCGGGATCTGGTTGATCTCGTACTCGTTGGGCTCGCGCACGTCGACCAGCACGAAGTCCCGGCTGCCCTCCTCGCGCTCCTTGAGCATCGACTCCAGCTGGGTCACCGAGATCGTCGACCCGGCGGCGGCGTCGGCGGCCTCGTCGGAGATCGCGCCGCAGAAGGTGTCGTAGTCGATGAGGCCGGTGACGGTCGGGTTCTCGCCGCACAGCGCGCAGTTGGGGTCCTTGCGGACCTTCAGCTTGCGCCACGACAGCTCGAGGGCGTCGTAGATGACCAGCGAGCCGATGGCGGGGTCGCCGGCACCGGTGATCATCTTGATGGCCTCGTTGACCTGGATGGAGCCGATCGAGGCGCACAGCACGCCCAGCACGCCGCCCTCGGCGCACGAGGGGACCATGCCCGGCGGCGGCGGCTCGGGGTAGAGGCAGCGGTAGCAGGGCGCGCCCTCGACCTGCTTGGGCGCGAACACCGAGGCCTGGCCGTCGAAGCGGTAGATCGAGCCCCAGACGTAGGGGATCCCGAGGAAGTACGCCGCGTCGTTGACCATGTAGCGGGTCGCGAAGTTGTCGGTGCCGTCGACGATCAGGTCGTAGCCCTCGAAGACGTCGAAGACGTTGTCGTTGTCGAGGCGCTCCTCGTGCAGCACGACGTTGACGTGCGGGTTGGCCTCGGCGATCGACTCCTTGGCCGAGACGGCCTTGGACTTCCCGATGTCGGACTGGGTGTGGATGATCTGGCGCTGGAGGTTCGACTCGTCGACCTCGTCGAACTCCGCGATGCCCAGGGTCCCCACGCCGGCCGCGGCCAGGTAGAGCAGCGCGGGGCTGCCGAGACCGCCGGCGCCGATCACCAGGACCTTCGCGTTCTTCAGGCGCTTCTGACCGGTCATGCCCACGTCGGGGATGATCAGGTGACGGCTGTAGCGGCGTACCTCGTCGACGGTCAGCTCTGCTGCCGGCTCCACGAGCGGCTCGATGCTCACGGGGGTCTCTCCTCGCCTTCGGGGCTGGGGTGCTGGGGGTCGTGCAGGGGGTTGGTGCTCGGTCTTCGGTCGCGGGCACAACACCCACGGCGCGCTCCATGTTCCCCCACGCCCGGCGACGCGCGACACGTCCACCCAGAGCCTGGACAGCCGTGCGGTGCGTCACGCGCGTTAGGCTCCTGTCCCCCGCAAGTGACTCGGCAGTAAGCCCAGCAGCACGCCCGCAGCAGACCCCCGCGAACCAGGAGACCAGCAGTGACGGCAGAACAGCAGGAGGTCGGCGGCCTCCGCCCCCGCGGGGCCCGGATGCCCCGGCGCGAGCGTCGCGCCCAGCTGCTGGAGTCCGCGCTCGAGGTCTTCGTCGCCCAGGGCTACCACGCGGCCGCGATGGACGACATCGCGGAGCGCGCCGGGGTCTCCAAGCCGGTGCTCTACCAGCACTTCCCGGGCAAGCTCGACCTCTACCTCGCGCTGCTGGACCGCTCCTGCGACCAGATCATCGACAACTGCCGCGCCGCCCTGGAGTCCACCGACGACAACAAGCAGCGCGTCGAAGCGACGATGGACGTGTTCTACGAGTACGTCGCCCACGACACCGGCGCCTTCCGGCTGGTCTTCGAGTCCGACCTGACCAACGAGCCGGCCGTGCGCGAGCAGGTCGACCGGGTCACCACCGAGTGCGCCCGGCTCATCGCCGGCGTCATCCACGACGACACCGGCCTGCCCGACGAGGCCTCCCGCCTGCTGGCGGTCTCGCTGGTGGGCATGGCCCAGGTCAGCGCCCGGTTCTGGCTCACCGAGGCCGGCGGCCTCGGGCGGGACCAGGCCGCCGCCCTGGTGGCCGGTCTCGCCTGGCGCGGCATCGGTGGCTACCCGCGCACCGACGACCCTTCCGTCGAGCACTAGGCTGGCTGCGTGGACGTCAAGATCGGAATCCAGCAGGCTCCCCGCGAGATCACCCTCGAGACCGAGGAGTCGGCCGAGGCCCTGACCTCCAAGGTCTCCGAGGCCGTCTCCTCCGACGGCCTGCTCTCCCTCACCGACTCCAAGGGCCGCGTCGTGCTCGTGCCCGGCGCGAAGATCGCCTACGTCGAGCTCGGCTCGACCACGGTCGCCGCCGTCGGCTTCCGCAGCTAGCTAGCTCTCGAGGCCGAGCTCGCTCATCCGCTCGGTGTGCCGCTCGGTGAGCCGGGCGAACATCCGGCCGATGGCCGCGAGGTCGAGGCCGGGACGGTCGGTGCCGCCGGCCAGCAGCGAGGAGAGCGCGTCGCGCTCGGCGGCGACCCGCTGCGCCTGGATCAGCGCCTCGCCCATGAGCCGTCGGCCCCACAGGGCCAGCCGCCCGCCCAGGCGGTGGTCGGCCGCGATCGCCGCGCGCACCCGGTCGACCACGAACTCCGCGTGGCCGGAGTCCTCGAAGGTGCCGACCACCAGGTCGCGGGTCTCGGCGTCGAGGTAGGCGGCGATCTCGCGGTAGAAGTCGTCGGCCAGGCCGTCGCCGACGTAGGCCTTCACCAGGCCCTCGTACCAGTCGGCCGGCGCGGTGTGGTCGTGGAAGCGGTCGATGGCCTTCTGGAACGGCGCCATCGCCGCGAAGGGGTCGGCCCCCAGGGCCTCCAGCCGGGAGCGCAGTGCCCCGACCTTGGAGAACTCCGCCGAGGCCATGGTCGCGATCGCGACCTTGTCCTCCAGCGTGGGTGCCAGCTTGGCGTCCTCGGCCAGGCGCTCGAAGGCGCTGATCTCGCCGTACGCGATGACCCCGAGCAGGTCGACGATCGCCTCGCGGTAGGTCGGGTCCTCGAAGGCCAGCGGTGTGTCGCCGTCTCCCGCGTCGGGCCCGGTCTCGACCTGGGATTCAGTCATGCTCGCACCCTACCGATACAGTCTTGAAGCGTATGTGCGCGGTTGACCGGGTCCCGGGTCGGCCGCAGGGGTTGTGGCAGCGCCGCCCAGCAGACAGACCCGACGGGGCCAGCAACCACGAAAGCAGAACACTGTGACCACCTTCCGTGAGCTCGGGGTGCACCCCGAGATCTGCGACGCGCTCGAGCGCGGCGGCATCACCACCCCCTTCGCCATCCAGGAGATGACCCTCTCGGTCGCCCTGATGGGCACCGACCTCATCGGCCAGGCCCGCACGGGCACCGGCAAGACCCTCGCCTTCGGCATCCCGGTGCTGCAGCGCAGCGTCTCCCCCAAGGACCCCGACTACGCCGAGCTCCCCCAGGGCAAGCCGCAGGCCCTGATCGTGGCCCCCACGCGCGAGCTGGCCCTCCAGGTCTCCTCCGACCTCACCCTCGCCTCCGCCGACCGCGGCCTGCGCGTGCTGACCGTCTACGGCGGCGTCGGCTACGAGCCGCAGCTCGAGGCCCTCGAGGCCGGCGTCGACGTCGTCGTCGGCACGCCCGGTCGTCTCATCGACCTGGCCAACCGCAAGAGCCTCGACCTCTCCCACGTCCACGCCGTCGTGCTGGACGAGGCCGACGAGATGCTCGACCTCGGGTTCCTCCCCGACGTCGAGAAGCTGATGCGGATGACGCCGGAGACCCGGCAGACGATGCTGTTCTCGGCCACCATGCCGGCCGCGATCGTCTCGCTGGCGCGCACCTACATGCGCCACCCGATGAACATCCGCGCGGAGTCCTCCTACGAGAACGCCACGGTCCCGGCCACCGCGCAGTTCATCTACCAGTGCCACGACCTCGACAAGCCCGAGATCATCGGCCGGCTGCTCCAGGCCGAGGACGCCGACAAGTTCATCGTCTTCACCCGCACCAAGCGCCAGGCCCAGCGGGTCGCCGACGACCTGGCCGAGCGCGGCTTCGCCGCCTCCCCGCTGCACGGCGACATGGCCCAGGTCGCGCGCGAGAAGGCGCTGGCGAAGTTCCGCGAGGACAAGATCCGCGTCCTGGTCGCGACCGACGTCGCCGCCCGCGGCATCGACGTGCGCGGTGTCTCCCACGTCATCAACTACACCTGCCCCGAGGACGACAAGACCTACGTCCACCGCATCGGCCGCACCGGCCGCGCGGGCGCCACCGGCATCGCGATCACGCTGGTCGACTGGCAGGACCTGCACCGCTGGAAGCTCATCAACAAGGCGCTGGACCTGCCCTTCGACGAGCCGCTGGAGACCTACTCCACCTCCGAGCACCTCTTCCACGACCAGGGCATCGCCCCGGGCACCAAGGGCCGCATCGCCGACCCCAAGCCGGTGGAGAAGAAGGAGCCCCGCGAGCGCTCGGGCGACCGGGCCCCGCGCAACCGCAACCGCAACCGGACGCGCACCCGCTCGCGCGGCGGGGAGGTCGTGGCCGAGGTCAAGACCACCGAGTCCGGCGAGAAGCAGGTCGAGAAGGTCGAGTCCTCGGCGGGCTCGGGCTCCGGCTCCTCGAGCAGCCGCAACCGTCGTCGTCGCCGCTCGCGCGGTGGCGGCGGTGGCCAGGGCGGCGGCCAGCAGGGCGCCGGCCAGAACAGCCAGGGCGGCTCCGCGCCCGCCGGCGACTGAGCCCGCTCAGCCACTCGGACAGACGACGAGGCCCGCTCCCCTCCAGGGGGAGCGGGCCTCGTGCGTGTCTCAGCGCTTCTTGCGTCCCGCTCGCGTGACGAGGTTCGCGGCGACCTCCCGGTAGGCCTGGGCGCCCTTGCTGGTGCGGCTCGTCGCGAGGATCGAGCGGCCGGCCGCGGGGGCCTCGGCGAACTTGATGGTCTTGGGGATCGGCGGCTCGACGACCTCGAGCTCGTAGGTCTCGGCGATGGTCTCCAGCACCGTGCGCGAGTGGTTGGTGCGGCCGTCGTACAACGTCGGCAGCACGCCCCAGACCTCGAGCTTGCGGTTGGTGAACCTCCGGACGTCGTGCACGGTGTCGAGCAGTTGGCCCACCCCGCGGTGCGACAGGGTCTCGCACTGCAGCGGGATGAGGACCCCGCGCGCGGCGGTCAGCGCCGCGACCGTCAGCACGCCCAGCGAGGGCGGGCAGTCCAGCAGCACCCAGTCGTAGTCGTCCTCGACGTCCTCCACGACCATCTTGACCACGTGCTCGCGGCCGGTGCGGGTGAGCAGGTCCGCCTCGGCGCGGGCGAGCTCGATGGTGGCCGGCAGCAGGTGCACGCCGTCCTCGGTCTCGATGATCACCTCGCCGGGGTCGGTGCCCTTGGTCAGCACGTGGTGCACCGAGACCTCGAGGTCCTCGGGGTCGATGCCCAGGGAGAAGGTCAGGCAGGCCTGCGGGTCGAGGTCGACGAGCAGCACCCGCTGCCCGAGCTCGGCGAGAGCCGCGCCGATCGACGCGACGGAGGTGGTCTTGGCGACGCCGCCCTTCTGGTTGGCGACGGCGAGTGTCGTGGTCATCGAGGGTCATCATGCCGGACGGGTCGCACGCTGCCGAGGTGGGACCTGTTCTACTCGGGTCATGTCTCGCTCCCTGGTCACCGGCCCGACCGCCGGCATCGGACGCTCCTTCGCCCACCAGCTCGCCGCGCGCGGCGACGACCTCGTGCTCGTCGCCCGGGACGCGGCCCGGCTCGAGGAGCTCGCCGACGAGCTCCGCGCGCAGCACGACATCGAGGTGGAGGTGCTCGCCGCCGACCTCGCCGACCGCGACCAGCTGCGCCGGGTCGAGGAGCGGCTGGCCGACCTGCAGAGCCCGGTCGACCTGCTGGTCAACAACGCCGGGTTCGGCCTGAAGGGCCGCTTCCTCGACAACGACGTCGAGGCCGAGACCGCGATGCTCGACGTCCTGGTCACCGCCGTCCTGCGGCTCACCCACGCCGCGCTGGGCCCGATGGCAGCGCGCGGTCACGGCGGCGTCATCAACGTCTCCAGCGTCGCCGCCTTCCTCCCCCGCGGCACCTACTCCGCGGCGAAGGCCTACGTGAACCGGCTCGGCGAGTGGGCGGCAGCGGAGTACGCCGAGCAGGGCGTCACCGTCACCACCCTGTGCCCGGGCTTCGTCCGCACGGAGTTCCACGAGCGGATGGGCGTGGGCCGCGACTCCGCCCCGGCGTGGATGTGGCTGGACGCCGACGACCTGGTCCGCGACGCCCTGGCCGACCACGCGAAGGGGAAGGTCTACTCGATCCCCAGCGCGCAGTACAAGGTCATCGCCGGTGCCGCCCGTCTGGTGCCCAGCGGCCTGCTCCAGCGCTTCCAGGGGCTGGGCCGCAAGTAGCGGGACCGGCTCTCAGAGCCCCAGCGGCTCGGGCGCCGGCCGGCCGGAGGCGGCGCGGGCTTCCGCGGCGGCCGCCAGCAGCCGCTCGAGCTCCTCGGGAGCCGTGGTGTTGCAGGCGAGGTCGTGGCCGACCTTGCCGGTCCCGTGGTGGTCGCTGGAGCCGGTGACGACCAGGTCGAGGTTGCGGGCGATCGCGCGCAGCGCGTCGCGGGCCCCGGCGTCGTGGTCCTGGTGGTCGACCTCGAGGCCGACCAGGCCCAGGTCGGCCAGCTCGGCGATGGCCGCCTCGTCGGGGGTGCGGGTACGCCGGCGGCCCCACGCGTGCGCGATCACGCTGACCCCGCCGGCCTCGGCGACCACGCGGATGGTCTCGCGCAGCGGGGCGGCGTACCTGTCGACGTACCCGGGCATGCCGGGGTTGAGGAACCGCCGAAACGCCTCGTCGCGGTCGGCCACCACCCCGGCGACGACCAGCGCGTCGGCGATGTGCGGGCGCCCGCTGGCCGCGGCGTCCCCGGAGACCCGGGCGACGTCGTCCTCGCTCAGCTCGACGTCGACCTCGCGCAGCCGCGCCAGCACCGCGGGCACGCGGGACGACCGGCCCTCCAGCACCCTGTCGAGCAGCGCCACCAGCGGCGGGTACGTCGGGTCGGGGAGGTAGGCCAGCAGGTGCACGCCGCGTCCGTCGAGGCGGGTGCTGACCTCCATCCCGCGGACCAGTCCGAGACCGGCGGCGTCGGCCGCGCGAGCCGCCTCGTCCCACCCCTCCGCGGTGTCGTGGTCGGTGACCCCGAGGACGTCCACACCTGCCGCGACCGCGGCGGTCACCAGCTCGGTGGGCGACTGGGTGCCGTCGCTGGCCCGGGTGTGGGTGTGCAGGTCGACCTTCACCGGCTCACCACGGGGTCTGTCAGGGGGCTCACCACGGTGGCGCCGGCCCGGCGAAGGGCAGCTCGACCAGGGGGGGCCCGACCGGCGCGACGTCTCGCAGGATCCAGTCGTCGCGCAGCAGCAGCACCGCCGAGGCCGGCCGGACCACGATCCACAGCCAGCGCCCGAAGGCCTCCCCCGCCACGACCGAGCGGTCCCACTCCCCGCTGGAGCCGCTGGTCGAGACCGACCACAGCGGCACCTGCTTCTGCTCCAGCCGCACGCGCACCAGCGGCTGGCCCTGGAAGTGGCCGGGGTCGGGGTCGTCGTGGCGGGTGCCGGCGACGCGGGCCCCGAGGCCGGTGCCGGGCTCCTCGGTGACGACCAGGACGTCGACCGGTCCGTCGAGCTCGCTGGTGCCGGTGACGCAGGTCAGCGTGCCGCGCACCCGGTCGCCCTCGGTGACCGCTGCCAGGTCGCTGATCGACCAACCGGGGCTCAGCGGCCACGGGAGGTAGGTCGGGAAGTCGCGGGTCCGGCCCAGGTGCGAGGCGAGCTCGTCGTACGTCGCCGCCTCGGGCCGCCACAGCACGTGCGTGGGCCCGTGGTCCGGGCACGACCAGGCGCCTCCGGCCTCCGACGCGGTCCGCGTCACGGGGGCCGAGCAGCGGGAGCAGGAGGGCTGCACGGGCACGGGCATACCGTACCGAGTGGCGCGCGGCTCGGTCCCGGCTGCTCGGTCCCGGCTGCTCGGTACCGGTCGCTCAGTCCTCCCGGGGCGTGCTGCGCTCCACCAGCAGCTCGACCTGCGCGCGCAGCGCGGCGATCTCCGCGCGCAGCTCCTCGCGCTCGGCGGCCTCGCGCCGCTCGTCCTCGGCGTCGTCGGCATCGGTGACGCGCTCGACCAGCCAGCTGGCCAGCGTGGCGGTGACGACACCGAGCAGGGCCACCCCGGTGATCATCAGCAGCGCCCCGACGACCCGGCCGCTGGTGGTGACCGGGTAGGTGTCGCCGTACCCGACGGTGGTCATGGTCGTCAGGGCCCACCACATCGCGTCGCCGAAGGAGGTGATCGAGGCTCCCTCGGCGTACCTCTCGGCCTGCAGTGCCGCCAGGGCGGCGACGTAGGCGACGATGCCGGAGCCGAACCCGACGTAGAGGCCCACCCGGCCCCGCAGTCCCTGCGAGGCCGAGCGGTTGAGGACCTTGACCAGCAGCACCAGCTGCAGCGGGCGCAGCGCCGGCAGCAGCAGCACCGCCGCGTCGAACGCGTGCCGCCACGCCCAGCGGAACCGGTGGTCTGCGGCGACCAGCCGCACCACGAAGTCGACGATGAAGACCAGCCACAGCAGGCCCACCACCGTGGCGCACAGCGCCTTCCACCGTCCCGGCATGCCGGGGTCGAGGATCGGCAGCGAGTAGGCCACCAGGAACACCAGCGCGGCGCCGGCCAGCGGCCACCGCGTCCAGCGCTCCCAGGTGCTGGTGGTGGGGGTCCTCACGGGACCGGTCAGTCGGCCTTCGCGTCCGGCCCGGGCCAGTTCTTGTCCGGCTGCGGGGTCGGGCGGCCGGGCTGCTCGCCGCCCCGCGCCTCGAGGTAGTTGTCCTTCGGCACCATCACCTTGCGGCGGAAGATGCACACGACCTTGCCGTCCTGGTTGTAGCCGATCGTCTCGACGTGGACGACGCCCCGGTCGTCCTTGGAGGTCGACTCCCACTTGTCGAGCACGGTGGTCTCGCCGTACAGCGTGTCGCCGTGGAAGGTCGGCGCGACGTGGCGCAGCGACTCGATCTCGAGGTTGGCGATCGCCTTGCCGGAGATGTCGGGCACCGACATGCCGAGCAGGATGGAGTAGACGTAGTTGCCCACCACGACGTTCTTGCCGAACTGCGTGGTCTCCTCGGCGTAGTTGGTGTCCATGTGCAGCGGGTGGTGGTTCATGGTGAGCAGGCAGAACATGTGGTCGTCGAACTCGGTGACCGTCTTGCCGGGCCAGTGCTTGTAGGTCGCACCGACCTCGAACTCCTCGTAGCTGCGACCGAACTGCACGTCTGCTCCTCTGCTCTGCTGCTGGTGACTGGTGGGTAACAAGGCCCCGCGTCATCCTGCCACGCGGAACCGGCCCGGAGGGGCTAGCGTCTCAGCACCATGAGCATGCTGCGCATCACCCTCCGCCGAGCCCTGGCCGCGACCACCGCCGGCCTCCTGCTGCTGCCGCTGGCCGCCTGCAGCGGCGAGGACGAGGTGGCGCGCGATCAGCCGGCTCCCACCGGCACCGCCTCCTCCGACCAGGACGTGGAGGCCGAGGAGCCCACCAGCGGCCCCGATGTCGGCTTCGGTCCCACCGACTACGCCTTCACCCTCCAGGTCTCGTGCTTCTGCCCGTACGCCGCCGTGCCGGTGCGCGTCACTGTCGAGGACGACCGGGTGGTCGACGCCGTCTTCGAGAAGGGCGGCGGCCGCGGCGGCGCGAAGGCCGGCGAACCGGCGCCGGAGTTCTTCGAGATCACCATCGACGAGGTGATCGCCGAGGCGGAGGACGCCGAGGAGGCGGGCGCCGCCCGCGTGGACGTCACCTGGCCCGAGGGCAGCGACTACCCGACCGAGGTCTACATCGACCGCGACGAGCGGATGGCCGACGAGGAGATCGGCTACTCGCTGTCCGACGTCAAGGTCGTCGGAGAGGGCATCGGCGGCTGACCATCCCGCCGAGCCGGCGCATCAATACGCCGGCTCGACCCGCACGCCCGGCCGAACCGGCGTATCAGTACGCCGGCTCGACCCGCACACGCCCACACAACGACGCCGAGCCGGCGCGTCCATGTGGAAGGACGAGCCGGCTCGGCGTCGACGAGGTGCGTGGATCAGGCGATGCAGGCTCCGGTCAGAGCTTGTACTCCTTGAGGAGCTGGCGGCCGATGATCATCTTCTGGATGTCGGAGGTGCCCTCGCCGATGAGCATGAACTTGACCTCGCGCATCAGGCGCTCGATCTCGTACTCCTTGGAGTAGCCGTAGCCGCCGTGGATGCGGAAGGCGTCCTCGACGACCTCGTTGGCGTACTCCGAGGCGACCATCTTGGCCATGCCGGCCTCGACGTCCATGCGCTCGCCCTTGTCCTTGAGACGGGCGGCGCGGACCATCATCGTGTGCGCGACCTCGACCTTGGTCGCCATCTCCGCGAGGCGGAAGAGCACGGCCTGGTGCTCCGCGATGGCCTTGCCGAAGGTCTTGCGCTGCTGGGCGTACTCGACGGCCAGCTCGAAGCCGCGCCAGGCCAGGCCGCAGGCGCGGGCCGCGACGTTGACGCGACCGACCTCGACGCCGTCCATCATGTGGAAGAAGCCCTTGCCGGGCTCCCCGCCGAGGATCTGGTCGGCGGAGATCTTGTGGCCCTCGAGGACGAGCTCGGTGGTCTCGACGCCCTTGTAGCCCATCTTGTCGATCTTGCCCGGGACGGTGACGCCCTGGGCGGTCTCTCCGAAGCCGGCCTCCTTCTCGATGAGGAAGGTCGTCATGTTCTTGTAGACCGAGTCGCTGCCCTCGTCGGTCTTGACCAGGCAGGCGACCAGGGTCGAGGTGGCGCCGTTGGTCAGCCACATCTTCTGGCCGGTGATCTCGTAGCCGTCGTCGGCCTTGGTGGCCTTGGTCGAGATCGCGGAGACGTCGGAGCCCAGACCGGGCTCGGACATCGAGAACGCGCCGCGCACCTCGCCGAGCGCCATCTTCGGCAGGTACTTCTGCTTCTGCTCCTCCGTGCCGTGCTGCATGAGCATGTAGGCCACGATGAAGTGGGTGTTGATGACGCCGGAGACGCTCATCCAGCCGCGTGCGATCTCCTCCACGCACAGCGCGTAGGTCAGCAGCGACTCGCCGAGCCCGCCGTACTCCTCGGGGATCATCAGGCCGAAGACGCCGAGCTCCTTGAGGCCCTCGATGATGTCGGTGGGGTACTCGTCGGCGTGCTCGAGCTCGTTCGCGACCGGGATGATCTCCTTGTCCACGAAGGCCCGCACGGCCTTGAGGATCTCGGACTGGTCCTCGGTGAGGCCCTCGGTCGTGCACAGGCGGGTCATG
>Ga0208330_1000345_pt1 | contig 22765 bp, 24 predicted proteins | sample DeeseametaMP1896_FD_184180 | JGI IMG/M metagenome (GOLD analysis project Ga0208330, IMG submission 184180) | Marine microbial communities from the Deep Pacific Ocean - MP1896 (SPAdes) | ecosystem: Environmental > Aquatic > Marine > Oceanic | place: East of Hawaii, North Pacific Ocean | collected... | reverse complement strand
GCCGGGATGAAAGGTCAGAGAGGGCCGCCCGCCGCGGGCGACAACCGCCCGCAACAGGTCCCCGCAGGCCTCGGGGCCGGCACCGAATTTCGACCCGAAGTCATAAACCGCCCCGGCAACCGGCAGCTTCAGCCGCACCGCCACCTCGGCGCCCTCCAGCGGCCCCAGCTTGTCCAGTTCGGCCATGCGGTCGACGGACCAGGAGGTGATGCCATAGTCCCGTGCCGCCGCCACCTCGGACCATGCCCTGACCGGGTTATGATAGTGCAGCCGCGCGCGCGGCGCGACCTCCCGCACCAATGCCATTTCCTCGGGAGAAGCCACGTCAAAGGCCTCCATCCCCGCCTCCGCCAGCGTTTCGATCACACCCCGGTCGGGGTTGGCCTTGACCGCATAGGTCACCTCGCCGGGAAACCGCTCGAGGAACTGCTGCGCCACCTCGCGCAACCTCTTGGGATCGTGAAAGAAAACCGGCTCATCGGGACGCTCGCGCGCCAGCCAGAGCGCGGGATCGCGCTGAAATGCCTCGTGCAGCACCATTGCTCGTGCCTCCTGTTCGCCTGTGTGGCCAGTCTGGGCCTTGCAATGGACGGATTCACCTGAAACTCTGTTCGAAATGTGTGCCAATTTCAGGCGAAATGACGACATGGATGACCATATCGACGAAACAGACCGCGCACTTGTGGCCGCCCTGTCTGAAAATGCCCGTGCCCCGGTGGCCGATCTGGCCCGCAGGCTGGGGCTGGCGCGCACCACGGTCCAGGCCCGGCTGGACCGGCTGGAAACGCGCGGCGCGATCGCCGGCTACACGCTCAAACGCGGCCCGGGCCTGCGCCCTGCCCTGCGCGCCACGGTGCTGATCTCGGTCGAGCCGCGCGCCACGCCGGCGGTCCTGTCCCGGCTGAAAAGCCTCACGGCGGTGGAGACGGTTCATACGACCTCGGGCCGTTTCGACATGATCGCCCAGCTCAGCGCAGAGACAACAGAGGCACTGGACCGCACGCTGGATACCATCGGCGAGGCGAAGGGCGTCAAGGCCTCGGAAAGCCTGATTCACCTCAGCACGAAAATCGACAGGGGCGCCTGAGCGGGTGCTGGCAATTCAGCCGCAGGGCCTGTTTCCCGGAGCCGTCCATCGCTGATGCCGAACAGAGGGGAACATCCTGGCCGCGCAAGGGGGCGCAGCCCCGCCGACAGGCCGCTTGCCCTTGCGCGGCCGGGAAGTTTGCCTCGGGCATCTTTCAGCGATGGGTGGGGCCGGGGTGCAGGCCCGTGCCTGTTTCTGGGTGAGTCCGGAAGCGAAAGAACGCCTTCGATCCACTCCAAACAACAGGCAAGAGCGCAAAGGAGGGGTGGCGGGCGGGCGATGGGCCCAAGGGGCCCGAGTCCCGAACGCCCCCCGACCTCTATTCCCCCTCGGCGTCTTCGGTGCCGTAGCGCTTGAACAGCCCGCCCTGGAATATGAAGAACAGGAAGATCGCGGCCGTCAGACCGAAGGTCTTGAAATAGACCCAGATCTCTGTGTCCATCGTGCGCCAGATCACCTCGTTCAGGACGGCCAGCGCCAGAAAGAATCCGGCAACCCGTTTGGTCAGGATCATCCATCCCTCCCGCTGCAGCGGCACCAGCCCATCCATGACATATTGCAGCCAGCTTTCGCCCCGCATCAGACCGATGGCCAGTGCGCCACCGAACAGCAGGTAGATCAGGGTCGGCTTCATCTTGAAAAAACGGTCGTCGTTCAACCAGACGCTGAGGCCGCCAAAGACCACGATCAGCACCGCCGTGACAACCTGCATCCGGCTCAGATGCCCGGTCAGCGCCCAGAGCACGCCCATGCAAGCCAGGAACACCGGGATAAACCCGGCGGTCACCACAATGAACCCGTCGTATTCGGTGCCCCCGATCAGAAAGACCCGGTCCTTTAGCCAGAGGTAGGCCGCGAAGAACCCGATGATCGGGCCAAATTCAAGCGCCGTCTTCAGCATCGGGTTGACCTGCCGTTTTTCCATTTCGCGCTCCTCTGCGGTTGCCTGTTCCACTTAGGCCTTTCACCCGCCAACCTCAACGATCACCGCACCTGCCGCGATCAGCACCATCAGCGCGATGCGCCTTGGCCCCACCGTTTCACGCAGGATCAGCCAGCCGATGACCGCGGCAAAGACGGTCGAGGTTTCGCGCAGCACCGCCGCCTCGCCCACCTTGTCCAGCCGCGTGGCCATCATCACCGAGCCAAAAGACCCATAGGCCACCAGCGCCCCCGCCAGCCCGCGCAGCACGAGGGGCCGCAAGGGCAGCCCCGAGATCCGGTGTCGCATGGGCGTCAGGAACACCAGGACCGGGAAATCCAGCGCCGACAGGAAAAAGAACCAGGCCAGAAAGGTAAAAGGGTCGGCGGTGGCACGGATCCCATAGGCGTCGTAGGTGGTATAGAGCGCCACGAAAAGCCCCGTCGCCAGAGCATAGGCCAGGGCCGGGCCCAGCGTCTCGCGCGCGGTTTCGAGGAAGACGAAGTTGTAGACCGCGAGACCAAAGATCCCGGCCAGCAGCACCCCCAGCCCCAGCCACTGCACGCCCGAAAAACTCTCACCAAAGATCAGCCAGGCACCGATCACCGTGAACAGCGGCCCGGTGCCGCGCACGACCGGGTAGACCACCGTGTAGGCGCCACGGGTATAGGCCATCGCCTGCAACAGCTTGTAGGTGAAATGGATCACCAAGGTCCCGGCAAAGATCAGCCACATGTTCGGTTCCGGCCAGGGAACAAGGAAGAGCATCGGAAAGCTGAGCACGACCAGCCAGCCGTCTATGGCCGCCCGCGACACCCAGGGATCATGCCGCCCCTTCTGCAGTGCGCCAAAGACCGCGTGCAGAAAGGCCGCCAGCAGAGCCAGCATCAGCGCCGCCTGGTGGCCCGCCTCCGTACCTTCGAGGGAAATCAGCCAGTTGCTCACTGGCGCGCCTCCGTGCGAGGCTCCTCCAGCCGACGGCGCGTTGCCCTCGGCACCGACCAGGAGGGGCCGCCATGCTCGACAGCCTGACTTCCGAACTGGGTAGCGAATTCGCCGTTGTCCCGGCCTGGGCCGCCTTTGTAAGGCTCTGCGGGGCGCTGCTGCTTGGCGCCGTCATCGGGTTCGAACGCGAATGGCATCACAAACCGGCGGGCCTGCGCACGCATATGCTGGTGGCGGTGGCCGCCTGTCTCTTTGTGCTGATCGGACAGGAATTGAGTGCGCTGAACTTCGGCGGCGCCGGTGAACAACGCAACGATCCCCTGCGCATGATCGAGGCGGTCACGGCTGGCGTTGCCTTCCTGGCGGCGGGCGTGATCTTTCGCTCGGCGGACAAGGTTTACAACATCACCACCGGCGCCTCGCTCTGGCTGGCGGGTGCCGTCGGGCTGGGCTGCGGCGCGGGGCGCCTGGCCCTTGCGGCAATGGCCACCGCAATGGTCGTCACCGTCCTCGCCGCAATAAAATGGATCGAGGACATCACCCACGGCCGCTAGGCCGGTCATTCCGTGTCGAGGCCGGTCAGTGCAGCGGCGAATTCCTCGGGGTCGAAGGGGGCCAGGTCGTCGATTTGCTCTCCCACGCCGATGGCATGAATCGGCAGGCCGAACTTGTCCGCCAGGGCCACCAGCACACCGCCCTTGGCCGTGCCGTCCAGCTTGGTCATCACGAGGCCCGACACATCGGCCAGCTTGCGGAAGGTCTCGACCTGGCTGAGCGCGTTCTGGCCCGTCGTCGCATCCAGCACCAAAAGCGTGTTGTGCGGCGCATCCGGGTCCTTCTTGCGGATCACCCGTACGATCTTGGCCAGTTCCTCCATCAGGTCCTGGCGGTTCTGCAGCCGGCCGGCCGTGTCGATCATCAAAAGATCCGCGCCCTCGGCCTGGGCCTTTGTCATCGCGTCAAAGGCCAGGCTGGCCGGGTCGCTGCCCTCGGGCGCGGTCAGCACCGGCACATTGGCCCGGTCGCCCCAGACCTGCAGCTGCTCGACGGCGGCAGCGCGAAAGGTATCGCCTGCCGCGATCACCACCTGCTTGCCCGCTGCCTTGAACTGGCTCGCCAGCTTGCCGATGGTTGTTGTCTTTCCCGACCCGTTGACGCCGACGACCAGAACCACCTGCGGCTTTTTCGGATAGAGCGGCAGAGGGCGCGCCACCGGCTCCATCACCCGGGCGATCTCCGAGGCCAGCGCCTGCTTGATCTCCAGCGAGGATAGCCGCTTGCCGAACCGCCCCTCGGCGATGTTCGAGGTCACGCGCAGCGCCGTGTCCACACCCATGTCCGAGGCGATCAGTAGCTCTTCGAGCTGTTCCAGCATCTCGTCGTCCAGCACCCGGCGCGCCACCGCGCCCTCGCCCTGCGGCCGTCCCATGATCCGGCCCAGCAGACCGCCAGCGGGTTTTTCCTCGGCCGGAGCCTCCTGTTTCGGAGATGGGGTCGCTTCGACCGGCGCGGGTTCCGGAGCCGGGGCCTGGGGGACCGGCTCTTCTGTCACGGCCTGCGGTTCCGGGGCCTCGGAGACCTCTTCCTCGTCAGTGTCCTGGACAATCGCGTCCAGCCCCTCATCCAGCTTGGAAGAGGATTTGAACAACTTGTTCTTGAGCTTGCCGAAAAAGGACATGGGCCGCGCCTGATGCTTGAGTTGTCTTCACCTAATACGCTTGCGCGCGCAATAAAAGGTGGCTTTCAAAACGGCCCGCACGCGCGATACCGGACTGCCACGCCTTCCCGCTTGCCAGAACCCAACAAAAAAATCATCCACAGGCACCTGTGGATGATTTTCGCTTTCACCTTCCCGACATTGTTCAGGAATTCAGACCTCTTCCGGGAAATGCTTGATCGTCATCCGGATCGGGTTGGGCGCCGCCTGGCCCAGGCCACAGATCGAGGCATCGCCCATCGCCTGGCAGAGTTCCTCGAGCAAGTCCGTATTCCAGCTCTCCGCGCTCATCAGTTTCACCGCCTTCTCGCAGCCGACCCGGCAAGGCGTGCACTGGCCACAGCTTTCATCCTCGAAGAACCGCAGCATGTTGAGCGCCGCGTCCCGCGCGCGGTCCTGATCCGACAACACGACAACGGCGGCGGACCCGATGAAGGACCCGTGCGGCTGGAGCGTGTCGAAATCCAGCGGCACATCACTCATCGAAGCAGGCAACAGGCCCGAGGACGGCCCGCCGGGCTGGTAGGCCTTGAAGGCATGTCCCTCGGCCATGCCTCCGGCGGCCTCGATCACGTCAAGGATAGTCGACCCTGCGGGCAACAGGTAGACGCCCGGCTGCGCAACCCGGCCCGAGACCGAATAGGAGCGCAGGCCCTTGCGGCCGTTCTTTTCGATTCCGGACAGGATTTCAGGGCCTTCGCGGCAGATCTTCGCAACCCAGTACAGCGTCTCGACGTTGTGAACCAGCGTCGGACAGTTGAAGATACCGACCTGCGCGACATAGGGCGGACGGTGGCGCGGCAATCCGCGCTTGCCCTCGATCGACTCGATCATCGCGCTTTCTTCGCCGCAGATATAGGCGCCGGCCCCACGGCGCAGGTCGATATACCCGGGTGCGACGATGCCCTCCGCCTCCAGAGCGGCGATTTCCCGGCGCAGGATTTCCAGCACCGCGGGATATTCGTCGCGCATATAGATATAGCAGCGATCCGCCTCGACAGCCCAGGCTGCGATCAGCATTCCCTCAAGAAAAACATGAGGTTCCCGCTCGAGGTAAAAGCGATCTTTGAAGGTGCCCGGTTCGCCCTCGTCGCCGTTCACAGCCAGGTAGCGGGGGCCGGGATTGCCCCGCACGAAGCCCCATTTGCGGCCCGACGGGAACCCCGCCCCGCCAAGACCGCGCAGGCCGGAGGACAGGACGGTTTCCTGCACCTCTTCCCAGTTGCCGCTTGCGCGCAGGTCCTTGAGCCGAGCATATCCGCCGTCTGAGGAATAGGCTGCAAACCCTTGATATTCCAGAACATTGGCGTGTGTGTCACCCGCCTCGATCGCGGCGTGCACCTTGTCCACATCGGCGTGGTCGATATGGTTGTGCCCCAGTTCCAGAACCGGCGCCGTGTCACAGCGGCCCATGCAGGGCGCGCGCAACACGCGAACCTGCGCGGGGTCCATGCCTTCTTCCAGCGCCGCGCGCAGCTGCTCGGCCCCCGCCAACTCGCAGGACAGGGAATCGCAGACCCGGATGGTCAGCGCGGGCGGCGGCGTCTCTCCCTCTTTCACGATGTCGAAATGGGCGTAGAAGCTGGCCACTTCATAGACCTCGGCCATGCTCAGGCGCATTTCCTCGGCCAAGGCGCGCAGGTGCGCGGCAGAGAGATGGCCATATTCATCCTGAACCAGGTGCAGGAATTCGATCAGCAGGTCGCGGTTGCGCGGGCGGTCGCCCAGAAGCGCCCGCACCTCGGACTGGGCCGTGTCATCGACCTGGCGGCCTTTCGGCGTGACCCGCCCCTTGCCCTTGCCCGATTTCCAGACGCCCTTGCGTTCGTCGAGTGCCATGCATGCCTCCATTCGTTCCGGCAGACCCTAACGCCGAAAGCCTCCGGGCAAGGGGTGAAAAACGACCGAATTGGGCAGGTGAGCGCCCAGAAATTCCCTCGGTTTCGTCGCAACGGGAACGGAAAGTTCCGATATGTTAAATTCCGGATCGTATAGGAGCGGTGATGCTGCGTTTCACACTGGCAACCCTTGGCATGGTCGTGCTGCTGGCGCTTGCGTTGGCGGCGGGCGGCCCCTTTCCCGCGCTGGCGCTGATCTACATCACCGTGTTCACCTACGCGATGGATCGGCTGTCGGCACTGGCCGCACCCGATCATCCCGGACAAGAATTTCCCGCCGGGAACGGACTGTCTGTGTTGCTGGCACTGGCGCATTTCCCACTGCTCTACGGCGGGATCTGGGCCTTGACGCAAGGTACCGCAACAACGGTCGACAAGATACTGATATTCCTGTCACTATCTCTGTTTATTGGCCAAGTTGGAAACTCCAACGCGCATGAGCTTATCCACCGCTCGTCCCGCGTCCTGCGGCGCCTTGGCGTGGCAGTCTACACCTCGTTCCTCTTCGGGCACCACGCCTCTGCCCATGTCCGGGTCCACCATGTCCACGCCGCCACGCCACGCGATCCGAACTCTGCCCGACAGGGTGAGAGTTTCTACGCCTATGCGCCACGTGCCTGGATCGGCGGATTTCGGGACGGGGCCCGCGCCGAATCGCAGCTGCGGCAAGGGCGCGGCTGGCACCCCTACGTCGGATACCTCGGCGGGGCGGCGGTTTCCGTTGCACTGGCGGCGCTCATCGGCGGCGCTGCTGGCGTTCTCGCGCTGCTGGCAATCGCCGCCTATGCCCAGGCGCAACTGTTGCTCAGCGATTATGTCCAGCATTATGGCCTGCGCAGGCGCGAAATCGCCCCAGGAAAATACGAACCGGTCGGGCCGCAGCACAGCTGGAACGCCCCGCAGAGCTTTTCCTCGGCGTTGATGCTGAACGCGCCGCGCCACTCGGATCATCACGCGCACCCTGCTAGGCCCTACCCGGGGTTGGACCTTGACCGGGAAAGGATGCCGATCCTGCCGCATTCCCTGCCGGTCATGGCGGTGATCGCCCTGGTGCCCCCGCTCTGGCGCCGCCTGATGGACAGGCGCGCGCGGAAATGGCACAGGCCGGAGCCCGCCTATGGTTAACCATTCATTAATACCCGACTTCCGGTAGTGCGGCGATTCTGGCAGGCTCTGGCGCATGAAACAGATCTACGCCATTGCCCTGACCTGCCTGACCGCTCTGCCCGCGTTGGCGGCCGAGCCGATGTCGGCCACTGATTTCGAAAACTATGTCAACGGAAAGACGCTGTATTTCGGCCTCAACGGTGAGGCCTACGGGGTCGAGAAATACCTGCCGGACCGCAAGGTCCAGTGGTCCTTCCTGGACGGCAAGTGCAAGGACGGCTTCTGGTACGAACAAGCCGGGCAGATCTGCTTTGTCTACGAGGACAACCCCGATCCCCAATGCTGGAGCTTTTTCCGCGAAGGTTCGGGCCTCAGGGCCGTTTTTGAAAACGACCCTTCCAGCACCGTGCTCTACGAGGCGCAGCAGAACGACGACCCGATGCTGTGCCACGGGCCGGACGTTGGTGTCTAAGCGCTAAAGCGACGCCATGCTCTGCCGGATATCCTCGCAGAGCGCGCGCGTGTAGGCCGCCTGCCCGCTGCCCTGGTAGAGGTTCACCTTCATCATCCCCAGGTCAGGCAGGTTGTGGCAATCGACATAGGAGAGGTAGGGCGCCAGGTGCCCTTCCAGCCGGGCGGCGATGGCCAGGTCGGCGCTGACGGTGGCGTCGATTGTCGTTTCGCTGTCGGAATCCACCGCCAGCTCCCAGGGAATGTCCGCCTCGTCCAGCCGCCGCATCGCCTCGTCCCTAAAAACGCAGGTGCGCGCCATCGCGATCCGCAGCGGACGCTCGCGCCAGGCCTGCCCCTGTGGCGCCCCCACCCAGCGCACAGGCACGTCCAGCAGCGTTTCACCCCCTGCCTCAAGCCCGGATTCGGTAGTCAGGATCACGTCCATCTCACCGCGGGCGAACTGCGCCTTCAACACGCGGGTGAATGAGCTGACAAGCTGGACCTTCACCCGTGGAAAGCTGCGCGCCATGCGTTGCAGCACCAGGGGAATCACCGGGTAGACGATGTCCACCGGGACGCCCAGACGAATTTCGCCCTCCCAGCTCTGGTCGGTCAGGCGGGTATAGGCCTCGTCATTCAGCGACACCATCTTTTCCGCATATCCCAGCAGCTGCCCGCCCGCGGGCGTCAGGGTCACACCCCGCCCTGTCCGGTCAAGCAATTGCAGACCCAGCATTTCTTCCAGCCGCTTGATCTGCATCGACACCGCCGATTGCGTCAGGTTCAGGAACCCGGCGGCACGGGTCACGCCCCCCGCCTGGGCCACCGCCACGAAGGATCGCAGTGTCGTTACGTCGAGATTTCGCATTCATCACCCCTTGTGATGAGAGAGGTCACATACATTCACTTCCAATATCAAGCATGGATCGCCACACTCATCAACGAAGAACATGCAAACCTCGACTCCAATCAATTCTCGTGAAGGATGCCATCATGATCCGCGCCATGCCCGCCCTGTTCCCGCCCTCGTTTTTCCGCGCTGACCGTTCGGCTCGTGCCGCCGAACCGTCCCGGCACCCTGCCCGGTTGCGGCGCCGTGCCCCTGCTTCGGCTGCCCTTGGGGAACCCCTGGCAGAGGCGCCGCGCTGGGACGCACCGGCCCATTGGATCGAGCCCGAGCGCCAATGGTGACCAATCGGTGCATGTTATTGCGCCGAATTCGGTCCGAAGTTCTTGAAAATCGCCCTAGATCCTCCAATATCTACACGGAAGTACGGGGGCCTTTGGCCCCCAAAGCTTTATCAACATCGGAGGCTTACATGGCAGAATATGATACAGTCCGGGCAGCTGGCGTCTCCGGCGCACGCGCTGCCCAGATTGACGAAGGGCTGCGCGCCCATATGAACAAGGTCTACGGCACCATGTCCGTGGGCACATTCATCACATTCCTCGCCGCCTGGGCAATTGCCGGGCTTGCAGTCACCAGCGATCCCTCCGTGGCCGCTGCGCAACTGGCCAACGGGACTATGCTTACCGGCTTGGGCTCGGCCATCTACCTGTCGCCGCTGAAATGGGTGATCATGTTCGCCCCGCTGGCGTTCATCTTCTTTGGCTTCGGCGCCGCCGTGAACCGTCTCTCCGCTGCCGGCGTGCAGCTGGTGTTCTACGGCTTTGCCCTGCTGATGGGCCTGTCGCTCAGCTCGATCTTCCTGGTTTTCACCGGCTTCTCGATCATCCAGGTCTTCCTGACCACCTCGATCGCCTTCGCCGGCCTGTCGCTCTGGGGTTACACCACGAAAAAGGACATCTCGGGCTGGGGTTCGTTCCTGATCATGGGTGTGATCGGCCTGCTGGTCGCCTCGATCATCAACATCTTCCTCGGCTCGCCCGCGATTCAGTTCGCGATCTCGATCCTGGGTGTGCTGATCTTTGCCGGCCTGACCGCGTATGACACGCAGAAGATCAAGAACACCTACATCGCCCATGCCGCGCATGGCGACAAGGAGTGGCTGGGCAAGGCCGCCATCATGGGCGCGCTGAACCTCTACCTCGACTTCATCAACATGTTCATGTTCCTGCTGCAACTGTTGGGCAGCCGCGAATAAGCCCCCGGGCAACAACGCGACCCAAACATGCTATAGGGAAAGGGCCGGTCATCTGACCGGCCCTTTTTTCGTGTTGGGCCAATGGGCCGTGGGGGACAACATGCCGATCATCACCGAAGACTCCGTTCAGAGGCGGTCGGGCGACGGCGCGCTCGGCAGCTACGAGGCGCTCTTGTTCAGCGAATCGGGAGGGCTGACACAGTTCGGGGCGCTGGTGGAAATCCTGGCGCCCGGATCCGCCTCTTCCTACGCGCATTGGCACGAAGCCGAGGACGAGATGATCTATGTCCTCGACGGCACGGTGACACTGGTCGAAGGCGACAGCGAGCAGGAGATCGGCGCAGGCACCGTCGCCACTTTTGCCGCCGGGGTCGAGACCGCGCATCGCCTGGAAAACCGGGGCGACACCCCCGCCCGCATCCTGGTGATCGGCACCCGCGCGCCCCGCGACCGGGTGCATTACCCCGGTCATGACCGGGTGCAACTGATCGAACGCAGCCACGGCGAGGAGCGCCGCTGGACCAAGGCCAACGGCGCGCCAGCGGATCCGCTGAAGGGCTAGAGCGCGCGGGTCATGAAGACCGCCGGAAAGGCGATGCCACCGCCCAGCGGCACGGTGATCTCGTGCTGGGGCTGGAACCCCATGTTTTCATAGAAAGGACGGGCGGTCAGCGTGCTTTGGCAATGCATGTCGCGCAGCCCTTCCGCCCGCGCCTCCTGCAGGATATGGCCCAACACCTGGCGACCGACACCTCGCCGGGTCGCGTCCGGGTCGGTGGCGACATGTCGGATATGACCGATGCCCGGTGACGCAGGCCGCGCACCCGGCGCCTGCAGGGACCAGCCCCCCGCGCCCAAGAGACGCCCGGCGTCATCCTCGACAACATAGAACCGGCCCGAGGCGACAAGCGCGGGCTGCGCCCGCCCGATCACTGGCACCGCCGTCACAAGGGTCGAAGGCGGATAGTCCGGCGCCAGAAGCCGCGCGTAGCTGCGCTGAAACAGGTAATCCAGCGCGCCGATGTCCTCTTGCCGGGCGGGACGCAGCGTGGTCTGGCCGGACATGGCATGACCTCTTCAAGGGCCGGTCCCAAAGACGAAAAGGCCGCGTGGGGCAATCCCCGCGCGACCCGAAAAAAGACCTTCGGCCAGAATGGCTTACTTGATCTTGCCTTCTTTGTACTCGACGTGCTTGCGCACAACCGGGTCGTACTTCTTGATCGTCATCTTCTCGGTCATGGTCCGAGCGTTCTTCTTGGTCACGTAGAAGTGGCCGGTGCCCGCGGTGGAGTTCAGGCGGATCTTGATTGTGGTCGGCTTCGCCATGGGTCGTCTCCTGCAACACCGGAAAATGGCCCGGTGTGAAATCTGTATGAAGCCCGCCTTTTACCGCGTATCGCCCCCGAGTCAACACGGGATCGGGCCAAAATCTCATGCGCGGAAGGCCTGTAAGCCGGATTCTGTTCTTGGACGGGTTTCCCCGCCCTCAGACGACCATTCCTCTGCGCCGCGTGTTGCCACGCGGCTCTAGCTGCCAACCCGGATCGCCAAGGCCGAAGCAGCCCTGCGCCCGTGGGCGCGCACGATCCCTATTCGGCATTGCTCCCGGTGGGGCTTGCCATGCGGGCGCTGTTGCCAGCCCCCCGGTGGGCTCTTACCCCACCGTTTCACCCTTACCGCCACAATCCCCTTCGGTCTCACAAGAAGCGAACTTCCAGTGCGCACCTCCGGTGCGACGGCGGTCTGTTTTCTGTGGCGCTTTCCGTCAGGTTGCCCTGCCCGGGCGTTACCCGGCACCGGTGCTTCGGTGAGTCCGGACTTTCCTCTCGCCAATGGCAAGCGGCCGTCCGGCCTTCCGCGCCCGCCCCACATAGGGACGCCGCAGGCGCCGGTCAATCCCGCAAACTCAACGCAAGAGCAACGGTTTCGCCAGCCAGTCGCGCAGCGCGCGCGTGACCTCTTCGGGCTGTTCCAGGGTCGGCAGGTGGGCCGCATCTTCGATCACGCGCAATTCGGCCTTGGGGATCATTTCGGCCATGAAGGTATGACGCTTGATCGGGCAGATCGAATCCTCTGCCCCGCAGAGAACCAGCGTCGGCACATTGATCCGCCGCAGCGTGCCCTGCTGGTCGCGCCGCCGCTGCATCGCGCGGGACTGGCGGACAAAGACCTCCACCCCAAGGCCCAGCGCCATGTCCATCACCAGCGCGCCGATTTCCCCGTTATGGGGGCCATGCGCCAGGTATTGCGGCAGCAGGTCATTGGCCATGACCTCGCGCAGCGTGCCCGAGCGCGCGCGGATGATCTGCGGATCGCGCATCGCGGCCATCTGGGGCGGCTCGGGCAGCGGACTGGTGTCCATCAGCGCCAGTCGGGTCACCCGGTCGGGGGCGCGGCGATACAGCTCCATCGCGACCATGCCGCCCATGCTGAACCCGGCCAGGGCAAAGCGCGTCGGCGTAACGTCCAGCACACCCGAGGCAATCTCCTCGATCCGTTCGCCCTGCGTGATCGGCACCGTCATCACCGCGTGATCGCGGGACAGATCCGCGATTTGCGGCCCGAAGAGCCGCGCGTCACACATCATCCCGGGCAGAAAGACCACCGGCTCCGTCATGAAAGGGCGGCACCCCGTCTGTGCTGCATGTCCTGCATCTGTTTCGTTTTACCCCTGCCCCTGCGGCGGCACCCTATGACCCGACCGGGCGCCGTGCAAGCAACAGGGAATGGCCGTTGCAGGCCGGATCCTCGGGCACGAAATCCTCGACGGGGGCGCCCGCGGCGGACAGCAGTGCGGCATAGTCCGGCTGCGACAGCGAGGCGTGGTAGACCCGCTCATCCCCGACTGTACCCCAGGCCTCTCCGGCCCCCGGACCAACCGTCAGCAAGAGCCGCCCGCCCGGCGCCAGATGCGCCGCGATGCCGGGCAAGGCGACGCGCTGTTCCGCCTCTGTCAGGTGAAAGAAGCTGCCCCAGCCGATGATCGCATCGAAACCATGCCCCAGATCCAGCGACCGCATGTCTGCCAACACGGCCTTCGCCCCAGGGACGTGGTGCGAAAACAGCGCCAGCATGGCCGGTGAGAAATCCACGCCAGTTACGGCAAAACCCTGTTCGACAAGGTAGACCCCAATTGGCCGGCCCGCGCCACAGCCAAGGTCCAGCACCGCCCCACCCTCCGGCACGTCCGCCAGCGCGCGGTCCAGCCAGGCGCGTTCGAACAGTGACTTTCCCCGGTCCGCGTCGTAGCGCGCGGCCTGCCGTTCGTAGGTGTCGCGCAGGCTCACCCGGTCTGGGCCACGATCTGCGTCCAGACCGCCGCCTCGTCATAAAGCGTCCATTCCCGGCGCAGCCCGCCCGGACCGAATTCCGCGTGGCTGATCCCCATGACGTAGATGTCCGCCCCGGTGGGGGCCCCGAAGGCGCCCCATCCCTCGTGCCGGCCCTTGAGCGACCAGCGCAGCGCGGCGCGCGGCGGCATCAGCGGCTCTTCCATGCCGATCCGGTGATGGACCTCGAACCGGGCTGAAGGCAGCGCAGCCCGCAGCCCCAGCCAGAAGCGATCCGCCGCCTCCGGCCCATGCGCCTCGACCCCGCAGGGATAGTGCAGGTGGCAAGCGCGGTCGTACTGGTCGGGGATGATCGACAGGTCGCCCTCCATCACCCGGATCAGCACGTTGGCAAAGCCCTCTCCCCACTGGTCGGTGTTGCCCTGCCCGGTATAGGGGCCGGTGACGTCGACGCGGGGCGTAAAGGGCTGCGTATCGGGGTCCAGATGCGGCAGCCGGGACCGCGCCCAGTCCTCTGCCGTGCGGTCCAGCTGGCGCAGCAGCGCACCGCTGTCGATCACCCGCCAGACATCGCTGATCTGGTCGCGCTTGGCGTAACTGTCCACGATCTCGCGGTATTTCAACGTGCGCCCCGTCGCGGGGCCAAGGGGGCCGTCGCCCGTATGCGTTGCCAATGTCAGGATGCGTTGAGAGCCCAGCATGCCCACGCGGTCATGGCCTGACCAGATCACGTCCTCGCCCAGCAGGCGCCGGTCCGGCAGGCTGACCAGCGTGGCCATCGCGTCCTCGGCCACGGCGCGGGCGCCGAACTGCACCCCTTCGGCACCGCGCAGGATCACGTCGGGATGGTAATAGGCCTGCGCCCGCGCGGTCAGGCCGCGCCCCTCCCAGATCTCGCGGGTGGCGGTCAGCAGGAAATCCGCGAAATCGCGGTTTTGTGGATCGAGGCCATGCATCAGGCAATCGCTCGCGGACGGGTCGGCGTATCGGACATCTGAGGCGCGGGCGCCATCGCATCTCTCTTTGGTTGTGTCTGCCGCACGCTAGCCCCCGCCTGCGGGAGTGTCCAGCGCGGCTCAGCCCGGAAAAGCGATGCCGCGGAAAGGTGGGAAATCATCGTAACGCGCTGCCCGAACCTCGGGCGGTTCGGCGGGCAAAGCGCCGGGTTTCAGCAAGCCCCCCTTGGGCGCGATGTAGCTGTCGATCCGGCGCAAGGGCTCCGGGCGCCAGGCAATGTTGAAGGCGCAGAGTTTCGGAAAGAACCAGATCTCGGAATAGTCGAGGTGGTCGTGCAGCCACCAGGCCAGGTCCCGCCAGTCGCGCCCCTGCGTGTAGCGGTCCGCAAACCAGGGGATCACGATCGAGGCGCCGGCCACGGGCCGATCAGGCAGATCCCAGATATGGCATTCCAGCAGATAATCGTTGCGCGCGCAGTTCAGCCCCTGAGCGTTGCCATAGGCATTCAACCGCGCCGAACGATACCCCGACCGGACAAAGACCCGGCCAAAGGTCTCTTCCAGCGGGTCCAGCAGCGTCGTGGCAAAGACCCGCCCGCGATCCAGCGCCAGATCGGGATTGTCCGGGATGTTGCTGATCTCGTGGAGGTTTCCAATTTCCGAACAGAGGAACTCCCGCATCCAGAAATGCCGCGACAGGCGTTCGCGCCCCAGGGTTTCCAGGGACCACATGGAACGCGGACGCCTCATCGCGCGGCCCGGTCAGCCATCGCCATACCCTTCCCAGCGGAATTCGCCGTTCGGCCCAAGCACGGAAAACGGGTTGTGCGCCACTTCCCAGACGTGGCCCTCGGGATCGGCGAAATAGCCGATGTGCCCGCCCCAGAAGACATCATGCGCCTCTTTCAGGATCGTGGCGCCCGCCGCCTTGGCCGCTGCCAGAACCTTGGCCACCTCCGCCCTGTCACGCACATTGCAGGCCAGCGTTGCTGCCCCTGTCCCCAGGTCCTCGGGCGCGCGGCCCATGTCACGGGCCAGGTCCTCCAGCGGATAAAGGCCCAGCGCTTGCCCGATCAGATCAAAGACAACGATGCCCTCGGGCGTCTCGACCCGCTGCCATCCCAGCGCCGTGTAAAAGGCCCTGGCACGCTCTACATCCCGGCACCCCAGCGTAATCAGGCTGACCCTCTGGTCCATCACTCACTCCTTTTTCCAGACAACGTCACAGGCGGCGCGCCCATTCCAGCATGGCCCCGGCCACCGGCGCCGACAGGCGCGGCGACAGGACATCTCCGGCCACCAGGTGACGCGAGGGGTCGTCCTCTGGCCCAAGGTCCAGTTCGTGCAGATCGGCCTCTGCCCCCCAGCGCGCAGCGACCTGGCGGCTGACGCGGTGATCGACAATCCGGTCGCCGGGGTCGAAGACAAAGAGCGCGGGCGCGGACAGGTCCTCGTGTCGCCGCCGGTGCACCTCTCGCACCGCCGCCCCCATCGGCAGGACCGCAAGGCTGGGATAGCGCGAGGTCCAGAATTGCCCGTGGGTCTCACCGCGCGGTTCAAAGCCGATTTCGCGCCCCGCCAACCAGGGCACCCACCAGCGCGCGCCCGGCCAGGTGATCAGCGCGCTCTTGCGGTCGGCCAGCCTGTAGTTGGGTGAGACGAGGATGACACCCGCCACCTCCGCGCCCATCGCCTCGTGCAGGGCCAGCGTGGCAAGCGTCGCCCCCGTGGAACACCCCATGAGCAGCACGCGCCGCCCGACGCGGTGTCCGATGGCCAGCGCCTCGGCCATGTCCTCCATCCAGCCCTCGACGGTGGCCTCCGCCATCGCGGGGCCGTCGCGGCCGTGGCCTTTGAGCCGGGTAAAGACCAGGTTCGCCCCCAGCCCCTCGGCCACAAGATCCGGAACCGGCCGGATTTCCTGCGGGGCGGCGGAAAACCCGTGCACGTAGACAAGCGCCCAGTCGGTCTGCGCCTCGGGCGCGCCAGCCCAGATCACCTGTTTCTGCGCGCCGGGCCGCAGGTTGGGGACCTCTGCCTCGCTTCTTGCCAAGAAGGCATCGACACCGCCCTCAAGCTGTGCTGCGTCAAAGCGCACATCCGTGACCACGGGTTCGCGCGGGGCAATCACGCCGTAGGCCCCGCCCATTACGCCCAGTGCGCCCAGCCCCCAGAGCAGCGCACTCACCCCAGGACCTCGCGGATGGCCCGTTCGATCTGGGTCAGGCAAGCCGGCGTCGAAAACCTGTGATCGGCGCCCTTGACCAGCGTCAGCCGCACGTCCGGCCCCTCGATATGGTCCAGCAGGCGCAGCGCGGTCTCGCGGCTGACGGCCTCGTCCTGCGTGCCCTGCAACAACCGCACCGGCCAATTCATCGGCAGGGGTGAGCGCAAGACCAGGTTCCGCCGCCCGTCCTCGATCAGCTTGCGGGTCACGACATAGGGGTCCTCGTAGGCAGAGGGCATCAGGATCTTGCCCTCTTGCATGACCTGCCGCCGCGCCTGTTCAGAAAACCCGGCCCAGAACCCGTCCTCGGTGAAATCCGGAGCCGCCGCGATGCCGACAAAGCCCGCGATCTGTGGCAGGCGTTTCGACAGGATCGACGCGATCCAGCCCCCCATCGAAGAGCCGACCAGTACCACCGGCCCCGGGACGGCATCGGCGATCACCGCCTCGGCGTCCGCCGCCCAGTCCCCGATACACCCTTCTTCAAAGACGCCGCCGGATTGACCGTGCCCGGCGTAGTCCAGCCGCAGAAAGGCCCGGCCCTCCGACTTGGCCCAGCCTTCGAGATGCACCGCCTTGGTGCCCTCCATGTCCGAGCGGTAGCCGGACAGGAAGACCACGCATGGCCCCCGGCCAGAGGTCTTTGCATAGACCAGCCTGTCGCCGCGCGGACCTTCGACATGGGATACGACCGTCATTCAGCCCCCTTTCTCCTTGTCCCGGACCATAGCGCCGGTGCGTCGGGATAAAAATCGGCTTTCCGGTTTCGCATTCAAGAGGCCGACACAGGCGCCCTATCCGTCGATGCTCTGTGCAAGGACCCGGCTGATGACCGTCAGGCTCTCGCCGCTCTGGTCCTTCCAGGTGTTGAAAGCCTCTTGCACGGCCTGCATCGCCTTTTTCGACGTGGGAGCCTGGTCGACCACGCCTTCGGCCTCCAGCCGCGCGATGACGGAGGGGGACAGGACATAGCTTTCCTTGCCGAGATAGCGCAGCGTGTAGGCCCCGGTGGAACCGCCCAGGCGGGAGCCGTTCTTTTTCAGCCACTCCAGCAGCCCGGCGAAATCCTCTGCCGGCCAATCCCCCACCTTGCGCCCGAAAGAGCCCGCCTCGGCAGCGACCTCCTGGATAAAGACCGCGTTCTGCTGGATCGCCTGCACCTTAGGCGGGCTGCGGACGATGCGGGGATCGTCCAGCAATTCGTCGAACCAGTCCTCGGACATCATGGCCACACGGCCCACGTCGAAATTGTAAAACGCCTCTTCGATGCCCGCCCACTTGTTCTCGACCACCTGCCAGCTGATGCCCGCCTGAAAGATGCCGCGCGCCATCTGCGCCAGCCAGCGATCGTCAGGAATGGCGGCCAGCGCGTCGGCATCCAGCACCGGCGGCATGTCGGCCATGACCGCCGCGCGCCCGCCCTTGCGGTCCGCCGCAAGCTCGAGAATCTCTTCGTATGTCCGCATGTCGCCTCTCCCTCTGCGCGGGCAGACTGCGCCGCACAGGCAGGACAGGCAAGCGCCTATCGTTCGACCTCGTCCAGGCTCAGCGCAAGCGCAGCCCCCAGCAGGCTGAGCACGGCAAAGCCCGCCAGCGCCACCTGCGGCCCAAGCGCGGCCAGCGCCCCGCCCAGGGCCCCCACCGCCAGCAGCAGCAGACCGATCGAGGTATTGGCCAGTGCCGCATAGGCCGACCGCCGGTCCTTTGGCGCGAAATCGACCAGGTAGACCGAGCGTCCCTGCCGGACGCCGTGATAGGCCAGCATCAAGCCGAACAGCACCAGCGGGATCACCCAGGGGGCACGCGCCCAACCCGCAAGGTCGGCCAGAACCGCCAGCGCCATGAACAGCGCCGCAAGCAGCCCCGAGGCCGCCAGCACCAGCCGAGACGAGCGATCCGCCAGGCGGCCCCAGACATAAGAGGAAAGAAACGAGGCGGCGGAAGAGGCCAGCACCAGCGCCCCCAGCGCCTGCAGCGCGCTTTGGCCCCCGCCCAGCAGCACGAAATACGGCGGCGCCAGCGCGGTCACGGTCAGCGCGCCGCGGGCGGCCACGAACCGGCGCAGGCGCGCATCTTCTCGCAATGGCGACAGGTCGAGGCCCGCGCCTTTCTCCGGCTCCGAGGCCGTTTCTTCCAGCGTCGAAAACAGGATCGCCCCCAGCAGCCAGAGCGCCGAAGCCAGGCCAATCGCCACCATCACCGGCCAGAGCGCCTGCCCCGGCCCGACCATGAGGATCAGCGCGAACGCAAGCACCGCCAGCGCCGAGATCGACCCCGCGATGCCCGTCACCGCGCCGCGCCGGGTCTTGCCCACCGTCTTGCCCAGAATGTCCTTGAAGCTGACGGAACAGAACGACCGGCTGACCGCCAGACCGCCCAGCGCAAGAGCCATGGCCACCCCGGCCGCCCAGCCCGAAAGCGTCAGAGCCGCCAGAACGATCAGCGCGGCACAGATCCCCTGCCCCGCCGATCCGGCAACCCAGGCCCATTTGCGGTGCCGCATCGCCTGTACGCGGCCCGCCAGCACGATCTGCGGCAAGAGCGCCCCCGCCTCGCGGATGGGCACGAAAAGCCCGACGATCCCCGCAGGCACGCCCAAGGCCCCGCCCAGCCAACTGAGCACCAGTTTGGGGTCGATCAGCCCATCGGCCAGTTTGGTCATCGTCAGGCTGGTGGCATGGCGCAACCCGTTGCGGGCCTCGCGCACCTCCACCTCTTTGGCGCCGGTCAACCCTTCGTAGACTTCTGTCGTGCTATCGCTCATCCCGCCCTCTTCCCGCTTGACTTCACCGACCTCGGGGGCCATTGCCACTGGCACAACACATACCCGCAACCGGGCGTTCCGTGGGCGCCAAACCGACGAGGAGACTAGGCCGATGAGCCAGATTTCCCTGACATTTCCAGATGGCTCGAAACGTGACTTCGACAAGGGCGTGACCCCTGCCGAGATCGCGGCGAGCATTTCCAAATCGCTTGGCAAGAAAGCGATTTCCGCCACCGTGGGCGATACCCACTGGGACCTGCAATGGCCCATCGAGCAGGACACCAGCATCGCCATCAACACGATGGCCGATGACGCGCCCGCGCTGGAACTGATCCGGCACGACCTTGCCCATATCATGGCCCGCGCCGTGCAGGAGATCTGGCCCGACGTGAAAGTCACCATCGGCCCGGTGATCGAGAACGGCTGGTACTACGATTTCGACCGGGCAGAGCCTTTCACGCCCGAGGATCTGGGCGCGATCGAGAAGAAGATGAAGGAGATCATCAACCGCCGCGATCCCGTGACCACCGAGGTCTGGGAGCGTGAGCGCGCGGTGAAATTCTACGAGGCCAACAACGAGCCCTACAAGGTGGAGCTGATCGAGGCCATTCCCGGCAGCGATCCGATCCGCATGTACTGGCACGGCCACTGGCAGGATCTCTGCCGCGGCCCGCACCTGCAGCACACGGGGCAGGTCCCCGGCGACAGCTTCAAGCTGATGAGCGTGGCGGGCGCCTACTGGCGCGGGGACAGCAACCGCCAGATGCTGCAACGCATCTACGGTGTGGCCTTCAAGAACAAGGAAGACCTCAAGAAACACCTGCACATGCTGGAAGAGGCGGCCAAACGCGACCACCGCAAGCTGGGCCGCGAGATGGAACTCTTTCACATGCAGGAAGAGGCGCCGGGGCAGATTTTCTGGCATCCGAACGGGTGGACCATATACACCACGTTGCAGGACTACATGCGCCGCCAGCAGACGCGCGGCGGCTATGTCGAGGTGAACACGCCGCAGGTCGTCGACCGCAAGCTGTGGGAACGCTCGGGCCACTGGGAAAAGTACCAGGAAAACATGTTCATCGTCGAAGTGGACGAAGAACATGCCCGTGAAAAGGCGATCAACGCCCTGAAGCCGATGAACTGCCCCTGCCACGTCGAGATCTTCAAGCAGGGGCTGAAGTCCTATCGCGACTTGCCCTTGCGGATGGCAGAGTTCGGGTCTTGCGCGCGCTATGAACCCTCGGGCGCGCTGCACGGGATCATGCGGGTGCGTGGGTTCACCCAGGACGACGCGCATATCTTTGCGACCGAGGACCAGATCGCGTCCGAGACCGAGCGCTTCATCGGCTTTCTGGCCGGCATCTACCGCGACCTCGGTTTCCCGTCCTACAAAATCAAGTTCTCGGACCGGCCGGAAACGCGCGCCGGATCGGACGAGATCTGGGACAAGGCGGAAGAGGCGCTCTTGAGCGCCACGCGCAAGGTGACCAACGACATCGAGCTGAACCCGGGTGAAGGTGCCTTCTACGGGCCCAAGCTGGAATTCGTGCTGACCGATGCGATTGGGCGCGACTGGCAGTGCGGCACCTTCCAGGTGGATTTTGTCCTGCCCGAGCGGCTGGACGCGCATTACATCGGGCAGGACGGCGCCAAGCATCGCCCGGTGATGCTGCACCGTGCGACGCTGGGGTCGTTCGAACGCTTTATCGGTATCCTGATCGAGGAACACGCCGGCAAGCTGCCCTTCTGGCTGGCTCCGCGCCAGGTGGTCGTGGCCTCGATCACCTCGGAGGCGGATGACTACGTCGCCCATGTGGTCGAGACGCTGACCAAGGCCGGTGTCCGGGCCGAGGCCGACATCCGCAACGAGAAGATCAACTACAAGGTGCGCGAGCATTCGGTCGGCAAGGTCCCGGTGATCCTGGCCGTCGGCCACCGCGAGGTCGAAGAGCGGACCGTCACCGTCCGCCGCTTGGGCGAGAAGCAGACGCAGGTCGCCTCGCTGGATGAGATCACGGCAGAGCTTGGCCGCGACGCGACCCCGCCCGACCTGCGCGGCTGACAGCCGTCCCGATTGGAAACATGACAAAGGCCGTCCCCCCGGGGGCGGCCTTTTCCGGTCAGGCATGGCGGAGCGGTACGTCCTGACGGGGCACGCCGCCCGCCTTACCCGTCCCGCCCCGGTTCGGTCGGATCGCATGAGAACAGCGCGATCTTGTTGCCTTGTGGGTCGCGCAGGTAGCCCACGTAGAAATGCGCCCCGTAGCTGGCGCGAAACCCCGGTTGGCCCTCGTCAGAGCCGCCAGCGGCCAGCGCGGCGGCGTGCAGGTCGCGGACTTGGGATTGGCCCCGCGCCTCAAAGGCGATCATGGCGCCGTTACCTCCCGTCGCGGGGCGCCCGTCGAACGGTGGCTTGACGTAGAAATCGGGCAGCACCGGCGACTGACCAGGGGCCTGGGGCAAGGCGTAGCTCAGCCCCTCCGGCCCTTCCGTCAGGGTGTAGCCGAGGGGCGGCAGGACGGCGTCGTAGAACCGTTTCGCGCGCGGGATGTCATCCGCGCCGACCGTGACATAGGCAATCATGCGGCGTGATACCTTCCGTAAGGCGGGGCTTGCGGATCTTATGCCGACGGCCTCCCCGGCTCAACACCCGCGCCAGAGCCGGAGGCGCCGCGCGGACGCGTTTTTCACGGGGCCAAGCGACGGAAACCCCGACTTGACACGTTACAGCCCTGACAAAAGCCGTGAAGAGACCCGACCGACAGCCCGTACGGGCCATGCGCCCTGTAACATTCTGCCATGCAGCACGGGAGCGGCGGCGATTTTCATTACAAATCCCCCCGTCCACCTGCCGGAATCCCCTCTCTGACCTCTCAGGCGTGACACGCGGGCTGACGGGCGCGTGATGCACAGGCCCGTGTATCGCGGCAAACCTTCCAGCGCGGCAATCTGCAGACACCGACGGGCAAATCGGCCCGCGGCCAAGTTTCACAACGTCCAATCACCGGAGGAACCCAATGTCCTACACTCTTAAATCCGCCGCCCTCGTCGGCGCCGTCGCCGCCGCCATCGCCGCAACCGGCGCCCATGCCGACGAAATGGCACAGGAAAAATGCTTTGGCGTCAGCCTCGCCGGCGAAAACGACTGTGCCGCCGGCCCCGGCACCACCTGCGCCGGCACCTCCAAGGTCGACTACCAGGGCAACGCCTGGACACTGGTCGACGCGGGCACCTGCACCGAGATCGAGCTGCCGGCAATGGCGGACGGCACCGAGCGCATGGGCTCGCTGGACG
>Ga0208330_1000342_pt1 | contig 22927 bp, 24 predicted proteins | sample DeeseametaMP1896_FD_184180 | JGI IMG/M metagenome (GOLD analysis project Ga0208330, IMG submission 184180) | Marine microbial communities from the Deep Pacific Ocean - MP1896 (SPAdes) | ecosystem: Environmental > Aquatic > Marine > Oceanic | place: East of Hawaii, North Pacific Ocean | collected... | reverse complement strand
CAGCGCTTCCCGGGCGAGAGCACCAAGGGCACCACCTGGTACGCCATCAGCCGGGCGATGCAGATGAAGTTCATGCGGATGCCCAAGGCGCAGGTCAAGATCGGCCAGCAGCTCCCCGAGCACTACCGGTGAGCCCCTCGGCCGACGTCTCGGTCCGCGTCGCCTGGGCCGAGGACGCCGCGGCGATCGCCGCGCTCCAGCTGCGCGCCTGGCCACAGATGTACGCCGACGTGCTGCCGCCCGAGGCGTTCCCCACCGGTCCGGAGGCGCTGGACGCCGCGACCCGCACCTGGGAGCAGTCGCTCGCCCGCCCGACCGACGCCCGGCAGCGGGTGCTGGTGGCCCTCGAACGCAACCGGGTCGTCGGCTTCGCCCTCACCGGACCGGCCACCGACCCCGACTGCGACGCGGTCGCCGACGGCGAGCTCTCCGAGGTCGTCCTCGACCCCGACGAGCGCCGTCAGGGGCACGGCAGCCGGCTGCTCCAGGCCGCGGTCGACACGCTGCGCGCCGACCGGTTCGAGCGGGCCGTCACCTGGCTGGTGGCCTCCGACGACGCGCTGCGCGGCTTCCTCGACGGTGCGGGATGGGCACCCGACGGCGCGCACCGCGAGCTCGACCTCGACGGCGCCGGGACGGTCCGCGTCAAGCAGGTGCGGCTGCACACCGACCTGCGTCAGTGAGCGACCGGCCCCTCGAGCCGCATGCCGAGCCGCACGCCGAGGCGCAGCGACGTGTCGTCCGCGACAGCCTCGGCGTCGGCATCGCCACCGGCCTGTACGGCGCCTCCTTCGGCGCGGTGTCGGTGGCCTCCGGGCTCGACGTCCTCCAGACCTGTGCGCTGTCGCTGCTGATGTTCACCGGTGCCTCGCAGTTCGCCCTCGTCGGGGTGCTGGGCTCCGGCAGCTCGGCCGTCACCGGCGCCCTGACCGCAGCCCTGCTCGGCACCCGCAACACCCTGTACGGCCTGCGCCTCGCCCCCTTGCTGGGCTGGCGCGGCGCCCGCCGCATCGGTGCTGCCCACCTGGTCATCGACGAGTCGACCGCCATGTCGATCACGCGTCCCAGCCGCGCGCTGGCGCGCACCGGCTTCCTCACCACCGGCTGGAGCGTCTTCGTCCTGTGGAACCTCTTCACGCTGCTCGGCGCGATCGGCGGCGCGGTGCTCGGCGATCCGCGGACCTACGGTCTGGACGCGGCGGTCGGGGGTGCGTTCCTGGCCCTGCTGTGGCCACGGTTGCAGGACCATGACGGCCGCCGGCTGGCACTCGCCGCAGCGGCCGTCGCCCTGCTCGCGGTCCCCCTGGTGCCCTCCGGCCTCCCGGTGCTGGTCGCCGGTGGTGTCGCGCTCGTGGTCGGCGTGCTGCACGCCCGGCGGGAGGCACCGTGAGCGCGTGGTGGGCGGTGCTGGGCGGAGCGGCGGCCTGCTACCTGCTGAAGCTGGCCGGCCTCTCGGTCCCTGCCTCGGTGCTGGACCGCCCCCTCGTGCGTGCCGTCGCCGACCGGCTCCCGATCGCCCTCCTGGCCGGACTGGTGGCCGTGCAGGTCCTCGCCGGCGACCGGGGCGTGGTGCTCGACGCCCGGGCGGCCGGGCTGTTGGCCGCGCTGGGGCTGCTGCTGCTCCGGGCGCCGTTCCTGGTCGTGGTCGTGGGATCGGCACTCACGGCAGCCGCGCTGCGCCACGTGGGCCTGATGTCGTGACGGAACCCGCCCCGGATCACTCCGGGGCGGGATCCGCACGGCGCCGATGGCCCCTCCCCCACGGAGGGCGTCGGCACCGCTGGGGCCGCACCGTTTCCGTTCGGTGCGGACCCGCGGGGGGGCGTCCCGGCCCGAGACGGGCGGGGTCGACGCGAGCAGCCTGGCAGAGGTCCAGACCACCTGGGAACCCGTGGGTCGCCTCAGGTTCCTGCAGTGCGAGTTCCTGCAGTGCGAGCCCTGCAGTGCGAGTTGCTGGGGCCGGTCACCGGTGGGCGACGACCGTCGCAACGACCAGCAGCCACCCGCTCAGTCCAGGTCGAGCAGCTTCTCCAGTCCGACGGTGAGGCCCGGCCGGTCGGCGATGGCACGCAGCGAGGCGAGCACGCCGGGGGTGAAGGACGCGCGGTCCATCGAGTCGTGGCGGATCGTGAGGGTCTCCCCCACCCCGCCGAGCACGACCTCCTGGTGGGCGACCATCCCGCGGATACGCAGGCCGTGGACACGGACACCGTCGACGTCGGCGCCGCGGGCCCCCTCGAGCGCGGTGCTCGTCGCGTCCGGCGCGGGGCCGAGGCCGGCCTCGCGCCGGGCGGCGGCCACCAGCTCGGCGGTACGTCGCGCCGTGCCCGAGGGTGCATCCGCCTTGTCGGGGTGGTGCAGCTCGACGATCTCCACCGACTCGTAGAAGCGCGCCGCCTCGGCGGCGAAGCGCATCATCAAGACGGCGCCGATCGAGAAGTTGGGGGCGATGAGGACCCCGGTGGCCGGGGAACCCGCCAGCCACCGCTCCAGGGTGGCGAGCCGGTCGGCGTCGAAGCCGGTCGTGCCGACCACGGCGTGGATGCCGTGGTCGACGCAGAACTCCAGGTTGTCCATGACGACGTCGGGGTGGGTGAAGTCCACGACGGCTTCGGCTCCCGCCTCGACCAGAGCGGCGATGTCGTCCCCTGCGTCCACCGAGGCCACGAGCTCCAGGTCCTCCGCCGTCTCGACGGCACGGCACACCTCGCTGCCGACCTTGCCCCGGGCGCCCAGGACACCGACCCTGCTCACGGTTGCACTGACTGCGTTCTCCACGCGGGCCAGCGTTCCACATGGGGCACCTCGCACGTGACGCAGACCGCCCGGTCGCGACACCGTGGTCGACCCCGCCACCGGTTCACCGACACTTCTGGCAATCTTGGCCCCATGGTGCTGCAGACGATCCCCGCCCGGATCCGTTGGTCGGTCGACCTCATGGACGTCCAGCCGGGAGACCACGTGCTGGAGATCGGGTGTGGTCCCGGCTACGGCGCGGAGCTGATCTGCAGTCGCCTGGAGACCGGCAAGCTCTTCGCGATCGACCGGTCGGAGTCCGGTGTCGACCGCACCAAGCGTCGCTGCGCGAAGTACCTCGAGTCCGGCCGGCTGACGGTGCGCCAGATCGACCTCGCGACCCTGCGGGTGCCCGTCAAGCGCCTGCACAAGGTCTACGCCTTCAACGTCAACCTCTTCTGGGTCCGCGACTGCAGTGACGAGGTCGCCCTGCTGCACGAGCGCGTGCTGCCCGGCGGGGCCGTCTACATCTTCTTCGAGGCCACGCGTCCCGACCAGGTGGCCGAGATCGTCGAGAAGACCTCCGCCGCCCTGTCCAGCGCCGGCTTCCGGGTGTCGGTCGTCCAGCGCAAGGTGCCGGCATGCGTGGGGATCATCGGGAGACGTTAGGCCTCAACCTGATGATGACCCTATATTAGGCTTCAGCCTGATGAAGGGTCGTGAGGAGGACGCTGTGGCTGCACGAGGCACGGATCCGCCGGTCGGCATCGTGCTGACCGTGGACCAGCGCGGCAGTCGCACGGCCCCCGACGCCGTCGCGGACCTCCTCGCCACGCTCGACCCGCGACCGACACGGCTCGCCTTCCGCCGGACCGCCGGCGACGAGGTCCAGGGGCTCGTGCACGAGGCCGAGCACCTGCCGAGCCTGGTGGAGGCCGTGCTGCGCGACGGGCGGTGGCGGGTGGGCATCGGCATCGGTGCGGTCGAGCTCCCCCTGCCCGGGGACGTGCGCGAGGCACGCGGTCCCGCGTTCGTCCACGCCCGCGAGGGGGTCGACGCCGCCCGCCAGGCTCCCGGTCGCGTGCGCGTCGTCAGTGGCGCCCCGCCCGAGGAGGTCGCGAGCGCGCGGGCTCTCGAGGCAGCGATCTGGCTGTGGGCCGCGCTGCTGGACCGGCGTACCGACCGTGGTTGGGAGGTCGTCGACCTCCTCGACGCCGGGCGCACCCACGAGCAGGCAGCGCGTCATCTCGGGATCTCCCAGAGCGCGGTCACCCAGCGCGCCCGGGCAGCCGGCGTGGTCGAGGGCGAGCGGGCCCGCGAGCTGGTGGCGCACCTGGCCGGCACGGCCCTCGCACGCGCGACGGAGGACCTCCGATGACGTGGGAGGTCGACGCCGGCGGGGCGATGCTGCTGGTGCTGCTGACGGCCGCGTTGGTCGCCGCGTCCTGGGCCTGGGCGCCCCGGGGCCGTCGGGTGTGGGCGCCTGCCGCACTGGGCCTCCTGGCCGCGGCCCTCGCCTGGTCCGGGGCCGCCGACCTGACGCTGGCCGGGGACGCGCCACGCACGCTGCTGGTCGCGCTCGCCGGCGCCCTCGCGGTCCTCGGGGGCGGACCGGTGACCACGTCGTTGTTCGCCCTCGTCGACGCTGAGGGTCATGCCCAGGGTGACCTCGAGGGTGACGTCGAGGGAGACGCCGAACGTGACGCCGGGACCGACCCTGTCTCCGACTCCGCCCAGGACGCCGACACCCTCGAGCGGGCCGGCCAGCTGCTGCGCGGCGGCGCGTGGATCGGTGTCCTGGAGCGTGCCGGCGTCGCGGCCGCGCTGGTCGCAGGCTGGCCCGAGGGACTGGCCGTCGTGCTGGCCCTCAAGGGGCTGGGGCGCTACCCCGAGCTGCGCAACGCCGGCACCGGCGCGGTGGCCGAGCGCTTCATCATCGGCACCTTCACCAGCGTGTTGTGGGCCGCAGCCTGCGCAGCCTGCGTGGTGCTGGCCTGACGGCGCAGCCGCGCGCAGCCGGTGGGCGGGCCGACACGACGGACCGGCACCTCGGGCTGGCACGTCGGGCAGGCGGTCAGGCCGGGCCGACCACCGCGAGCACCTCGGGCCGCGAGAAGATCTCCGCCGCCACCGCACGCACGTCCTCGATGCTCACCTCGTCGATGTGGGTCAGCACCTCGTCGAGGGTGAGCAGCCGGTCGTGCACGAGCTCGGACTTCCCCAACCTGGCCATCCGCGACCCCGAGTCCTCCAGGCCGAGCACCAGCCCGCCCCGCAGCTGGCCCTTGCCGCGCTCGAGCTCCTCGGCGCTGATCCCCTCCCGGGCGACCAGCCCCAGCTGCTCGCGGACGACCGAGAGCACCTCGTCCTGCTTGGCGGGCAGGCACCCGACGGAGACGCCGACCAGGCCGGAGTCGGCGTGGTGGGAGGCGAACGCGTAGACCGAGTAGGCCAGGCCACGTCGTTCCCGGACCTCCTGGAACAGCCGCGACGAGGTCCCGCCCCCGAGGGCGGTACTGAGGATCGACAGCGCGAAGCGGCGGGGGTCGTTGCGGGCGATGCCCTCCATCCCGAGCACGAGGTTGACCTGCTCGAAGGGACGGATCGTCGAGGCGGTGCCGGGTGGACGGGCGCGGACGTGCCCTCCCCCAGGCGCGAGACCGGCGCCTCGGTGCGGTCCAGGAACCCGTTGCGCCCGAAGGCGGCCTCGACCTGCGCGACCACGTGGTCGTGCTCGACGTTGCCGGCCACCGAGACCACGATCGTCGCGGGTCGGTAGTGCGTGCGGTGGAACTGCGCCACCTGGTCACGGGTCATCGCGGTGATGGACTCGACGGTCCCGGCGATCGGACGTCCGAGCGCGGTGTGCTCCCCGAAGGCCTGGGCCGCGAACAGGTTGTGCACCACGTCGTCGGGGTCGTCGTCGTGCATCGCGATCTCGTCGAGGATGACGTCGCGCTCGGCGTCGACGTCCTCGGCGGTGATCAGGGAGTCGGTGATCATGTCGCCGAGCACGTCCACCGCCAGGTCCAGGTCCACGTCGAGGACCCGTGCGTGGAAGCAGGTGTACTCCTTGGCGGTGAAGGCGTTGAACTCGCCGCCGACGGCGTCCAGGGCCACCGAGATGTCCATCGCCGAGCGGCTCCCCGTGCCCTTGAACAGCACGTGCTCGAGGAAGTGGGAGCAGCCGTGCAGCGTCTCGTCCTCGTCGGCGGACCCGACCCCGACCCAGACCCCGATGCTGGCCGAGCGCACCCCGGCCATCTGCTCGGTGACGATGCGCAGCCCCGAGGGGAGCAGCGTGCGGCGTACGACGGAGGTGACCAGCCCGTCGTCGTCGGTCGTCTCCGACAGGGTCGTCGTCGCGGGGGCGGTGGTGCTCGTGCTCATGCGGGTCTGGCTCCGGTCTGTCCGTGGCGGTGAAGCGACCGACCCGCCCGAGCCGGTGGCTCGGGCGGGTCGGTCACGGCGTGCTGGTGAGGATCACTCCTCGGAGGCGGCCTCCTCGGCGGCCTCGCCCTCGGCGCCCTCCTCCTCGACCACGGGGGTCAGGGAGAGCTTGCCGCGGTCGTCGATCTCGGCGATCTGGACCTGGATCTTCTGGCCGACCGAGACGACGTCCTCGACCGCGTCGACCCGCTTGCCGCCGGCGAGCGAACGCAGCTTGCTGATGTGCAGCAGGCCGTCCTTGCCGGGCATCAGCGAGACGAACGCACCGAAGTTCGTCGTCTTGACGACGGTGCCGAGGTAGCGCTCGCCGACCTCGGGCATCGTCGGGTTGGCGATCGCGTTGATCGCCGACCGAGCGGCCTCCGCGGCGGCACCGTTGGTGGCACCGATGTAGATGGTGCCGTCGTCCTCGATGGAGATCGAGGCCTCGGTGTCGTCCTGGATCTGGTTGATGACCTTGCCCTTGGGACCGATCACCTCGCCGATCTTGTCGACCGGGATCTTGATGGTGATGATCCGCGGCGCGGTCTGCGACATCTCCTCCGGCGCGTCGATGGCCTCGGCCATGACGTCGAGGATGGTCAGGCGAGCGTCCCGGGCCTGCTTGAGCGCGGCACCGAGGACCTCGGCGGGGATGCCGTCGAGCTTGGTGTCGAGCTGCAGCGCGGTCACGAACTCACGGGTGCCGGCGACCTTGAAGTCCATGTCGCCGAACGCGTCCTCCGCACCGAGGATGTCGGTGAGGGCGACGTAGGTGGTCTGGCCGTCGATCTCACCGGAGACCAGGCCCATCGCGATGCCGGCGACCGGCGCCTTGAGCGGCACACCGGCCTGCAGCAGCGACAGGGTCGAGGCGCAGACCGAGCCCATCGAGGTCGAGCCGTTGGAGCCCATGGCCTCGGAGAGCTGACGGATCGCGTAGGGGAACTCCTCGCGGTCCGGCAGCACCGGCAGCAGCGCGCGGCGGGCCAGCGCACCGTGGCCGACCTCGCGACGCTTGGGCGAGCCCACACGACCGGTCTCACCGGTGGAGAACGGCGGGAAGACGTACTTGTGCATGTAGCGGCGGTGCTTCTCCGGGGAGAGCGTGTCGAGCTGCTGCTCCATCTTGAGCATGTCGAGCGTGGTGACACCCAGGATCTGGGTCTCGCCGCGCTCGAACAGCGCCGAGCCGTGCACGCGCGGGATCAGGCCGACCTCGGCGTGCAGGGGACGGATGTCGGCGAGGCCACGGCCGTCGATGCGGACCTTGTCGCGCAGGATCGACTCGCGCACCAGCGCCTTGTTCAGCGAGCGGAACGCCGCGCCGAGCTCCTTCTCGCGACCCTCGAACTGGCCGGCGAGGCGGTCGAGCAGCGCGTCCTTGATCTCGTCGGTGCGGTCCTGACGCTCCTGCTTGTCCGCGATCTTCATCGCGGCCGCGAGGTCCTCGCGGGCGGCGGACTCGACAGCGGCGTAGACGTCGTCCTCGTAGTCGAGGAAGACCGGGAAGTCCTGGACCGGCTTGGCCGCGGCGGCGGCGAGCTCGGACTGGGCCTCGCAGAGCTGCTTGATGAAGGGCTTGGCGGCGTCGAGGCCCTGGGCCACGACGGTCTCGTCGGGCGCCTGGGCACCGGAGGAGATCTTGCCGAAGGCGGTCTCGGTGGCCTCGGCCTCGACCATCATGATCGCGACGTCGCCGGAGTCGGTGACGCGACCGGCCACGACCATGTCGAAGACGGCGTCCTCGAGCTGGGAGTGGGTCGGGAACGCGACCCACTGGCCGTCGATCAGGGCGACGCGCACGCCGCCGACCGGGCCGGAGAACGGCAGGCCGGAGAGCTGGGTGGACATCGACGCGGCATTGATCGCGAGGACGTCGTAGGGGGTGTCGGGCTCGAGGGCCAGGACGGTGATGACGACCTGGACCTCGTTGCGCAGGCCCTTCTTGAAGGTCGGGCGCAGCGGGCGGTCGATGAGGCGGCAGGTGAGGATCGCGTCCTCGCCCGGGCGACCCTCGGAACGGAAGAACGAGCCGGGGATCTTGCCCGCGGCGTACATCCGCTCCTCGACGTCGATGGTCAGCGGGAAGAAGTCGAAGTGGTCCTTCGGGTGCTTCCCGGCCGTCGTCGCCGAGAGCAGCATCGTCTCGTCGTCGAGGTAGGCCGTGACGGAGCCGGCGGCCTGGCGGGCCAGGAGGCCGGTCTCGAACTTGACGGTACGGGTGCCGAACGAGCCGTTGTCGATGACGGTCTCGACGGCGGAGATCACGGGCTCAGCCGTGTGGGACTCGGTCAAGAGTGTTCCTTCTGAGGTTGCAGAGCATCCCGCTGCGTCCCGCGAAGAGGTGCCGGTCTTCGATCGAGGCCCGCAGTCGCGTCGCACGGGTGCGAGCTCTGAGAGCCACTACCGAGGACCGAGCCGGGCGAGCGGGTCACTCCTGGTGTGGATGGTTGTTCAGTTGTACGACGCCGAGCCTAGTGGTCGGGGCCGGAAATGCGTCGGAGCGGCCGCCCGCGTTCGGGCGACCGCTCCGCCCTCGAGGTCTGAGGGGTGCGTCAGCGGCGCAGGCCGAGACGCTCGATGATCGAGCGGTAGCGCTCGATGTCGCTCTTGTTCAGGTAGTTCAGCAGGCGGCGGCGCTGGCCGACCAGCAGCAGCAGGCCACGACGGCTGTGGTGGTCGTGCTTGTGCTGCTTGAGGTGCTCGGTCAGGTGGGAGATGCGGTGCGAGAGCAGAGCGATCTGCACCTCCGGCGAGCCGGTGTCGCCCTCGGTCGTGGCGTACTCGGCGATGATCTTCTTCTTGGTCTCCGCGTCGGTACCGATCGACATACGGGTCTCCTTCCGGCTCCGGGTCTCCCCTGGGCCTGTTCGCTGCGCGGCGCGCCGGGGCCTGTTCACCCGGGCACTCTCGATCCGCGGCCGTTGGACGGCAACCGGACGAGAATAGGCCCCGCACGGGCGAGGGTGGAAATCCTCGCCCGCACGGGGCCCATGGCCCGCGCTGCGGGTCAGACGTCGTGGCTGGTGCGGCGCTCGGTCACCGAGCCGTCCGCGTGCGTCGTGGTCTGCACCGACCCGGCACCGCGGCGGTTGTTGAGCGTGACGGCCGTGAGGACGAGGATCGCCACCCCGACGATGGTCATGATCCAGCCGATCATCTGCAGGTCCACGCCCTCGACGGCGTCCTGGACGGCCAGCGCCAGGATCAGTCCGACGACGACGAGGAAGCCTCCGGCTCCGTAACCCATGGTGTTCTCCTCTCGGTGCGGGCGCGGCGTGCGCCCGTCAGGCGTGTGGGGTGATGCCTTCGACTCTTGTGCCCGGTGCGGCCGACGGGCCTCTCACCCGACCGGGTAAGAGTGCTGCTCAGCCCCGCGCGCGGGCCCGCGGTGGCACGATGCCGTCATGGGCCTGCTCGCGGACTCTCCGATCCCCTCCGGCTTCACCGGCACCCGGCTGGGGGTGTGCAACCTGTGCGAGGCGATCTGCGGCCTGCGGGTCACCTTCACCGACGGCGAGGTCACCGGCATCCGCGGCAACCCCGAGGACCCGCTCTCGCGGGGGCACGTCTGCCCCAAGGGCGTCTCCCTGGCCGACGTGCACGCCGACCCCGACCGGCTGCGCCGACCTGTGCGCAGGGTCGGCACGGGCGAGGACGCGCGCTGGGAGGAGATGGAGTGGGACGAGGCCCTCGACCTCGTGGCCGACCGGCTCGCCGCGACCTCCCGCGAGCACGGCCGCGACGCCGTCGGTGTCTACCTCGGCAACCCCAACGCCCATTCGCTCGGCTCGGCCACGCACGGCACCGCCTTCGTCCGCAGCCTGAGCACCCGCAACCGGTTCAGCGCCTCGTCGGTGGACCAGGTCCCGCACCAGTTCCTGGCCTGGCAGATGTTCGGCCACCAGCTGCTGCTCCCCGTGCCCGACATCGACCGCACGGACCTCTTCCTCGTCATCGGTGCCAACCCGATGGCCTCCAACGGGTCCCTCATGACCGTGCCCGACTTCCCGAACCGGGTGCGTGCGCTGCACGAGCGGGGCGGCCGGATGGTCGTGGTCGACCCACGCCGCACCGAGACGGCGAAGGTCGCCGACGAGCACCTGTTCGTCCGGCCCGGCAGCGACGCCGCGCTGCTGCTGGCGCTGGTGCACGTGCTGCTGCGCGAGGACCTCGTCACGGCTCCGGCGTACGTCGACCACCTCGGGGACCTCCCTGGCCTGGTCGCCGACTTCACCCCCGAGCTCGCCGAGCGGGTCAGCGGCGTGCCGGCCACCGACGTCGAGCGGCTGGCACGGGAGCTGGCCGCCGCCGACCGCGCCGCGGTCTACGGGCGGCTCGGCGTCTCCACCCACGGCTTCGGCTCGATCTGCCAGTGGGCCGTCACCCTGCTCAACGTCCTGACCGGCAACCTGGACCGCGAGGGCGGGGTGATGTTCCCCGAGCCCGCCATCGACACGGTCGGGCGCCGCATCGTCTCCCCCGGCCACCACGACGTGTGGCGCAGCCGCGTCCGCGGCCTCCCGGAGTTCGCCGGGGAGCTGCCGGTCTCGGCCCTGCGCGAGGAGATCGAGACCCCCGGGGAGGGGCAGATCCGGGCGATGGTCACGATCGCCGGCAACCCCGTCCTCTCGACGCCCGACGGGCGGCGGCTGGCCGACGCGCTCGACACCCTCGACTTCATGGTCGCGATCGACATCTACCTCAACGAGACCACCCGTCACGCCGACGTGGTCCTCCCGGTAACGACCGCCCTGGAGCGCGACCAGTACGACCTGGTCTTCCACGGCCTGGCGGTGCGCAACACCGCCCGGTTCACCCCGGCGCTCCTGCCCAAGGAGAAGGGCACCCGACACGACTGGGAGGTCTTCGGGGCGTTGGCGCGCCGGCTCTCGGCACGGCTGGGGAAGAAGCCTCCACTCCGGGCGCGGCTCCAGCAACGGGCCAGGATGACCGCCAGCCCGCGGCTCCTCCTGCCGCTGCTGCTGCGCGGCAACCGCTACGGCCTGACCTGGCGGGCGCTGCGGCGCCACCCCGAGGGCGTCGACCTGGGGCCGCTGCGCCCCTGTCTGCCCGAGCGCCTGCAGACCCCGGACAAGCGGGTGGACCTCACCCCCACCCTGGTCGTCGACGACCTGGCGCGTCTGCGTGCCTCGCTGGAGAGCACGCCCACGACCGCCGGGGACGAGCTGCTGCTCATCGGCCGTCGCCACGCACGCGACTGCAACTCCTGGCTGCACAACACCGATCGGCTCACCCGGGGCAGGCCGCGGCACCAGCTCCTGGCCCACCCCGACGACCTGAGCGCGCGCGGCCTCGCCGACGGCGACGTGGTCACGGTCTCCAGCCGGGTCGGCTCGGTCGAGGTCGAGTGCGCCGCCAGCGAGGACTTGATGCCCGGCGTCGTGTCCCTGCCTCACGGCTACGGCCATGCGCTGCCCGGGGTGCGGCTCTCGCACGCCACCACGGTGCCCGGGGTCTCGATCAACGACCTCACCGACCCCGAGCGGCTCGACGTCTCGGGCAACGCCGCCCTCAACGGCACCCCGGTCCGGCTCAGCCCTGCCGCCGCTCCCGCAGGGTGAGGTAGACCGCCCGCACCCCGACGGCCCGCTCGAGCTCGCGGGTCACCAGGCCGAAGAACTGCTCGCGGTAGGCCTCGTCGGTCACCGTCGACACGGTCAGGTAGAGCAGCGAGAAGGCCCCCAGGAACAGCGACACCTTGCCCAGCGGGACCGAGACCTGCGCGAGGTAGGGCAGCGTGTGGATGTCCTCACGCCCCAGGCCGGTCCACGACTCCTGCACGTCGACGCCCATGGTGAGAGCGCCGAAGAGCAGGAAGAACCCGAAGACGGTGCCCGCCAGCAGCAGCACCTGGACGAACTGCACGATCACCAGGAACAGCACCAGGTTGCCGCGCTCGAACCCCGTCACCGTCGCGCGCGCCACCGGATCCGCCCCAGGGTCGGCCAACAGCTCCTCGCACGCCTCCTCCAGCGGCGTACGACGGCAGGCACGGCGCAGGAAGTCCTCGTCCACCGCGTCGTCGGCCCTGTCGACCTCCTCGGGCAGGCGCACCAGCAGGAAGGCGACCGCCATGCCGACGAAGAGCAGCACCACGAGCCACAGCGTGCCGGTCTGCAGCGAGGCCGCCAGCTGCCAGACCTCGGCGTTGATGAACAGGAAGGTCACGAAGATCAGCAGCAGCGGCAGGGCACGCGTCATCTGGGGCAGCAGCGAGGGCAGCGAGGACGCGGTGCGCCGCAGCGCCCACGCCAGGATCGGTCGCACGTGCAGCACGGTGAGGGCGTAGGAGACGACGGCCAGCAGCACCAGGGTCAGGACGACCGCCGGGGCCGCCGACACCTGGGAGGTCAACCACGCCAGGGCCACCCCGGCGCCCGCAGCGACCAGCGCGACCAGCAGCAGCCGTGGGACGGTGCGCCGAGGGGAGAGTGCCTCGCGCGCCTCGCGCCGCCGCTCCGGCACGAAGTAGGACAACCCGTTGGCGAGGAACCACGCGTCGGCGGCCGCGACCGGGTCGCCGTCTCGGCCGCCTCGGTCGTGACGGCCGGGCAGGACCACGCCTCAGCCCGCCAGGAGGTCGCGCGCGCGGTCGACGTCCTCGGCCATCTGGACGACCAGCTCGTCGACGGAGTCGAAGGTGACCATGCCGCGCAGGCGCTCCACGAACGTGACCTCGACCTCGACGCCGTACAGGTCCAGGTCGCTGCGGTCCAGGACGTAGGACTCCACCCGCCGGGCCCGCTCGCCGTGGAACGTGGGGTTGGTGCCCACGCTGATCGCGGCGGGGAGGGACTCACCGGTGTCGAGCCGGGTCAGCCGGCCGGCGTACACGCCGTCGGCGGGGGCCGCGGTCATCGCGTCGGTCGGGACGTTGGCGGTGGGGTAGCCCAGCTCCCGGCCGCGCTGGTCGCCCTTCACCACGGTGCCGCGGACGGAGTACGGGCGGCCGAGGGCCTGCGCCGCCCCCGAGACGTCCCCCGCGGCCAGGCAGGTGCGGACGTAGGTCGACGACCAGACCTGCGGACCCCCGTCGAGCGGTATCCCCTCTGCGGTGAAGCCGTGCCGGGCACCGGACTCGGTGAGCGTCGCGACGTCGCCGCCCGCGCGGTGGCCGAAGCGGAAGTTGGCTCCCACGACCACGGCCGAGGCGTGCAGGGCGTCGACCAGCACCCGCTGGACGAACTCCTCCGGCGACCACGACGCCACCTCACGGTCGAACGGCAGCGCGAGGACCGCGTCGGCCCCGGCGTCGGCCAGCAGGGCGGCGCGGGTCTCGAGCGAGGTGAGCGCGGTGGGTGCGTGCTCGGGACGCAGGACCGCCATCGGGTGGGGGTCGAAGGTCACCGCCACCAGCACCAGGCCACCCTCGTCGGCGACCGCCCGCGCCCGCGAGAGCACCTGTCGGTGGCCGAGGTGGACACCGTCGAAGTTGCCGATGACGACCGCAGTAGGCCCGAGGTCGTCCGGCACGTCGTCCCAGGACCGCCAGAGCTGCACGTCAGCACCCTACTGGCGCTCGGTCACCCCGCCGGGCAGCAGGTCACTCCACCACGCGGATCTTGGCGGTGACGGCTTCGGCGATCTCGGGGGTCACGTCGGTGATGCCGTGCTCGGCCGCCGCGTGGGAGGCCACCTCGGTGAACAGCTGCTCCTGGGACGCGGCGCTGAAGCTGGTCGGGCAGCCGGGCATCACGTCCCCGCACGCGAGCTGGAACTTCATGGTGTCTCCTCCTGGTGGTGGGGGTCGGCGGGGGTCGGGTCGGGCACCCGTACCCAGAGCACGCCGTGGCGCTCGTCCTGCTCCATGCCCACCGTGCCGCCGTGCACGACGGTGAGCGCCCGGGCGAGGTAGAGACCGACGGTGATGCCGGACTGCCCACCTTCCGGGGAGTCGAACGGTTCGAAGAGCGCGCGAGCAGTCGCCGGGTCGACCGGGTCGCCCTCGCGGACGATCCGGAGCTCGGTCCAGGGCGCCTCCCGGCGTACGTCGAGGCGGACACGCTGCGGAGCGGGCCTGGTCGTCATCGCGGCCTTCCACAGGTCGCGCACGATCCGCGGAAACAGGTCGAGGTCGACGTGGAGGACGACGTCCGCGCCGTCCCCACCGATGTCGTCGGGCAACGTGAGGGAGGCGGCGACCTCACCGACGGTGATCGGGTGGGGGTCCGGCTCGACGCGTCCCAGCATCGCGGCCGTCAGCAGCTCGACCTCGCCGGTGCGCTCGTCCAGCAGGTCGAGCGCGGCCTGCAGGCGCACCAGCGCCTGCTCCCGGGACGCGGCGTCCGCCGACATGTCGCCGAGCAGCCCGACCCAGGCCTGCGCGACCGCCAGGGGCGAGCGCAGGCCGTGGGTGAAGACGCTGAGGAACCGGTCCCGCTGACGCGCGAGGTCAGGGCCGGGACGGTTGGTGACCGCGGCCGTGCCTGCCTCGGTGAAGGCCTGCGTCCACCGGTGCAGCAGCGCAGGGTCGACGCCGTGACGCTCGGCCACGGCCGAGGCCCGGCCGCCGGCGAGCACGTCGAGCACTGCCGCGACGCGCGCGTCGGTGGCCTCCCCCATCCGGCCACCCTCGATGACGCGCGGCCCGCGGAACCGCATGCGGGTCATCCCCGGCCCCTCTCTCCCACCGGCGAGGCTAGTACGCCGACGGCGACCGGCGACAGGGTCGAGGCAGGTTTCGGCTCGACCGGCCCGTCGGTATGGCCCGAACGGGCCACGTCCGCGCAGCGGACGGGCGACAGGCGGTCATCACTGTGACCGGACGCCCTGTCAGACGAAGACCGCCACCGCGCGGGCGACCTCGCCCCGGGGCTCGTAGAGCGCGAGGAACTCCCCGCTGGGGTCGAAGAGAGCCGTGAGGCCGTCCAGGTCGCGCTCGAGGGCGCGTCCCACGCGGACCGAGCCCGCCTCGTCCTCGTCGAGGTCGATGGACGCGAAGGCGGCGCGGGCAGCCTCGGCGACCGGCAGGACGCTCGGGTCCTCCTCCAGCTGCTCCAGCGTGCGGGCCGCCCCGAGGTCGTAGGGCCCGACCGCCGTCCGGCGCAGGGCGGTGAGGTGTCCCCCCACGCCCAGGGCGGTGCCGACGTCGCGCGCGATGGCGCGGATGTAGGTGCCGGAGGAGCAGCGGACCGAGATGTCGACGTCGAGGTGCTCCCCCACGACCCTCTGCTCGCCCACGACGAGCTCGTGCACGGTGACCGGTCGCGCCTTGAGCTCGACCTGCTCGCCGTCACGGACGCGCTGGTAGGCACGCTTGCCGTCGACCTTGATCGCCGAGACCGCGGTCGGGACCTGCTCGATGGCGCCCACCTGCGTCGCGAACGCCGCCAGCACGGCGTCGGGGTCGAGGCCCGACGCCGGGACGTCGGAGACGACCTCGCCCTCGGCGTCGTCGGTGGTGGTGCTGACCCCGAGCCGCACCGTGGCCTCGTAAGCCTTGTCGGTCAGCATCAGGTGCCCGAGCAGCCGCGTCGCGCGGCCGACCCCGAGCACCAGCACGCCGGTGGCCATCGGGTCCAGGGTGCCGGCATGACCGACCTTGCGGGTGCCGACGAGCCGTCGCACCCGACCGACCACCCCGTGCGAGGTGATGCCGCCGGGCTTGTCGACGACGACCAGCCCGGGCTCGGTCACGCCCGGTCGTCCTGGTCGTCCAGGTCGTCCTCGAGTGGCTCGCCGTCCTCGTCGAGGACGCGGGGCTTCTTGTACGGGTCCTCCTCGCCGGCGTACGCCTCGCCGCGGGCCGCCGCGACGGCCTCGTCCTGCGCCTTGGCGCGCGCCAGCACCTCCTCGAGGTGCCGAGCGGTCTCGGGCAGCGCGTCGGCGACGAAGGTCAGGGTCGGGACGTGACGCATCCCGAGCTGCTTGCCGACCTCCGAGCGCAGCAGGCCCTTGGCCGACTCCAGCGCCGCGGCCGTCGAGGCGAGCTGCTCCTCCTGGTCGGCGGGCGAGCCGAGGACGGTGTAGAAGATCGTGGCCTGCTGGCTGTCGCCGGAGACCCGGACGTCGGTGATGGTGACGAAGCCGAGACGCGGGTCCTTGATCCGGCGCTCGAGCATCTCGGCCACGATCACCTGGATCCGGTCGGCGATCTTGCGCACGCGCGGGTTGCTCATGGGGTCTTTCTACTCCTGGGGCGGGACCCGATGGGGTCCTGGGGCTGGACGGCCGACGCCGGGCCGGTCCGTGGTGACGGACCGGCCCGGCGTGCGGCTGATGGGAGGGGCTGATGCCCGTGCCCCGGTCGGATGCCTCGCAAGGCGGAGGGCCGAAGGCGGCCTTCGAGCGGAGCGGGCCGTCGAGGCCCGACAACGCAGCGAGGCGCCGTCCGGGGTGCGGGAATCAGCTCCTCGGGATCTCGCGCATCTCAAAGGCCTCGACGAAGTCGCCTTCCTTGATGTCCTGGAAGTTGCGCAGGACCAGACCGCACTCGAAGCCCTCGCGGACCTCGGAGGCGTCGTCCTTCTCCCGCTTGAGCGATGCGAGGTCGAGGTTGTCGGCCACCACGGCGCCGTCGCGCACGAGGCGGACCTTGGCGTTGCGGCGGATGAGGCCCTCGGTGACCATGCAGCCGGCGATGTTGCCGATCTTGCTGGAGCGGAAGATGGCCCGGATCTCGGCCTTGCCGAGCGAGACCTCCTCGTACTCCGGCTTGAGCATGCCCTTGAGCGCGGCCTCGATCTCCTCGATGGCCTGGTAGATCACCGAGTAGTAGCGGATCTCCACGCCCTCGCGGTCGGCCATCTCGGTCGCCTTGCCCTGCGGGCGGACGTTGAAGCCGATGATGATCGCGTCGGAGGCGGCGGCCAGGTCGACGTTGGTCTCGGTGATCGCACCGACACCGCGGTCGATGACACGGATGCCGACCTCGTCGCCGACGTCGATCTTCGACAGTGCGTCCTCGAGCGCCTCGACCGAACCGGACACGTCGCCCTTGAGGATGAGGTTGAGCTCCTGGCTCTCACCCTTCTCCATGGAGGCCATGAAGTCCTCGAGCGAGCGGCGGACGCGACGCTTGGCCTGCATGGCCGCACGCTCGCGCGCCTCGCGCTTCTCGGCGATCTGGCGGGCCATCCGGTCGTCCTCGACGACGATGAAGTTCTGACCGGCGCCCGGGGCGGCGTTCAGACCCAGCACCATCGCGGGGCGCGACGGGTCGGCCTCCTCGATGTTCTCGCCGTGCTCGTCGAGCATGGCGCGGACACGGCCGTAGGCCGGGCCGGCCACGATCGAGTCACCCACGCGCAGCGTGCCGCGCTGGACCAGGACGGTCGCGACCGGGCCGCGGCCGCGGTCGAGGTGCGCCTCGACGACCAGACCCTGGGCGTCCTGGGTCGGGTTGGCCCGCAGGTCCAGCGACGCGTCGGCGGTCAGGACGACGGCCTCGAGCAGCTTGTCGAGGTTGAGCTCGGACTTGGCCGAGACGTCGACGAACATCGTGTCGCCGCCGTACTCCTCGGGCACCAGGCCGTACTCGGCCATCTGGCCGCGCACCTTGGTCGCGTCGGCCTCGGGGAGGTCGATCTTGTTGACCGCGACCACGATCGGCACACCCGCGGCCTTGGCGTGGTTGAGCGCCTCGACCGTCTGCGGCATGACACCGTCGTTGGCCGCGACCACCAGGATGGCGATGTCGGTGGCCTGCGCACCACGGGCACGCATGGCGGTGAACGCCTCGTGACCCGGGGTGTCGATGAAGGTGATGCGGCGCTCGTTGTCGTCGACGTCGGTGGTGACCTGGTAGGCGCCGATGTGCTGGGTGATGCCACCGGCCTCCTTGTCGACCACGTTGGCAGAACGCAGCGCGTCGAGGAGCTTGGTCTTTCCGTGGTCGACGTGACCCATGACGGTGACGACGGGCGGACGGACCACGAGGTCCTCCTCGCCGCCCTCGTCCTCACCGAACTCCAGGTCGAAGGACTCGAGCAGCTCGCGGTCCTCGTCCTCGGGCGAGACGATCTGGATGACGTAGTTGAGCTCCTCACCGAGCAGCTCGAGCGTCTCGTCGTTGACCGACTCGGTCGCGGTCACCATCTCGCCGAGGTGGAAAAGCATCTGCACGAGCTGGGCGGCGTCGACGCCGACCTTCTCGGCGAAGTCGGTCAGCGAGGCGCCGCGCGCCAGCCGGACGGTCTCGCCGTTGCCCTTGCGGACGCGCATGCCGCCCAGGGTCGGGGCCTCCATGGCCTCGAACTCCTGGCGACGGGCCCGCTTCGACTTGCGACCACGACGCGAGGGACCGCCGGGGCGACCGAAGGCACCCTGGGTCTGGCCGCGCTGGCCGGGACGACCGCCACCGGGACGACCGCCACCGGCGAAGCCGCCACCGCCGGGCCGACCAGCACCGGGGGCGCCGCCACGACCGGGGGCACCACCGCGACCGGGCGCGCCGGGACGACCGCCGGGACCGGGGCGACCCGGGGCCGGACGACCGCCGGGACCCTGGCCGAAGGCGGCCGGGGACTTGGGCATCATCGCCGGGTTGGGACGCGGCATGCCCGGGCGACCGGGAGCGCCACCGTCACGCGCGGCCGGCGGCCGCGGGGGACGCTGGTCGCCGGCGCCGGCACCGGGACCCGCGGGGCCACCGGAGGCCGGACGCGGGGCGGGCCGCTGGCCCATGCCCTGGCTGGAGGCGAAGGGGTTGTTGCCCGGGCGCGGGGCGCCGGGGCGGCCGACCGGGCGGGGCGCCGGGGGCTTGGGGGCGGCCGAGGCAGCAGGTGCCTCGGGCGTGGCCGGCTTGCCGGGCTTGGGGGCTGCGGGCTTCTCGGCGGGAGCCTCGGGCGCGGCCTGCTCGGCGGCGGGGGCGGGCGTCGGCTCGGGGGCCGGCGCAGCCTTCGGGCCGGGCTTCGGACCGGGCTTGGGACCCGGGGTGGCGGCCGGCTTCTCAGCAGCAGGCGCCTCGGGGGCCGACTGCTCGGCGGCCGGCTCGTCGGCAGGCTGGGCGGCGGGCTTGGGGGCCGGCTTCGCAGCGGGCTTGGCGGCCGGCTTCTCGGCGGGCTTCTCCGCGGCCGGGGCGCTGGCCTGCTCGGCCTTCAGCTTCTCGCCGAACTCCTTGCGGAAGCGCATCTCGGCCGGCAGCTCGACGGTCGAGCTCGCCGACTTGACGAACTCACCCATCTCCTTGAACTTCTCGAGAACGAACTTGCTCTCGACTCCGAACTCCTTGGCGAGCTCGTGAACGCGGGTCTTGGCCACAATTCTCCTTCTGGCCTCGAGACCCTCGTCCGGGGTGTCCCTCGAGACCGCTAGTGGTGGTGCAAACTCATCGGGAAGTACTCATCGAGTGCTCATGAGCTGCTGCTCCAGTTCCTGGTCATGCGTCCGGGCCTGGTGTCCGGTCGCGGCTGTCGGGCACGCGGGTGAGGTACGTCGCCACCGCATCCGTCGGGAGTCCCTGCCCGCCTGCTGCTCGCAGGGCCCGGGCGAAGGCCTTCCGTCGGACGGCCAGCTCGTAGCACGCGGCCGTGGGGTGCAGGTGCGCCCCGCGGCCGGCTGCACTCCCGGTGGGATCGGGCACCACGGCCGGTCGGCCGTCGTGGATTCCCACCACGAGACGCAGCAACTCGCGTCTGGCGGCCCGCTGCCGACATCCCACGCACGTGCGGACGGGGCCGTCAGAGGACGGGAGGTCCGAGCGCGCAGGGGTTGTGTCTTGGTGAGCCACCGAGGTCCACCTTAGCGCGTCGTCGGTCGACGGACCGAACCGGGGAGCGTCACCCCCGCGGTCGGGCGTGGCGCCGGAGGGTGGGCGGTCGGGTCACGCGGTTCCCGCCGCGTGACCCGCCTCCCTCACGTCTCGCTGGGCTGCTCGTCGGAGCGGATGTCGATGCGCCACCCGGTGAGCCGCGCGGCGAGACGGGCGTTCTGGCCCTCCTTGCCGATGGCCAGGGAGAGCTGGAAGTCCGGCACGACCACCCGCGCCGAGCGGGTCGCTGCGTCGACGACCTCCACGGACGTGACGCGGGCCGGCGACAGGGCGCTCGCGACCAGCGTCGCCGGGTCCTCCGACCAGTCCACGATGTCGATCTTCTCGCCGTGCAGCTCGGCCATCACGTTGCGCACCCGCTGGCCCATCGGGCCGATGCAGGCGCCCTTGGCGTTGACGCCCTGACCCCGGGCCACGACCGCGATCTTGGTGCGATGGCCCGCCTCGCGGGCGAGACCGGCGATCTCGACGGAGCCGTCGGCGATCTCGGGGACCTCGAGGGCGAAGAGCTTCTTGACGAGGTTCGGGTGGGAGCGCGAGAGCGTGACCTGGGGGCCGCGCATGCCCTTGCGCACCGACACGACCAGGCACTTGATCCGGGTGCCGTGCTCGTAGCGCTCCCCCGGGACCCGCTCACCCGGGGGCAGCAGCGCCTCGAGGCGACCGAGGTCGACCATGACGTCGTCGGGGTTGCGACCCTGCTGGATGATCCCCGACACGATGTCGCCCTCCTTGCCGGAGAACTCACCGAACTTGATGTCGTCCTCGGCGTCGCGCAGGCGCTGCAGCATGATCTGCTTCGCCGTGGTCGCCGCGATCCGGCCGAAGCCGTCGGGGGTGTCCTCGAACTCGCCGACCTTGTTGCCGTCGTCGTCGAGCTCGGCGGCCATGACCGTCACGTGACCGGTCTTGCGGTCGAGCTCGACGCGGGCCTCCTCGTAGGCGCCCGGCGTCTTCTGGTACGCCGTCAGCAGCGCCTGCTCGATGGCCTCGACCAGGACGTCGAAGGAGATCTCCTTCTCGCGCTCCAGCATCCGCAGGATGCTCATGTCGATGTCCATCAGTCCTCGCCCTCCTCGTCGGCACCGTCGTCGGCGCCCGTGCCCTTGCGGTTGAACTCGACCTGCACCAGCGCCTTGCGGACACCGGAGTAGGGCAGGTCGGTGCGGCGACCGGTGACCTCCAGGGCCACCGATTCCTCGCCGGCCTCCAGGATCCGTCCGGTCACCGCGGAGCCGTCCTCGCGCGTGACCTTGACCAGGCGGCCGGCGTTGCGCCGCCAGTGGCGGGGCAGGGTCAGCGGCCGGTCGACGCCGCGCGAGGTCACCTCGAGCGTGTAGGGCTGCTCGCCCATCACGTCGCTCTCGTCGAGGACCCGGTTGACCTCCCGGGTGGCGTCTGCGACGTCGTCGAGCGTCACCCCACCGTCCTTGTCGACCGCCACGCGCAGCACGCGTCGCTTGCCCGCGGGAGTGATCTCCACCGCCTCCACGTCGAGGCCGAGGGCGCCGAGGGGCTCCGCGAGCGCGGACTCGATCCGCTCCCTCGTCGCGTCCTGACTGGCACTGTTCACGAGGTGCGTCCTCCGATGTTCGGTTGAGAGCGTGCGGGGTCGTGCGCCGGAGGCCTGCTCGGCTCGCCGGTCCGCACACCCTAGCGGCCACCGGCATGACCTAGGGTCTCTCGGTGCCCACCCCGATGCCCGCCCCGAGCCGCCGCACGGCGCTCGTCGTGAGCGGACTCACGCTCGGCGTCGTCGCCACGGGGTGCGGAGAGGGCGCCACTCCCCCGCCCGCACGGACCGGAGGTCGCTCCGACGGTCCCGACGAGACGCTGCTCGGCGAGGCCCGCACCGACCTCGTCGCGGCCCTGGCGCTGGTGCGGGCCGCCCGCCGCGCCCACCCCTCCCTGCGCCCCCGGCTCGTCGGCCTGCAGCGCACCCACCGCGACCAGCTCTCGGTGCTGGACCCCGAGGGTCGCACCGGCCCGGCCGAGGGTCCCGAGGTCCCGGCCCGGGCCGCGGAGGCGCTGCGCAGCGTCGTACGCGCGGAGGAGCGGCTGGTCCGCAGACTGGTGACGTGGTCGGTGGCCGCGGAGTCCGGTCCCCTGGCACGCGCCCTCGCGGCGTCGGCGGCGGGCGTGGCGCAGCAGCTCGCGCTGCTGGAGGTGGAGCGATGAGCGGCACCGGGCTCGCGTCCGAGCAGGTGGCGGACGCCCTGCAGCGGGTGCTGGCGGTCGAGCACGCGGCCGTCTGGACCTTCGGGTCCCTCGGCGCGGCGACCTCCGCCTCGGCCACCCCGCTCCTCCTCGCGCGCGTCGAACGCGCCTGGACCGCGCACCGTGGTCGCCGCGACCGGCTGCACGCGCTCCTGCTGGACCTGGGCCAGCAACCCGTGGGCAGCCAGGCCGCCTACGCCGTGCCGTCACCACTGGGGCGGCCGGTCGACGTCGAGCGCGCCGCCGCGCGCGTGGAGCTGGCCGGCACCCAGGCGTGGGCGTTCCTGATCGCAAGTACGACGAGCGGCACGCGGCGCTGGGCCGCAGGGGTCCTCGGTGAGCTGGCCGTGTCGGCCGTCGCGTTCGGCGCGGAGCCGGAGCCGCTGCCGGGCGCCGGCGACCTCGTCGGGTCCTGATCGCGCTCGGGGACCGACCTCGACGGGTCGGCCGCGACGGACCAGCCGCGACGGGCGGGGCCCGAGAGGCCCGGCCCCCCGAAGGAAGTCCCGAGATCTTCCCCGGGAGGCCGGGACGACGGCTGCGGTGGGGGCACCGCGCCGACCCGCACGCATCCTGCCCCCGCGTCGAGCCGGATCACTCCTCGTCGTTCCCTCAGAAATCTGCAATGCAGAAAGTTGCAGTCCGATCCGGCGTGCGCGAGCGACCCTCGGCCGTGCGCGAGCGACCTCTCGGCCTTGCGCGAGCGACCTCTCGGCCGTGCGCGAGCGACCTCTCGGCGTTCAGAGCCAGCCGGTGACGATGTCGCGGAGGTCGGAGAGCCGGTGGGCGACGGCGTCGGGGACGCCC
>Ga0208330_1000341_pt1 | contig 22955 bp, 19 predicted proteins | sample DeeseametaMP1896_FD_184180 | JGI IMG/M metagenome (GOLD analysis project Ga0208330, IMG submission 184180) | Marine microbial communities from the Deep Pacific Ocean - MP1896 (SPAdes) | ecosystem: Environmental > Aquatic > Marine > Oceanic | place: East of Hawaii, North Pacific Ocean | collected... | reverse complement strand
CCCGCCTCTGGGGCCGGCCTTCGGATAATGGGGTTCTATCAGCGCGAGAAGCTGGTCCCACGGAACCACCGCATCCATCTCGGCCAGGAACCGCTCGCGCCGCGTCACCTTCTTCTTCATCGCATCACGCAGACCGGGAAAGGCGGGCTGTTTCGGCATCGGCAGGACTCCTCGAAGACATTACCCAAGTCTACCAGATCAGGCCGAAATGCGGCAGGTTTTTCAGACATTCCCTAATAATGCGAAGTTCGAAAACTAGGCAGCAACGACGTCTTGTGGTGCCCAGAACAAAAAAAGCTCATGAAATTCGCAGATTCTACCAAGGTCCGTTTCACGCATTGCGTCGTCTTTGTACGACAGTGAGGCATTCGAGAAATGAGTCGGTTCTGGAGCCGGCAATGATTGTAGTGATCGAGGAAGGTATCGATGGCTTCTTTGAGCGCGCCTGGCGATCGGTGCGCCGTCCCCACACTTGCGACATAACGCTTGATCTGGGATTCAGAGGCCGTTTTTTTCAAGGGAGTTTCTCGATGGGAGCTACAAGTGAGTTTCTGGCAATGGTGTCTCGTCGCGCTGACGGCAAGCGGAATTGGTCGCCTGGGCTAAAGGCTCGGATTGTTCCGAAGACGCTGATTGAAGGCGAGACAGTGAAGGCCGTGGCGAAGTGATATAGGTTGATCCCGAGCACAGTGTCTGATTGGCGTCGGATGGCACGACAGGGAAAGCTGGTCCTGCCAAACTTGGACGGCATGGATTTGTGCCTGTTGAGATTGAGGCGCATGCGCCTTTAGCTGAACCTCTGCCTGCCGCGTGCTCCAGCAAAATTGATTTGATCATAGGCAGCGTCATTGTTCGCCTTGATGCGGCAACCCCAGCTGCGCGGTTCGTGGAGATCGCACGAGCTTTGGGCACGTGATTATACCTTCCCACAAGGTCCGGATTTTTGTGGCCAGTGATCCGGTTGACTTCCGCAAGGGCCATGACGGGGTGGATACCTTGGTGCAAATCTAGCTGCGCCAGAAGCCATTTGATGGGTCGGTCTACGTCTTCCGGGCTAGGCGGGCGGATCGGCTCAAGCTAATACGGGACGTCGGAATTGACCTTGGGATCGTGGAGTGCTCCGTCTTGTCTGCAGGCGTCGACGCTAAACGACGTATGGTTCAGATTTGCCGAGTGTCAACCAGCTCTCGTAGGCTTTGTTGGTCCATTTTGCATCATTGTGGCGGTCAAAGATCATGTAGTCGGCACAGCCGAGGATCGCCTTTTGAATGTCTTCCACGGTATCGAAATACTTTGTGCGATCCGCGTTGAGATCGGCATCCGACAATCCCAGTGGACGGCAATCGATCGAAACCACGCGGTGCCCGTGCTGGAGCAGGTTCCGGAGGGCATCCGTCTGATCACTGGGGCTATTCGGAGCCGTTTCGTAAGCATTCGCAATGGCTTCACTCGCAATTGAGTCCATCATTGGCGCGCCAGCAGCGTTCATGAGCAAAACTTGAGTCGCCCGGCCCGTACGTTTTTTCCATGCAACAGCAAGAGCAATCGCTGCCTCGCGATCGAAACCGGGTGCGTTCGGGGTTAGAATTTCCAGCGCAGTATCGGCAAGCTCGGGCGCATTAGTCAGTAGCTTTTCAACAACCTCAGTTATCTTGGTTCGGGTCTTGTCGGCGTCTACGGCGAGCGGGCCTACCAAACCAATCCGCAGGAGCTTGCGCCAACACGGAGAACCCGGCTCCGCTTCGTGCAAGCGAATGCCATGCTCGATCGTTCGCTTGACGTTTACCTTGTCCTTGTCCTCCTCCCCAGTTGGCAAAAGGAAGAACGGGCGGATCAAAGGATGGAGCTTCTTTTCATTGTCACGGTAGCCCTCGGTTGGTCGATATCCTTCAAGCGTACGCTCGATGACCCAGCGGTTATGTTCCATCTCGGACATGTCGCGCATAAGAGTGTTATCGCCCAAGGCGCGGTTAGCAGCCTTGCTCTCAATCCGAAGGCCCGCTAGCCGTTTTCCGGGCGGCGGTGCAAAGCCCGCTGCGTAGAACATCTCTACAGCGGAAAGGGCAGCGCGGTAGCTTGCGCGACGCTCGACGGTGGACATGTTCTTCCAGTCGGTCTCCGCAGTCTTTGGAACCGATGGCATACTGCGCCAGCGATTGTGAATTGCCTCGGCCAACTCTTCGTGGAGCTGTTCCAACTCGAGATCCTCGTTATTGAGGGTTGAGCCACCGAAGGAAAGAATGCCGCCTGTCAAGTCCGTTGGAATCTCGGCCGAAACGGTCGCGAGACTGTCGCTACGCATGTAGATCGGCGCGCGTAGGCGAAGTCGCTCGACCTGAAGTTGACGCAGGCGCATGGCGATTGCCGTGTTTTTGGCATCACTTCCGGTTGCCACCACAATCGCAGTCAGAGGGTTTTCAAATTCTAGCGACAAGAGGTCGTCGGCTTGCCCGGCAGCACAGCACTCCAAAGCATTAAGGTGAACGAAACGGACCCTTACGCTATCGTCGCCGAAGTCCAAGAGGTCGGGTCGCTCGCAGCGGATCTTGTTTTTCGCAGCCTCGATATCGTCGTTAACGATGGTCAATTGTAAGGGTTTGAGCTTGAAACTCTGGCACCGCAGCGCAGCTTCTTCCGCCACGGCCAAATTGACACTTCCAAGCCCGACGAGCGCGATGTGAGGGCGTTTCTGACCGCGGCGAATGGCAAGTTCCGTGGGCGCCATCGACGTAAGTAGGGCACGGGCAATGGTTTCAGACTTGGACACCAGTTGGGCTGAGCAAAAACTATCGGACAAGAGTTCTAGATCGCGCGCGACGGAGCCGTCTTCTATGCGGAGGATCAGGTTTGGTTGCTTGTTCGGTTTGGCCTTCCGTTCCGCCAGCCAGGTTTGTGCGCGTTCAACGTTCAGAACACCGTCCGGCGCGCCGAAAATCACGGCTTTTGGATTGCCGAGCGTTGCTAGCGTCCCGGTCGTCTTGGTGATTGGGCCCGGTAAGAAACAGGTGCCGCTTGGAAGCTGACTTAGATCGGGAACAGCGTCGCTGCTGTCGAACAAGGTGATTTTTTCAGATTTGTATTTGTTGAGAACGAAATCCGAAGCCCCGATGATAACGATGTGGCCGCTTCGGAATGAGGCGAGGGCGCGCTTGATCTGTTCGCGCAAGAAGAGGGCCGCGACACCGAAAACCGCCGAGATCGTTGTTAGGAGTCCCGTGAAGCGCGCCGTCTCGATCCAGCCGTTCAAGACGGGACCGGCATCTTTCTCAATGTAGCTGTCATCACCAGTAAAGGCCAATAGGGTATGATAAAGCGCATCAAGTGGTTTGTCTGGGTAAATCTTCCACCAACCGACGAAACCAATTGCCAAAGTCGCGCAAAACAGCACGCTCAAAATGCCAAGGGTTAATCTCGGGGTGCGTTTCATGGCAACTCTCTGCCTTCACTCAATAATTGCCTTACATCGCGCCCGGTTTCAACAAACCGCTGCGCGAGTTCATTTACCGGGTGGATGTTTTCCAGATCGTCGAACCTTTGGTAGCATATAAGCTGACCTTTCGACAGGCAGAACTGGATCGCTGCATCCAAGAGGATCGGCGAGCGCCCACGACGGCTCTCATGCGGTGCGTGCAAGGCCAACTCCTTGTCCAGCCAGGTCGGCTGAGAGCCGCGGCTCCTGAAGGCAGCGTTACAGTCAGGCCAGGCGCTGATGCCGTAGCAGGCGGGCTTGGGCTTGCTCATAACAATCGAACAACCACATGGAATCGTGATGCGAATCTGTCACGGCGAGAGTTCTACAACAACGCAACGAGGGCATCCATCGCACGGAAAAAACTGACCAGAAACCGAAATTTCTGCTGGCTTGGATGGGTGGTATTGATAGAGTCGCGGTTGAAGGAAACAGGTTGGAAAGGTGCCGGGCATGCAAGATAAACTCTATATCGGAGGAGCGTGGGTCCCAAGCCGTACAGGCAAAATGATCGATGCCATTGACCCTTTCAACAACAAGAAATTTCACTCTTTCGCAAGCGGCTCGATTGAAGACGTCGATGACGCAGTAAACGCAGCTCGCAAAGCCTTTGATACTGGACCTTGGCCGGAGATGTCGGGGCAGAAGAGAGCTGAGTATCTTTTTAAAATTGCTGATGCTCTGGAAGCAAAATCGGAAGAACTCGCACTGTTAGAAGTAAGAGATAATGGCAAGCCTTTGCCTGAAGCCCAGTGGGACATAGGCGATACAATTTCTTGTTTCCGGTATTATGCAGAAATGGCGAAGACACTAGATGGACGGCACCAGGAAGTTCCGGTCAAAATGGACGGATTTACGTCGCGCGCTGTTCGAGAGCCGATAGGTGTCGCAGCGGCAATAACGCCTTGGAACTTTCCAATCTTGATGTCGGCTTGGAAAGTGGCTCCAGCGTTGGCCGCAGGCTGTACGATAGTGCTTAAGCCTTCTGAACTTGCGTCAGTAAGTTCGTTGGAACTGGGTGTCGCAGCGGAGCAAGCAGGATTGCCCGCCGGGGTGATGAACATCGTAACCGGACTTGGCGACGAAGCCGGCGAAGCTCTTAGCAACCATCCGTTGATAGACAAAATAGCCTTCACGGGCTCTGTTCCCACCGGTATAAAAGTGATGTCGAATGCGGCGCAAGATGTCAAAGCAATTTCATTAGAGCTCGGTGGGAAGTCACCACTGGTTGTTTTTGCGGACACGCCTATCGACGAAGCCGTCGAGTGGATCATGAATGGCATTTTCTGGAATCAAGGGGAGGTCTGTACGGCAACCTCTAGAGTACTAGTTGAGAAGGCAATATACGAAGAGGTTCTCACCAAGCTCAGTGAAGAAGCGCAAAAAATTAGGATTGGTAACGGCTTGGAAGAAGGTGTCCTTTTGGGGCCCCTTGTTAGTCGAGGCCAGCAAGAGAAAGTTCTCGATGCCATTGAAAAGGGCAAAGCCAGTGGGGCCCGACTAATTGCTGGCGGCGAGGTTCCTAAAGGGCTCGAAGACGGTTGCTTTGTTGAGCCAACCATTTTTGCCGATGTTCCACTCGATAGTTTCATATGGAATGAAGAAATATTCGGACCAGTCGTTTGCATGCGCAGTTTTGATACAGAGATCGAAGCAGTCGAATTGGCGAACCGATCCAAGTATGGCCTGGCTGCCGCTGTCTTGTCTGCCGATGTTCAGCGTGCAGAGCGAGTTGCTAGCAAATTTCGCGCAGGAATCGTTTGGATAAATTGCTCCCAACCTACCTTTGTTGAGGCACCTTGGGGGGGGTATAAACATTCTGGATTTGGCCGAGAGCTAGGCGAGTGGGGATTGAATAATTACCTCGAGACCAAGCAAATCACGGCGTTTGATCGAAGTTACCCTTGGGGATGGTACATCAAATAAAGAGATAAAATTGCTGCGACGCTTTGGCTTTCTATAAACAGCACTGCACGTGCAAAAGAGGCTTAATAATTGTGAACAAGCGTTCGTAATTCAAGTCTGTCGGACTGGGGATCGATGAAGAAAATCCGTATCTATATCTCTAGTACCACTAAAGACTTTGGTCGGGTAAAGCAAAGACTCGTTCATGAGCTCAATGACTATACGTTTTTCGACGTCTACGAGACACCGAAAGAGGCATCGCCAGATAACGTAGTGCATAGATGCTTAAAGGACGTCGAGGAATGTGACGTTTACGTTGGTATTTTTGGTCATTGTTACGGTTGGGTGCCTAATGATGAGGAGAGAAATCCGCATAATCAATCAATGACTGAGCTAGAATATCGTAAAGCCGAAGAAATTGGCAAGAAGAAGCTAATTTTTCTATGTGAGCTTAGCGGATATGATGCTAGTCACATGGAGCAAGATGAATTAAAGCAACGTAAAGTAAATCGTCTTAGGCGCGAGCTTGAAGAGTCAAATGAATTCTCTGCTGAAACGTTTCTTTATCGGAATAAACACGATCTAGTCGGCACGATATTAAAGCGGGTTCTCGCCGCAGAAGCTGTAGCCGAGGCGAACATCCGGACGTATGACGAATATGTTCCCCCCTATCCGGGACTATATTCGTTTTCATACGAAGATCGAAAATTTTATTTTGGACGGGAGCACGAGATAAGTAGAGCGATGGGAATTCTCGACGAGAGGGACTGCAACTTCTTTATGGTGTGTGGCCCATCAGGATCTGGCAAATCGTCGCTCGTGGAAGCAGGTTTGCTACCTGCACTTAACCCGACTTCGAACAATGAAGAACAACCAACTTGGTTTGCAACTACTCGCCCCGCCGCTCATCCGTCGAATCCGCTTACAGCTCTTGCATATAAGATTTCTGACAGATTGCCTGGCCGACCATTGCCTGATCAATTGTCAGAAAAGTGGACTAACGACCCAAATTCTTTTGTTACTGACCTGGCCAGTCTGCGTCTCCCTATCCAAGTACTTGTGATAGACCAGCTAGAAGAGCTCTTTACGAATTTTGAGGACATAGGTGTCAGACAGGCGTTCGTCTCAGCCGTAGCACATGCTTCCAAATCAGAGAACCCAAATACAGGTAAGCCACTTACCGTTCTTGCAAGTGTACGCAGCGACTACAAGGAGGCATGTCAGAGCATACCTGAGCTCAAAGAGGTCCTATCACGCACGCACTACATTGATCTTTTTGAGCTCGATAGCGTGTCAGTCCGAAAAATGATCCGATCACCCGCCGATCTGGCGAATTTAAATGTCGATGAAGTAATCGACTCGCTCGTTGCCGAAACTTCATCAAACAACGGCTCGCTTCCTTTGCTTGCTACTACCTTGCGCACTTTGTGGCAACGGAAAGAGGGGAATTCACTCAAGAAATCAACGCTTCAAATATTAGGTGGCATCTCTGGTGTTATCAGTGAACATGCCAATAATGCATATCGTGACTTTGAGAAAAAATTCGGACCAGATGAAGCGAACAGATCGTTCCATGCACTCTTTTCAGCTTTAGTGCGCGTTAACCTCGATGGCTTACCAGTTCGCCGTGTAGCAAGTGAAAATGAATTCCGGCGATCCAGTGCGATGAAACTTGCGGAGAAATTTGCCGATGAAAAAACACGACTCATTTATTTCAGCGACAGCGCCGACTCTAAAGGTAGAAGCGTCGAAGTCGTGCATGAGGCAATATTCTCTAGTTGGACTCCACTATCTGATTGGGTGAATTCACGAAAGAAGCAGGAACAAGACTTAGCTCGATCAAGGGTGAGCGCAGATGATTGGTTGAAGAATCAAAAAGATATTTCGCGCATTGACTTAGTAAATATGCATGATGCCCACAGAGCGATGAGGCTGTTAGATAAGGAGCCATCCCAACTTGACGAGACGACTCGGGAGTATCTGTTTCCAAAAGAGTATCTGGTTTCCCGTCTGTCTGAAACGTTGGATGGTACGTCGGTAAGCGATCGAGCCCGAATTGGGACGCTTCTTGATCAAATTGATCGGGAGTGGTTGGGGGTAGGCGATGACAGAGCTGGAGTTGGAGTAGATCAATTTGGTATACCAAACGGTGATGCACAGTATTGGGTATCTGTTAAGCCAGGCGAAATCCAGATGGAAATTTCACCCACTAGGAAGGAGAGACTTATTATCCCCAAGGAATTTGAGGTTGCAAAATACCCAATCACGCAAAAGCAATTTAAGGCGTTTCTGAATAGTAAGAGTGGTTATTACAATGAAGAAAATTGGCCAGATCTTGACTACATACCTGATCCGTTCCCATTCCCAGAGTATGGTGACAATCGGCCAGTAGCAAACGTTGCGTGGATAGAGGCAAAAGCTTACTGTATTTGGCTAACTCGAGAGATGCACAGCGTGGGGCAACTTGATCGGGAGAAGGTAGTGAGACTTTTGACGGAACAAGAATGGCAGCTTGCCTCAGAAGCGTCTATGGGTACTGGAAAAGGCGATTATCAGAAAACCTGGGACTATCTTTCTGCTGAGTTCGGATTAATGGCTGTAGGGTTAGGGCCGAAGCAAGAAAACAGTTTGGCTTCACATTTGGATTTTTCTAGCTGCATCTGGGAATGGTGCCTCAATCAATATGAGAATTATCACAACATAGAGTTTGACTATGAGAAAACCGACAGGGCTGTTCGCGGCGGTTCGTTTTTGATTGGAAAAGTGAAGTCACGCGAAAGATTTCGAGGTAGTCTTCACGTTTTTGGTCGTGATGTAAATATTGGTTTCCGCGTATGTATTGCTCGCGGGTGACCTCGGTATTTGATCACAGGGTTTTATGGTGTGAACCGGCATTGTTGCAGAACTAAGGCTTGCGGCATAACTGTCCCTTACCCCATTGACATCAGCCCGGAAATTCAAGCTTCCGGCGGTCCAAAGATGGGGCGCAGCGCAGGCATTGTAGTCAGACCAGTTGGTCATGCGATAACGGGTGGGGTCAGGCTTGCTCATGCCATCCGTCTAACCGCCTGGACTCGTGATGTGAATCCTTTGCCGTCAGAGTTCTCCAACAATGCCACCTAGACTACAAACAATCCCTACACTAAGTGGTAGTGGTCGAGACGGCGGAAATGTGGCTGTAATGTGCCGTCATGACCTTTTTCACAGGATATTCGGAGAAGTAAACTGAAAGGCGCGAAATTGAAGGAGTTTTTGTCATCGAAGCAGGAGAACCTTTTCCTAAAGGTTGAGCCGGAAGATCTTGACTCAGTTTCTGATTACCGAGCACTCGCATCAATTTTCAATTGGCCGCTTTTGCTTTCCCGAGAAAGCGAAACGTGCTTACGATTGCTTGACGTTGGTTGCGGTACGGGGCGGTGGCTAGATGCCTTGAATATGTACCATCCAGCCTTCTACGGGAAGCAAGATCGAATTGAGTACTCTGCTATTGACCCCTCTCGCGAAGCTTTAGCTGCGATATCGGCTAAAGCCAAGAAATATTTTTCATCTGGTGATTTTTGGGAAGCGAAAATTGAGAGCAATTCTTTACTTCAGGCCAACAGGTTTGATCTAATTTGGTCTGTTCACTCTTTATACGCAATAGCCTTGTCGGACGTAGAGGCAGCTCTCATGAATATGTATTCTGCATTGAGTCCGGGTGGCATAATCGTGATTGCGTTGGCTGAAGAAGATTCTTTTTATGGAACAGCGAAACCAGCGTTGGTCGGTGGTGATAGGTTTACGTGCGCTTCTGATATTGCGCGAGGCCTTAAAGAACTCGGGCTAATGTTTGAGTACGAAACCTTTTCCTATGTTGAACGTATACACAAGTCGGATTGGGTGGCTCTTCGAGATTTTGTGTACTCCGAATCGATAGGTAATAGTTATCCTGAAGGGTCAAGTAAAGGAGATTTAGGGGGCGAACCTGTTATAGATGAAGACTGGCTTCAACGTTTCCTGTTGGGTGACTATTTTGAGTTTCCGCAAAAGACGACAGTGTTGATTTGTGAACGCGTTAGCAATTCGGTTGCGAGTTCCAAACTCGTTCCAACACATTCCGAAATGAAGAGATTGATAAGGATCGCAAATCAAATGGTCATTGACGAACACTTGTCTATATCTCAAGCTAAGGCCCACTTTTCTGAGATTTCACCTCCCTATTGGATCCATACCGAAGACACGTCATATGATCTTGAGGTAAGCTCAGAGTTTGCAGATGTCCTCAATGAGCCCATACCGGAAGATGGGTGTCGCGACCCGGAAAGGCTAATACTTGACGATCTGGTGACTTTGAGTCAGTTTGGAACACTCGACAATGCTCCTGGGTATTTAGGTTATATCCCTTCGGGTGGCCTCTTCCATGGTGCGCTTGCCGAATGGTTGGCGGCCGCATTGAATCGTTACGTGACGACTTTTCATGCATCTCCTGGGCTAGCTTCGATCGAGAGTGCGGTCATTTCATGGCTTTGTCAGATAATTGGGTTCAATGAAGATGGCTCTGAGGATGGCATGGCATCAGGAGGGGTTCTTCTATCGGGTGGAGCAAGCGCCGCAATTCACGCTGTACACACAGCTCGAAGATCAGCGTTGCGGCCAACTCAGCTCCAAAACCTGGTGGTGTACATTGGTGAAAGCGCTCATTCTTCCATTTTGCAAGCGATCGATATTTGCGGGATCGCTACTGTTAGAACTATTCCCGTGGATAGCAAATGTCGTATTGAGACAGCCTCTTTAGTGGCCGCTTTGCAGGAAGACGAACAGAGCGGTCTCATACCATTCTTGGTGGTTGCTACGGCTGGAGACGTAAACATTGGTGCAGTCGATGATCTTACGCGATTAGCGGGCATCTGTGATCGACATCGCATGTGGTTGCATGTTGACGCATCATACGGTGGTTTCTTCTCGATCACTGAAAGAGGCAGGTTGGCTTTGTCGGGGCTAAGCCAAGCAAACTCGGTGTCAGTAGATCCCCATAAGGGGCTGGGACTACCCTACGGACTTGGAGCATTGTTAGTCCGGGACAGACAAACACTTTCCAAAGCATTTTCGTACAGTGGTAGCTATCTTCGACCATCAAATAGTGCTTCCGGCCTATCTAGAGACATCATGAACGATGGATTCGAATACACTCGTGAATTTAGGGGGCTTAGGCTTTGGTTGCCTCTTAAGCTGCTTGGGCTATCGGCATTTCGCGAAAACTTAGACCATCAACTTGGACTGACCAAGCTATTTGCGGATTCAATTAAGAAAATTCCAAATATCGAACTGATTAACGAGCCAACCCTTTCAATCTGTACGTTCCGCCTCAAGAAGCCCTCAACTGATGAAACAAACAAAAAACTTCTAGATGAGATAAACCGAAATGGCGATTTCTTTCTGACCGGGTGCAGTCTTCCAGCTGCGTGTGGTGGTGGCTTTGCCATACGGGCGGTTTTTTTGTCTTTCCGTACTGACGCCGAGACTACCAAAAGGCTTGTAGAGCGCGTATACCATGCTGCTTCGCTGCTGAGTTGAACTAGTGGAAATTCCTGATAATTAAGTCATCTTGCTTGCTACCAACTGCACTTTTGACAACTGCTGCTTCAATAGTGAGATAATGCTCGGCTCTCCTTCCGGTCCACTGGTGAAAAGTCCGCCCGAATGTTGATTTGCCTCTTTGTAAGTGGGGTCTTGTAGGAATATTTCATGCGCCTCTCGTAATTTCCAAAACGGAATTCCGGGATGGAGATGGTGGACTAGATGCCAATCTTCATTGTGAATTCCCGTGAATATTTTTTCAATCCTTTTTCCCCGTCTGTTTCTGGTGATCATAAGCTCGGAATCATAGAGTTCAACTAAAGGGAAGTGTTCAGCTACATCCGTCAACCATTCAATCGCCCGAAAAACAGTAAAATATGGCACTAGCCAAAATAATATAAAGTACCATGTCAGACCAGTATGAAAAATGAATGTCAAAACTAAAAACCAAAACGTAAGAAATTGTAAAACTTCGCGGCGGGCGACACCCCCCTTCTTGAAAGACCGAAGTAGGTTGGCAAAGATAGAGAAAATCACTCTATGTGTCTTTAGGCCAAACAGTCTCGGAAAGAGGTGTCGGCGAAATAGAACTTCTGGACCTGTGTCAAATAGGAGTTGCGAACTGTAGTTCTGAGTATCAGGATCCTTTTCCCTATCTCCTAGATGGACGTGATGTTCCTTCACATGAGACTTTTGGTAGTCATGGAAGGTGTGGAACACGCTCCAACCTGATATGGTGCCGATCACATGATTGAGTTTCCGGTTCCGGGCGAGTGTCAGATGTACTGCCTCGTGAAGTAGGGTATCTAGGGCTCGTTGCCGAGTTCCTATTGCAATTAGGCTCAACGGAAATAGCAGTGGAAACCAAATGGCCAAAGCTATCGCCACAGAAATAACAAGAACATCTTGGAAAAACGCAAAAGGGCCGTGAAAATTGTCAATCTGCCTACAAAGGCCTTGAACTTCTTTCAACACCGCAGGAGAGAAAACGTGCTTTCTGTATTTGCGTTCTTTGCGCGTATCTTTTCTTTCCATGTTCGTCGGCTTCACTCTTCTTTTCTTCCGATTGAAGCGTTGCGGAAGCTCATTACCTGGACCCCTTTGTTCAGCCGACCGTTGGATGTACGGCAACCTGGATGTCTGATAGCTCAGGCTTGACGTGGCATGAACCTAGTTGTTCGTCAACATATCTGGCCTGCGGCTCGTTGCAGCTAGCCCTCGACAACTGCGCTAACGTTGTATTTTTTGGTGTCGGCTCAGTAATTTTTCTCCTTGGTTTGACTTTGTTTCACAAATAGGGCACGGGACTCCATACTACTAACACAAAATTCTTTACCGTCAGCCAATAAGTTTGACACGATCTCGTTTCGACGTGGTTTTGCGGGCTGCTGAAATAGTTTCCAAACCTGAACGGTTTCCTTCCCGTCGGGAGCGGATCGCCTGATCGTCATGCCTGTCGGCGGGTCGGATGCGTGCACTTGATGCTGTTCTTCCGCTTCAAGCGGTCAGCAACCGCGGTAGTCTCGCGAGGTTGTTGGCGGCCATGGTCACGATGAAGCGGGATCAGACGCGTTCGACGCCCCGATACATGGTCGGTGCCATGCCGCCGACGGTCTTGGCCCAGCCGAACGGTTCTTCAATCTTCTTTTGATGCTTTTGGGTCAGGGCGTAGCCAGCATGCCGGGTGGTTCGTCCGTCGATCACTTAATATCTTAATTTCTGGGCGACATGCGGCGTGACACAGGCTTGCCTAAGGTCGGCGATGAATCCGGCCGCGTCATACCCCTTGTCGGCACCTAGCGTCAGCCGCCGGCTTGATCCGGGGGAATGGTGGTGGATCATGTCCAGCGCTGCCTTGCGTTCGGCAAGACCTGCGGCCTGGGTCAGATCACTATGCACGATAGATCCGTTCCGGTTCTCCATCAACGCATGCCCCATGAAACACAGAACCGCGCCTGTTCCGGGGGGGCTTGTGAATCCGCGCGTCAGGATCGGTGACCGAAGCATGCGTCGCGTTCGAGCGCTTCTCACCCTTGAAGTCGACCTCGGCGTTGCGGTGGCGGTGTGTCGGGCGAGTCATCGGTTCGGTTTCGTGCTGGGTCTGTCCAGGCTGGGTGTCGGCGGCGATATCCTGTGTGGGCGGATAACCGGGCCGCTCATCGTCGGGCGGCGCGCCCGCCGCCTGCGGCTGGAAACTCGTCATCAAGGCCCAAGCCTTGATCAACGTGCCGTCGACCGAAAAGTGCTCGTCCGAAAACGGGGGCGCGACCACTCGATGGGCCAGGATCGCCGCCACCACCTTGCGCGACATCTCTGTCGTCATCAGCCGGTCGCGGTTCTTTGTAAAGACCGTCGGCACCGACACGGGATCGTCCATGCCTAGGCCCGCGAACCAGCGCAGCATCAGGTTGTAATCTATCTGCTCCATCAACTGGCGTTCATACCGGATTGAGAACAGGATTTGCAGACGGCTTTCCCGGATCAGCCGCTCGGGTGGAAGTGAGGATTGTCAGAAGTCAATGTAAAGCGGCTCGAAATCGGCATCCAGACTGGCGAGCGCATCGTTGAGTACCTGCCTGATCTTTCGCAGCGGGTGCCGCGTGGGGATGCGGTCTTCCAAATCAACATAGCTGAACAACGACCCGCTCGTCTCCTCCGTCCCGCGCATCATCACCCCCACCTCTATCGTTCCGGAAGTGAATTATGTTCTCAAATCGCTGTCGAGGCGGGACTATTTCAGCGGCCTGATAGGCGCAAACCTACTTTCCTTCCAATGAGCTTGACGCCAGCAATGTTCACATTGATGCGTTGAAAGCTGCTTACCTTATCTTCACCGATGGAGGATCGGACCGACTCCCTAGCAACCTGAGGCGGGTAGGGTGGACCGATGTGCGATCCGTGTGCAATGCGATTCGCCAAGAGACTTACTATTTCTCAGATACTTAGCCCTGATCGGTATCCAGAGGCTTCGATGGGTCTGGTTTCTTGCGGTTCGCCCTCGATCCCGTTTTCCGCGCTGCTGCGAACCCGCGGTCCGTGGCCATGAAGCGGGCAAGCATTGGGGCGACGAGGCGGGCGGGCTCAAGGTCCTGGCCGGTCTGGTGGCTCAGGACAGCCGCGTAGTCGCAGAGGTCGCGGTGCACATCGGCGGGAAGCTCCACGGTCAACTTGACCGGTTTGTCGTCATGGATCGGTCCAAGCTTCAGCTTCGTCATCTTACTTCTCCCAAAGGCTCGAGGATCAGGTCGCGGGTGACCATGACGCGAACGGGGAAGCCCGAGCGGATGGTCAGTGTCGGCGGGACGGCGAGCTGCTGCCGGACGATCTCGTCCCCGGTCCGTCCGATCGTGTCCTGCGCGGCCTCGCGGATGGCACGGGCGACGTCATCCTCGCTGTCGGCCCCGCTTTCCAGGCCGAGGTTTAGGATCGTGGCGAGGCCTGCGGCGAGAAAGACGCGACCCCAATGATAGTTGACCCGGTCCTGCAGACCGGACGCGCCTGTTCCGTCAGTGCCGGGCGCGCGTTCCAGCACAATGGAGCGACCATCCGGCAGGATGAGGCGGGTCCAGACGAGGAGCAGGCGGCTTTGCCCGGATGCGATGCGGCTGTCGTATTCTCCCAGAAGCCGAGCGCCTTGCGGGATCAGCAAGTACCGCCCTGAGGGGGTATCAAAGACATTCGACGTCACCTGAGCCGAGATCTGGCCGGGAAGGTCGGAGCGCAGGCCGGTGATCAGGGCGGCCGGGATCACCGTGCCGGCCTGCAGGATGTAGGGGCTGGGCGGCGGCACCATGCGCTGCGCACTAACGGTGTCCGTGTCTCCGGGACGGGTAAGGAACGCCTCCCGGTTTGAGACCGGATCGCTTGCCGTCGGGCTGCCCAAAGTGGAGGGAAAGAGCGCGCCGGTCGCGGGGGGCGTAGATGTGGGCTGTGCTCCGCCGCGTTGCATGGTTTGCGCCTCGGCGAAAAGGGCGCTCAGGCGGGCGGCGTCGAGTTCCTGAAGGCGGCGTTGTTCCTCCGGATCGACTGTGGGGGCCAATGGACCGGAAAGGGGCGGTGCCGGGACCGGCTGGCCGCGATCTTGCGCCCCAAGGATGGCGCGGCCCAACTCACCGGGCAAGGGTGGGCCGAGACGCGGGACATCGGCGTAATCTCGCGGTAGCGTCGACAGCCCTTCAGCCGCCTGAATGCGTTCGGTGGAAAAGAGCTCGGTCTGGGTGCCCTCCTGCCGGTTGTTCTGCAGGGCCACGATCAGGATCGCGCCCAGACCCAGACCGCCGATTGCGGTGGCAAGGGCAATGGCCCGGCGAGACAAGCGCATGACACGGGGCGGATCGGGCCTGAGGCGAAGCTCCTGGGCGATGTCTTCCTCGGTCCGTGGCGGCTCTTGGATATCAGGGGCTTGTGTCATCGCTCCGCCTCCGGCTGTGGCGCGCGCGGTGGGCTCTGAGCGCCATCTGTCCGTACGATCCGCACGACCTGCTGTTGTCTTTCGCCGAGACGCAGTTCTGCGGCCCCGAAGAGCCGGTCGACGATCAGCACGTTGCCGAGTACGCGTGTGTTGACGATCTGGCCACGTCCATCCGCGCCGATCACGAAGAGCGGGGGCATTTGGCCCTGGGCGATGCCGGGCGGGAACACGACATAGACACGGCGCCCGTCGTCGAAGACCGAGACCGGCCGCCAGGGTGGGGCGTCGCCCTGCAAGCCGTAACGGTAGTGCCGCTCGGCCTCGGGTGGGATCGCGGGACGGCGGATTGTCGGGGTGCGGGGCGTGGATCGCACCTCTGGATAGGCCCATGCAACGCTGGGCATCCAGGTCTCCTCGTCGGCGTGCAACTCGATGTGATAAGTGCGCCGGTCGGTGTTGACGACGAGATTGGTGGAGATGTCGGGGCGGGTGGGTTTGACGAGGATATGGACGCGCTCGGTGCGGCCCGCACCGCTGGTGGTGTCGCCGATGATCCAGCGCGTGGTGTCGCCGGCCGCGATCGGGCCGGGGCCGGTCAGGCGTTCGCCGGGTTCGAGCGCGATATTCGTGATCTGCCCGGGTGCTGCATAGACCTGGTAGAGCGCGCCCTCGCTCCACGGAAAAACCTGCATGGCGTTGTAATAGCCCTGCTGGCGGGGTTCGACCCGGGCGGCGGCATTGGCGGCGATGATGCGCGCCTCGGGCGTATCCGCTTCCGGATCGCCGCCTCGGGAGGGCGTCCACGCTGGCGGCGTGTGGACGGGGCGGGGCGGCCCCTCGGCCGGGGGTGGCGCCGGCGGCGGAGCGAGGGCCGGAACGTGGTCGTCATAGGCGATTTCGGGCGGGCGTTGCCCCGTGCAGGCGGTCAGCGCGGTGGCCGCGAGGAGAAGAACGGGGATGGGGCGAAGTCGTCTCATTGGGCATTCTCCCTCGACCAGTTGATGGCATGGACATAGACGCCGAGCGGGTTTGCCCGCAGGCGCTCCGCATCGCGCGGCGGCTGGATCACGACGGTCAGGATGGCGGTCCAGCGTTCGGTGGCGGCGAGTTGACCGTTTTCATAACGCCGCTCGATCCAGGCGACGCGGAAGCTCGTGTCCGAGGCGCGGATGACGCTCGAAACTTCGACGGAGACCTGGGTGTCGCCAACGCTGGCGAAGGGGTCGTTGACCCTCGCATAGTCGTTCAGCGCAATCGCTCCGCGATCCGTGGCGAAGTCATAGGCCCGCAGCCAGCTTTGGCGCAGCACGATGGGATCGGCCGGGACTTGCCGGACATGCTCGACGAAGCGGGCGAGATGCCACGCGATCTGCGGATCGGTCGGACGATATTCGGCGAGCGCCGGGGCGACGGCCTGTGCCGCACCGAGATTGTCGACCTCGACCACGTAAGGGACGACGCTGCTGCGTGTCGATTGCCAGGCGAGCGCCGCGCTGAGCCCGGCGGACAGGGCGAGGCAGCCCATCGCCATAAGGCGCCAATTGCGGGCCTGAACGCGGGCCGAGCCGATGCGCTCGTCCCAGACCTGGGCGGCTTTCTGGTAGGGGGTGACAGGCTCGGGCGTGGTGCCGTAGCGGACACTGGGGTGTCGGAACATCAGGAGGACCTTTCGGAAAGGCTGACGACCGTGCCGCCCCCGCCATGGTCTCCGGAGCGGATGACATGAGCGGCAGTGGAAAGGCCGTGTTGAAGGGATTGCTGGCGCTTCATCCGGCGCGCCCAGTCGGGCGGGCCGTCATTGGCCGGGGAGGGCAGGGCGCCACCCGCAATGCGCCCGCCGGTTGCGGCATAGGCTGCGCGGGCGCCGGACTGCGCGCCGTCCGAGATCGCGCGCCGAAGCGGGCTGAACGCGGCGACGGCACCGGTCTTGCCGATAGCGGCTACCCCACCGACGGTTTTTCCGAGGCCTGTGCTGCGCGAGGCCGCGCCAAGCTGGTATGCAGTGGCGGTTCCGCTGCCGACTGCACTGGCACCACGCAGGGCGGCACCGCCAGTGCCAAGGGCCATACGGGTCCCGGCGACACCAGCGACCGCGGCCCCGCCCACGGCGATACCGGTGCCGACCGAGGCGCCTGCGCCAAGTTGCGGCCCGCCCGAGACGATGCCATTCGCGATGCCGGGTCCGAAGATACCGAGGGCAAGGAGCGCCAGCGCGCCGAGGACGACCGACATGGCGTCGTTGATCGCGGGTTCACCCGCGAATCCGGCGGTGAATTCGCTGAAGATGGTGGAGCCGATGCCGACGATGACGGCCAGGACCAGCACCTTGACGCCGGAGGAAATGACGAGGCCCAGCACGCGTTCGGCCATGAAGGCGGTCTTGTTGAACAGGCCGAAGGGCACGAGGATGAAGCCCGCCAGCGTGGCCAGCTTGAATTCGATCAGGGTGACAAAAAGCTGGATCGCGAGGATGAAGAACGACAGCAGAACCACCAGCCAGGCGAAAAACAGGATCCCGATCTGGATGAAGTTCTCGAAGACGGCGACGAACCCGGAGAGCTCGGCGATGGAGGCGAGGATCGGCTGCCCGGCCTCAAGTCCGACCTGCGCGATGCGCCCGGGCTGCAGCAATTCGCTGGCGGAAATGGTGCCGCCGGTGGCGACCAGGCCAAGGCCCGCGAAACTGTCGAAGACGATCCGGGCCAGCGTGTTCCAGTTGCCGATGATATAGGCGAAGACCCCGACGAAGAGGGTCTTTTTCACCAGCCGGGCAATGATGTCGTCATCCGTACCCCAGGCCCAGAACAGCGCGGCCAGCGTGATGTCGATGACGATCAGCGTGGTGGCGAGGAAGGCGACGTCGCCACCGAGAAGGCCGAAGCCGGAATCGATGTAGGAGGCGAAGACCTCGAGAAACCGGTCGATGACACTGACGCCGCCCATCGCCTCACTCCGTTCCGGCCGGCTCTGGAGCCAGATCGAAAAAGCGCTGCCGGTCCGCCTCCCAGGCGGCGCGGCATTCGGTGTCGGTGGCATAGTCTTCGGGCGTCAGATCACGGCAACGCGCGAGGGTGCCGCGCAACGCGTCATCCCCGACCACATGCCCGGTGTCGATGGGCAGGACCGTGCGTGTCAGTTCGACCGCGGCGGCGAGGGCGGCAAGGCCGCCGATACCGAAGGCGACAAGGCGCAGAGTTCGCGGGGTGTCGAGGGCCATGCGCTTACTCCCTGAACAGCCGTACTGTGCCGGGGGAGTAGCCGCCGCCGTAATCGAGGAACCGCGCGAGGTTCTCGCGGCCCTGCGCCTCGGCGGAGGCGATGCGGGCGGCTTCCAGCGCTTCGGCCCGGTTCTGCGCGGCGATGGCGGCCGTCAGATCGGCGATCTGCGTCGACTGCAGGGCGAGGAGCTGGTTCCCGGCCTGCGCGACCTGCAGGGCGCCGACGGCCCCTTGGCTTTCGCGAATGAGTGCGTCCATCTGGCTGCGCGCGCCGTCGATGTTTCCGACAACTTCGGCCTGCACGCGCAACGCGTCCTCGAAGCCCGCGACGGAGGTCTCCCACCGCTCGCGCGCACCGGCGATCATCGCGTCGAAATCACCCTGGGCTGCTGCAGCACCGTAGTCCTGCGCGAAGGCCTGTTCGATGGTGGCTACGTCGAAGGCGAGGCTCTGGGCATCGGCCAACAGGCGCTGGGTTTCGCCGATGGCGTCCTGCAGCTGCGCCAGCGAGGAATGCGGCAGGTTTGCAAGGTTCAGCGCGTCGTTCATCAGCATCTGCGCCTGGTTCTGGATCTGCGCGATCTGGTTGTTGATCTGCTCCAGTGCACGGGCGGCCGAGAGGATGTTTTCGGCATGGTTCCGCGGGTCGTAGACGATCCGCCCACCGCCGCCGAAGAAGAAGGCCTGAGCCGGTGTCGTCAGGACCGGTGTCAGGACGAGGGCGCTCGCTATCAATGCGGCGGCGAGTTCGCGGGGCCGGGCAGTGCGCTCAGGATTGTGGGTCATGTTCTGTCTCCTTTTGGTCAGGGTGAGGGGGTGTCGGATCGGTTGGTGTGATGTCGGGCCCGAGCAGGTCGACGGCCCAATCAAGACCGCGATGGCGCAGCCAGGCGGTGGCAAAGCCATCCCGGCCATGGGTGGCGAGCAACTTGGCGATGGCGGTCTGGTCGGCCTTGGAGGAGGCTGCAGTGAAGGCCAGCGCCACCTCGCCGAGGCCCAGCGAGAACAGCCGGTTGCCCCGCCGCGATTGGCAGTAGTAGTCGTGCTTCGGTGCTGCGCGGGCGACGATGTCGATTTGGCGGTCGTTCAGCCCGAAATTCCGGTAGATGCGTGCGATCTGCGGCTCGAAGGCGCGCTCGTTGGGCAGGAAAATCCTTGTGGGGCAGCTCTCGATGATGGCGGGTGCGATGAGGGACCCGTCGATATCGGCCAGTGACTGGGTGGCGAAGATCACCGACGCGTTCTTCTTTCTCAGCGTCTTCAGCCATTCGCGCAGCTGCCCGCCGAAATTGGCGTCATCGAGCGCAAGCCAGCCTTCGTCGATCAGGATCATCGTGGGGCGGCCGTCGAGGCGTGCCTCGATCCGGTGGAAGAGATAGGCGAGCACGGCGGGTGCGGCGGGGGAACCGATCAGCCCCTCCGTTTCAAACGCGAGCACGTCCGCGCTGCCCAGGTCTTCGGCCTCAGCATCGAGAAGCCGTCCGAAAGGCCCGCCGAGGCAGAAGGGCTTGAGCGCGCGTTTCAACTCGGTCGACTGCAGCAGGACCGAGAGGCCGGTCAGCGTGCGTTCCTCGCGGGGGGCCGACGCGAGCGAAGTCAGCGCCGACCAGAGATGGTCCCGCGCGCTTGGGTCGATCGTCGCGCCTTCCCGTCCGAGGATTCCCGCAAGCCAGTCCTGCGCCCAGGCGCGTTCCGACGTCTCATCGATCCCGGCGAGCGGCTGCAGCTGCACCGCTGGTGCCTCGTCGGCCAGTGCATCGCCGAGGTTCTCCCAATCTCCGCCCATGGCGTACGTGGCGCAGCGGATCGAGCCGCCGAAATCGAAGGCGAAGACCTGGGCACTGGCATAGCGCCGGAATTGCAGCGCCATCAACGCTAGCAGGACTGATTTGCCCGCGCCGGTCGGGCCGACGATCAAGGTATGGCCGACATCGCCCACATGTGTGGAGAAGCGAAACGGAGTCGTGCCGTCGGTTTCGGCGTAGAACAGCGGCGGGCCGCCCAGATGGTCGTTCCGGTCCGCCCCCGCCCAGACCGCCGAGATCGGGATCATATGGGCGAGGTTCAACGTCGAGATGGGTGGCTGACGGACATTGGCATAGAGATGGCCGGGCAAGGAGCCGAGCCAGGCCTCGAGCGCGTTCAGCGTTTCCGGAATGCAGGTGAAATCGCGCCCCTGCACGATCTTCTCGGCGGCCTTGAGCTTGGCCTCGGCCGTGCGGGGATCCTCGTCCCAGACGGTGATCGTGGCGGTGACGTAAGCCGCGCCCGCCACATCGGCGCCGAGTTCTTGCAGTGCCTCGTCGGCATCCGCCGCCTTGTTGGCCGCGTCGCTGTCGAACAGGGTCGAGGCCTCGTTGGTCATCACCTCCTTGAGGATCGCGGCCACCGACTTGCGCTTGGCGAACCACTGGCGGCGGATACGGGTGAACACCCGGGCAGCATCCGTCTTGTCGAGGCAGATCGCCCGCGTGCACCAGCGATACTCGAAACCCTGCGCGTTCAATTCGTCGAGCAGACCGGGCCAGGTGGCGCTTGGCAGCCCGATGACGGTCAGCGTCTCGAGATGCGCGGCTCCGAGCCGAGGTGTCAGCCCACCCACCAACGGATCATCGGCGAGCACCGCGTCCAGATGCATCGGCACCTCCGGCACGCGGACGCGTTGGCGCCGGGTCGAAACGGTTGAATGCAGATAGGTCAAGGTCTCGGTATCGGAAAGCCAGGCGATCTCCGGCATGAACCCGTCGAGCAGATCGGTCAGCCGGTCGGCGCGGCTGACAAAGCTGGAGACAAGATCCTGAGGCTTGGTGCTGCGATCCGGGGTGTTTTCGAGCAGCCAGCCTTCGGCGCGGCTCGCGTCGTCAGCGGGCGGCATCCAGACCAGCGTCAAAAAATATGCGCTCTCGAAATGCGCGCCCGCTTCTTCGAATTGCGCGCGGCGTTCGGCATCGACAAGCGCCGAGACCGGATCGGGAAACTCGGAGGCAGGATAGTTCTGCGCCGGGATCCGCTGCGCCTCAATAAATACGGCCCAGCCGGAGCCAAGCCGCCGGAGCGCGCTGTTCAGCCGGGCCGATGTGGCGACCAGTTCGGCGGGCGTGGTTGAATCCAGATCCGGCCCCCGAAACCGCGCTGTGCGTTGCAGGCTGCCGTCCTTGTTCAGGATGACGCCGGGTGCGATCAATGCAGCCCAGGGCAGAAAATCGGCCAGTAGGGCGGATTTGGAGCGGTATTCGGCGAGACGCATCATCGGCTCAGACCCCGAACCAGGACGGGTAACGGAGATGCCGCCGCGCCACTTCAGCGATCTGTGCGTCTCGCTTCGCGGCCCAGACTGCGAGGAGGTGGCCGACCAGCCAAAATGCGAGGCCTACGAGCCAGAGCCGCAAGCCTAGCCCGATGGCGGCCGCCAGGGTGCCATTGGCAATGGCTATGGTGCGGGGAGCACCGGCCAAAAGGATCGGATCGATCAGGGCGCGGTGCACTGGCGCGCAATAGCCGGGAATGTCGGTGGGGTTCTCCATCAGATCAGCGCCCCGCCGCCAAAGGAGAAGAAGGACAGAAAGAAGCTCGAGGCCGCGAAGGCGATGGACAGCCCGAAGACGATCTGCACAAGCCGCCGGAACCCGCCCGAACTGTCGCCGAAGGCCAGCGTCAGCCCGGTCACGATGATGATGATCACGGCGACGATCTTGGCGACCGGGCCTTCGATCGACTCGAGGATGGTTTGCAAGGGGGCTTCCCATGGCATGCCGGACCCGGCGGCGAGCGCCGGTTCGGGCAGGGCAAAAGCGATCAGGCCGAGTGCGGTTGCGCCAAGGGCTGTGCGAAACGATGGCAGAAGGGTCATGGATGGCTTCCTTGTGTTGGTGGGAAAAGGGGGGTGAGGGCGTAATCGCCCGATGCGGTCAGGCCGGTGACACGCGCCAACTCGGAGAGGCGACGCTCGGCCCCCCGTCCGGACAGAACGGCGATCAGGTCGATGGTTTCTGCGATCAGCGCGCGTGGGACGGTGACAACCGCTTCTTGGATCAGCTGCTCCAGCCGCCGCAAAGCGCCGATTGCATTCCCGGCGTGGATCGTGCCGATCCCGCCCGGATGGCCGGTACCCCAGGCTTTCAGCAGGTCCAGCGCTTCCGGCCCACGCACCTCGCCGATGGGGATGCGATCAGGCCGCAGCCGCAGCGACGCGCGTACGAGATCGGACAGGCTCGCAACCCCGTCTTTGGTGCGAAGCGCCACGAGGTTCGGCGTCAGGCACTGCAGCTCGCGCGTGTCTTCGATCAGGACGACGCGGTCTGAACCGCGCCGGGTTTGCCGGAGGCTGATTTTGGTTAGTTACGCGGCCATGTCTTCAGTTTCCAGAGCCGCGTAAAAGTTGGCCTCAGCCTCGGCT
>Ga0208330_1000339_pt1 | contig 23048 bp, 26 predicted proteins | sample DeeseametaMP1896_FD_184180 | JGI IMG/M metagenome (GOLD analysis project Ga0208330, IMG submission 184180) | Marine microbial communities from the Deep Pacific Ocean - MP1896 (SPAdes) | ecosystem: Environmental > Aquatic > Marine > Oceanic | place: East of Hawaii, North Pacific Ocean | collected... | reverse complement strand
CGGGCGACCGGAGCGTTGCCACCAACACGGGCTACCGGAGCGTTGCCACCAACACGGGCGACCGGAGCGCTGCCACCAACACGGGCGACCAGAGCGCTGCCACCAACACGGGCGACCGGAGCGCTGCCACCAACACGGGCAACCGGAGCGTTGCCACCAACACGGGCTACCAGAGCGCTGCCACCAACACGGGCTACCGGAGCGTTGCCACCAACACGGGCGACCGGAGCGTTGCCACCAACACGGGCTACCAGAGCGTTGCCAGCGTCGAAGGCACGGCCTCGCACGCTATCGCTACGGGCCGTGAGGCAAAGGCGGCTGCCTGCGCCGGGTCTGCAATCTATCTCGCGGAATACGACGATGAGGGCGAGATGATCAACGTTTTCGCGGGCATCGCCGGTCGCGACGGTATCGAGCCTGACACTTTTTACACGCTGCGCGACGGCCAGCCGGTCAAGGCGTGAGGGGAGAGACATGGGAATGGCCGACGATATTGGCGCGATGCGCTGGCACGAGGAGCGCGGCACGCTGGCCGAGTTCATGCGCGGTGAGACGACAGATCGGGCAGGTTCGGAAGAGATCATCAAGCGCCACCCTATTGACCGCACGACGGAGCTTCTACGGAGGCTGGGCGAGTGACCATGCACGCAATCGTCAACCGCCGCCTGAACGACGAGCTGGCGCAGATCCTTGAGGATTACCCGGACCTCACCCTGTCCGACCTTCTCATTGGCATCGAAGCCGCCAAGACGGACGCGCCCGAGATTTTCCACAGCACGCAATTGGAGGCCGCAGAATGACCCGCCCGCACCCGAATGACCTTCCGTGCGTAGACTGCGGTCATGTCTGGTTCAAAGGGGAGCGTCGGCACGAATACGACCATCATCTCGGCTACGCTCCTGAGCACCACCTAGACGTGGTGGCGCGATGCACGATTTGCCATGCAGCTCGGGAATGGAAAAGCACTAAGACCCACTGCAAAAGTGGGCACGAGTTCACCGAAGAAAACACCTACATTCGGCGATGGGATCGAGAGCGCCGAGAACGGAGGAAAGCCAATGGGTGAAACGAATATTGAATGGTGCGATTTCAGTTTTAATCCGTGGATCGGATGCACCCGTGTCAGCCCGGCCTGTGACAATTGCTACGCCGAGGCGCGCGACAAGCGGTTCAACCCGCGCTCTGGTCACTGGGGGGCGCATGCACCCCGGAAGCGGACAAAGACATGGGGCAACCCGGTCAAGTGGAACCGCAAGGCGCAGGCTGAGGGGCGCCGCGCCAAGGTGTTCTGTGCCAGCCTCGCGGACGTCTTCGACAACCACCGCAGCATCGCCCAGGAATGGCGGGCAGACCTGTGGCGGCTGATCGAGGAAACGCCGCACCTGGACTGGCTGTTGCTGACCAAGCGCCCGCAGAACTTTGCCAAGTTTGCCCCCGCTCGCTGGATCCACGACGGTTGTCCGCCCAACGTCTGGATCGGCACCACGGTCGAGAACCAGGAGGAAGCGAACCGGCGTATCCCGCACCTGCTGTCGATCCCCGCGCGCGTGCGGTTCCTGTCCTGCGAGCCGCTGCTGGGGCCGGTGGATTTGACCGCTATCGACACAGGCTCCGGGTGGGTCGATGCCCTGCAATCCTACATCAAATATCCGACCACTAGGGCCGGGGTATCAAGGCACGAACCGATTGACTGGCCAAACCTCGACTGGATCATAGCAGGCGGCGAGAGCGGCCCCGGCGCCCGGCCCAGCAACCCGCAATGGTTCCGCGACCTGCGCGACCAGTGCGCGGCGGCAGGCGTGCCCTTCCACTTTAAGCAGTGGGGCGAGTGGGTCAGTGTCTCCGAGGTCGAAGGTCCCGGACGTCACCACACCTTCCCAGATGGCCGCACCGTCCGCCGCACCGGCAAGGCCCGCGCCGGGCGCACGCTGGACGGCGTGACGCATGACGGCTTCCCCCACACCCTCGGATGAGCCTGGGCGCAACACAGGAGACCAACATGAACGAATTTGACCGGCATTTCGCCAGAACCCCCAAGATCATGATCTTCGCGATCATCGCCAAGCTGGCCATCGTCGTCGGCCTGATCTGGCTGGCAGTCTACGCCATCAATGCATTCTCGGGATAACCCAACGCCCTGACGTTCTGTCAGGCGTCCCCCGCCGCTCAAATGGTGGCAGCCGGGAAGGCGGCGGGGTGCAGATAAAGGAGAAAGACGATGAGTGACGATCTGAAAGAACGGCTGCGCAATTGGGATTGCCTTGCGTCGAACGATTGCGGCGATGCCATTCGCGACGAAGCCGCCGACCGCATCGCCACCCTAGAAGCCCAGCTTGAAGTCGCCAACGAGGACCTGACCGTTGCGTACATGCAAGGCGCTGCGGATGCGCGAGAGAAAGCGCAGGCCGACCGTGACGCAGCAGTTGCCGCAGTGCTAGAAGAGGCGGCATCGAAGCTGCACGCACTTTCGGACGATGCCCTGTATGACGACGGTCCAGAGGGAATGGCCGCCGCCTATCTGGAGGCGTCGTCAGAGGTGCGCGCCCTGATCCCCCAGACCGGCGCCGAAGCCCTGGAACGGGCGCGCGCCGTGAGGGTCAAGCCGCTGGTGTGGGAGGACAACGGAGACGGGTCCTTTTACGCTGAAACCCCGTTCGGAGAGTATACCGTCGAATCCGGTGAGTTATACCCAGCAGGGAGCGGTCGGAAATATTCGCATGGAAATGCTGACGCCGCCAAGGCCGCCGGTCAACAGCACTTCAAGAGCGCCGTCCTTTCCGCCATTGAACCCGTCACCCCCGACATGCTCGCACAAGCCAGCGCCGATGGGATGCGGGAGGCGGCATCTCTGGTTGGTTCGATGGGGACTGAATACCACCCCGTGTCAAACGCCATCCTCGCAGCTATCGAGAAGGGGGAAGGGTGATGATCGAGGTACTTGCTCAAGGCGAGCGCCGCGCTCGAAAGCCGCACCAGTGCTTCGATTGCTACCGCAAGATCGGCGTGGGCGAATTGCACGGGTACGGGACATACAAATACGACGACGTTTATACCCTGCGGTATCACCTGGACTGCAAGAAAGCAGCTTGGGCGTTCTTCGATTTTTCCGGGTTTGAGCCTTTTGACGAAGGATATCCGCCTCTGCGAGACGCTCTCTGTGAGGATGAATATCGCGCAAATATCGAATGGCTCCGCGGCAGGTTCCCGCATGTGGCTTGCCGCATGGAATTGACGGATCAACTGCGGGAACACCGCAAATGACCTCCCCCCGCCCTCTCTCAGAGCGCGCCCTGCGGGAGGCGGCGCAGGTGGCATCTGACACCGGCTGCCCTATCGTGATCGAGAGCGGGGGGCGGGTTTACAAGGTAATGCCGCCGGAACAGTCTGAGAAACCCGTGAACCCTGCCGATCTGGTGAATTGGGATGATTAAGCGCCACCTGCCGCCGAACATCTACCGGACGCGCGGCGTGCTGTATTTCTACCGTCGCCCCGGCCCTTGGATCAAGCTTGAAACGCAGTTTCCGGATGGGGAGCCGGTGCCGTTCGCCCTGCATCAGGAGCGCGAAAGGCTGCTTTCTCAGCCCGCGCCGGTCAAGCCGGGTCAGGACATTGCAGCGGTCATCAGGCACTACATGGCAAGCCGAAAATACGCTCGCAAGGCCAGCCGCACGCGGGCCGACTACGAGGCGCACCTGATTGCGCTGTCCGAAAAGCTGGGGAAGATCGAGCCGCGCCGGATCGAGCGCCGCCACGTCATCGCGTGGCTGGACGCATGGGCTAAGGCCGCGACCCCGCACCGGGCGAATTACCGGCTGCGCGTGTTCCGTATCGTCATGGAGCACGCTATAGACATGGGCCTGCTCAGCGCGGGGCAGAACCCGGCGAAAGGCGTGGCTGAACTGGAATACGACCGGGTAGAACGCCAGCCGTGGCCGGTCAATCTCGTGCAGGCCTTCCGGGCCGAAGCCGAGGGTGACACGCTGCTGCTCTTTGAGATGCTGCTAGGGCTGGGCCAGCGCGTCGGAGACACGCTTAGCCTGCGCTGGCCGCAGTACGATGGGGATTGGTTCGCCGTGCGCCAGAGGAAGACAGGAAACCGCGTGTGGCTTCCTGTGCCGCCCGCGCTGGCCGAGACGCTGGACGCTCGCCCGCGCGATGCCCTGTTCATCTTCCCGAACGCGGATCTGACCGGGCACCTGACCTACAGCGCCGCGCGGCAACGCTTCATGCGGGTGCGCAAGAGGATCGGCGCGGAGGCCTACGACATTCACGCCCTGCGCCACACGCGGGCCAGTGAACTGGCCGCCGCCGGTCATGATGATGCTACGATCATGGCAATCACCGGCCACAAGAGCGTTGCGGCGCTGAGGATTTACACCGAGGAAGCCCGCCAGAAGGCGCGGGCGGAACGGACCAAAAACAGAACGTGAATGTTTGGGCCGATGTTTGGAAACAGGCGAACGCGAAAGCTAAGCCGCTGTCCGAAAAGGTGAAAATCGCCGCCTGTCACCGGATAGACAATCCGGTGCTCTCCCGTTGAGCTACGCGACCCACGTGCCGGGCCTGGCAGGGCGTACGGGATTCGAACCCGTGTTATCCGCTCGAAAGGCGGGTGTCCTGACCCCTAGACGAACGCCCCATTGGCCATGTCGGGACATTAGGTGAATAAATCGCGCCGATCAATACTTTTATTGTTTATTTTCATGCACTTAAATACTTTGCAGCACGGTCCCGTTCACCCCCTAGAAGGGGTGTTGAAGACCGGAACGCCGGGGTCGTATGGATCTGGGTCGGGAACGGAGACGGAGGACAGGGGTCCTCCGCCTCCTCGGGATCGTCAGGGTCTTCGGCCAAGGCGGCTCCTTTCTGCGGAACAAAAGAAAAGGGGCGGCATCACATGGATGCCGCCCCTCGGGATAAAACCGGATCTGACTGCTAGTCGCCGCGCGCGCACAAGCACCCGATCCCCCGAGGGGGGCCGGGATCGCATTCTGCAAAGGGGCTGCGCGTGAACATGACAGGTCTTTTTCGGTTGAACTCAGATCGCCTGCTTAACAGAAGCCCGCCCCGTGCCAAAGACGAAATGGCCATAACGCGCGGCCACGAGGTCACAGCGCGAAATCGTCCGCCGTCAGCCCCGTGACACCGGCCACGCGGATCTCGGCATCGGCTACCCCGTCGCCCGTCGTCTCGAACTGGACGATACTGGACCCGGAGGCCGTTTCGATCACGCGGATCTGGTTCGCGCCGATAAAGGCGCCGGTTCCGACAAAGGTGAAGGCCCCAGGCGTCATCGAGACCACGTTGATCACGTCCACCCCCTGTTCAAAGTCCAGGATCTGGTCGCGGGTCACGCCAATCCCGGCCTGCGCGATAGTGCGGAACACAAAGATATCCGCGTCCGCGCCCCCGGTCAGAAAGTCGAGACCAAGCCCCCCGGCCAGCTCGTCCTCACCGGCGCGGCCGCGCAGGACATCGCTTTCGTCCCCACCCTCAAGGATGTCATTGCCACCACCACCGTCCAGAGTGTCCCTGCCCGCGCCGCCATCAAGGTTGTCCGCCCCGTCCTGGCCAACCAGCACATCATTCCCCAGACCTCCGACCAGTTCGTCATCGCCGGCCCCGCCGTTCAGGGTGTCGTTCTGTGGCCCGCCATCCAGCAGATCGTCCCCGTCGCCCCCCAGCAGCATGTCCGGAAACTCTCCACCGTAAAGCGAATCGTCCCCGCCGTGTCCCGCAAGCAGGTCGGCATTTTCGTTGCCTTCGAAGCGGTCTGCAGCGTCGGAGCCGATCAGGGTGTCATTGTCCGCCCCACCCCGCACGGTGCCGACGACGCCCCCGGCCCCCGCGTTCCGGAACAGGTCTTCGCCCGCCAGCAGTTCTACGTCGCCGAAAATCGTACCGCTATTGCTGACCACATCTGCAGCGCCGCCGGTTTCCAGCGCCGGATCTGTCCCGTGTACCGTGATCGTCCCGCTGTTGAGCACCGTCGTCCCCGCCCCTGACCCGGCCCGGATGCCACTGGTCTGGATCAACCCGGAATTGGCCAGGTAGACGCCAAACTCCGCCTCCGCGAACAGCTCGTCCCCGATCATGTCACCACTGTTGATGAGACGCAGCGCATCAAGCCCGTTGTTGGACGCGATGATTGCCCCGGTGTCGGCCGAGATCAGGCCAGTGTTGGTCAGGTTGAGGCTCATGTCGGGATTGCCCGCCATCGCGATCGCCGCGCCGCTGCTGCTGATGTCGCCGTGGTTCGTCAGGGAGTGGAGACCGGTCGAGCCCGGGGCATAGTCTACCGCCGCCGCGACACCATTGATCGTGCCGAAATTGCTCACCTTGCTGCCCGGAGAGAGCACCGTCACCGCCGCTGCGCCGGAAAAGACGGCGCCGTGGTTGTGAAACTCCGTCGACAAGGCCCCCGCGTCCAGCGTGACGGCATCCGCAGACGCGTAGATCTGAGCGTCCTGCAGGGTGAACATCTCGTCACCATTGATCACGGTGACGGGGATCGCGGACGCGCCCTGAAAAACCACAGCCATGAGGGAGTTCCTTTCGTGTCGGGGAAAATGTCACTTGCGATCCTAACGAAGCCGAGACCGCTTTGCGCGCATTTCTGCGCCGCCGCACGCGCGACACGCGCATAATCGCGCATCCGGTCCGCGGGAATTTCAGACCGGCGCAAAAGAAAAGGCCCGGGCGCTGTGCCCGGGCCTTGTCAAACGTTCAGGTTGCGCTCGGCTCAGGCCGGCAGCGCGCCTTTCGCCTGATCGACGATGGCGGCGAACGCCTCGGGCTCGTGCACGGCCAGATCGGCCAGGACCTTGCGGTCGACCTCGATGCCGGCCAGCGACAGGCCATTGATGAAACGCGAGTAGGTGAGCGATTCGTCATGGGCGCGCACAGCGGCATTGATGCGCTGGATCCACAGGGCGCGGAAGTTGCGCTTGCGGTTCTTGCGGTCGCGGGTCTTGTACTGGTTGGCCTTGTCCACAGCCTGCGCCGCCACCTTGAAGGTGTTCTTGCGGCGGCCGTAGTAACCTTTGGCCTGGTCCGTGATCTTCTTGTGACGCGCGTGGGTGACGGTTCCGCCTTTGGTACGGGACATCTTATATCCTCCTGATCAGCGGTCGTAGGGCATGAACTGCTTGACGATCTTGGCGTCAGGCTTGCTCATGACAGTGGTGCCGCGTGCGTCGCGGATGAATTTCTTGGTGCGCTTGATCATGCCGTGGCGCTTGCCGGCCTGGGCCGTCATCACCTTGCCGGTGGCGCTTACCTTGAAGCGCTTCTTGGCGCTCGACTTGGTCTTCATCTTGGGCATTTCTGTCTCCATTACTTGGCGCGACTCGGCATGCCACTGGTGGCCGGCCGCGCGGTTGGAAGGCGCCGTATAGGGGGATGCCGGGTATTTGGCAAGGGCAGAGTCGCCCCGACCGAAGTGCCTTTGCCGTTCAGGGATCGGGCACTTCGGGCCACATCCGAGAACCATGATGGCACCCGTCCTTGCCCGTGGCGGATCGCCTTACTATCCTCGCACAGCGCATTTGCCACCACAAAAATCAGAGTTCCCAATCCCCCGCATGTCCGACACTCCCGAAACAGACCAGTCAACGCGCCCGGAAATCTCGGAGATCCGAAAGGCGCAGACCTGGTTTCTCGGCATCATCGCCTTCGCGGTGATCCTCTTCCTGCTGGTGCAGGCCAAGTTCCTGCTGATCTCGCTGGCCATCGCGATCATGCTGTTCTCGCTGACGTCCGATGCGATCAACTATTTCCAGCGAATGCGGATCGGCAGCGCCCGTGTCTCGATCTGGATCGCCTCGGTGCTGGCCGTCCTGCTGATCGCCACCATCCTGATTTCCGCCTCGCTGATCATCATCGCGCAGGCCAACACGGTCGTGGTCACCATCCTGCAATACGCCGACCCCGCTCAACAGGCGGTCGCGGACCTGGTGGGCTGGATGGGCGCGGACGTGGAAACAGCCGTGCTGGACTGGCTGAAGTCGATTCAGTTGGGCCCCTACCTGTCCTCTCTGGCCGGGCAGGCCGGCAACATCGCCTCTGGCGCGGTGCTTGTGACGCTGTTCGTGGGGTTCATGTTCCTGGAACGGCTGTGGTTCCCGACCAAGTTGGCCAGCCTCATGGGGGACGAGCGGCGCGCCCGGCGGGTCGAGCGGATCATTTCCTCGATCATCCACAGGGTGAACCGCTACCTGGTGGTGAAGGTGGTCATCAGTACCGTCACCGGGGCGCTGGTCTACGCCGTGATGACATTCTTTGCACTGGACCTGGCAATGCCGATGGCGGTGCTGACCTTTATCCTGAACTTCATCCCCAACATCGGGTCCATCGTCGCCACGGTGGTGGTGGCCCTGGTCAGCTACGTCCAGACCGGCGACGCCTTTACCGGGCTGATGGTCCTGTCCATCGTGACGGTGATCCAGTTCACCGTTGGTCAGGTCCTGGACCCGCTGCTGCTGGGCAAGACCCTGCGCCTGTCCTCTTTCGGAATCATTGCCAGCCTGGCGTTCTGGGCGGCAGTCTGGGGGATCGTGGGGATGTTCCTGGCGGTGCCGATCATGGTGTCGGTCATGATCATCTGTTCGCATATTCCGCGCGTGCGCCCGGTGGCGATCCTGCTGTCCCGCGAAGGGTTGCCGGACCTCGACCTGGAAATGGAACCTGAGGCCGAGCCTGCCAAGGATACCGCAGAAGCCCGGCCATCCTCCTGATCCTGCGTTCAGCCCAGGATCTGACCGATGACGCCATAGACCGCGTCGGGAATATCCTGCAGGCGATAGCCGCCGTCCTTTTCCCGGAAGGCCAAGAACACAAGACCCGCGCCACCGAACAGAACGAGGGCGCCCGCACGGGGCGCCCGGCTATCGGCCCAGGCCGAAATGATCGCCGGCAGGGACAGAACGACCAGCCCCATGCCGGTGACCAGCATCATGTCAGGTTCCATTGGCCTGTCCCCTCTTGCAGGGGTGAGGTTATTCCGGATCGGTCGAGAAGATCAAACGCTCGTTGCAGGGGGCAACGCGCAGGATGTTGGTTGTCCCGGGCTGGTTGAAGGGCACGCCCGCCGTGACGACGATCTGGTCCTTTTCGCCCGCATAACCTTGCGCGCGTGCGGCGCGGGCCGCATTAACCACCGCCTGCTTGAACCGCTCCAGCTCGCCGGTCATGACACATTGCGTGCCCCAGGTCAGCGACAGGCGGCGCGCCGCGCCGGTCATCGGGGTCATGGCGATGATCGGAACGCGCGGACGTTCCCGTGCCACCAGCGCGGCAGTGGTGCCCGAGGAGGTAAAGCAGCAGATCGCCTTGATCTCCGTCGTCTCGGCGATCTCTCGCGCGGCGGCCACGATGCCGTCGGCGACAGAGGTCCGCACGGCGTTGCGCGAGGCCTCGATCACCTCGCGGTAGGTTGGGTCGCTTTCGACCGAAACCGCCACGTTGTTCATCGTCTGCACCGCCTCGATCGGGTACTGGCCAGCAGCCGATTCCGCTGACAGCATGATCGCATCGGTGCCTTCGTAGATCGCGCCGGACACGTCCGAAACTTCGGCCCGTGTGGGCATCGGCGATTCGATCATGGATTCCAGCATCTGGGTGGCGACGATCACCGGCTTGGCCGCGGCACGGCACTTGCGCACCAGGCGTTTCTGGATCGGCGGCACCGCCTGGACCGGCAGTTCGACGCCCAGGTCGCCCCGCGCGACCATGATCCCGTCCGAGACCTCCAGGATCTGATCGAAGGCTTCGACCGCCGAGGGTTTCTCGATCTTCGAGATGATCGCGGCCCGGCCCCAGACCAGGCGCCGCGCCTCCTCGACATCTTCGACCCGCTGCACAAAGGACAGCGCGATCCAGTCCACGCCCAGCCCGCAGGCAAATTCAAGGTCACGGCGGTCCTTGTCACTGAGCGCCGCCAGCGGCAGCACCACGTCGGGGACATTCACGCCCTTGCGGTTGGAAATCGTTCCACCCGCCTCGACGATGCAGTTGGCGTGGTCCTTGCCGCAGTCGGCCACTTTGAGGCGGATCTTGCCGTCGTTGACCAGCAGGTGCGACCCACCGCTGAGGGCGGCAAAGATCTCGGGGTGCGGCAGTTGCACCCGCGTCGCGTCGCCCGGCGCGTCGTCCAGATCCAGCCGGAACTTCTGGCCCCACTCCAGCTCTTCGGATCCGCTGGCAAACTCGCCCACCCGCAACTTAGGGCCCTGCAGGTCGGCAAGGATCGCGATCGGGCTGTCCAGGTCCTTTTCGACCTGCCGGATCATCTTGTGGCGTTCCTCGATTTCCTCGTGGGTGCCGTGGCTCATGTTCAGGCGAAAGACATCCGCTCCGGCCTCGTGCAGGGCCCGGATCATATCGTAGGTGTTGGATGCGGGGCCAAGCGTGGCCACGATCTTGACGTTACGGTCGCGTTTCATGTCTTTCTCCCTGCCCGGTCGGCTGTGGCGGCCAGTCGCGTCCATGGGTGCGCGCTGGCAAATGCAGTTGCGGCGTTACCGCTAACGGCGCCTGCTTTATCACGCATTTCCCTTTGCCGCGCAACTGGCATATGTGTAGCGGGCCAAAGACGACGAGACCATGACATATTCCCCCTGCCAAATCATCGGCGAAACCCGCCAGAGCCGCTTCCTGATCACCTGTGATCATGCCGCCAACACCGTTCCGCCTGATCTTGGCGGCTCTCTGGGGCTGCCGGTGTCGGACATGGCGCGCCATATCGCCTATGACGTGGGCGCCGCGGGCATGGCGCTGGAACTGGGCAGTCTTCTGGATGCGCCGGTTGTGCTGTCGAATTTCTCGCGCCTCGTGATCGACCCGAACCGGGGCGAAGACGACCCGACCCTGTTGATGAAGCTCTACGACGGTTCGGTGATCCCCGGCAACCGCCATGCGGACGCCGAGGAAAAGGAACGCCGCCTGAACGCCTATTACCGCCCCTATGATGCCGCTTTGGCGAAAATGGTGGCAGGGCGCGACGATGTGGCCATCGTGGCGATCCATTCCTTCACGCCGCAATTGCACGGCCGCCCGCCCCGCCCCTGGCATGTCGGCGTGCTGCACGCCGCATGGGATGCGCGCCTGTCCGATCCGCTCATTGACATGCTGGAGGCGGAACCCGATCTGGTGGTGGGACGCAACCAGCCCTACCCCGGCCACCTGCCCGGCGACGCGATCGACCGCCACGCCCTGGGCGCAGGTCGCCTGAATACGCTGATCGAGGTCCGCAACGACCTGATCGAGGAAGAGGTCGGCCAGCGACACTGGGCGGCGCGCCTGGCGCCGCTGCTGGAACAGGCGCTGGCCGCCGTGACGGAGAAAGAGGAGTGACAAAGATGGACGACCAGACCCGCATCGAGATCGAGGCCGCCGCCTTTCGCCGGCTGCGCCAGCACCTGATGGAAGACCGGCAGGACGTGCAGAACATCGACATGATGAACCTCGCCGGCTTCTGCCGCAACTGCCTGAGCCGCTGGTACCAGGAAGCGGCAAACGAAAAGGGCATCGAGATGGGCAAGGAAGAGGCCCGCGAGGTCTATTACGGGATGCCTTATTCCGAATGGAAGGCGCAGCACCAGACCCAGGCCGGGGCCGACAAGCAGGCCGCCTTCGAAAAGGCCTTCAAGGAAAACGTGACCGACAAGGGCTGAACCCGCCCGCATTCGCACAGAAAGTCGTTGCGCCCGGGCGGCATCCTGCGGGCGGTATCAAAAACCGGGGCGCTGGCGCCACGCACGCGCCGGGGGATGCTTGCGCACGGGCGCGCGTGCCGGTAACGGGAAGCGCATGCGGATCGTTCACGACTATCAGTACACGCGGCCCGAGGATCGGGGCGCCAGCGCCGCCATCGGCAACTTTGACGGCGTCCACCTGGGTCATCAGGCGGTGATCGACCTGGCGCGCCGGTCGGCGCCGGGGGCGCCCCTTGGTGTGATGACCTTTGAACCGCATCCGCGCGAGTATTTCGCCCCGGACTCTGCCCCCTTTCGCCTGATGAGCGCCGAGACACGCGCCGCACGGCTTGAGAAGCTTGGGGTCGAACGGCTGTACCAGTTGAATTTCAATACGGTGCTGGCCTCGTTGACCCCGCGGGACTTCGCGGACCGCGTGATCCGCAAGGGCTTCGGCCTGGTCAACGTGGTGGTGGGCGCGGATTTCTGTTTCGGCAAGGGGCGCGCGGGCAATGTCGAAAGTCTGCAGGCCTTCGGCGAAGAAATGGGATTTGGCGTGACGGTTGCTGACCTGTTGGAAACCGGCGGTGTACAGGTTTCGTCGACCGCGATCCGCGACGCGCTGTCCGAGGGCCGCCCCCGCGATGCCGCGGCCCTGCTGGGTCACTGGCACCGGATCGAAGGCAAGGTGGTCGGCGGCGAACAGCGCGGGCGTGAGCTTGGCTATCCCACCGCGAACATGTCCATCGACGGGCTGCACCCGCCCCGGTTCGGCGTCTACGCCGTATTGGTGGACGTGCGCGACGGCCCGCACAAGGGCAGCTATCGCGGCGCCGCCAGCATCGGCGTCCGCCCGATGTTCAACGGCGAAGTGCCGAACATCGAAACCTATCTCTTCGACTTCACGGGCGACCTCTACGGTGCAACGCTGTCGGTCGGACTGGTCGAATACCTGCGGCCCGAGCTGAAATTCGACGGGCTTGAGGCGCTGATCACCCAGATGGACGCGGATTGCCTGAAAGCCCGCGAGATTCTGGCCGCCGAATGACCGATCCGATCCCCCGCACCGGCCTGACGCCGCGCTTTTGGGAGCGCAAGCGCCTTCAGGACATGTCGGACGCCGAGTGGGAAGCTCTGTGCGACGGCTGTGGCAAGTGCTGCCTGAACAAGCTCGAGGACGAGGACACCGGCGAAGTGGCCCTGACCCGGGTCGCCTGCCGCCTGTTCGACGACAGCACCTGCCGTTGCTCCCAATACGAGATCCGGCATCAGTTCGTGCCCGAATGTATCGTGTTGCGGCCGGCGAATATCGCCAAGAACCACTACTGGATGCCCGAGACCTGCGCCTACAAGCTGCTGTACGAGGGCAAGCCGCTATTCGACTGGCACCCGCTGATCTCAGGCACGCCCGACTCTGTTCATGATGCAGGCGTGTCGATGCGGGACGCCACGGTGCCCGAGTTCGAGGTCGATGAAGACGACTGGGAAGACCATATCATCGAGGAGCCGCTATGAACTTTGCCTCCGACAATGCCAGCCCGGTCCCGCAACAGGTCATTGACGTTCTGGCGCGGGTGAACAGCGGTTCGGCGGCAAGCTATGGCGCCGACGACGTGACGGCAGAGGTGGCGGACCGGGTCCGCGCCCTTTTCGAAGCCCCGGACGCGGCGGTCTATCTGGTGGCCACCGGCACCGCTGCGAATTCACTGTCGCTGGCCACGCTCTGCGCGCCGTTCCAGACGATCTTCTGCTCCGAACACGCGCATATTCACGAAGATGAGTGCAATGCCCCGGAATTCTACACCGGCGGCGCCAAGCTGACCCTGGTGCGCGGCGGCGACGTCATGACGCCCGACGCCCTGCGTGCCGCGATCCTGGGCGAAGGCAACCGTGGTGTGCACGGGCCGCAGCGTGGCCCGGTCTCGATCACCAATGTGACCGAGGGCGGGAATGTCTACGCATTGTCCGACATCGGGGCGCTTTGTGCGGTGGCGCGGGAATACGGATTGCCGGTGCACCTGGACGGGGCGCGCTTTGCCAATGCCTGCGTCAAGCTGGGCTGCACCCCGGCCGAGATGACCTGGAAGGCGGGCGTGGACATCGCCGTGTTCGGGGGCACCAAGAACGGTCTGATGGATGCCGAGGCGGTGGTGATCTTCGATCCCGAAGCGCCTGCCAGCAGCGGCTTTACCCGGGCGCAGGAATTCGAACTGCGGGTGAAACGCGCGGGCCACCTCTATTCCAAGCACCGCTACGTTGCGGCACAGATGCTGGCCTACCTTCAGGACGACCTGTGGCGCGACCTGGCGCAACAGGCCAATGACCGCTGCGAGGCGCTGGCCCGGGGTCTGGAGGACATGGGCCTGGAGATCGTGAACCCGACCCGTGCCAACATGCTGTTCTTTCGCGCGCCGCTGCGGGCGCACGAGGCGGCGCAGGCGGCAGGTGCGGTCTATGGTCTGTGGGGCAACGCGCCCAAGAACGCCAATGAACTGGCGCTTGCCCGGCTGGTGTGCAACTGGTCCACCACCGAGGCGGAAATCGCGGAATTCCTGAAGGTCATGCGCGCCGCGCTGTGACCGGATGGGGCTTCACAGCCCCTCCTGCCTGCCGCTAGGCTGATTCTGCGGCAGGAGGATATGGCATGGCCAAGCTGGATTTCTGGTATTCGATCGGCAGCACCTACAGCTACCTGACGGTCGCGCGGATGCGGGGCTATGCGCGCCAGCATGGGCTGCAGGTGACATGGCGCCCCTTCGATGTGCGCCGCATCATGATGGCCCAGAACAACATCCCCTTTCGCGACAAGCCGATCAAGACCGCCTACATGTGGCGCGACATGGAACGGCGGGCAGACCTCTTCGGGCTGCCGATCAATGTGCCTGCTCCCTACCCGCTGCCGAACCTGCCGCTCGCCAACAAGGTGGCGGTTTTGGGCATGACCGAGGGATGGGGAGAAGACTACACGATCGAGACCTACCGCCGCTGGTTCATCGACGGACAGGAAGCGGGCAGCGATCCGAACCTGTCGAACAGCCTGCGGGCCGTGGGCCAGGACCCCGTCGCAGTGCTGGCCCGCGCCGCCGGCGAGGAAGGTACCGCTCTGCTGGCCGCAGAAACCGACAAGGCCGAAGCCCTCGGCATCTTCGGCAGCCCGTCTTTTGTCGTGGGTAAAGAAGTGTTCTGGGGCGACGACCGGCTGGACGAGGCCGCCGCCTGGGCAACAAGGGCGGCATGAGCCCACCCGGCCTGTGACCGGAAATCCGCCCTCAGTTCATCTGGAAATGCAGCGCGTAAGAGCCATCCTCGAAGGCGCCGAAGAGATCGGGAATGTCCGGATGGTCTACCGGCTCGCCCGAGTAGTCGGCGACAAGGTTCTGTTCGGACACATAGGCCACGTAAAAGCTCTGATCGTTTTCCGCCAACAGGTGGTAGAACGGCTGCTTCTTGGACGGACGGCTGTCCTCGGGAATGGATTCGTACCATTCCTCGGTGTTCGAGAATTCGGGATCGACATCAAACACCACGCCCCGGAAGGGGTGTTTGCGGTGGCGGACGACCTGACCCAGGTGATATTTCGCGCGATTGTGCAACATAACGAGCCTCTTCCTGCCCCCTTGATATCGTTTCCGCCGGTGCCTTGTCCAACTTTCGCCTCAAATTGGCGAGAAACACTCTGTGAAACACACGCCAACAGTACCGAATGGGGGTCCTTCGCGCCTGATACCCCACGCGGTTCCCCGGCAACAGCGGCGCGCCGCCGGAATGGAGGAAATGTGATTCCCTCGCCCGGCGCAATCAGCTAAAATGCCTTACAATAAAAAGACAAAGCGAGGCGAGTGGCAAATGAGCAGAGTCCTTCGCGCCTTGGTGATCGTGCTTCTGGCGGCCTCCTGTGGGGGTGGCGGCGGGTCTGGCACGTCTCCGCGCAACCTGGACAACGCCTGTTCGATTCTCGAACAGCGACCCGGATATTACCGTGCCTTCCGCAGTGCCGAACGGCGCTGGGGTGTTCCCGTGCACGTTCAGATGGCGACGATCTACCAGGAAAGCAAGTTCGACAGCGACGCGCGAACCCCCTTCCGTTACAGACTGGGCGTGATCCCGATCGGGCGGCAGAGCTCGGCCTTCGGTTACAGCCAGGCGCTGGATGGCACCTGGGACGAATACCTGGCCGACGCGGGCCGACGCAGTGCGCGCCGCGACAACATCCGCGACGCGACCGATTTCATGGGCTGGTACATGGATCAGTCGCGCAAGGAACTGGGCATTCCGATGTCGGATGCGCGGCGCCATTACCTTGCCTATCACGAGGGGCGCGCCGGCTATCGTCGGGGCACATACAACGCCAAGTCCTGGCTGCTGCGGGTTTCGACCCAGGTCGGCGAACGGGCAGTGCTATACGAGCGCCAGCTCAGGACTTGCCGCGCCGCACGGTAAGGCAGGCACGCGGCCCCGGACGGGGCCGCGCCCTAACTATCAGCGCTTGAGCTTGGCCAGTTCCGCTTCGATCGAGAAGACGCTGTTCGACAGGTTGGCCTTTTCCAGCCCGCCCAGGATCACCGTGGTCTGGGTGCCGTTGCCGTCGGTGATGATCCACTGGCGCAACTCCACCGGAGAGCCGGTGAACTTCAGTTGGATGGTCCCATAGTCCGGGTTGTCGGGGTCCTGTGCGGTGACCGTCGTCGCCGTGCCGTCGTACCCATGCCCGACCACCATGCCGGCGCGGCTCAGATCCACGTTCCGCGCCAGGATGATCGACAGCGGCGTCTGGCGAAGTGGGTAGGTGTCCGGTCGGGCCCCCAGCTTGCGGTCGAGGATATAGACGGCCCCGGCACTGGCCATGACCAGCGCCCGCTCTGGCGGGTTGTAGTCGAAACGCACCTTGCCCGGCCGCTTGATTGCAATCTCCCCCGTCGAAATCGTGCCGTCGGCGTTGATCTGGGTAAAGCTGCCCGTGGCCGAGTTGATCGAGTTCAGGTAGCGCGAGATCTCGTTCAGCGAAAGCTGCTGGGCGCTGGCGGGCAGCGCCGCAAGCGTGCCAAGGGCAATAAGGCCTGCGGTAAAAGCTCTGCGGATCATGTGTTTCCTTCCTGCTCGGATGCCCAGTATGTGGCACCTTGGGGCCGGATATGCGATAGCGTCGCCCGTTCAGCCTGATATCGTAGGCAAAACGCCACCGATCAAGGGCACATCTTCGAGCGCTCCAACCCGTGAATACGATGCCCGGTTCCTTCAGCCCCGCAGAAATCGCCCTTGCCGCCACGGTGGTGGAACAGGAACTGGCAGACCTGCAAGGCGCAACCGATTACCACAGCGCGGCGGGATGGGAATACTTGCAGGACTACCCGCGCGACAGGTTCGACCTGATGTTTCGGCTGGCACTGCTGCCGGAATGCGCAAAGGACGGTCCCGGCGCGCTGGATCGGCACAAGGGCAAGACAGATCTGACACGCCCGGCCGAGCAGTTGCTCAACCTGCCCCTCACACGCGCGGACTATGATCTGATCCTGACGTTCATGTTGCGCCAGCCCCGGTTCAGCCGGGCGGGCATCCGACCCTACGACACCCCGATAGTGCCGGAACAGGACGGTCAGGCGATCTTTGAACTGCTGAGCGATTGCGGCCTGCTGGAACAAAGGCGCAAGGCTTGGCACTGGACACCCGGAATGCGCCCGCATCTTGGCGCACCGCCGCCACCGCAACCACCCGTCCAGTCGCCGCTCTATGATGAATTGCCGCTGCTGCTGCGCGGCTATCTTCACTGGATCGCCCGCAGCAAGGACGCCAAGGCCTTTGGCCAAGCGATCCGCAGGCACCGGCGCGGCGGCCGCTGGCACCTGATCCCGATGGACAGCGCAGACGCCGGTCACGAGCTGGAGCTGACGCAGATCGTCCGGCTCATGCGAAAGTTCTTTCCGCGCCACTGATCTCGGGAAGCCCCTGGCCTGAAAAGGCCCCCGTCTCTTTGGTCAACAGCCCCCCTTCGGAGGCCGGAAAAGAAAGATGGGGGCAGTGCCCCCATCAATCCGATTGAATGTTCCTATAGGCGAACAGGCTCAGGCCTGTTCCGGCACCAGTATTTCGCGCTTGCCGACATGGTTCGCGGGGCTGACGACACTCTCGTCCTCCATCTGCTCGACCAGGCGCGCGGCCTTGTTATAGCCGATGCCCAGCTTGCGCTGGATGTAAGACGTCGAACACTTGCGGTCCTTGATGACGATGGCCACGGCCTGATCGTACAGCGCATCCTCGCCACCGGTGTTGCCGCCGGTGTTCAGGCCCAGCACCGCGTCGATGTTTTCGGCCTTCTCGTCGTCCGGTCCCTGAACCACGCCGCCAACATATTCCGGCGGACCGAAGGCCTTGAGGTGATTGACGATTTCCTCGACCTCCTCGTCGGACACAAACGGCCCGTGGCACCGGGTGATCTTGGCCCCACCCGCCATGTAGAGCATGTCGCCCATGCCCAAGAGTTGTTCGGCGCCCATCTCGCCCAGAATGGTGCGGCTGTCGATCTTGGACGTCACCTGGAAGGAAATCCGGGTCGGGAAGTTCGCCTTGATCGTGCCGGTGATGACATCGACCGAGGGGCGCTGCGTGGCCATGATGAGGTGAATGCCAGAGGCACGCGCCATCTGGGCGAGGCGCTGGATGCAGGCCTCGATCTCTTTCCCCGCGACCATCATCAGATCGGCCATCTCGTCCACAATCACGACGATATAGGGCATCTTTTTGGGCTCGAATTCCTCGGTCTCGAAGACGGGCTCACCCGTGTCATCGTCAAAGCCGGTCTGGACCGTGCGGCTGAACATCTCGCCCTTGGACAGCGCGTCTTCGACGCGAGAGTTATAGCCATCGATGTTGCGGACGCCCATCTTGGACATCTTGCGGTAGCGGTCCTCCATCTCGCCCACGACCCATTTCAGGGCGACAACCGCCTTTTTCGGGTCCGTCACAACCGGGGACAGCAGGTGCGGGATGCCGTCATAGACGCTGAGTTCCAGCATCTTGGGGTCGATCATCACCAGTCGCAGATCCTCTGGCGACAGCTTGTAGAGCAGCGACAGAATCATGGTGTTGATGGCCACGGACTTGCCCGAGCCGGTGGTGCCCGCGATCAGCAGGTGGGGCATCTTGGCCAGGTTGGCCACCAGAGGTTCGCCACCGATGTTCTTGCCCAGCGCCAGCGGCAGCTTGTGCTTGCCGTCGCCATAGTCACGGCCTGCCAGGATCTCGCGGAAAGAGACCATTTCGCGGTTGTCATTGGGCAGTTCGATACCGATCACGCTGCGCCCCGGCACGGTGGAGACACGCGCCGAGAGCGCCGACATGGACCGCGCGATGTCATCGGCCAAGCCGATGACGCGGCTGGCCTTGAGGCCCGGCGCGGGTTCCAGTTCGTACATGGTGACGACCGGCCCGGGGCGGACGCTGACGATTTCACCCTTGACGCCATAGTCGTCCAGCACGGTTTCCAGCATCCGCGCGTTTTCCTCCAGCGCCTCGTCGCTGAGGACATGGCGCTCGATCTTGTCGGGCGACATCAGCAGCGAGAGCGGCGGCAGTTCGTATTCCGGCTTGTCGTCGTCAAAACGCAGTTGCGGCTGGGCCTCGGCCTGGGCGCGTTTCGACGGTTGCACGGGCTTGCGCACCGGCTGCTGGACAACCTTCTTGGGTTCCGGCAGCGGCACGGCGGCACGCGGTTGCGGCGTGGGCTGCGGGGCAGGCTCGGGCTGATAGTCGTCGGTCAGCACCTCCGCCTCGTCTCCGTAGTCGTCCCCGTAATCGTCTTGGTAGTCCACGGTGTCGCCGTAGTCGTCGAAATCGCTGAGGTCAGAGTACAGCTCCGCGTCCACCTCGGGTTCCACGGTCGGGGCGCGGGGCAGGACGCGCGGCGCCGGTTCGGCGACGTCCTCGGCAACGGGCACGGTCCGGGGGGCCGGTGCAGCGGCAGGCGCAGGCGCCGGGTCGGCGGCGGTCAGGCGCGGCTCGGGCGGCAGCGGGCGATCCGCTGCGGTCAACGGCGGTTCCGGCGGCAGCGCGGGCTGGCGCGGCGTGTCGCGGAAGACGATTGGCTGCGGACCATAACCCCGCCCCTTGGTCAGCGGCTTGTCGGCCATGATGCCTGGCGTCTGGCGCCCGGGCAGAACCGTGCTGCGGGACTTCACCGCACTGGCGATCTTGGCACGGATGCGGTCCTCTCCCGGCACGTCGACGTCATGGTCGATCAGCTCCTCGACCAGTTCGGGTTCCGGCATCGGATCGGGGTCTGCCCGCCGGATCATGCGCGACAGGAACCCCTGTTTCTCGGGCTGCGGCATGGGCGCCTCTTCGAGGATGTCTTCCTCGGGGTCATAGAACCCGGCCTCGGGCGAAGGCGGCACACCCATATCTGCGCGCAGCACGCGAGAGGACGAGGGCACGGCGGCAGGCGCCGGCTCGGCAGTGGCGACATAATCGGCCTCCTGTGCAGCCTCCGCGGCGGCGGCCCGGCGCTCGGCCCGGGCGGCGCGGCGTTCGGCACCGGCGGCCTGCATGCGCTGCGCCACGACCACCGTCCCACTGGCGCCACGCCCCATCAAGCGCACCAGCGTGGCATAGGTCATGACAACACTGACCAGCAGGAAGCGGCCCAGCGCTTTCAGTTCCTCGCGTGTAAAGCCCAGCACGAAGGCGCCCAGCGCAAGGATGCCCGCCCCCAGTCCCAACTGCATGATCTTCAGCCCCGTGGCCGGGGCAAAGGGCAGCACGTTGAGGGCCGAGCCCATCATCATGTCGCCGAACAGCCCACCGAGGCCAAAGTGATGCGTCCATCCTGCGGATTCGTGCAGGCCCGAGGCATAGACCGCACAGAGCGCCACCCAGATGGGCGAGAAAATCAGGCAAGAGAAGGCGCGGCCATTGCCCTGGTGCAGCGCCAGGCGGACTCCCCAGGCGAGGAAGACGGCGGCCAGCGCCCAGGTCCCCAGCCCGATGATCATGAACAGCGGCGCGGCGACATAGGCCCCAAGGCGTCCCATCCAGTTCTGCACCGGCGCATCGGTGGCCGACAGCCAGGAGGGATCATCCGGCGTATACGAGGCGATCATGGCCGCCACCATCAGCCCCAGCGCGATCAGCGCCAGCCCGATCAGCTCGCGACCCCGCTTTTCCAGCGTCGCGGCGGTATTGGTGTCGAACAGGGGATCACGCCCCCTTGCCTGGAAAGATGCCATCTTCGCCTCGTCTTTTTTCTTTATTATGTGAACAGGCAGTCCCGGATCCGGGTCAGCCCATCCTTTGTCTCGTCCTGTGGCGCGACAAGCGCCGCGCGGATGTACCCCTGCCCCGGGTTTCCATCCGCCGTGTCGCGCGACAGGTAGGCGCCGGGCAACACCCGTACACCGGTTTCCGTCCACAGTTTGAACGTCGCCGCCTCGCCGTCCTCGACCGGTAGCCAGACGAACATGCCCGCTTGCGGGGACATGTAGCCCGGGACATCGCCCAGGATCTCGTCCGCCAGGGCGTATTTTTGCGCCCAGAGCGCGCGGTTCTCGCGCACATGCGCCTCATCTGCCCAGAGCGCCTCTGACACATGTTGCAGAGGCAGCGGCACCGGGGCGCCGGAATAGGCCCGGAGTTGACGCAGACGCGCGATGCTTTCGGGGCCACCCGCAACAAAGCCGGACCGCAGCCCCGGCAGGTTCGAGCGTTTGGACAGCGAATGCAGCGACAGCACCCGTTCGGGGTGCGCCCCCATCGCGGCAGCCACCTCCAGCGCGCCGGTGGGCGGCGTGCCGCGGTAAAGCTCGGCGTAACACTCATCGGCCACGATCTGGAAGTCGTGTTTTTCGGCCAGGCCGATCAGCTCGCGCCAATAGGGCTCGTCCGCCATGACGCCTTGCGGGTTGGCCGGCGAACAGATGTAGCACAGCGCGGCACGGTCCAGCACCTCGGCCGGTAGCCCCGCGTAGTCCGGCAGGTGGTCGGTTTCCGCGGTGGCGGGGGTAAAGATCGGCTCTGCCCCCACCGAAATCGCCGAGATCATGTAGACTTGGTAGAAGGGGTTGGGCATCAGCACCGCCGGGCGCTGGCCGTTCTTCTGTTCCGGGCACAGCGCCATGCCGATGTTGTACAGCCCCTCGCGCGTGCCGTTCAGGTTCATGACCTGCGTCGCAGGGTCAAGGCTGACGCCATATCGCCGGTTCAGCCAGCCCGCGATGGCCGCGCGCAGCTCTGCCGTGCCCTCGTTCGGCGGATAGCGCCCGAAATCGGCGGCATGGCGGGCGATGATCTCGGTGATCCACGCCGGAAACGGATGTTTCGGCTCTCCGATGGACATGTGCAGCACGGGGCCGCCCGGATCATGGTGATCCAGCAGCGCGCGCAGGCGCGGGAACGCATAGGCCGGTAGGTTCGAAAACCGCTCGGGGAACATCGTGACTGCCTCAATAAGTAGCGGGATCATTTGCGTGCCCCGCGTTTGTCCGCAGGATACGGAAAAACAGGGGGTTCTGTCCAGAATCAAGGACCTGCAGGGGGGCGATGTGGCGCCAAAGTCGCAGTGGCGCGAAATCCTCAGCCCATTGCGGCCTCGGCGGCGGCGGCGATCCGCAGCAGGCGGTGTTCGCCCATCGGTGTGCCCATCAGCGAGATACCACAAGACGGGATGCCGGTGGGCAGGGTGACAATCGCGCCGCCGATCAGGTTTCCGATGCGCGTGTTGCGCAGGGTGCGCAGGTTGGCCTGAACATAGGTCTCGCCCAGTTCCATCAGGGTATCGACCTTTTCCGGCAGGTTCGGCGCCGTCGGACAGAGCACCGCGTCATAGCCTGCCGTGACCTCGGCCCAGCGGGCGCGCATGGCGTGGACGGTCTTCCAGGCGGCGATGAAATCGGCGGCGGAATGGGCGGCACCTGCTTCGAATCGCTCGCGGATGGGGGCGAACATGACATCGGGCTGGGCGGTGATCTCGTCGCGCCAAGTGGCCCAAGCCTCGGCGGTGTAGAGCATCGCCGATTGTTCATGCGGCTGGATGATCTCCGGGACGTCCAGCTCTTCGATGATGGCACCGGCGGCGCGCAGCTTGTCCAGCGCAAGGGCATAGGCCTGCGCCGGGGCCGGGTCGAGGTCGTCCATGACCACCGTCTGCAGCGCGGCAAAGCGGCGGCCCTTCAGGCTGGTGCCGCGCAGGTCGGGCGCAGGTGTGCCTTCAAGCGCGGAAAGCATGAGGGCCGCGTCCTCGACCGAGCGGCACAGCGGACCCACCGTGTCGAAACTGGCGATCAGCGAGACCGCGCCCTTGAGGCTGAGCCTGCCGGAGGTGGTTTTCAGTCCAACGAGATCGTTCCAGCAGGCCGGCAGGCGAACAG
>Ga0208330_1000336_pt1 | contig 23165 bp, 19 predicted proteins | sample DeeseametaMP1896_FD_184180 | JGI IMG/M metagenome (GOLD analysis project Ga0208330, IMG submission 184180) | Marine microbial communities from the Deep Pacific Ocean - MP1896 (SPAdes) | ecosystem: Environmental > Aquatic > Marine > Oceanic | place: East of Hawaii, North Pacific Ocean | collected... | reverse complement strand
GGGCGCCGAGGAGCGGTTGATCAACCTCAGCCACGGCGAACCGATCACGTTCGGTGCCGACGGCGAGTACTGCGTCGTCAAGTCGGGCTACGGGCTCGAGGTCGCCAAGACCGCCGACGTGTCCGCCGGCGACATCGTCACCCACGATGCGCACCTGCAGGATCCGGCCTATGCGTTCGCACTGTCCCGGCTCTCGGAGCAGAACCTCGACCACATGGTCATGGGCATCTTCCGCCAGGTCAGCATGCCCACCTACGACGACGCCGCGCGCCAGCAGCTCGTCACCGCGCGGGAGTCGCGAGCCCACGACATGGAAGCACTGCAGACGCTGTTGCGCGGCAAGGACACCTGGACCGTCGACTGACCCGGCCCGGGAACTCGGGTGCGCTAACGTCAGCTGCTGTGACGAACTCGTTGCCCTTGGCCGCGGTCGTGCTGGCCGGAGGGGAGTCCCGGCGGATGGGCCGGGACAAGGCCACCGTGACCATCGACGGCCCGTCGGGCCCCACGACGCTCGTGGAACGCGCGGTGTCGGTGGTGGGCCAGCGCTGCGCGCCGGTGTTCGTGGTGGCCGCCGCCGGTCAGCAGCTTCCGGAGCTGCCCGCGGTGATCCTGCGGGACGAGGTGTGGGGCAAGGGGCCGCTGCTGGCCACTGGTCGCGGCCTGGCGGCGGCGGCCGAGGCGGGGTTCGACTACGCATTCGTGTGTGCGGTGGACATGCCGGCGATGACGACAGCGCTGATCGACACGCTGGCCGGACCCGCGCAGAGGTTGGGTGTCGACGTCGTGCTGCCGTGGGACGGCCGCGACCACTACCTGGCCGGGATCTACCGGACGGCGCTGTTCCGCCAGATCGCCGCATTGACCGAGGCCGGCGAGCGCAGCATGCGCGCGCTCGTGGGCGGCGTGGATACCCAGCGGATCGTGCTGCCGGATCAACAGCCCGCGCTGGCGAACGTCAACACCTCGGCTGATCTCGACGCGGTGACTCCGCCTCGCCTGGTGTAGGCCTCCTCACCTGGTCCAGCAAATTCTCCGCCCTCTTTGTATTTATCTTTTCGTGATGGTTCAAGATCAATTCTGTGGTCATTGATTCGCGTGTGATTGTGATAGGCGCGTGCCAGATCGGGAGCATGGCTGCGGGCGGTGCGTGGCGCTGGCTTTTCGGGGTATGAATGATATTGCCGCAGAGCTGATTCGGGGACGTCGAAGTCCAGGGAACTACTGATCGTCGCAGTGCTGAACGGATTCCGGCGACCCGCACAATTCAAGGCCTCAGCTCGAAGACTTGTCGAGCGATCAAGGGCCCGCGGGGCTGGCTCGGTGGCGCGAGAGTGGGCGCCGTCTCCGTATGCGTGCGTGAGTGCGAGATGCCGGTAAAAGTGTTGCCAAACACTGCTTTACGTGCCGTAGCCGAAGACAGAATCTCCGCGGCGTACGCACGGGCGGGAGGCGCACCTATCCCACCGTGGTGGCGTCGCGGTATCGAAACAATTTGTGCTGCAGCAGATCCTGCTCATGACAGACGATTCTCCCGAGCCATGCGCCCAGCGAAACAAAGTAAGCAGGTCTGAGTAATGTCGCACCGGTTGTGCTGTCCTATGGTCGTTTTCGTGCGGCTAAACCCGTTTTCGCACCTCATTGTGGTGGTTCAGGTCACAAAACACCGGTGATTTGGCTCACCTGCCGGTATCTGGGGTCGTCGGCCGACGTCGCGGAAAAAGTACAGCTTGACCTGCGGTGAAGCGAATTCGGCGCGGTCGTGATCATTCCGTGATCTGCCCGCGACATCTTCTCGACCGATATGACTTTGTCCTGATCGGTTTGTACGGTCCCTAAGAGCTTCGCACGGAGCAAATAACCCAAAACCACGAACCAGCGTGTGTGTGGGACTGCCGTGAGCCAATTGGCCCGCGGCGGCGGCCGGGACTGGTCCCGGTGAGGCGGATGACGGCCTCCCCACTGCCGCACCAGACCGAGACGGTGCGGCCCGACCCAACGACCTGTGCTGCAGGTGGCCAGCCCGCGTGTCCGCGCGGGTGGTGTTGGCGCGCGCTCGGCGAAAGGATCGAAGTTGAAGAACATCCGCAAGACGCTTGGCCTGGCCACCTTCGCCGGGGCGCTCACAGTGGCGCCCATGGCTGTCGCCACCGGGATGGCTGCTACCGCGAATGCGGACAGTGGTGTGAACTGGGATGCCGTCGCGGCGTGCGAGTCCGGTGGCAACTGGGCGATCAACACCGGCAACGGTTACTACGGCGGCCTGCAGTTCACGCTGGGCACCTGGCAGGGCAACGGCGGCTCGGGAATGCCCCATAACGCCAGCCGCGCAGAGCAGATCCGCGTGGCCGAGAACGTGCTGCAGTCGCAGGGCATCGGCGCGTGGCCGACCTGCGGTGGGCGCGGCTGACGCCACTCAGCGCGCGGAAAAGCGGTGCCGACTTCGGTCGGCGCCGCTTTTCGCTGTTTCGGGCGCCTGCTCGACCCATTCCTTCTCAGAAGCCTCTTACGCCAATTAAGTAACGATTAAAACTTTTGACTCTCGCGTAACAGGTGATGTTGGTCACCCGAAGAACTGGATAACCGCAGCGTGGAACGCAGCATCGCTTCGCTCGCGGGCCTTGGGTCATTAACGGTCGGGGAAGGACCGCAGAGATGAACGTTTGCAAGTTGGTCAGCAAGGGCCTCGTCGCCACCGCCTTCACCGGTGCCCTGGCCGTGGTGCCGATGGCGCTCGCCGAGGACGGCATGGCGACCGCGCGCGCCGATTCGGTGAACTGGGACGCCATCGCGCAGTGCGAGTCGGGAGGCAACTGGGCGATCAACACCGGCAACGGGCATTACGGGGGCCTGCAGTTCAAGCAGGCCACCTGGTCGGCCAACGGCGGCCTCGGCAACCCGGCGGCCGCCCCGCGCTCCGAGCAGATCCGCGTTGCCGAGAACGTGCTGCGTACCCAGGGGCTGAAAGCCTGGCCGAAGTGCGGAGCCAAGGGCATGGCAGCTCAGGTGTGGGGCAACCCCGGCACCAGCACTCCGGTGCAGATGCCGGCCACTGCCCCCACCCGGGCCAACGGCTGCCAGAACATGCCGACCTCGGTGTTCGGCGGCATCCTCGACCTGCGTCAGATGTGCACCGCGCTGTTCACGCCGCGCTCCGCTCGCTGACAAGCTCGCGGCTCACCCCGTAGGCAACGCGCCGGCGGTAGGCAGCCGGAATGCCGACCGCCCGGCGATCGACGCCAGATGCCGGATCACCACCGCCTCGGGAATCAGTCCGGTGGCGCGACTGGCCGCCCCGGACAGCACGGCCGGGCGAAGGTTGACGATCCGCCCGATCATCGCGGACTCACGGACCAGCGGCCGCACCCGACGTCGCCGGAACGTGGCGAACTTCGCGAACGCGTCCGTCGGATCCGGGCGCAGCTGCAGGAAACGCGCCAGGATCGCCGCGTCCTCCAGCCCCTGGCAGCCGCCCTGACCCAGGTGCGGTCGCATCGGGTGGGCGGCATCACCGACGAGCACCACGGGCCCGCGCGCCCACCGACGGGGTTGGGTGTGGTCGTAGAGATCGTTGCGCAGGAGATCGGCCGGATCTGTCGCGGCGAGCAGCTCCGGGATGGGCTGCGCCCACGACGCCAACGTGGCGGTCAGGTAGGCATGATCACCGCCCGGCGCCCGACTCCCCTCGGGCGTGCGTTCGGTGGCGAACCAGTAGGTGTGGTCGGGACCCAGCGGCACGTGGCCGACTTCGGTTCCGGGCCCCATGGTCTCCCCGGCCAGCGCTGGATCCAGGGGAAAGGCCGCGACCCCGCGCCACGCCGTGTAGCCCACATACCGCTTCGTCAGCGGGCCGTTGAGCGTGCGCGCCACGACGGAGTGCACGCCGTCCGCGCCGACCACAGCCTCGGTGTCGCGACTGTCGCCGTCGGCGAGGTGAACTCGGACCGAGCCGCCGGATGAGTGGATCCCGGTGACGCGCGCGCTGGTCTGGACGACGCCGTGGGGCAGCGCCGCGGTCAGCAGCTCCGTCAAGACTGACCGGCGGATCACCACCAAGGGCTCACCGAGAGCCTTCACGATGCGGTGCGGTTCCGGCCTGCGCAGCCAGGCGCCGTCGCGCCAGCGGATCGCACCGCCGGTGACTCGACCGCCCGACGCGCGCACCGCCTCGCCGAGCCCGAATTCGTCGAGCGCGGCCAAAGCGTTCGGCCAGATCGAGATGCCGGCGCCGGAGGAGATGTCGGTGCGCTGCTCGAGGACCGTGACCTCGTGGCCCGACCGGTGCAACGCGATGGCCGTGGCCAACCCCGCGACGCCGGCCCCGATGACGGTGATCTGCACGGGCATGACGCGACAGTAGCGGGCGCCGTCCCGCCGGCACGGTGGTGACATGTCGGCCGGCACGGCGGTGACATGTCCGCCGGCACGGCGGGGACATGTCAGCCCCCACGACGGGGACATGTCAAACGGACGAGACGGCCAAGTCACATCCACGAAACGCAATGCTGGTTTCCTGTAGGGCAACTCTGTCAACCACTGCTATACCCGAGAGGTGGCCGATGAGCCCTGCCCTCGAGCTGACGAGCGTCCCCGAATGGGCGATCACGCCCACGGAGCCGGGCGCCGACACCACCGGCCGGTGGTGGACGATCATCGCGTTCGGCCCCGCCGGGGGCGAGGTGGCACGCCGCTGGGCCGCGCAGATCGGTCGCGAGTCGGCGGTGCGCAGCTACGAGGTCGCCGTCGGCGACGATGAGCGGGCCCGGGCCGCGTTGGTGGGTGCGCTCGCCGACGCCCGGGTCGGGTGGCGGTTGATGATGGCCGGACCCGCAGACGCCTGCCTGCGGTTGCGAGCCGCGGCCGTCGCCCTCGGCGTCGCCGACGACGAGATCACCGTCGCCTCAACCGACGTAAGGGTGCGCGCCGTGCACTGCGTGCACTGCCGAACCGTCACCACCGCGGCCGTCGAACTGTCCGAGGTGTTGCCGTGCAGCGGCTGCGGCCGCAACCTGCTGGTGTACTACCACGTGTCCCGCAGGCAGGGTGCACATCTGGGCTACATGGTCGACGCCGAAGAGCAGAGCGCATCGTGACCGCCGGCACGAGCGCCCTCAAACTGGTCGTCACCGACATCGACGACTCCGTCACCGACGTGCGCACCCTGACCCTCACCGATCCGGACGGGGCGCCGCTTCCGTCGTTCACCCCCGGCAGCCACATCGTCGTGGAGTGCGGCAACGGCGCACGAACCGCCAACGCCTACTCGCTGACCGGTGACGGCGTCGCGCCGCCCGCCTACACGATCTCGGTGCTCCGGTGCCCGGACGGATCCGGCGGGTCGCGCTGGATCCACGACGAACTGGCCCTCGGCGACACCGTGGTCACCCGGCCGCCGCGCAGCGCGTTCGCCCCGGTTCTGCGCGCCCGCCGACACCTGCTCGTGGCGGCGGGAATCGGCATCACGCCGATGGTGTCGCACCTGCGCAGTGCCCGGCTGTGGGGCCGCGACACGGCGCTGCTCTACATCCACCGCCCGGGCCGCGACGTCTACGTCGACGAGATCCGCGAGTTGGCCCCGTCCGCCTCGGTCCACACCCGCCGCGGCGAGTTCAGTGCCGAGCTGACGATGGCGCTGGCCGATCAGCCGTTCGGCACCCACCTCTACGTATGCGGGCCGACGTCCTTCATCGATGCGGTCAGCCGGCTGGCCGCCGAATTCGGCTGGCCGCCGAGCCGGATCCACGTGGAGCACTTCGGCGCGGCGCTCGATCCCGGCGAGCCGTTCGACGTGCGCATCGGGTCCACCGGCGACGAGTTCACCGTCGAGTCCGGGGTCTCGCTGCTGGAGGCACTCGAGAGCCGCGGCTACACCGTCCCGAATCTGTGCCGGCGCGGCGTGTGCGGGGAGTGCCGGCTGCCGGTGACGGGTGGCACGCCGACCCACCGCGACCTGTTCCTCAGCGACAGCGACAAACAGGCCGGTGACTCATTGATGGCCTGCGTATCACGCGCCGGCACCGACACATTGGAGTTGAACCTGTGATCTCGGCCCCCGACCTGATCGAGACGTTTCCGTTCCCGTTCGCGCTCGACAGCTACCGATACAGCACCAACGTGGAGCCGGCCGGCTCCACGGTGCACACCCCGGTCGGGCGGTGGGGGGAGCGGGTGGTCGACATCGACACCGAATACGAGCGTGAGCTGGCCGAGCGGGCCGCGATCCTCGCCGCCGACCCCACCCGGTACGCCGTGCTGCCACATATGCGGCCGGCGTGCTGGGACACCATGTTGACGCTGATGCGCGAGCTCGCCTCGGCCTACCCGCAGACGATGTCGCTGCAGCGCCACGGGGCCGGCTGGCGATGGCGCAACGAGCGGCTGGGCATCGCCCAGGACTTCGTGCTCGGCGACGAGACGACGCTGCCCGCCGAACCGCTGGCCTACATCGCGAGCCAGGTGCAGGACGACATCGTGCTGCTCGATCAGCGCGACGGCGACCTGTTCGGCGATGCCGGGGTGGTCACCTTTGCCGCAGACTGGTCGTTCGGATTCGACGTGGGGATGACCTTTCTGGAAATCCACGGCCCGGTGCCGCGGCTGCGGGAGACCGGCGTCATCACCCGGGCCCGCGAGTTCCTGATGCGGTTGCAGCCCGGCGAAACCTACCGGCGCACCAACTGGACCCTGACCATCGGCCGCCGCCTGGATGTCTCGACCGACATCTACCACGAGTGGGGGCCCGACCGGCCGATGATCCTGACCGTCGACGACGCCGAGTTCGGGCGGCTGGTGCATCTGCGCGTCGAGGTCCAGCACCTCATCAGGCTTGCCGAGTCGGGCGCGATCTGCTTTCTCATCCGCACCTACATGTTGCCCCTGGCCGACCTGGCCGCGGTCGACGCATGGCGCACGCGCGCCGCAGCCGTGCTCGCCGAACTCCCCGACGACATGGCCGACTACAAGGGAATCATCGGCTACCGGGACCGAGCGGTGGAGTGGCTTCGTCAGGCAGGCTGACGCAACCGGCCTGTGACGACGAAATCGCCCGGATCCTCACGGATCCGGGCGATCTCATGTCTGTCGCCGGATGTCAGTAGACCGGCGGCTCACCCTCGGCGGCCGGGCCCTTCTCGACCGGGGTGTGGTCGATGATGGCCTTGTAGGCGTGGTTTTCGTGCTGGATCATCCGCACGAAGAACGCCACGAACAAAGCCATCGCGAGGATGAAGACGAACCAGGTGCCGATGCTGTTGGCGCCGAACGTGAACACCACACCCGGCTCGTCGTAGCTGGTGATCGGGCTGAACATTTACTTCACCTCCTCACCGACGGAGAGCACCGCGGTGCCGCTGGTGGACCGCATGGCGGTCACCGGGATGCCCTCGGGATACGGGGTCGCCGGGATCTCGGTCAGATCCAGGCCCTGCTCCTCGACCTCCGGGGGAATACGCAGCAGCCCGGCGGATTTCAGCAGCAGCGACAACAGATAGGTGGGAATGAAGCCCAACGCCGCGAAGGTGAGCGCACCGACCAGTTGGCCCCAGAACGAGATCGACGGATTTCCGTCGGTGTTCGGGTAACCGGCCAGGAAGACGCCCGCCATGATCAGCGAGTAGAGCCCCATCCCGCCGTGCACCGCGACCGCCCCCACCACGTCGTCGATCTTCATCTTGTCCAGCAGCTTGCCGATGTAAGGCACCAGACCGCCGCCGACCAGCGCGATGACGAACGTCAGCGCGGGGTGGTACAGGTCGAGTCCGGCCGCCACGGCGATGACGCCGGCCAGCCCGCCGGAGATCGTCCAGAACGGCTCACCACGCGACATCACGTAGGCGCCGATGATGCCGCCGACCAGGCCCATCAGGGTGTTGAAAGCGAAGGCCGACAAGGTCGTCGGGCTGCCGTAGATGGTCGCGTAGCCGGTGGGGCCGTAGATCACACAGCCCATCAGGAAGCCGAAGAACCCGGTGAAGATCAGGAACAGGCCGAGCAGCGTCAGCGGCAGGTTGTGCGGCCGGATCGTCACGGGCGTGCCGTCGGGCAGGAACCGGCCGATGCGCGGCCCGAGGTTGATCAGGATGCCCAGGGCCGCGAAACCGGCGATCATGTGCACACATCCAGCTGCCCCCACATCGTGGAAGCCGAGTTTGGTCAGCATCCAGCCGGCACCGTGCCAACCCCATGCCGCGCCGATGATCCACACGACCGAACCCACGAACACCGTGAGGATCAAGAAGCCGCTGGTGCGGATCCGCTCCAGCACAGCGCCGGACATGATGGAGCCGGTGGTGGCCGCGAACAGCGCGAACGCGCCCCAGAAGATGCCGCTGGCCGGGTCGGCGGTGTTCGGGCCCATGTTCTCGCTCCACGGCAGCGCGGCCTTGGCGGCGTCGCTGAACTCCAGGAAGCCGGACGGCATCGCGTTGTAGAGGAACCAGCCGACGAAGAAGAACGATGCCACGATCGTGGCGAAGGCCAGCAGGTTCTTCATCGCGGTGGCGAGCACGTTCTTCGACCGCGACGCGCCGATCTCGTAGGCCAGGAAGCCGGCGTGGATGAGCATCATCAGCGCGATGGACATCCAGTAGAAGAACTCGTTGTTCACAGCGGTCATGGACGCCAGGGCGTCTTCGACTTCGGGTGTCAAGGGGGGGCCTCCGACCGGTCGGGTTGCATGGTTCGAGCGGGATGGGAAAGGACGACACTGCGTTTAATCGCAGTGTCCCCGAGGTACTGACGGTGTACGAGCCTTGACGCTAACTGTGCGAATGTGTCCCACCTGTCAAGGCGCGTTAATTCCACGTGAAGTCGTGTTGGGCAGTGTGTTACGAAATCCGCATGACATCCGAGGCTGACCGCCGCACCCCGTTCCACGACCTGGACGAATTTCTGGCCCTACCCAGGGTTTCCGGACTTGCCGTGTCACCCGACGGATCGCGCATCGTCGCCACGGTTTCGCGGCTCAACGACAAACGCACCGACTTCGTCAGCGCGCTCTACGAGCTCGACCCCGCGGCCCGACGTCCGGCCCGTCGAATCACCCACGGCGCCAAAGGGGAGTCCGCACCCGCGTTCACCCACGACGGAGACCTGCTGTTCGTGGCCTCCCGTCCCGGCGCCGACGACGACAAGCCGGCAGGCAAGGCGTTGTGGCGGCTGCCCGCAGCCGGCGGCGAGGCGGTCGAGGTCGTCACCATGCCCGGGGGAGTCGACGGGGTGCTCGCCGCCACCGCCGCGGACGTCACCGTGGTGTCGTCGTCGATGATGCCGTCGGCCAACGACGTCGACGACGATCGCCGACTGCGCACGGCCCGCACGGACAACTCCATCTCCGCGGTGTTGCACACCGGCTACCCCGTCCGGCACTGGGACCACGACCTCGGCCCCGAACTGCCCCACCTCTTCGACGTCTCCACTGCGGGAACACGCCGCGACCTCACGCCACAGCCCGCATCGGGACTCCGCGACGCCCACGCCGACCTCAGCCCCGACGGCACCTTCATCGTCACGACCTGGCAGCTGCCGGCGCCCGCAGCGGCCACCCGCAGCGTGCTGGTGCGCATCGACGTGGCCACCGGTGAACGGACGGTTCTGGTCGACGACCCCGACGCCGACCTGGGCCGCCCCGCGATCGCGCCCGACGGCCGATCGGTCGCCTTCACCCGTGAAACGCTGTCCACCCCGCACCACGCACCCCGGATCACGGTGTGCGTGTTGCCATTCGGCGACCGGCCCGCTGAACTGACCAGCTCGTGGGACCGCTGGCCCACCTCGGTGACCTGGACCACCGACGCCACGTCGCTGATCGTCACCGCCGACGACAACGGACGCGGTCCGGTCTTCGCCGTGGACCCGGTCTCGGGCACGGTCCGCCCGGTCGTGACCGACGACTTCACCTACACCGATGTGCACGCCGCTCCCGGCGGCGAGCTGTTCGCGTTGCGCAGTTCCTATGCGGCACCGCCGCACCCGGTCCGCATCGACGCCGACGGGTCGGTGACAGTGCTGCCGTTGGTGGACCTGCCTGAGCTGCCGGGGACGTTGACCGAAGTCGTCGCCACCGCCGAGGACGGTCAGCCGGTGCGGTCCTGGCTGGCCCTGCCCCACTCCGCGCAGCCCCAGTCCGCCCAGCCCGACTCGGTGCAGCCGGCGCCGCTGTTGCTGTGGATCCACGGCGGCCCGCTGGCCAGTTGGAACACCTGGCACTGGCGATGGAATCCGTGGTTGATGGTCTCCGCCGGGTACGCGGTGCTGCTGCCCGATCCGGCCCTGTCCACCGGCTACGGACAGGACTTCATCCAGCGCGGCTGGGGGGCGTGGGGATTCGCGCCGTACACCGACCTCATGGCGGCCACCGACGCTGCCGTCGACCATCCGGGCGTGGACGGCAGCCGCACCGCGGCGATGGGGGGATCGTTTGGCGGTTACATGGCCAACTGGATCGCCGGCCACACCGACCGGTTCGCCGCGATCGTCACCCACGCCAGCCTGTGGGCACTCGACCAGTTCGGCGGGACCACCGACGGTGCCTACTGGTGGGCCCGCGAGATGACACCGGAGATGGCTGCTGCGAACTCCCCGCACCGGTTCGTCACCGAGATCCGCACCCCGATGCTCGTCATCCACGGCGACAAGGACTACCGGGTGCCCATCGGTGAAGCGCTGAGACTCTGGTACGAGCTGCTGAGCAGTTCGGCGTTGCCGGCCGCCGACTCCGGACCCGAGGCGGGCGCCACCGCGCACCGCTTCCTCTACTTCCCGTCGGAGAACCATTGGGTCCTCAACCCGCAGCACACCAAGATCTGGTACCAGGTCGTACGCGGATTCCTGGACCGTCACCTGCTCGGCCAGGACGTCGATCCGCCCGACACGCTCGGGTAGCGTCGGCACTCATGAGCGCACCCGAGTCGGACAACACCCGCGACCACGACATCGTCATCTACGGCGCCACCGGATTCGTCGGCAAGCTCACCGCGCAGTACCTGGCCGCAGCCGGCGGCAACGCCCGCATCGCGCTCGCCGGCAGAAGCCCCGACAAGCTGCTGGCGGTTCGGGAGTCGCTGGGGGAGAAGGCGCAGTCCTGGGAGCTGATCTCCGCCGATGCCGACCAACCGTCCACGCTGGCCGCGATGGCGGCGAGCACCCGCGTGGTCATCACCACGGTGGGGCCCTATCTGCGCTACGGGTTGCCATTGGTGGCCGCGTGCGCGGCCGCCGGCACCGACTACGCCGACCTGACCGGTGAGACGTTGTTCGTGCGCCAGGCCATCGACCTATACCACAAGCAGGCCGTCGACACCGGCGCACGGATCGTGCACGCGTGCGGGTTCGATTCCATTCCCTCGGATCTGACCGTGTTCGCGCTGTACCGGCAGGCCGAACGGGACGGCACCGGCGAACTCGTCGACACCAACTACGTGGCACGCAGCTTCGCCGGCGGTGTGTCCGGTGGCACCGTGGCGTCGATGGTCGAGCTGGCCCGCGAGGCCTCCGCGGACCCCGAAGCCCGGCGCCTGCTCAACGACCCCTACACGCTGAGCCCCGATCCCGCCGCCGAACCGCAGCTCGGCCCGCAGCCCGACGCGCGCTGGCGGCGTGGCCGCGACATCGCCCCCGAACTCGACGGCTACTGGGTCGGGGCGTTCGCGATGGCGATCCCGAACACCCGCGTCGTCCGTCGCAGCAACGCACTGCTGGGCTACCCGTACGGTCGCCGATTCACCTACGCCGAGCACATGAGCGTGGGTCGGTCCCCGGTGGCGCCGGTCGCCGCGGCAATGGCCACCGGCGGCAACATGGCCACCATGGGACTCGGCTCACGCTTCCTCAACCGCGTGCCACGCGGGTTCCTGGAGCGGATCCTGCCCAAAGTCGGTTCAGGACCCAGCGAGCAGACCCGGGAGAAGGGCCACTACACCGTCGAGACCTACACCACGACGACGACCAACGCCCGTTACCTGGCCCGCATGTCCCAGCAGGGCGACCCGGGCTACAAGGCCACCTCGGTGCTGCTCGGCGAGAGCGGGCTGGCCTTGGCGCTGGACCGCGACAAGCTCTCGGACCTGCGGGGCGTGTTGACTCCCGCGGCCGCGATGGGCGACGCGTTGATGGCCCGTTTTCCCGCTGCCGGGGTGTCGCTCGAGGTGTCTCGACTCGGCTGAGGCGCCGCTTCCTAGAATGGCTCGGTGACCTCCCACCCGATCGCCCACCGAGACGCCCACAGCGCCGGCCTCGATGCCCTGCCCAAATCGTGGGACCCCGGGGCGGTGGAGAGCGACCTGTACGAGGGCTGGGTCCGAGCCGGTTACTTCACCGCTGATCCCGCCAGCGGTAAGCCGGCCTACTCGATCGTGCTGCCGCCGCCCAACGTCACCGGCAGCCTGCACATGGGCCATGCCCTGGACCACACCCTGATGGACGCTCTGACCCGGCGCAAACGGATGCAGGGTTATGAGGTGCTGTGGCTGCCCGGCATGGATCACGCCGGCATCGCCACCCAGAGCGTCGTGGAGAAGCAGCTTGCCGCGGACGGCAAGACCAAAGAGGACTTCGGCCGCGAGCTGTTCGTGGAGAAGGTCTGGGACTGGAAGCGTGAGTCCGGCGGCACGATCGGCGGGCAGATGCGCCGCCTGGGCGACGGTGTGGACTGGAGCCGCGACCGCTTCACGATGGACGACGGGTTGTCGCGAGCGGTGCGCACCATCTTCAAGCGGCTCTACGACGCGGGGCTGATCTATCAGGCCGAGCGGCTGGTGAACTGGTCGCCGGTGTTGCAGACCGCCATCTCCGACCTCGAGGTCAAGTACGAGGACGTCGAAGGCGAGCTGGTGTCGTTCCGCTACGGCTCGATGAGCGACGACGAACCACACCTGGTGGTGGCCACCACGCGGCTCGAGACGATGCTCGGTGACACCGCGATCGCGGTACACCCCGACGACGACCGCTACCGCCACCTGGTGGGACAGACTCTGCCGCACCCGTTCCTGGATCGTCGGATCATCGTTGTCGCCGACGAGCACGTCGATCCCGAATTCGGCACCGGCGCAGTCAAAGTCACCCCGGCTCACGACCCGAACGACTTCGAGATCGGGATGCGGCACCAGCTGCCGATGCCGTCGATGCTCGACACCAAGGGCCGGATCGTCGACACCGGAACGCGGTTCGACGGCATGGACCGCTTCGAGGCCCGGGTCGCCGTCCGTGAGGCGCTGGCCGAACAGGGCCGCATCGTCGACGAGAAGCGCCCTTACCTGCACAGTGTCGGCCACTCCGAGCGCAGCGGCGAGCCGATCGAGCCGCGGTTGAGCCTGCAGTGGTGGGTCAAGGTCGAGTCGCTGGCCAAGGCCGCCGGTGACGCGGTCCGCAACGGTGACACCGTGATCCATCCGCCCAGCCTGGAGCCGCGCTGGTTCGCCTGGGTGGACAACATGCACGACTGGTGCATCTCCCGTCAGTTGTGGTGGGGGCACCGAATTCCCATCTGGCACGGTCCGGACGGGGAAACCGTCTGCGTCGGACCGGACGAGACGCCGCCGGAAGGCTGGGAACAGGATCCCGACGTCCTCGACACCTGGTTCAGCTCGGCGCTGTGGCCGTTCTCCACCATGGGCTGGCCGGACCGGACCCCTGAGCTCGCCAAGTTCTATCCGACGACCGTTCTGGTCACGGGCTACGACATCCTGTTCTTCTGGGTGGCGCGGATGATGATGTTCGGCACGTTCGTCGCCGACGACCCGGCCATCACCGCCGACGGCAGCAGAGCGCCGCAGGTGCCGTTCGAAAACGTGTTCCTGCACGGGCTGATTCGCGACGAGCACGGCCGCAAGATGAGTAAGTCGCGCGGCAACGGCATCGACCCGCTCGACTGGGTGGAGATGTTCGGTGCCGACGCGCTGCGCTTCACGCTGGCTCGCGGCGCCAGCCCCGGCGGCGACCTGGCCATCGGCGAAGACCACGCCCGCGCGTCGCGCAACTTCGCCACGAAACTGTTCAACGCCACCAGGTTCGCCCTGATGAACGGCGCCGCACCGGCGCCGCTGCCGCCGGCCGACGAACTGACCGACGCCGACCGCTGGATCCTGGGCCGGATGGAAGAGGTTCGTGCCGAGGTGGATTCGGCGTTCGACGTCTACGAGTTCAGCCGGGCCTGTGAGGCGTTGTATCACTTCGCCTGGGACGAGTTCTGCGACTGGTACGTCGAGTTGTCCAAAGTGCAACTCGGGGAGGGTATCCCACATACCACGGCGGTACTGGCCAGCGTGCTGGACACGCTGCTGAAGCTGCTGCACCCGGTCATGCCCTTCGTGACCGAGGTGCTGTGGACGACGCTGACCGCGCAAGGGGGTGAGGCCACGGCAGCGGCGGAATCGCTGGTGGTCGCCGACTGGCCGGCCCCCAGCGGCTTCGCCGTCGACCAGGGCTCCGCCCAACGTGTCGCCGACATGCAGAAGCTGATTACCGAGGTCCGCCGATTCCGCAGCGATCAGGGACTGGGGGACCGGCAGAAAGTGCCGGCCCGGTTGTCGGACGTCTCCGCGGCCGGCTTGGACTCCCACGTGCCGGCGGTCACCGCGCTGGCCTGGCTGACCCCGCCGGGGGACGACTTCGCGCCGTCGGCCTCGGTCGAGGTGCGGTTGTCCGGGGCCACGGTCGTCGTCGAGGTCGACACGTCGGGCACCGTGGACGTCGCGGCCGAACGGCGCCGCCTCGAGAAAGACCTCGCCGCGGCCCGTAAGGAACTGGCCGGCACCACCGGCAAGTTGTCCAACGAAGGCTTCCTGGCCAAAGCGCCCGCGGATGTCGTCGACAAGATCCGGGCCCGTCAACAGCTGGCCGAGGAAGAGGTCGAACGCATCACGGCCCGTCTGGACGCGCTGCCCACCCCATGACCGCACCCGAGCCGACGCCGGACGAGATCGCCGCACTGCTGCAGGTCGAGCACCTGCTCGATCAGCGCTGGCCGGAGACCAAGATCGAGCCCAGCACCGCGCGCATCTCGGCATTGATGGAGATCCTGGGCTCCCCGCAGCGTGGTTACCCGTGCATCCACGTCGGCGGGACGAACGGCAAGACGTCGGTGGCCCGGATGATCGACGCACTGCTCACCGCGCTGCACCGACGCACCGGCCGCACCACCAGCCCGCACCTGCAGTCCGCGGTGGAACGCATCGCCATCGACGGCAAGCCGGTCAGCCCGGCGACCTACGTCGACACCTACCGCGAGATCGAACCGTTCGTCCAGCTCGTCGACCAGCAGTCCGACGAGGCCGGCGGGCCGCCGATGAGCAAGTTCGAAGTCGTCACCGCGATGGCGTTCGCCGCCTTCGCCGACGCCCCGGTCGACGTCGCGGTCGTCGAGGTGGGCCTCGGTGGGCGGTGGGACGCGACCAACGTCGTCAACGCCCCGGTCGCGGTCATCACGCCGATCGGCATGGATCATGCCGACTACCTGGGTGACACCATCGGCGAGATCGCGGCCGAGAAGGCCGGCATCATCACCAAACAGCCCGAAGACCTCGTCCCGACCGACACGGTCGCGGTGCTGGCCAGGCAGACACCCGAGGCGATGGAGGCCCTGCTGGCGCAGACGGTGCGCGCCGACGCGGCGGTGGCCCGCGAGGACTCGGAGTTCGCGGTACTGAGTCGACAGACCGCCATCGGCGGCCAGCTGCTCGAATTGCAGGGGCTCGGCGGGGTGTACTCGGAGGTGTTCCTGCCGTTGCACGGCGAACACCAGGCCCACAACGCCGCGGTCGCGCTGGCCGCCGTGGAGGCGTTCTTCGGCGCAGGCGCGCAGCGCCAACTCGACGTCGACGCCGTCAGGGCCGGATTCGCCTCGGTCACCGCACCCGGTCGACTCGAGCGGATGCGCAGTGCGCCGACGGTGTTCCTGGACGCCGCGCACAATCCGGCCGGTGCCACCGCGTTGGCGGCCGCGCTCGGCGAGGAATTCGACTTCCGTTTCCTGGTCGGCGTGGTCTCGGTGATGGCCGACAAAGACGTCGACGGCATCCTGGCCGCGCTCGAACCGGTACTCGACCGCATCGTGGTGACCCACAACGGGTCGCCGCGTGCCCTCGACGTGGAGGGGCTGATGGTCAAGGCTGAGGAACGGTTCGGGCCGGAGCGGGTGGTGGCGGCCGCGACCTTGGCGGATGCGATCGAGACCGCCACCGCTCTGGTCGAGGAGTCCGCCACCGACGCCGAGGGGGCCGGCGGTATGAGCGGGGCGGGCATCGTCATCACCGGATCGGTGGTCACCGCGGGGGCCGCGCGCTCGCTGTTCGGGAAGGACCCGGCATGACCGAGCCGGCGCAGGGGCCGGACCCGTGGAAGAGCTTTCGCGGCGTGATGGCCGGCACGCTGATTCTGGAAGCCATCGTCGTGCTGCTCGCCCTCCCGGTCGTCGGCGCGGTCGGCGGGGGGCTCACCGCACTCTCGACCGGTTACCTCGTCGGGGTCGCTGTGCTGCTGGTGCTGATGGCCGGCGTGCAGAAGCGTCCGTGGGCGATCTGGGCCAATCTCGCGGTACAGGTGTTGCTGATCGCGGGCTGGGTCGTCTACCCCGGCGTGGGTTTCATGGGGCTGCTGTTCACCGTGGTGTGGCTGCTCATTGCCTACCTGCGGGCCGAGGTGCTGCGCCGGCAGAAGCGCGGCCTGCTGCCCGGCCAGCAGCCCCCGACCGATTAGGCTGTCGGCCGTGACCGAGCGCACCCTTGTTTTGATCAAGCCCGACGGCGTCCAGCGCCACCTCATCGGCGAGATCCTTCGCCGCATCGAAGGCAAGGGCCTCACCATCGCGGCCTTGGAACTCAAGGATGTCAGCGACGAGCTGGCGCGCGCGCACTACGCCGAACACGAGGGCAAGCCGTTCTTCCCGTCGCTGCTGGAGTTCATCACCTCAGGACCCGTGGTGGCCGCGATTCTGGAGGGCCCGCGCGCCGTGGCTGCGTTCCGTCAGCTCGCCGGGGGCACCGACCCGGTGGAGAAGGCCACGCCCGGCACGATCCGCGGCGACCTGGGCCTGGAAACCCAGTTCAACCTGGTGCACGGCTCCGATTCGCCGGACTCGGCCGTCCGCGAAATCGAGCTCTGGTTCCCCGGGCGGTAGCTCCGCGCCGCACCGGCGTCGGCCGCCTTGTCGGTCCGCTCCGTTCGATGTGGGATACTGGCGACGGGTGACCGACCTGACAACCCCGGGTCGATCATCCGAATGAAGACTTAGACGCGCGCGACCACCGCTACCGCGGTGTGGCGCAGACCGTCCAGCCATCATTCAGACCGGCACCGGGATGACTCTTTCGGGAGCGCCCGGAGCAAGACCAGTACAAAGTGCGGGAGTACCGAGCAAGCGGGGCCCCGGACACAAATCGGAAGCCCTCGCGTGGCCGCGTCAGCAAACGACGCGCCCGGGGGCTTGAGGAGAATACGTGGCCGACAATGACAATTTTCACGCCCCAGCCCACGACCTCCCGGAAGAGACGCAGCCTGCTGCCGACTCCGCCGGGAACGCGACCGAGGCGCCTCCTCCCGAACGTCTGAGGGTCCATTCGCTGGCCAGAGTCCTCGGAACGACCAGCCGACGGATCATCGACGCGCTGGTGGAGCTCGACGGCCGCGCCCGCAGCGCGCATTCGACCGTGGGCCGCGAGGAAGCCGACCGGGTCCGCCAGGCGCTGGCCGAGGCGGAGTCCAGCGAAGCAGTCGCCGGTGATGCGGCGGCCGAGCCGCCCGTGGACAGCGCGGCCGAGCCGTCCGTGGACAGCGCGGCCGAGCCGTCCGTGGACAGCGCGGCCGAGCCGCCGGCGGAGCTCGTCGAGTCCGCCGCCGCACAGACGCCCGCGGCCGAGTCCGCCGAAGAGGAACCCGAGTCCCGGCTGATCTTGGAGACGCCGGCACCGCAGACCGCGGCGGCCGCCGACTATCTGCCGCTGTTCGTCGCGCCCCAGCCGGTCCGCTACCAGGAGCGCCGCGCGGCCACCGACGACGAGGACGACGTCGCCGACGCCGGCGAGGACAGCGACGCCGACGACACAGACACCGATTCCGACGACGGACAGTCCGACCGTCCCTCGGGTAAACGCCGCCGGCGGGGCCGCCGGGGCCGGGGCCGGGGCCGGGGTGAACAGAACGGCGACGACACGCCCGATGGCGAGGCCGACGGCGCCGACGACACAGCGGAGTCGGACCGCGACTCGGACAACTCCGGGGACTCGGACGACGACTCCGATGACGACGACTCGTCATCGACCGAGGGCGGTAACCGACGCCGCCGGCGCCGCAGGCGACGCAAGTCCGGCTCCGGCAACGACGACGACAGCAGCACTTCTCCCGACGACCCGCCCAACACGGTCGTCCATGAGCGTGAGCCGCGTCAGTCGGGCAAGGGCGAGGGCGGCAAGTCCTCCGGCGGCGACTCGGAAATCCAGGGCATCAGCGGCTCCACCCGGCTCGAAGCCAAACGCCAGCGCCGCCGCGACGGACGCGACGCCGGCCGCCGCCGTCCGCCGATCCTCAGCGAGGCCGAATTCCTGGCTCGGCGCGAAGCCGTCGAACGCAGGATGGTGATCCGCGACAAGGTGCGGACCGAGCCGCCGCACGAGGGCGCTCGCTACACCCAGATCGCCGTGCTCGAGGACGGCGTGGTGGTCGAGCACTTCGTCACGTCGGCAGCGTCGGCGTCGCTGGTGGGCAACATCTACCTGGGCATCGTGCAGAACGTGCTGCCGTCCATGGAGGCGGCCTTCGTGGACATCGGACGCGGCCGCAACGGAGTGCTCTACGCCGGCGAGGTCAACTGGGAGGCCGCCGGCCTGGGCGGTGCCAACCGCAAGATCGAGCAGGCCCTCAAGCCGGGCGACTACGTGGTCGTGCAGGTGAGCAAGGACCCCGTCGGCCACAAGGGTGCACGGCTGACGACCCAGGTGTCGCTGGCCGGCCGCTACCTGGTCTACGTGCCCGGCGCGTCGTCGACCGGCATCAGCCGCAAGCTGCCCGACACCGAGCGTCAGCGCCTCAAGGAGATCCTGCGCGAGGTCGTCCCCGCCGATGCCGGGGTGATCATCCGCACTGCCTCCGAGGGCGTCAAGGAAGAAGACATCCGCTCCGACGTGGAGCGGTTGCAGAAGCGCTGGACCGAGATCGAGTCCAAGGCTGCCGAGATCACCAAGAAGAAGGCCGGCGCCGCGGTGGCCCTCTACGAGGAGCCCGACGTCCTGGTCAAGGTGATCCGCGACCTGTTCAACGAGGACTTCACCGGCTTGGTGGTCTCCGGTGAGGACGCGTGGAAGACCATCAGCGACTACGTGACGTCCGTCGCGCCCGAATTGTTGCCGCGGATGTCCAAATACGAGCCGCCGTCCGATGCGAACAACGCGCCCGACGTGTTCGCGGTGCACCGCATCGACGAGCAACTCACCAAGGCGATGGACCGCAAGGTATGGCTGCCCTCGGGCGGCTCGCTGGTGATCGACCGCACCGAGGCCATGACGGTCGTCGACGTCAACACCGGTAAGTTCACCGGTTCCGGCGGCAACCTCGAGCAGACCGTCACCCGCAACAACCTCGAGGCCGCCGAGGAGATCGTGCGTCAGCTGCGGCTGCGCGACATCGGCGGAATCGTGGTGATCGACTTCATCGACATGGTGCTGGAGTCCAACCGCGACCTGGTGCTGCGGCGGCTGACCGAGGCGCTGGCTCGCGACCGCACCCGCCACCAGGTGTCGGAGGTGACGTCGCTGGGCCTGGTGCAGCTGACCCGCAAGAAGCTAGGCACCGGGCTGATCGAGGCTTTCTCTTCGACGTGCACGCACTGCGGAGGCCGGGGGATCGTCCTGCACGGTGATCCCGTCGACTCCGCCTCGTCGGGCTCGGGACGCAAGTCCGAGTCGGGCGGCGGTCGCCGCAGCAAGCGCGGCAAGCGTGGCGCCCGCGAGCAGGAGGTGCAGGTGGCCAAGGTGCCGGCGCACAGCCCCGGCGAACACCCGATGTTCAAGGCGATGGCTGCGGCCAATGGCAAGCACGACGACGAGGACGACGAGAGCGGCACGTCCATCGACACCGGTGACGCCGAAGAAGTCGCCGAACTCGAGCCCGACACCATCCGGCGGGCCGTCTCGGGCACGTCGGACGAGGATCTCGACGAGGACTACGACGACAGCGACGAGGACTCGGACGACGACACGGACGACACGGACGACACGGATGACGACAGCGACTCCGACGACGACAGCGACTCCGACGACGAGACCGACGAGCTCGATCTCGATTCCGACGACGACGAGGACGAGGACGACCTGGAGGACGACCTCGACGTGATCAACGGATCCACCGAGGACCGGGATGACGACGAGCCGGTCACGGTGACCGCGCCGGGGAGGCGGCCCCGCAGGCGCGCCGCGGCACGACCCGCCGGACCGCCTTCGACCGACTGAGCGGTTTGACCCTCTCCCCGCTGGTCACGTACCCTTGACCAGTTGTCTGCAGGCCGAGCCGACGGCGGGCCGAAGACAGGGACGAGATCCCACCCGAACCCGCGCGCACCCCACCCGGTGATGCGCGCCCGCACGCGAGACAGAGGAAGACCTACCGATGGCAGCCGATAAAGCCACGTACGCGATCGTCAAGACCGGTGGCAAGCAGTACAAGGTCGCGGCCGGCGACATCGTCAAGGTGGAGAAGCTCGACGTCGAGCCGGGCGGAACCGTGTCGCTGCCGGTCGCTCTGGTCGTGGACGGCGCGAACGTCACCACCGATGCGAAGTCGCTGGAGAAGGTCGCGGTCACCGGCGAGGTGCTCGAGCACACCAAGGGCCCCAAGATCCGCATTCACAAGTTCAAGAACAAGACCGGCTATCACAAGCGCCAGGGCCACCGTCAGCAGCTGACGGTGCTCAAGGTCACCGGCATCAAATAACGACGGGAGCGACAGAAATGGCACACAAGAAGGGCGCTTCCAGCTCGCGCAACGGTCGCGATTCAGCCGCCCAGCGGCTCGGCGTCAAGCGGTTCGGCGGCCAGGTCGTCAAGGCCGGCGAGATCATCGTCCGCCAGCGCGGTACCCACTTCCATCCCGGTGTCAATGTGGGTCGGGGCGGCGACGACACGCTGTTCGCCACCGCGCCCGGCGCCGTCGAGTTCGGCATGAAGCGGGGCCGCAAGTTCGTCAACGTCGTCCGCCCCGCGCGTACCGACGCCTAGAGGTTCCTCGCCGCGAACGTGACGTTGCCGCGAGGGTTGACCTGATACTCGCCATACCGTCACGTTCGTCGGAAAGGAACGATCATGCCGCGCTTCGTCGACCGCGTCGTCATTCACGCGCGGGCGGGTAACGGCGGCAACGGCTGCGCCTCGGTGCACCGCGAGAAGTTCAAACCCCTCGGCGGCCCTGACGGCGGTAACGGCGGTCGCGGCGGAAGCGTGGTGTTCGTCGTCGATCCGCAGGTGCACACGCTGCTGGATTTCCATTTTCATCCGCACGTCGTCGCGCCGTCGGGCAAGCAGGGCGCGGGCAGTAACCGGGACGGCGCCGCCGGCGCGGACCTGGAGGTGAAGGTCCCCGACGGCACCGTCGTCCTCGATGAGGACGGCCGCGTCCTCGCCGACATGGTGGGTGCCGGGACCCGGTTCGAAGCCGCCAGCGGTGGTCGCGGCGGCCTCGGAAACGCCGCGCTGGCCTCGCGCGCGCGCAAGGCCCCCGGTTTCGCCCTCCTCGGCGAGAAGGGTGAGATTCGCGACCTCACCCTGGAGCTCAAGACGGTCGCCGACGTCGGTCTGGTGGGCTTCCCGTCGGCCGGCAAGTCCTCGCTGGTATCGACGATCTCAGCGGCCAAGCCCAAGGTCGCCGACTACCCGTTCACCACGTTGGCGCCCAACCTGGGTGTGGTCTCGGCGGGCGAGCAGACGTTCACCGTCGCCGACGTGCCCGGTCTGATACCGGGTGCCTCCGAGGGGCGCGGGCTGGGCCTGGAGTTCCTGCGGCACATCGAACGTTGCGCGGTGCTGGTGCACGTCGTGGACTGCGCCACGCTGGAGCCGGGACGCGATCCGGTCTCCGACATCGAGGCGCTGGAAGCCGAGATCGCCGCCTATACGCCCACGCTGCAGGGTGATTCGATGCTCGGCGATCTCGCCGAGCGCCCCCGCGCGGTGGTGCTGAACAAGATCGACGTCCCCGAGGCTCGTGAACTGGCCGAATTCGTCCGCGACGACATCGCCGAGAATTTCGGCTGGCCCATCTACGAGGTGTCGACGGTCACCCGAGAAGGTCTGCGGCCGTTGATCTTCGCGTTGTGGGACATGGTCGCGGCGTACCGGGCTGCCCAGCCGGAGGTGGCTCCGCGCCGGCCGGTGATCCGTCCGGTGGCCGTCGACGAGAGCGGGTTCACGGTGGAACCGGACGGCTCCGGTGGGTTCGTCGTGCGCGGTGTCCGGCCGCAGCGGTGGGTCGCGCAGACCAACTTCGACAACGACGAGGCCGTCGGCTACCTGGGCGACCGGCTGGCCCGGCTCGGCGTCGAGGACGAGTTGCTCAAGTTGGGCGCCAAACCGGGCTGCGCGGTGACGATCGGCGAGATGACCTTCGACTGGGAGCCCCAGACCCCGGCCGGCGTGGACACACCGATGTCGGGGCGCGGTACCGACGTCCGGCTCGAACAGACCGAGCGGGTCTCCGCCGACGAACGCAAGGCGGCCCGCAAGGCGCGGCGGGAGACCCCCGACGAGGATCGGCAGTGAGCCGGCATCGCGACTCCATCCGCACGGCGCGCTCGGTCGTCGTCAAGATCGGAACCACGGCTCTGACGACGCCGTCGGGGATGTTCGACGCCAGCCGCCTCGAAGGCCTCGCCGATGCGATCGAAGCCCGGATGAAGTCCGGCTCCGATGTCGTGATCGTGTCCTCCGGCGCCATCGCGGCCGGCATCGAGCCGCTCGGATTGACCCGTCGGCCCACCGATCTGGCCACCAAGCAGGCCGCTGCCAGCGTCGGTCAGGTCGCGCTGGTCAACTCGTGGAGCGCCGCGTTCGGCCGCTACGAGCGCACGGTCGGTCAGGTCCTGCTGACGGCCCACGACATCTCGATGCGCGTCCAGCACACCAACGCACAGCGCACGTTGGACCGGCTGCGGGCGCTGCATGCCGTGGCGATCGTCAACGAGAACGACACCG
>Ga0208330_1000335_pt1 | contig 23199 bp, 18 predicted proteins | sample DeeseametaMP1896_FD_184180 | JGI IMG/M metagenome (GOLD analysis project Ga0208330, IMG submission 184180) | Marine microbial communities from the Deep Pacific Ocean - MP1896 (SPAdes) | ecosystem: Environmental > Aquatic > Marine > Oceanic | place: East of Hawaii, North Pacific Ocean | collected... | reverse complement strand
CTGGAGCTCTGGGGCCGGCGCGCCGATGGCAGCGAATTCCCGATCGAGATCAGTCTGTCGCCGCTGGAGACCGAGGAAGGTCGCTTCGCGACGGCGGCCGTGCGTGACATCACCGACCGCAAGAAAGCACAGGCTCAGTTCAAGAATCTGCTCGAAACCGCGCCGGACGCCATGGTCATCATCGATCGCAACGGGCGCATCAACCTCGTCAATCAGCAGACGGAACGGCTGTTTGGGTACACCCGTGGCGAATTGATCGACCAGCCGGTGGAGATACTCGTGCCGGAGAATCTGCGCAGCCGGCATGTGGGGCATCGCTCCGGCTACTTCGACGACCCGAAGGTGCGTGAGATGGGCGCCGGCCTGGAACTCTCGGGCCGCCGCAAGGATGGCACCGAATTCCCGATCGAGATCAGCCTGTCACCGCTGGAAACGCCGGACGGGCAATTCGCCACCGCTGCGGTGCGTGACATCACCGATCGCAAGACCGCGCAGATCAAGCTCACCGACTACGCCCGCAACCTCGAAGCCAGCAACCGCGAGCTGGAAGAGTTTGCCTACGTCGCCTCACACGATTTGCAGGCGCCACTGCGCAACATCATCAGCTTTTCGGAACTTCTGCACGACGAATGCGTGGGCAAGATCAGCGAGGATGCCGACCGGTACTTCGGCTTCATCGAAGAAGGTGCGCTGCGCCTGCAGGGCCTGATCAAGGACATTCTCGAGGTCTCGCGGGTCAACCGCATGGAGCGCAGTTTCATCACTGTCGACACCAATGAATGCATGGAAACCTGCCGCCTCCAACTGCGATCCGTGCTGGAAGACTCGGGCGGGCGCATCGATTTTGCCCGCTTGCCGGACGTCAAGGGTGACGCGCTGCGCCTGACGCAGCTGTTTCAGAACCTGCTCAACAACGCGGTGAAGTTCCAGCGGCCGGGTGTGCCGCCGCTGGTGACGATCACGGCCCGCCGGTTTGGCGAGTTCTGGGAGTTTGCCATCGCCGACAACGGGATCGGAATCAGCGCCGACGAGTGCGTGCAGGTGTTTGAGATTTTCCGCCGCCTGCACACGGCGGATGAATACCCCGGAACCGGCATAGGCTTGTCGATCTGCAAGAAGATTGTCGAGACGCACGGAGGGCGCATCTGGGCCGAGTCTGAGCCGGGTAAGGGCGCGACCTTCCGCTTCACGCTGCCGGATACAGCCACCGTCCTGCCCCCGGAGCAAGCGCATGCCTGATGTATTGATCGCGGAAGATGACCCCGCTGCGCTTCACCTGACATTGAAAGCGCTGAGCATCGTCAACAGCCGGATTCGTCCACACATCGCCCGCAATGGTGCCGAGGCGCTGGCCTTTCTGCGGCGGCAAGCTCCGTATACGGGTGCGCCCAAGCCCGACCTGATCGTGCTGGACTGGAACCTGCCCAAGGTTCATGGCCGCGAGGTGCCAGCGGTGACGCGGTCCACCGACGCAATCCGGGATATTCCGATCGTCGTGGTGACGACCTCGGATGCCGAGAAAGACCGCGAGGAAGCAGCACATCTCGGCGTTAACGAATACGTAGTGAAAGCCCCACATTTTCGTGATTTTGTGGCATCAGTAAGGGACTTTACCGAGCGGTATCTAGGGACGGATCAGGACGAAGAATGAGCGAACAAACCCGCGGATCGATCACCGGGCAGGATGCCCTGCAGGATTTTCTTCAAGTCGTTTCGCACGATCTCGGCGAACCGCTGCGGCAGGTCATCTCCTTCGGGGAAATTCTGGAAGACGAGGAGCACGAGCGGCTGTCGGAATCAGGTCGTGAATATCTGCACGCCATGATTGGCGCGGGCATGCGCATGCGCGCCATGCTCGACGGTGTTCTGCAGCTTGCGCGGGTCAGCTCACGCGCTCAGCCCTTCGCCCCCTGCGACCTCAATCATGAGCGCGATGCCGCGCTGTTGTTTCTCGAAAGCGACATCCGTCGCAGTCAGGCCACGCTGAACCTGTCGCCTCTGCCATCGGTGGTTGGCGACGCCCTCCAAATGCGGCAGTTGCTACGTCAGCTCATCGAAAACGCCATCAAGTTCGCCAAACCGGGCGAGCCGCCGGTGATCCGTATCGCCGAACAGCCATCGTCGGACCCGGCCTGGATCGAATGGGTTGTGGAGGATGAGGGCATGGGCATCGACCCCCGTTACCAACAGGTGATCTTCGATGTGTTCCAGCGGCTGAATGCCAGCGAAGCCTACCCCGGTGTCGGTGTCGGCCTGACGATCTGCCAGCGGATTTGCGAGCGACATGGCGGTCAGATATCGGCCGTCGGCTCCGAAGGGCAAGGCCTGTGCATGACGGTGCGCCTGCCGCAGCGCGCGCCGCCGGGGGCCGGCTGATGGGTAGGCGACCACCCCTGCATCGACGCCTGTCCGAAGCCAAGGGCCCGTCTACGCTGCTCGGACTAGGCGTTTCACGGTCGTGATCCCGGATCTCGCCAATGCGCACGTGCTGCTGGTCGAGGACAACGACGACGATGCGCTGCTGTTCTCCTATTGCTGCCGGCAAATCAACAACAGCCACTGGCGCATCGATCATTCGCGGACTTACGACGAAGCCCGCAGCATGATCGAGTCCAAATCCTACGACCTTTATTTCATTGACTACCGGCTTGGTCCGCACACCGGGATCGAGGTGATTCACGAACTGCAGAAGCTCGGACGCTCAGCCCCGATCATCCTGATGACCGGCATTGAGGACGAACGCATCGGCGACGAAGGACTGGTCGCGGGGGCCACGGAGGTCTTGTCGAAGCAGGACCTCAACTCCGCGGCCATCGCACGCACGGCACGCCACGGCGCGATTCGTCGCCGGGCGGAGGGCGCCCTTCGGGTTCGGGCCAATGAAGACGGCATGACGCACACGTTCAACCGTGCGCATTTCTTGGCCTTGGCCGAGATCGAAATGGCTCGATCCCAACGTTTTGGCCATTCGCTGGCCATGCTGATGATCGACATCGATCACTTCAAGCACATCAACGATTCGCAAGGACACGCCGCGGGCGATCGCGTGATCCAGGCCGTGGCAGACCGCTGCCGGCAGACGCTGCGAGCCTCCGATCTTCTCGGACGCTATGGCGGTGATGAGTTTATTGCCTTGCTGCCGCAGACGGATTTGGCCGGCGCCGGCGTGCTCGCCGAACGTGTGCGCAGCGACATGCGTCACCTCCGGGCCACCTGGGGCACGCTGACGACGCTGGCGACGGTGAGCGTGGGCGTCGCCTGCGCGAAGGCAACCGATCTGGCCCGGCTGCCCGACTTGATCGAAGCGGCCGACGAGGCGCTGTACCGTGCCAAGCATCAGGGTCGTGATCGTGTGGAACTGGCGAGCTAGCCGGCGCCCACGAACATCCACCCACAGCGGCAAAGGTCGTTTCAGTGTTGCGGAAGGAGCCGCATAGCAATGGTTGATGTCCTGCTCATCGATGACAACGCGGATGATGCGCAGCTGATCCAGCGCCAGTTGGCGCTGGCTGGCGCCGATTACAAGGTCACCATCGTCAGCGAACGCGATGCCGTAGAGGCCGCGTTGGAACGGCATTTCGACGTGTGCCTGCTCGACTTTTTTCTCCCCGGATACAACGGCTTGGAGCTCCTGCAGGACATCAGCGTCGAGGAGCTGCCCGGCCCGGTCATTCTGCTCACGGGTGCGCATGACGAGCGCCTGGATGCCGCGGCACTGGAACGTGGGATCGCCGATTTTCTCACCAAGGATGAGGCGGCCTCGGCGGTGTTGGATCGCAGCATTCGCTACGCACGGCATCAACATGCCAGCCGACAGACGTTGCGATACCAGTCACGCCACGACGATCTCACCGGGCTGCTGAATCGCCCCATCTTCATGCAGCGGCTGGAAGCGTTGATCGCGCATCCGGAGACGGACCTGGATACCACCCACCTCGCCTATCTCGACCTCGACGGCCTGAAGACCATCAATGACAACTGGGGACACGACACCGGTGACCGCGTGCTACGCCATGCGGCCGCGCGTTTGCATACGACGCTGAGCGAGCTGGCCGACAGCGGCGCATTTGTCGCCGAACCGCTCGTCGCCCGGTTTGGTGGCGGGGTACTGGCCGCAGCATTGCGCTGCGACGCCGAGACCCCCATCGCCAGGATCGCCGAGCGCATGGTGGACGCCATGCGTGAGCCGGTGGCCGGCGGTGGTGCTCGTATTGTCGCCACGGCATCCATCGGCATTGCCTGTGCAAACCAGGCGCCGGGCAACGTTCACGATTTGGTGCGCCTGGCCGATCAGGCCATGTATTCGGCCAAGCATGCGGGCCGAGACACCTATTGGTGCCACGAAGGGGGAGGCGAGTCGTACACCCGCCTCCGAGCCACCCTGGAGACGGATCTGCGCCAGGCTATCGCCGATCAGGCCTTGTACCAGATCTACGAGCCACAGATTGCCCTGGGCAGCGGTGCGTTGATCGGCGCTGAAGCACTCGCCCGTTGGGTGCATCCGACGCTCGGGAATGTGGCACCGAACACCTTCATGCCGATCGCCCATGTCTGCGGCCTGATTCGACCGCTCACACATTGGAGCCTGTCGGCGGCCTTGCAGTCGCTGGCGCACTGGCAGCCGAACCTGCCGTCGGGGTTTCGCCTGGCGGTGAACATCGCGCCTGCGCAGTTGCTGGCGCCCGGCTTCGTCGAAAATCTGGGGCAAATGCTGACCGAGCACGGCGTATCGCCACAGCACCTGCGCCTGGAAATCACCGAGAACTTTTTCACGTATGAGCAGGCGACGAGCAAGCTGCAGGCATTGGGCGAGATGGGTTTGAGCCTGGCGCTGGACGACTTCGGCACCGGCTATTCCTCGCTGGCACGTCTGTCGCGGCTACCGATCGACACCCTCAAGATCGACCTGAGTTTCGTTCACCAGATGGTCCGCAATACCCGCTCGGCGGCGCTGTCCAAGACGATCGTCTCGATCGGCAAGGACCTCGGCATGACGGTCATCGCCGAAGGCATCGAAACCCAGGACCAAGCCGACATGCTGCAAGGCTTTGGCTGCGAGGGCGCCCAGGGCTTTCTGTACTCACGCGGAGATGACCAGGCGGGCTTTTCCCAGCGGCTGCGTGCACTGGCCGGCGAGTAATCGCTGGCACGCTATGCGCAGGCTGCGCGTTCGCGACGGGCATCCTCACGGACGTAGGCCGCCGCTTTCTCCGCGATCATCGCGGTTGGCGTGTTGGTGTTGCCAGAGGTGATGGTCGGCATCACCGAGGCATCGATGACCCGCAGGTTGTCGATGCCGATCACGCGCAGCCGACTGTCGACCACGGCCCGTGGATCATCCTGCTGCCCCATCCGGGCTGTTCCGACCGGATGGAAGATGGTGGTGCCGATGTCACCCGCGGCTCGTGCCAGCGCGGCCGGATCGTTGCCGACGGCCGGTCCCGGCAGATATTCCTCCGGCTGGTACTTCGCCAGGGCCGGCTGCGCCATGAGCCGCCTGGTGACGCGGATCGCATCGGCGGCAACCTGCCGATCGGCTTCGGTGGCCAGGTAGTTCGGTGCGATCCGCGGCGCATCACGCGGGTCGATGGAGCGTAGACGAATCGTGCCGCGAGACGTCGGACTGAGATTGCAGGGCGCCACGGTAATCGCCGGGAAGCGATGCAACGGATCGCCAAACTTGTCCAGGGACAGTGGCTGCACATGAAACTGGATATTGGCGCGCGGTTGCGACGGATCGGAGCGGGTGAACAAACCCAGCTGCGACGGCGCCATGGTCAACGGCCCACGGCGGAACAACAGGTATTCCAGCCCCATCCCCGCGCGGCCCAGCAGCGAATGGTAGATCGTGTTGAGTGTCTTGACGTTGTGGACCTTGTAAATCGCTCGTTGCTGCAGATGATCCTGCAGGTTGCGCCCGACGCCGGCACGGTCGGCGACGACCGGGATGTTCAGCTCGTCCAGCCACTCCCGCGGCCCGATGCCGGACAGTTGCAGCAGTTGCGCCGATCCGACCGAGCCGGCGCTGAGTATCACCTCACCGCGCGTCTGCACGTCAAAGGTTTCACCCGCCCGCGAGAAGCGTACGCCGCTGGCTCGACGGCCATCGAATAGCACCCGCTCCACCAGCACGTCGGTCTCGACCCGGAGGTTGGGCCGACGCATCGCCGGCTTCAGGAAACCCCGCGCGGCCGACCACCGCCAGCCCTTGCGTTGATTCACGTGAAAATAGCTGCAGCCTTCGTTCTCGCCGGTGTTGAAGTCGGGAATCCGCGGCACGCCCATCTGCTCGGCGGCCTCGCCGACCGCATCGAGAATCTCCCACTGAATCCGCGGCGCTTCGATCCGCCACTCGCCGCCGGCGCCGTGATGTTCGCAGGCGCCAAGAAAATGGTCCTCGAAGTTGCGAAACACCGGCAGGACATCGTCCCAGTCCCAGCCCTCCAGTCCCATGCGGCGCCACTGCCGGTAGTCCTCGGCCTGCCCACGCATCGAAATCATCGCGTTGATCGCCGACGAGCCGCCCAGCACCTTGCCCCGCGGGTATCCCAGCGATCGCCCGTTGAGCCCGGCCTCCGCTTCGGTTTGGAACATCCAGTCCGAGCGCGGATTACCGATCGCGAAGAGATAGCCGACCGGTACGTGAAACCAGATCCAGTTGTCGCGGCCACCACCCTCCAGCAACAGCACGCGCTTGTCCGGGTCGGCCGACAGCCGGTTCGCGACGATGCACCCCGCCGTGCCAGCGCCGACGATGATGTAGTCGTAGTCTCCTTCCGCCGAGCGCACTTGGCCTGCTGCCATGAGCTGGTCCAGTTATTTGATTTTGATCACGAGCATCGCGCATGGCGGATTCGTGGGCAAACCATCGGCACAGACCACTCATCAGATGGTGTGGCCGCGTGGACGATTGCTCGCCTACTGCTCGCCAATCCACCCTGGACCACGCACCACCTGCCCGGCACGCGCCGCGGTGACCTCGCCGCGTTTCAACGCCCACTCCCCGTTCACGAACACATCACGCACGCCTGTCGCCAACTGATGGGGCTTGGCGAAGGTCGCATGGTCCGTAATGGTCTCGGGATCGAAGACCACGACATCCGCAAAGCAGCCGTTCTTCAGACAGCCTCGGTCTCGCAACCCCCAGTTGTCGGCCTGCAAACCGGTGATGCGGTGAATGGCGTCTGCCAGCGGCGCCACGCCTTCATCGCGCACGTACTTGCCGAGAAACCGGGCGAAGCTGCCGTAGGCACGTGGGTGGGTCAGCGATTCCAGCACCTCGCCCTCTGGCGCCATGGCCCCACCGTCCGACCCGATGCCAACCCAGGGTTGGGACAGCCCCAGCTGCACGTTGTCTTCCGACATCAGGAAGTACGCGGTCAGCACCCGGCTGTGATCCTCGATCACCAGGTCCATCGCGGTTTCTTCCGGCGTCGTGCCGCGCAGGGTGGCGACGTCCGCCAGGGTCTTGCCGATCAGGGGTTTCAGTGCCTCATTTCTGAAGCCCAGCAGCAGCAACCCGTCTGCGGAGGCGCCGAGCAGCAGATTCTCCCAATCCTCGCCCGGGGCACGCATCTCTGCGGCAACCCGCGTCCTGATCGCCGGATCTTTCAGGCGGGTAACCCAGGCATCCAGCCCACCCTCCTGCACCCAGGGCGGCATGGCGGCGGTCAATCCGGTCGCGCCGGCCGTATAGGGATACATGTTCGCCCCGACCTTCAGGCCGGCATCCCGGGCCTGCTGAATGCGCTCGATTGCCTGGCGCATCTTTGACCAGTTGGGGCTGCCTGCCGCCTTGAGGTGGTAGGCCTCGACCCTGGCGCCGGTGTCTTCGCCGATATCGATCAGCTCATCCAGCGCTTGCAGGAAGTTGTCGGCTTCGCTTCTGAGATGCGAGATGTAGCCCCCGCCGTAGCGCGCGGCCTCCTCGACCAGTGCCTTGATCTCATCGGTGTCCGCATAGGCGCCGGGCGCGTAGATCAGCGAACTGCCGACGCCGAGCGCACCGTCCTGCATCGCCTGGGCGACCAGACTCCGCATGCGATGCAATTCCTCTTCGGTCGGAGGACGATCTTCGTACCCCAGTTCATGGATGCGCACCGTCGCGGCACCGACGAACGACGCGACGTTCACGCTGACACCGCGTTGCACCAGCCCTTCCAGGTATTCGTCCAGTCGGGTCCAGCTGATCTTGGTGCCGTTGGCGAATCCCTGCGCTTCCATCTCCTGCTTCATCGCCGGATTCAGCGGCCCCATCGACCAACCTTCGCCAAACACTTCCAGCGTGACGCCCTGCATCAGATCGCTGAGACCGCGACCATCAACCAGCAGGGAGTCATTCGCCCAACTCAGAATATTGATAAAGCCAGGAGCGACTGCCAGCCCGTCGGCGTCAACGTCCTGTTCTGATCGCCAGGCTTTCAGCTCACCGACCGCGACGATGCGATCACCGACGATCGCCAGATCTCCCCGGGTGGGCGCCGCGCCGCTGCCGTCGTAGATCACGCCATTGCGGATGATCGTGTCGGCGACGTTCGCGTCGCGTTCGAAGCGGCAACTCATGAGCAGGCCAAAGAGCAGGAGTAGCGACAGCGCGGGAACGCGAGCGGCGATGTTCATAACGCGAAATTCCTAGACCGAGCTACTCACGGCAGCTTGTAGCCCATCAGATTCCAGGTGTGCAGCGACCACAGGAACGCGACAGCCAGCACGACAATCAGGCTGTACTGGCAACGCTCATAACCGCTCCACCAGCGTTGATACCACGCCACCGGCACGAACCCGGCCGACAGCACCGTGAGCCCGATGGCGATCAGCGAAAGTGTCAGCCCCCATGTCAGGAGTTCGGGATAGGGGCCGAGTGGCTGGTTGGTGAGCGCGACAATGCTCAGCCCGAACAGCACCAGAAACGAAAGCTGGAGCACGCCCATCAACCCGGCGGAGATTCGCGCAAGCCGCGCAAGCCCGCCCTGTCGTTTGTCCCGGCCCCAGTTACGCAACAGGCTGATCACTGCGACAACAAAACCGAGCGACGCGGCGGCCCACAAGAGCCAGTGCAGCTGGGGGTTCTCCGCACTCGGAATCCGGTAGGCCTGCATGGATGGCAGGCTGCCGATATTCAGCAGATAGGCCACCTGGCCCTGCTCGTCCCGGCTGAAGGCGATTATGGGATCGTCGTCAACCCGGCGGAACGTGTCCGGCGCGACCTCCACCCATTCCTTGGCCAGCGGGCCGCCTACACCGCTGATCCGCAGGGTGTTGTGCGGCGTTGGTGTCACGCTGATACCGGACGACAGCATCGAGAATGCCTTTTCGATCGTGCTGTACGAGTGGCGGTTAAACCGATAGCTGCCCGCATAGTCGGCCGCGCGTTCGGCGAAATCGTCCGGTGGTTGCACGGCCGGGAGCGTCGCCGGGTAGTAGCGGTCCATGAACGCATTCAGCAGCTCCTTGCGTGCCGAGAACGAAAAGATGGACTCCGAGTTCACCGAAAATAACAGACCGACACCTTCGTCGATCAGCAGGTTGAACTCGGTCTGGAACTGCGTGGTGTTGCCGGCATGGACCAGCAGGCGGCGGCCATTCACGTGATTCTCGTAAAACCCTAGTGCGGCGCCGTTGAGGTGCGGGTTCGGACTGAGCGCCCGCCCGTGCATGAGACGCGCGCCCGCGTCGCTGAGAATCCGGTTCCCCTGATATGCGCCGTTCTGTGCGTGAGCAATCATGAACTTGGCGATGTCCTCGCCCGTTGCGCTCAGGCTGCCGGCAGCGGGGAACATCACGAACTCGTAGGGTTGCGGTTTGAGGCGCCCGCCCTTGTTGTTGTAGCCGGAGGCCAAGTGCTCCTTGAGGCGGTCCGGGACCGGCTGACGGAACGTACTGCTGGCCATGCCGAGCGGCTGGAAGATGTTCTGCTCAATGTAGTCGTTGTAGCTCAGCCCCGAGACATTGGCGATGATCAATCCGGCCAGCTCCGTGCCCCAGTTCGAGTACGAGGCCATGTCGCCGTTGTTGAAGTCCCCGCCGGCGGGCGCACGAACGCGCTGCGGCATGTATCGGATCAACGCCTCCACCGGGTCGAGCAATCGCGCGTCGCTGTCGAGAATCAGATACCCGACGGAACCGTCCTCGAAACCGGCGCTGTGGGTCATCAGGTTGCGAACCGTGACCGGCTGACCGGGGTAGGTGTCCGGCACCGAGAACTGGGTGAGGTAGGAGTTGACGTCGGCGTCCAGGGAAACCTTGCCCTGTTCCACCAGCTGCATCAGCGCCGTCCAGGTGAACAGCTTGCCGACGGAGCCTGGGCGGAACAGCGTGGTGTACGGGTCCACCGCGCGCCCGTTTTCGCGGTCGGCGTCGCCGTAACCCTTCGCCAGCAGAATCGCGCCATCCTTGACGATCACGACCATGCCGCCGACCGCCTGTTGCGCGCGCATTTGCGCCGTCATCACGCCGTCGATGAAGGCCTCCAGTTCTGCGGGGTCCTGCGGCCCGACGCTCGTTTGTTCGGGCTGTGGAGACACGCCCGGAATGGTCTGGTACGCGTCGGTGCCGGCGAGGCTGCTCAAGGCAAACGCCAGCCCCAGGCAGCCCGCGAGGAATCGTGCGACATGGCTGGTCAATCTCATCGGTTTCTAGCCCCTAGGCCATCAAGCGGAACTCGATTCGGCGATTGTTCGCCCGGCCCGCCTCGGTGTTGTTGGATGTGACGGGGTCGGCTTCACCGGCGCCGGCCGCACGCAGTCGATCGCTCGCGATCCCCTCGGTCATCAGATACTCGCGAACCGCCTCGGCCCGGCGTTCAGACAGCTCCTGGTTGTAGCCATCCGCGCCGCGATCATCGGTGTAGCCGGTGATCATCATGTTGATATCCGGGGCGTCACGCAGCACGTTCAACACGCGCTGCAAAGCCGCAATGGCCTCGCCATCGAGCTCCGCGCGGTCGCTTGCAAAGCTCAGGCCGTCCAGCACGAAACGATGCCCGACCTCGCAACCCTGCAGCTGAAGGCGATCGGCACTGGTCTCGCATGGCGGTGTTGGTGGTGGCGCGGGAGGAGGTTCCGGCACGCAGCCAGCGGCATCTACGAGCTGGTTCGGCGCGGTTCCGGGACACTCGTCAGATGCATCGAACACGCCGTCGCCGTCGTCGTCCAGCGAGACCACGGCCACGTCGACCGGCTGTAATGCCGTCGGTGGGTCAGGCTGCTTGCTCAAGGGAATCTGCAGGCCGATTCGAGCGACGGTCTCCGTGAACGAACGGGGAGCATCCTCGGGGAAAACCGGCTGCTGGGTGTCTCGTCGGTAGAGGTAATCGGCGCGTAACGCCACGTCGATCCCGAACAGGGCAATCGCCGGCGTATAGGCCAGACCCGCGTCGATGAAGTAGGTCTCGTCGTCTTCGGTAAAACCCGGATGGTTCTGCCGATCGTTGACCGCAAAACCCAGCATCAGGTTGAGATCTCTCAGGACGGCGACATGCACCAGCGGCGCCACCAGCAGGTTGAGCCCGAGACTGGTCAGCTCCGTTGCGCCACCGTCCGGATTGTCCATTGAGGTGTCGGCACCGATGAGTTCCACGCCCGCGAAGCTGCCGCGATAACCCAACGCCAGCGCGTAGCCGGTGCCGTCGGCCGTCCCCCGCTCCTCGTCCACGAATGTCTGGCTGTACAAGGGGGCGACGTAGAAGCCATTGCGTAACGCGTCCTTGCGGGGGATGGGTTCCTCGCCCCAGGCCAGTGTGGACACCAACAGGCCTGACAGGGTCAAGAGCATTGTTTTCATAGGCTTAGAACTGCAACCCCAGCGACATGACGACGCTACGCGGGCGGGTGAAGTAGTAGGCGTAGTTGCTACTGGAGGGGCCGCCGCTAACCCCGGCAACCCCTCGCACGTCGGTGACATTGATGACCGACACCGTGAGGTCCGGCACGACAGCCCAGCGCGACTGAAGCAGATTGAAACTCAGGTCGATGGTGTCGTAGCCCCCCTGCTCTCGCGTGTAGAGCAGGTTGTTGTACGCACGGCCAATGTGCGCATGGGTGATGCCGAAGCCGGCTTGCCAACCGCGCCAGTCGTCCGTGACATAGGTCAACTGGTTGGCGATCTGGAAATGCGGCGAAACCGGCAGGCGCGACCCCGCCGGGACATCGCCCGACGTGCTGGAGAAATCCTCGGTCGTCCGCGCATCGCCCCAGTAGGCGCTGCTGGTGAACGTCAGCCCCTTGGTGGGTCGGACGGAAATCGCCGCCTCGACACCTTGTGACTCGGCACTGCCGACATTTTCGATAAAGCCGACCTCGTAGATATTCTCGAACAGCGGCGCATCCACCAGCGGCTTGCGGACCGTGATCTGGAGATCTTCCCAGTCCAGGTGAAACAGGGTGATGTCGAAGCGCAGCGCACGGTCGAAGAACTCGGTGCGAAGCCCGACTTCGTAATTCCACAAGTTCGAGGATTTGAATGAATCGAAGCTGGCAGGGTCGGCCAGCGCAAGCGCCGTCACCGGCGGGTTGAGCTGGACACCACCGAACTGAAAACCGCGAGCGGCCAGCGCGTAGACCTGAACGCGATCATTGAACAGGTAGCGCAGCGACACCTTCGGATTCACGCCCTGCTCGTGCACGCCCGCCATGGATTCTGCCCGGGTGTTGCCGGCGTCCAGCGCCAGGATCTGAACGCCAGACAAGAAACCCTGGGCCTCCAGGTCAGTCTTGTAGAAGCGGGCCCCGAGCGTGAGTTCAAACTTCTCCCACAGCCTGGCCGTGCCTTCCGCATAAATCGAGGCTTCCTCGGCTTCGGAGTCCAGCTCGGCGTAGAGGTAACTGGTGTCCTGACTGCCGCTGATCGGGCCAATCGGCGTGTCCAGCGGGAAGATCGGCAGCAGGTCGACCAGCTCGATCACGGGGACGATGTCCTCGATCAGGTCGGAATCCTGTTCGTAGCTTTGTCGGGAGTTCTGGTAGGCGATGCCGGCAATCCAGCTGAGACTCATCCAGCTCGTCGGCAGCCACTCCCCACCGGGCGGCGTGTATAGCCTGAACTCCTGAAAGATCGTCTCGGTGTGGGATTCCAGATAGCCCGAGGACACATCGTAGATGCCGACATCCTCCGAGCCTGGGCCGTTGTAGCCGCCGTCCCCGTCCGGATCACCGGTTTGCTGCGAGCCGACAGACACCGGGCCCAAGGCATTTAGCAACACGTCCTTGGTCTGGTAGTTGCTCGACGACTGGAAGGTGAAGTTGTCGAACTCGTAGCTGAGCAGAAAGTTGGTGCCTGAGAATGCGCTCTCGATGACGCCTGTGCCCGAGGACTCCCGGTAGAAGCCCATCGGGTTGTTCGCGAAGCCGTTGCCCTGCTCGCTGTCCTGGGTGAAGTAGAAACCGTTCAGTGTCAGGCGATCATCCACCTGCCACGTCCCCAGCACGCGAAACGTCGTCTGATCCAGCTTGTCCTGGTCTTCCAGTTCGCGGTCGATGTCGTCATAAAGCCCCGAGTGCTCGCGGGAGACCCCCACGACGCGTAGGGCTGCGCCATCGAACACGGGAATATTGAGCGCACCCGCGTAGACCGGTGAAAGCCCGTTGCTTTCGTCGGTGGACGTGAATGTCGCGCCGAGCTTGCCCTCCCACAGATACGGCGCCGGCTTCTTCAGGATGTAGCGAATCGCGCCCGACAGGGCACCAGACCCGAACAAGGTGCCTTGAGGCCCCTTCAGGATCTCCACGCTTTCGAGATCAAACGGGTTCACGTCGGGCTGGGAAAACGGGACGTACAAGTCGGTGAACGGCATGTCATCGACATAAATGCCGACCGTCAGCGGACTGAACTGGTTGCCGGTGCCGGAGTTGGACGAGGAGATGCCACGAATCACGGGAATGTTCTGATCCGCGCCGCGTTCTGTCAGGACCACCCCCGGCACAAGCTTCAGAAAGTCGGAGAGCTTCTGCGCCTTCATCGATTCGAGCTTGTCGCCCGAGATCGCCTCGACGCTGCCGGGAGTCTCCTCAATCGCGAGCCCACGTTTGCCGGCCCGAACGACGAAATCATCCAGGTCCAGTACGTCCTGCGCCGGGTCCGATCCGTCGGTGCCTGCTGTCGAGGCATCGTTCGCCACCACAGGGTCGCCGGAGCTGCCCTCAGACGCAGGCGTTTGCGCCTGGGCATAACCGGACAACAGTAATGAGACCAGAAGGGCGGAGATCGCCAAACGCATCGCAAGGTCCTACGCGGGAGTCAGGCCATACTAGACACAATATTTCTCTTACGCAAAATCTTTTTCGTATGCAATAATTGAAGAATGGAGTGCTATGACTTTGCCGTTGTGGGGGCGGGCATCGCGGGGGCGTCGTTTGCCGCCCGCGCTGCGCAGGCGGCGCGCGTGCTGGTACTGGAACAGGAGACTGCGCCGGGGTATCACGCCACCGGCCGATCCGCCGCACTGTTCAGTCAGCTCATCGGCGACCAGAGCGTGCGTGCACTCACGGCAGCCAGCCGACCGTTCCTCGACCACCCGCCGGCCGGCTTCTGTGACTATCCGCTGCTGCCCCCCCGCGAGGCATTGCACATCGGTGCGCCGCACCGCGCGGCACAGGCGGCACAACTCGAAACGCTGCCGCATACGCGGAAGATATCGCCGCATGCGGCGTTGGAGCGGGTTCCCGTGTTGCGAGGGCAGGCGGCGATCCACGCAATCCTGGAGCCCGGCGCCTGCGATATCGACGTGAACGCACTGCACCAGGGCTTCATCAAATGGGCTCGGTCACAAGGCGCCCGGTTTCAGAACAGGGCTCGCGTTCGGGCGATGAGCCGCGGCAGCGATGCCTGGACCATCGAAACGTCCGCCGGCAGGTTCCGCGCACACACGATCGTCAACGCAGCCGGCGCCTGGGCGGATGAAGTCGCCAAACTGGCCGGAGCGCAAACCGTCGGCCTGCAGCCATTCCGGCGCTCGGCCGCGGTTGTCGAGTTGCCAGACCAGCTCACGGCCGCTCATTGGCCCGCGGTCATCGAGATCGGTGAAACGTTTTACTTCAAACCTGACGCGGGCCGTCTGCTTCTCTCACCGGCCGACGAGTCTCCCAGCCCGCCCTGTGACGCGCAGCCGGAAGACTGGGACATTGCGGTGGCGATCGACCGGGTGGAGAAGGCCACACGGCTGCACATCAAGCACGTGATCCAGCGCTGGGCTGGCTTGAGAACCTTCGCGCCAGACAGGCTGCCCGTGGTTGGCTACGACTCGCAGCTCGCCGGGTTCTTCTGGCTGGCCGGTCAGGGCGGGTTCGGCGTGCAAACCGCGCCGGCGCTCTCACAATTCGCAGCAGCCTTGGCGCTGGACCGGCCTTTTGCTGAGGAACTCCAGGCGCACGGGCTCACCGACCGGAACAGGTTTTCTCCAAGCCGCTCGCCGAATTCTATATTCTCGCCACTACGCTCCGCAGAGAACGAACCGTTTTTGATGGACTCCAGCCAATGACCAAGGCGGCACATCTGGGCCCTGCGCTGCGCAATCTGCGCCACCAGCATGGCTGGACGCTCGCAGAGGTTAGCGAGAAAACCGGCTTGTCGATTTCGACCTTGTCGAAAACCGAACGGAACCAGCTCTCGCTGACCTACGACAAGCTGGTGCAACTCAGCCAGGGGCTGAACGTCGACATCACCACCTTCTTCGAGGCTTCGAGCCAGCCAGACGGCGCGCCGGCCAAGGCTGCAGCGACGGCACCTGCCAGCCGCCGCAGCATCAATCGGGCAGACAGCGGCCTGATGGTCGCAACGCCCAACTATGACTACGTCTATCTCTCGACCGAGTTGCTGAACAAGAAATTCGTGCCCATCGTCGCCGAGATCAGGGCGCGATCGCTGGAAGAATTCGGCCCGCTGGTGGCGCACGGCGGCGAGGAGTTCGCCTACGTGCTGGAAGGCACGGTCGTCGTTCACACCGAGCACTATGCACCGGCCGTTCTAAAGGCCGGCGAATCCATCTACTTCGACAGCAGCATGGCCCACGCCTACTTGGCTCAGGGCAGTGAGACCTGCCGTGTCATGTGCATTTGCTCGACCCCCGAATCAGCGCTGCTGGATTCGTTGAAAGAACACTTCGGAGATGTCCGTCAGGTATCGTGACGGCCACCTCGACCGCGAGACCGGGATGCGGCCCGAGCAGCCGCCATCACGACGACCGTAGCTGCTCCCACACGCCCTCCCAGTCGAGCCGGTCGGCCGCCGACATGGCCGCCCGCCAGGCCGGACTGTCTTCCCGACCGGCTTCGTAGGCCTCCAGTAGCGCCAGACTGGCCCGGTTTCGAAGCCAGTTGTTACGGTCGATCTGCCCGAACGCGATCCACCGCCCCTCATTCTGGTAGCTCATATTGCTCCAGATGCTGCTGAACGCATCGCTGGAACTCGCCTCGGCGCTACGGCTGGACACATCATGGGGATGTCGCTGACCCAGCAGATGGCCGGTTTCGTGGGCGAACAGATACTCCCAGAGATTCAGGTATTCCTTGGTGTTGCAGTTGGAGATGCACAACGGACTCTCGACATCTGCCAGCAGGCGGTAGATGTCGTTGACCCAGCTCGCGCTGATGCGGCTATCGCGATCGTCATCGTAGGCGCCGTATCCGTAGAGCACGACCCAGCCCGGAACGGAGGCAGCGTCGTTTTCCACCACGATCGACAGGTATTCGGCGCAGCCCGGATGGTCGACGTGAAAGCGCTCGAAGTTCTCGGTCAGGTAGCCTTTCAGCAACTCGAACCCGCCGTACTCCAGGCGAGTGATGAGATCGAGCACGAGATCATCCTGGGGCAGCTCGATCAGCTTCAGGTCAAAGTACGTGTCGGAGCCGGTCAACTGCTCGAATGAGGTTTGGATACGCTCCACCACGAGTGCTTCCGACACCGGGCGCAGGAAGTTTTCGGCGATGCTGGTTGTACTCTTCACCGCCATGATGCCGGTGATGGCATGACAAGGCTTTTGCGATGGCGCATACAGCGGACCTTGCAGCAGCCGGAACTCGGTCAGGTAGCGAACAAAGCGAGCAATGACGGGGGTGTCTGAGGCCTCCGTGTAACGGGTGAAGTCCTCGGCGTTGGAACCGACCCAGGGATCTTCGACCGCGGATGGGTCCAGGACGACCAGTGGATACCGCTCGCCGAACACGCGTACCGGCGCGCGGTGTCCGGTCTCGCCCTGAATGTGCCAGCCATGCTCGGAAATACCGAATCGTTTCAGGTGCAGCAACACGACGGTCGGCGTCGCGGACTGAAGATCCAATTGCGATGCCAGCCAATCTTCCATGGCGTTCGCGTCGAAATGACCCGATTCCAGCCTGACATGATCAAGCTGCGCCTGAAACGCGGCTTCCAGCGCGGCGTTTGCCTGAGTCAGGTCGTAATGTGCTGTTGGCAAGACCGGCAGCGAGTAAACATCACCTGACAACGGCACGTACTCGTTCAGATCCCCCCGCAGCAGGCCATCGATTTCCAGCGGTAGAATCTGATTGATTTCTCCATAACTGTGGTCCACCGCGTGGGGCTGCAGGGCGCCTCGCAGCGCCCCGACCTCCTCATCGGAAAAGCCGATGGTCACAATCGGGACAGGCACATCTACATGCAGCCGATCGTCTACCCACACGGCGTTCGCGGATGGCGGCGGGGGCATGACCTCATCGCCGGGCGCCGTCCCGTGCTGGTCTTGTCCACAACCGAGCAGACCGACAACAAATGAAAGTGCTGCTGCCCGGAGAACTGTCACGACCATCGGAGCGACCAGAGTGAAGAATAATTTTCCTATACTATAATTTTGTATCGTGGCTAGCCAGGTGCATGAGCGATGAGAACAATGTCCTTGCAGGCAAGGCCCATACAACGACCGGCGGGGTGGCTCCGTGGTATTTGAAAGTCTTGGCGTCACGAAACGGCAAGAGACGATTTTTCGTGTGCTCGTCGATGAACCTCATCTCACCAAGCCCGCCTTGTGCAATCGCCTCGCGGTGGACGAAGTCGGGCTGGATGCCGATCTCAGCCGATTACAGGCGCTGGGCCTGCTACGTGAGGACCCTGTCGATCAACGCTTGATCGTCACTGACCCGGAGGCCTCCGTCGGTCTGCTCGTGCGCGACCAGCAACGACAATTGGACGCGATGCTGGCGGAATCCGTCGATCTCGCACATCGGGTGCGTCGAAACCGACAGGCGAACGAACTCAGCTCCATCATCGAGATCGTCACGGGCGGTGAGGCCATCACCAGCCGCTGGGAGCATGCCCAGAAAACTGCTCGAAAGTGCATTCGCATGACCGACAGGCCGCCTTACTATGCGGGCGCGAAAATTGAAGGCATGAATATTCAACTGGAACGCATGGCGGAAGGCTTTCCATTCCACACGATTTACGACGCTCGCATATTTGAGCACCCCGAACACATCAGGCGGGCACGCCTGGCGATCGATTCGGGCGAGGTCGCTCGGGTCCTGCCCGAAGTGCCGATAAAACTTGTGCTGGTGGACGACGAACTGGCGTTCCTCGTGCTGCTCAGTTCGGAGGAGCGCCGTGAACCGACCGTCATCATTGTTTACCAGTCCGCGCTGTTGGATTCGCTCACGGAACTCTTCAGGTTGCTGTGGAACAGAGGCGTCGTCATGCCGTCTGGCCTGCCCTCCACGCAACACCCGGAATTGTCAGATAGTCAACGAACCCTGATTGCGCTCATGGCATCCGGCCTCAAGGATGAGGCCATCGCCGTCGAAATGGGGGTCGGCGCCAGGACCGTACGGCGCAAGGTCCAAGAGTTGTATGAGCTGCTGGGCGTCCGAACCCGGTTTCAGGCGGGTGTCGCGGCGAACCAGCGCGGCTGGCTCTAACCCTCAGGCTGGACGCCAAGAGCCGTGGACACAAAAAAACCACGGGCGGCGAATAGCCGCACCGTGGCTTTTTGCAGCACCGGTCCGGTGACTACGGAACGGCGTAGGCCTGTCCGTGACCACGGACAACGATGCCATTGAGCAGCGAGAACGCAGTGCTTTGTAAATCAATGAAGTTGAACATCAAGGTGCAAGGGGATCCGCCGATGTTCAACAGGGACTCGACACAGTTCGCCTGGTGATGATGCCCACCCATGAGGTGGCCGATCTCGTGGGCCGCCGTCTTCGCGGCCTTCTCGCTGTATAGCTCGTAGATACCCAAATCCGTCGGTTCGCCATCCCACGCCTCGCCGACACCAAACGCCCGGTCGTCGTATTTCACCCCGCCGATGCAATCGGCCAGTCCGGCTAGCGCGTTGCCGCTCACCGCACTGTCGACAATGTCCTTGTCCGTCAGCACATAAACGAGATCGATCCCCGCTGGACGCACGCCACCGTAATAAGCTTTCGCCTGCGCAATCAATCCGGCCGCTTCAATCCCTGCAAACGCCACCTGCTCGTAGCTGTAGACCAGCGTGATGCCCAGTGACGCGTACAGCTCACCCGCACGATCCATCACCTGCGCTCCATCCGGCGCGCTCACGCCGTCGAGCAGCACACGCACATCCAGGTCCACCGGCGTGGTGTCCAGCGAAACGGCCGCCGGGGTGAGCGCCGTGCAGACCGGAAGGTCACCGATTTCGTAAGGGGCCGCGTGAACGGACCATGCGCCGCCAAGCGCGGCCAGAAGAAGTAGTTTTCGCATCATTGTTGTCGCTTCCGTCGTGGGTCGTTGACTCGGGGCAGGGATGAGATTCCCATGCCGTTGCCGCCAGTGTTGACGAAGCGATCGCGCGGCTCAATACAACTTCAGGCCAATGACCTATTAATGCCGACGGGAGTGACGTCATCATCGCTGTCGTCAATGGCGATGATCCGGTCGTTTGGGGTGACGTAGAGGTGGGTCTTCATTCGACGGCTCCAACAATATTGGCTTCTGAACCTCTAGTACGGTGTCAGAGCGACAAACCGGACAGTGGTGGGCACTAAACCTAGTTCCTGGTAGGCCTAGTCAAACGTCTCCGACTGCATCAGGCGATTTCACACCCCGAGAATGCGACGTGGGATCGATTCAGCGTTGAGACCCATGCCAAACCGTACGTGTAATCGGCGCGAATCAGCCCTCTACCTGACGCCTTTCACCTCTCATCTTTGCTTGTACTCGACCGCGATTTCTCAATTCCCCATGCCGACTCAGCCAACTGCTCCAATTTCGCCATAAACTTGTCAACGTTATATCCGGCGATGAAAGCAAGAGCTAGGAAACCTGTGGGATTCGAATTGACCTGATCGTCAGCATCCAAGATCAACAATCCTGCGCTCAGAAACAACCAGCTCACACCTCCAGAGATCAGACTGACGACGGGGCGAATGTAGTACCACGGGTGCCACTGCTCATCCCAACATTTACGCACGCAAGCGTTTATGTATACAGCCCTCAAACAGTAAATTACGCCGCCCACACCCCCAATCAAGGTACAGCGAGTGATCAACTGTTGATCAGCAGCCCACTGTGGTACCCATTTGGATTGCAGGAACAGCATCAGCGCGATGATCATCGCCAGAAATGTGATTAAGTACGACACGATGGACTTCATTCATACATCCCGCTCGGGTTGATCTGATCCATCATTAAAAAGCTCATCGATTCTTCCGCCGCGATTAGCATGAAGGCGGGCTGCCCATCGACACAAAGCTGATCAGCCAAGAAAGTCAGTTGGATCAAATCGTCGCCACTGGGATCTGAACTGCTACCTTTCGGATGCGAATGCCACTCGCCCAAATATCCAACGATTCCAGCAGTCCTATCACCAATCTCTTGAATATCCGCAGCCAGGCCGTACGTGCCACGTTCAAATGATGTCGGCGACTGGAAGCTATCTGCAGGGGCAGGCAGCGCGTCGACGATGTATGCCTTTCTTGATTGTTGATCGGCGTAGCCAACCAAAACGCCACCGGTTTCGATAGGCAGGTTTTCCTGACGAAGCCTTGCAACGTGATCGCGCAGTCCCTCATCCCAAACGATGATCCAGTCCCCACAGGTAGTAGTTGTGCAGGGCCGCAAAAGAACCTCCTCCGCGGAAACGTCACCAGATCGATCATCATGTCGCCACACGTGAGCCGCAGCATATGGCTCCTGGGAAAGGAGTCTCAGCCGACGGGCTATTTGGCCACCGTGTATCGCGATCATTTCCGGTGAGAGAACCGTGGTGACCTCGCGGCACCCTGCTCCAACCCAGAAGCTTTTTGAGAGATGGCCCTTAAGATGGGCGCCGCCCCACACCTCGCGAATGATCGAGCGGTAATACTGCATCTCAATCTGGTCGATTCTGAGTTCTCGAGTGGTGTCCTCAAGGAGCACGACACAATCTTGTCCAGACGGAGTCAGAAACACAGAGGCGACACGTGGCAGGCTGTCCTCTGACGCTAGGTCGCGAGGGATGTGCAAGGTCGTTGACGCGTCCACAACAAGGTCTCTGGATCCGAGGGCTTGGAGCATTCCCGGGTCAGACAAATTCGCTTGCGTCGGCATGGCTCCAATCTCCAACTCATCCTTCGGGAAGCTCGAAGCCAAGAGTTCAGCGACGTGTTTGACCTTGTACTCCCCAATTGAATCGTAAAGGGCCGTGTGACGAGGGATGTTGTGTGGCTTGATAATGTCGTGGTCAACCAGCGTCCAGCGCCCCCAGCCCTCTCTCCCCCACAGGTTTAACAGCTGGCTACCAAGCGATCCCACTCCTAGGATCGCCCCAGCGAAATCTGCTGCGTCATCGGCAACACCCGTCAGCTTCCTTGCTTTCTCCTGACTGAGATCTTCAACGACGGTCAACGGTTCAATGGAGACTGCCAAAGCATCGTCAGGGAGTTCATAGGGACTCTGCCCAATCACTGGTGCGCGGTAGTAAGCGCCTTCACTCAACAGGAGTAGTTCCATCGCTTCTCCGAGTGCGCCTAACCCTTGCTCTACCACGAACGCTTGCACTTGGTAGTGCTCAACCGCTCCGCCGGCTTCACGCAAGATCGGGATTCTCAAGATCAGCAGACTCAGATTGTTGCGCTTGGCACTCAATCCACTGGGCTCAGCCACAGTGTTGATGGCATCGACGAGGGGTATCACCAAATCAGATCCGCGATCACGGAGCTGCGCGGCTAACCGGCCCAATGTCGTCGCGGGTCGCTCTACAACCCCACTAACAACAGGACCAACCGTCATGTATGCACAGGAAGCAGTATCATCTCCTCCCGCTTCATCGGCGCTAACAACTCGGGATACCAGCAGGCCGCCATCGTTATCGACGCTAGCGGTCTTGAAGAGCCGTAGTACTCGATCGCCAGTGAGTCCCGTCTCCCGAAATTCCGCAGGCAGCACTAACTCGTAACGAGAATTGAAATAGAGTTGTTCCACTGGTTGATCTGCACGATGCAGCGTGCCAGCGGCTACTTCGGACAGCCAAACCACGATTCTTTGTATATGGCTTGCTCCGGTCCATGTCCGGGCAACAGTCGCCCAAGGTTCAAAATATAGACAGAGCGATGCAGGTACGCCTTCGAGCGTGGCGTTTTGATGCTCTGTTGCTGGAAAATCTTTTCGTAACGCGAACGTTTCAGGTGCCCTCGACTCATCGAGGCAAAACATTAGAGCGAGGCGCTCTATGAACTGGATTCCTACGGCGTTCTTCGACGGCACCTCGTGGCATTTGCAATCCACGACCACGATTTCAAAAGACTTATCATCGCGCGCAGCCCGCAGCTCAACGATCGTGAACCTCGGATCGCTTTCGCATGCTTGAACAACTGCTGCGGCTAGACGACCTGTCAGTTCGTCGCACCGCTCTCCGCCCAGTTCGTAGTACGCGCTATCGGAAGCAGGGGGCATATGGAACTCCTGCTCGAGGCGGCCTTTCATGCACCAATATCGCCGCACCGCCTATCGCGGCCGAAAGCTTGACTCCGCTTCCCGTTACTTGAATCTCGATGGGTTGGGGCTTGGTTTCACTCTTGTGCTCCATCGTTACCATGAACTCCCGACCATCGACGTCTTCAAGCCTTCGCACATAGGTGTTCTTAGCTTGCACATGAGGCGGCTGCGTCTGTTCATAGGCCAGCTTGTCATTCTTAATCGGCCAACTTGAACTGATGACGTAGGTGTGGGGTCCCGGATGAATATCTCGTTCATACTCGCCGTCCACTGCTGATGGGCCGAGAGGTCCTGAAGGTCACTCTGGCACACTGGAGCGAGATCCGA
>Ga0208330_1000333_pt1 | contig 23312 bp, 16 predicted proteins | sample DeeseametaMP1896_FD_184180 | JGI IMG/M metagenome (GOLD analysis project Ga0208330, IMG submission 184180) | Marine microbial communities from the Deep Pacific Ocean - MP1896 (SPAdes) | ecosystem: Environmental > Aquatic > Marine > Oceanic | place: East of Hawaii, North Pacific Ocean | collected... | reverse complement strand
AGTCGCGACCCTCCGCCAGCCGCTACGGTGTGCAGTTGCACACTGGGACTTCGCACGACCACGCCGGCAACCTGCGTCTCGTCGACCCGTTCGACGCGTCCGGCGCAATGGAACACATCAGTGGATGTGCCGCCCATGTCGAATCCGATCAAGCGCTCCACGCCGGCAGCCTGGGCGGTGCGAACGGCGCCCATGACGCCGCCGGCGGGACCGGATAGCAGCGCGTGGCGCGCGCGGAACTGAGCGGCATCGGCCAGAGCGCCGGATGACTGCATGCAGCGGATGGTCACGCCGGGCAGGGCGCGGCGAAGCTCATCGATGTACTGCGAGACCGACGCCTGCAAGTAGGCTTCGGCGCCGGCGGTCTGCATGCGCTCGAGAAAGCCGGGCAGGGCGGAGACCTCGTGAGACACGACCACTTCGCCAAAGTCGTAGCGGGCGGCCAGTTCCGCGACTCGGCGCTCATGCCTGGGGTTTATGGTCGCGTGGACCAGGGCAATGGCCAGGGCTTTGCAACCCAGCGCTTTGGCCTGTTCCAACGCCGAGTGCACCGTTTGTTCATCCAGTGCCGTTACGACCTCGCCATCGCTATTCAGGCGTTCTGTAATCTCGAATACGCAATCGGTCAGCGGCGGCTCGCGGCGGATATCGAGCGCAAACAGATCGGGCCTGCGCTGATCGCCGATGACGGAAAGATCCCCAAAACCTTCCGTGATGAACAATGCGGTCTTCGAGCCTGTACGCTCGAGCAGCGCGTTGGTCGCCACGGTCGTGCCCACGCGCAGCTCGACGATCTGCTCGGTCGGGATGGGTTCGCCCGCGACGACATTCAGGCACCGTCGCACGGCCTCGACAGTCGCGTCCTGGTAGCGATCGGGGTTGCGGGACAGTAGCTTGAACTCGATGAGCTCACCGTCCGGGCGTTGCGCCACAACGTCGGTGAATGTGCCGCCGCGGTCCACCCAGAACCGCCAGCGGCGTTCAGGACTTCTCATAGAGCGTGTTCCCTGATCGGTCATTTCGGTTTGCTGCAGCGCACATCTGGGGCCTAGGCGGCTAAAATGCACCAAGGCTCAGGTGAACGAATACCGGGTGGCACCTTGAGTGTGGGGGCGGTCATCCCTATAATTCCGCGCCTCATGCGGGGCGTGGGCCATGTGCTGAAGCGGCGCGAACGATTGCGCTGGCGCCGACGTCTGAACGAATTGTATCGCTGAGCGAGCTTGTCGAGAGCGCGCTTGGCGATCGGACCGGATAAGGGAGCCCCGACCGATCGGGGCTTTTTTATTCTGAGGAGTGAAATGAATTGCAGCGGGAACTGACAGCATTGATCGAGCCAGTCGTTGAATTACTCGGCTACGAGCTCGTGTGGCTGCAACTTGCTGCAGGCGACCGGGACCAACTGGTCCGGTTGTACATTGACCGAGAAGATGGCATCGGTCTCGGCGACTGCGAGCGCGTGAGTCGCGAGGTTAGCGCGCTCATGGATGTCGAGGATCCGATTTCGGGGAACTACACCCTGGAAGTGTCTTCGCCGGGTCTGGATCGTCCTTTGGTGAAGCCGGAGCATTTCGACGCCTTTGCCGGTTCGGAGATCAAGCTGCGTCTGGTGGACAGCATCGAAGGCCGCAAGCGGTTTCGTGGTCAGCTGACCGCACGTGACGACGCCGAGATCGAAATGGTCGTAGATGGAACATCGCATCGCTTTGCGCTGCGCGATATTGAGTCGGCGCGCCTTGTGCCGGAGGTTGAATGATGGCGGGTGAAATGAACAAGAACGTGCTGCTCGTAGTCGACGCGGTGTCCAATGAAAAGGGCGTCGAAAAGGACATCATTTTCGAAGCCATTGAAATGGCGCTGGCCTCCGCGACGCGGAAAAAGCATGCCGAAGACATCGATGCGCGGGTCGAGGTCGACCGGCAGACCGGTGCCTACAACACCTTCCGGCGCTGGGAAATCGTGCCGGACGATGCGCCACTGGCCGATGAGGCAGACGAGGATTACGAGGGCCCCGTGTTTGTCGCCGAGACCCGCACGCTGCGTGTGACGGATGCCCAGGCGCAATACGAAGGCATCGAGGTTGGTGATTTTGTCGAGGAGCCGATGGAATCGGTCGAATTCGGCCGGATCGCCGCGCAGGCGGCCAAGCAGGTCATCGTGCAGAAAGTGCGCGAGGCTGAGCGGGCGCAGGTTGTCGAGGCGTACAAGGACCGAGTCGGCGAGTTAATCACCGGTCTGGTCAAGCGCATGGAACGCGGCGCCGTGATCATGGACCTGGGCGGAAACGCCGAGGCGATTATCCCGCGCGATCAGCTGATTCCGCGTGAGCCGATGCGCCCAGGCGACCGTGTGCGGGGCTTCCTCTATGATGTGCGGCCTGAGCCGCGCGGACCGCAGCTGTTCGTGAGCCGGACCCGCCCTGAATTCCTGATCGAACTGTTCCGCATGGAAGTGCCCGAGATCGGTCAGGGCCTGATCGACGTCAAGGGTGCCGCTCGTGATCCGGGGCTGCGTGCCAAGGTGGCCGTGCTGGCCAAGGACAAGCGCATCGATCCGGTCGGTGCCTGCGTCGGCATGCGTGGGTCACGCGTGCAAAGCGTTTCCAACGAGTTGGCCGGTGAGCGCGTGGACATCGTGCTCTGGAACGACAATCCCGCCCAGTTTGTCATTAATGCCATGGCGCCCGCCGATGTGGCCTCCATCATCATGGATGAGGATTCGCATGCGATGGACGTTGCCGTGGACGGCGAAAAACTGGCGCAGGCCATTGGCCGCGGCGGTCAGAACGTGCGTCTGGCTTCCGAGCTCACGGGCTGGACGTTGAACGTCATGACCATCGAGGACGCCGAAAGCAAGGGCGAAGATGAGGCCGAGCGTCTGATCGGCCTGTTCCGCAATCAGCTGGATGTCGATGAGGAAGTGGCCGTCATCCTGGTTCAGGAAGGCTTCACGTCGATCGAGGAGATCGCCTACGTGCCGGCCGAGGAACTGACCCAGATCGAGGAATTCGACGAGGGCATCGCCGAGGAGCTGCGCAACCGGGCACGTAATGTTCTGCTGTCGCGCGCGATCGGCGGCGGCGAAGGCGACAAGGCGCAGCCTTCAGAAGATTTGGTCAGTCTGCCGGGGATGAGCGAAGTGGTTGCCTACGCCCTGGCAGCAGAAGGATTCACCAATCGCGAAGAGTTGGCTGAAGCCGCAACAGATGAAGTTGCTGGCCTCGGCGGACTTACGGATGCAAAGGCGGCCGAGTTGATTATGGCTGCCCGCGCCCACTGGTTTGAGGATGAGGAAGCCGCAGCGGAATAAGTCCGTGTTGCGATCAAACCCCATCCACGATTTGAATTGAGAGGACTCGAATGGCTGAAATGACAGTCCAAGACCTGGCCAAGGAAGTTGGTATCGCTGTTGATGCGTTGCTGACGAAGCTTGAAGAAGCCGGGATCAAGGCCACGAGCGCCGACTCCGCGATTTCCGACGAGGACAAGTTGCAGTTGCTGCGGCACCTGCGTACGGGTTCCGGATCGGTGAAGTTGTCGACTTCTGGTGACAAGCGCATCTCGGTGCCTTCGCGCAAGCGTAGTCAGTTGAAGGTGAGCGGGCAGCGTGGAGCACCGACGCGTACGGTGAACGTGGAAGTGCGCAAGCGCCGCACGTTTGTACGGCGCGACCCGGAGGCTGATGAAGCGGCCGCCGCAGCCGAGCAGGAAGCGGCTGCGCGACAGGCTGAGGAAGAAAAGGCACGTTTGGAAGCCGAGGCGGCCGAACAGCGCGCGGCTGAGGAACAGGCGACGGCGGAAGCCGAAGCCAAGGCAAAAGCCGAAGAGGAAGCCCGGCTCGCAGCCGAGCAGGAAGCTGCCGAAAAGGCAGCGGCCGAAGCCAAGGTAGACGAAGCTCCCAAGGCTGACGAAACACCAGCGGCTGAGGCGCCCGCCGAGCCTGTCGCGAAGGATGACGCACCCGCGACGGAGGCCGCTTCAGGCGAAGCCAAGCCGGCTGAAACGGAGTCTGCGGAAAAGTCGCCAGAAGCCCCTGCCGAAGCAGCCGGGCCAAAACGTCGCGTTATCGCGGACGAACTGGCGCGAGGCGAGCTTGAAGCCGCTCGCCGCCGAGCCGCAGAGAATCTGCGTCGTGCGTCCAAGGCACCGCCGCCACCTCCGCAGCAGCAGCGCAACAAGCAGGAAGAAGAGCAGCGTCGCCGCGAAGAACTCCATGTGGCCAAGGGCAAGGCCGGCCGTCGTCGCAAGTCGGGACGTTCGCCGTCACGCGTCAGGGTGACGACAGAGCACGGCTTCGCGCGGCCGACTGCACCCGTCGTGCGCGAGATTGAAGTGCCGGAAGCGATTACCGTGGGTGATCTGGCGCAGCGCATGGCCATCAAGGCCACCGATCTCATCCGCGAGATGATGAAGATGGGTGAGATGGCCACGATCAATCAGGTGCTGGATCAGGACACTGCGACTCTTCTGGTTGAGGAGATGGGGCATAACGTCCGCCGCACCAGTGAGGGCGATCGCGAGGAGTCCCTCATCCAGGGAGCCGTTGGCGCCTCCGATGACACTGCGGAGAAGCAGCCGCGTCCGCCGGTCGTGACCATCATGGGCCACGTCGATCACGGCAAAACGTCCTTGCTTGATTACATCCGCAAGTCGCGTGTGGCCGCCGGCGAAGCGGGCGGTATCACGCAGCACATCGGCGCCTATCACGTGGAGACGCCGAACGGCATCGTCACGTTCCTGGATACACCCGGTCATGCCGCATTCACCAAGATGCGCGCTCGCGGGGCCCAGGCGACGGATGTCGTGGTTCTGGTCGTCGCCGCTGACGATGGCCTGATGCCACAGACGAAGGAGGCCATTGATCATGGCCGCGCTGCTGGCGTGCCCATGGTGGTCGCCGTGACCAAGTGCGACAAGGAAGATGCCGACCCAGAGCGGGTTCGCAACGAGTTGTCGCAGGAGCAGGTGATTCCGGAAGAATGGGGTGGCGATTACCAGTTCATCAATGTCTCTGCCCATACCGGTGAAGGCGTTGACTCCCTGCTGGAAGCCATCCTGTTGCAGTCCGAGGTTCTGGAACTGCGCGCGGCGGTGGACGCACCGGCCAAGGGTGTTGTGGTCGAGTCGAGCCTGGAGAAAGGGCGCGGACCGGTTGCGACCGTATTGGTCAAGGAAGGCACGCTCAGCAAGGGCGACGTGATCATTGCAGGCGCGAACTTCGGTCGCGTCCGGGCATTGTTCGATGAAACCGGCACGCAGGTGCAGTCCATCGGCCCGTCCATGCCGGCCGAGGTGCTGGGTTTGTCCGGAACGCCAGAAGCCGGTGACGAAGTCCTGGCCGTGGCGGACGAGAAGAAGGCCCGCGAACTGGTCGGATTGCGTGAGAGCAAGCAACGTGAGAAGCGCCAGATGGATCTGGCCAAGGAACGTCGCACGGCCATGATGGCGAGCTTGTCCGAAGGCGGTCTCAAGCAGTTGGCGATCATGATCAAGGGCGACGTGCAGGGCAGTGTCGAAGCCTTGTCCGATGCCATCGCCAACATTCCCACTCAGGAAGTTTCGGTCAAGGTCGTGTCGTCCAACGTGGGCGGTATCAGCGAATCCGACATCGATCTGGCTGCGGCCTCCAATGCCCTGGTGATCGGCTTCAACGTCCGTGCTGACGCCAAGGCGCGCAAGTCCGCGCAGGAAAGCGGTGTGGATGTTCGCTACTACAGCGTCATCTACGACGTGATGGACGACATGCGTGACGCGGTCAGTGGTCTGCTGGGCACCGAGACCAAGGAGCAAATTGTCGGCACCGCCGAGGTTCGCGAGGTTTTCGAAGCCTCGAAGTGGGGCCAGGTCGCTGGCTGTCTGGTGGTCGAAGGCCAGGTCCGCCGCGGTTTGCCGATTCGCGTGCTGCGTGACAACGTCGTGATTTATGAAGGCGAGCTCGAGTCTTTGCGCCGACACAAGGACGACGTGCAGAAGGTCGATGCCGGGACCGAGTGCGGTATCGCCGTCAAGAACTACAACGACGTGCGTGCCGGCGACAATATCGAAGTCTTCGAACGTATCGAAGTGCAGCGCAAGGTTGTCGAAACGGCTGAGGCCTAAGGCCTCCGCCTTTCGGTCCGTCAGGAGTCCGCCGCCGTGCCGCGTGAAACGCCCCGTTCCAGTCGTGTTGGATCACGCATTCAGCGCGTGCTGGGTCAGGTGATCTCGGCCGATATCCGGGACTCTCGATTGGGTCTGTCCACCGTCACGGATGTCGAGGTTACCAAGGACCTCTCGGCGGCGCGTGTATACATCAGCGCGCTCGGCGATCGCGAAGCAGCGGATCAGGCAGTCGAGGTGCTGAACGAACGTGCGCCGTATCTACGCCATCGTGTTGCCCAGGCAATGTCGTTGCGGCACACGCCATCCTTGCGGTTCATGCCCGACTACAGCCAGGCCGATAGCGACAGAATTCGCTCGCTGCTGAACAGCGGTCCAGCGGGCGAAGCCGACAACAAGGAATAGCGCGCTCATGGCACGACGCAGGCGCGGGCGTCCGGTCAGCGGCATCCTCTTGCTCGACAAGCCAATGGGCGTGAGCAGCAATGGTGTGCTGCAGCGCGTTCGCCACATGTTCAATGCGCAGAAGGCCGGGCATACCGGCAGCCTTGATCCGCTGGCCACCGGGATGTTGCCGATCTGCTTTGGCGAGGCGACCAAATTATCAGCGTATCTGCTGGATGCCGACAAGCGGTACGAAGTGACCGCGGCGCTTGGTGCAAGCACCTCAACCGCCGATGCCGAAGGTGAGATCACCGGTCGAGCGGCCGTTAATCCACAGGCGTTCGCACAGTCGACCAGTCAGTTCGTCGGCGATATCGAGCAGATCCCTCCGATGTATTCGGCCGTGAAGCATCACGGGCAGCGGTTGTATGAGCTGGCCAGAGCCGGCGAAACGGTGGAGCGAAAGCGTCGGCGGGTCACGATCCATTCCATCGAAGTCATCGCGGTCACGGAATCCAGCGTCAGCCTGGATGTTCGCTGTTCCAAGGGGACTTACATCCGCACCTTGGTCGAAGACATCGCCAAGGCGGCGGGGTCCCTGGCGCACGTCGCAAGTCTGCGCCGGACCCAGGCAGGACCATTCGGCGGCGACATGGTGACCATCGACACGATTCAATCCCTGTCCGAAGAGGGGAGTGACCCTCTGGACGCGCTGCTGCTGCCTGCGGTGACGGCTTTGCGTGACTGGCCCATGGTGCATGTGAATCAGGAGTCCGCTTTTTTTCTCCGGCAAGGGCAGGCGGTTCAGGTGTCAAAGGCGCCGAGCGCAGGGACCGTGGCGATCATCGGGCCACAGGAAGACCTCATCGGAATCGGCGAAATTCTGGATGATGGACGCGTGGGTCCACGCCGCGTTTTAGCGGCGGTGAGATAGGTTCGACGGGCTGCATATCGTGCCGACTCTGCCGCCGGTCGCGCTGTGCGGCAAAAAAGCGCAGAACGCCTTGTTTTCATACGATTGCCACACTAGAATACGCGCCCTTCGCCACCCATGGGCGTGCCCGATTTTCCAGGAGTTAATGAATGTCTTTGTCGTCTGAGCAAAAGCAGAGCGTGATCGGTGATCATCAGCGTTCGGCTGCCGATACCGGTTCGCCTGAGGTTCAGGTGGCGCTGCTGTCCAAGCGGATCACCGAACTGGGTGACCACTTCGCAAAGCATAAGAAAGACCATCACTCCCGTCGTGGCCTGCTGAAGATGGTGAACCACCGCCGCAAGCTTCTTGATTACCTCAAGAACAAGGATTTGGGGCGCTATCAGGCACTGATTAAAGAACTCGGTCTACGCCGCTAGGCCGAACTGATTCAACACCGGCCGACGTTCTGTCGGCCGTTTTTTTGCAACGGATAAATAATGGATTCGATCAAGAAGACCTTCCAGTACGGTAGTCATACCGTCACGCTCGAAACCGGCGCTGTCGCGCGCCAGGCCTCCGCCGCCGTCACGGTGAACATGGATGACACGGTTGTCCTCGTGACTGTCGTGGCCCAAAAGGAGGCCAAACCGGGCCAAGGCTTCTTCCCGCTAACGGTGAACTACCAAGAGCGGTTCTACGCCGGCGGACGCATTCCCGGTGGCTTCTTCAAGCGAGAAGGCCGTCCGACCGAAGGCGAAACGCTGACGTCCCGGCTGATCGACCGTCCGGTTCGCCCCTTGTTCCCGAAGGGCTTCCTGAACGAAGTGCAGGTTGTCGCGACCGTGATCTCGGTTAATACCGAGGTGCCCGCAGACATCCCGGCACTCATCGGCGCCAGCGCTGCGCTGACGTTGTCCGGCTGCCCGTTCGCCGGTCCGATCGGCGCGGCACGCGTCGGTTACATCGGTGGCGAATACGTCCTGAACCCGACCAGAGCGCAGCTTGCCGAATCGGCGCTGGATCTGGTTGTCGCAGGCACGGAAGACGCCGTGTTGATGGTCGAGTCCGAAGCCAACGTGCTCAGCGAGGAAGTGATGCTGGGTTCCGTCCTGTTCGGTCACGAGCAGTCGCAGACCGCGATCCGCGCGATCAACGAACTCAAGGCTGAAGCCGGAAAGCCCGCATGGGAATGGTCGGCAGCAGAAGAAGATACCGCGTTGGCGAGCGCCGTCGCCGCGGCTGAGTCCGATGTGACTGCGGCCTACGCCATCGCTGACAAGCTGGCCCGCCAGGATCGTCTTGGCGAGATTCGGGCGGCCCTGATCGAAAAGCTGGTGACCGACGAAGACGACGCATGGAGTGCTTCTGACGTTTCCGGTGCGTTCTCCAAGCTGGAAAAGCGCATCGTCCGCAGCCGCATCCTAGAAGGGCAGCCGCGTATCGATGGCCGTGATACCCGCACGGTCCGCGGCCTGGACATCCAGGTCGGTTCGGTACCACGGACCCACGGTTCTGCGATCTTCACCCGCGGTGAAACCCAGGCGCTCGTTGTCACGACGCTGGGCACCGGCCGCGATTCGCAGATCATCGACAGCGTGACGGGCGAGACCAAGGACAGCTTCATGCTGCACTACAATTTCCCGCCGTACTGCGTGGGCGAAACCGGTTTCATGGGGTCGCCGAAGCGTCGTGAGATCGGCCATGGGCGTCTGGCTCGCCGCGGTATTGCCGCTGTGATGCCGGATCTGGAAAACGACTTCCCGTATGTCGTGCGCGTGGTGTCCGAGATCACCGAGTCCAACGGCTCCAGTTCCATGGCATCGGTTTGCGGTACGAGCCTGTCGCTCATGGATGCCGGTGTGCCGATCAAGGCGCCGGTCGCTGGCGTGGCCATGGGCCTGATTCTCGACAACGACCGCTTTGCCGTGCTCACCGACATTCTTGGTGACGAAGATCACCTCGGCGACATGGACTTCAAGGTGGCTGGTACCACCGAGGGCGTGACCGCCCTGCAGATGGACATCAAGATCGCCGGCATTACTCGCGAGATCATGGAACGGGCGCTGGATCAGGCACGCGAAGCGCGTCTGCATATCCTGAAGGCCATGAATGAGGTGATCGACTCGCCGCGCGAGAACATGTCCGAGTGGGCGCCCCGGATCACGACCATCAAGATCAACCCGGATCGCATCCGTGACGTGATCGGCAAGGGTGGGGTCACCATCCGTGCGATCACTGAAGAAACGGGCACCACGATTGATCTGGATGATGACGGTACGGTGCGTATCGCCGCGGTCGACAAATCCGCTGCCGATGCCGCTGTAAAGCGGATCGAAGAACTCACGCGGGACGTGGTTGCTGGCGAGATCTACGAAGGCAAGGTTGCTCGACTCATGGACTTTGGTGCGTTCGTGACGATCTTGCCAGGTAAGGATGGTCTTGTTCATATTTCCCAGATCTCTGACCAGCGTGTCGAGAATGTCTCGGACGAGTTGTCGGAAGGTCAGGAAGTCCGCGTCAAAGTGCTGGAAGTGGACAAGCAGGGTCGCGTTCGTCTGTCGATGCGCTTGGAAGAAGGCGAATAGTCAGATTGGAGAATCGCTCATCCCATATCGTGGCTTGATTAGCACGATAGGATTCGTTAATGTAACGATTAACAGTTGCTTCACATGATTTGGGGAAATCGGAAGTAACTGCCACGAATCCGGGGGGTGAAGTGGAAAGGCTCTCAAAATAGAGCGCCAAGGTGCGTGAAAGGCGTGACGCCTTTCTCAAGGAGACTGGACAAAAGCCCGGCATGCCCGGGCTTTTGTTTGTCTGCGATTTGATGGTGCCGCGGCGCGGGTGCCAGATCATGGTCGCGCGCAACCGCCAAGCCCGCTCGGGGCGGCGGCGCTTCGTTCTGGCGGCGCCGTTTTTCATCCGTTTATCGAACTGCGCCAGCGACCGCTTGCGGCTGGGGGTGTGTCCTATGGGCGGAGGCGCCGGATAACAGACAAAAAAAAGCCCCCGGGGGAGGGGGCCAAGGTGCGAGAAAGGCACGAGGCCTTTCTGGAGGAGACTCTGTTCAAGCCGTCGCGCCAGAGAGTCGCTGATCGGCTGTCTATGTTGCGATGCAGTATATGGTTAGCTTACTAATGTGTCAACAAAAATGTTGCAGTGCACGTAACGTCTGTGACCGGCGTCACGAGTCGGTCGTCGAGGTGGTCTCTTCCTCGTCGGCCTTCCCGGTTTTGTTTCGCGATAGGTTCTTGACGAACTCGCGACGGACGGCGCGCCATAACTGCGTGTTCTCGGATGCCAGGTCTTTAAGAGTCTGAAGTGGCGTCGCAGTTCCCAGGCGGTTGCGAAGTTGATCCTTCAACTGCTGGCTACGCTCGATGAACAGTTGCAGCGACAGCTCCAGATAGTGGCTGGCCGTGCTCTGCATGCTATCGCCGTAGAAACGGATGAGCTGCTCGAGCAACTGGGTGCGGAACAGCGGGTTACCGCCTTCCTCCTGTTCGGAGATGACCTGCAACAGGATGTTGCGGGTGATGTCCTGGCGTGTCCGCTTGTCGATGACGACGAACTTCACCTCGTCGATCACCAATTGGCGAATCTCCTCCAGGGTGATGTAGCGGCTGATCGCGGTGTCGTACAACCGGCGATTCGGATATTTTTTGATGACACGAACGTCGTCAGTCATGAAAAGTCTTGAATTGTTGCACTGCGGAAGTGTGCCAGATGGGGCCGCTAGCGCCTAGCGCGAAATCGTCGCCTGCCGATCGGCGAGATAGTCCTTCCAGGCGCAAATGGCCGCGCGCCAGAGCCCGTTCACGCTCTGCGGGAACGTCTCGCGGCCGAGGAATGGCCGTAGACCGAGGGCGTCCAGCGCATGGCGCAGGACCGCAAGCGGCTCCGACGCATCAATCGCCGGTGCGTGATTCTGCTTGCTCAGCTTTCGCCCGTCGGGCCCCAGTAGCACCGGGATATGCGCGTATCGCGGTGGGGTGAGTTCCAGCCGCTCCAGCAACAGTCGTTGCGGCGACGTGGTCGGTAACAAGTCATCCCCGCGGACAACGTCGGTGATCCCGTCGAGCACGTCATCTACCGCCCCAGCGAGAATGTAGGCGAAGCTGTCGTCGGCGCGAACGATCGTGGGGTCGCCGTAGTCCTGACCGGATTGGCTGTACTGCGGGCCGGCGAAGCGGTCGTCAAAGGCGTCGCCCGGTTGTTCCAAGCGCAGCCGCAGGGATCGGCCGGAGCGGCCCTGCGCGAGCCCATCGCGGCAGGTGCCTGGATAAACGCCAGGGGTCTGCGCCGCTTCTCGAATCTGGGCGCGGGTGCATCCGCATGGGTAGATCAGGCCTTGCCCCCGCAGGGCGGCTGCCGCGTCTCGGTATCGGTGCTGCTGACGGGATTGGTAGGTGGGCGGTCGGTCCGGTGTCATGCCCAGTGCTGCCAGCGTGTCGAGAATATGTTGGGCGATCGCCGGGTCGGAACGGCCCTGGTCCAGGTCTTCGATACGCACCAGCCAAACCCCGTGGTGAGCCTTGGCATCGAGATAACTCGCGGCGGCAGCCACCACCGAACCCAGGTGCAACGGGCCGGAGGGCGAGGGCGCAAAACGTCCGACGTAGGTCACAACTCAGTCCGTACAGTCGTCGCGAGGCATGGAATGACCCGTATGATATGGACTTGCTCGCTCAAATCTCGATGACCCGTGTGGCTTAAGGCACTACTGTTCGATCTTGATGGCACGCTGGCCGACACCGAAGCGCAGGGTCACCGGCCGGCGTATAACAGTGCCTTCAAGGATCTGGGCCTGGCCTGGAAGTGGGGGCCGAAACTCTACCGCAAGCTGCTGAACATGCCAGGGGGCCGGGAGCGTGTGCGGCATTACGTCGAAGCCTATCAACCAGAGCACGGTGATCAATCGGTGGACGAGCTGGTGGAGGCCGTCCACAGTGCGAAATCCAGGCATTACGCAAAGCGACTTGAGCGCGGCAAGATTCCGCTGCGCCCCGGTGTGCGCCGCCTGATCGAGGAGGCCAAGGCATTGGGTGTGCAAGTCGCAATCGTCACCAATGCCAGTCGCGCGAGTATCGAGCCGTTTCTGGCGCACGCCATGGGTCCGGGCCTGATCGACAAGGTGGATCTGGTGGTGGGTTCCGAGGACGTGCGCGCCAAAAAACCGTCTCCCGATCTATACGAGCTTGCGCTCGAACGCCTGGGCGTGCCGGCTGGCCATTGTGTGGCGATCGAGGACTCCGACGTCGGGTTGCAAGCAGCGCGTTCGGCCGGCCTGACCACCTTGGTGACGGTTAACTCCAACACCCGAAAACAGGCGTTTGACGATGCGGTGCTGGTCGTGGACAGCCTGGGGGAGGCCGATATGCCCGTGGAGATCCTGGATTCACTCGGGGCGGATGTCGGTTGTCATGTCATCGACGTGCCGTTTCTGAACAGCCTGATCGAGCCTCCGGTTAGTGGCTGACCGCTATGTGCTGGCATTGGACGTGGGCACGCAAAGTGCACGCGCGATCGTCTTTGACGCCGGTGGCGCACTGGTGGCGCGGGCGCAGGTGGCCTTCACGCCATATCACTCCGCCGCGCCAGGCTGGGCGGAGCAGGATGTCGAGGTGTATTGGGCGGCGTTGCGCGACAGCTGTCATACGCTCTGGAACGAGGCCGGCGTCGATCCCGCGAACATCGAAGCCGTCAGCCTGACAACGCAACGCGGCTCGGTCGTGTGCGTGGATGAACGCGGCGAGGCGCTGAGGCCGGCGATCCTCTGGTTGGACAAACGGGTTCAGCCCGGTCTGGGCAATGTTCCCGGCCCGTGGGGCTGGTTGTTCCGTACGCTCGGTGTGCACGAGACCATCGCCCAGTTTCGTGCCGACGCTGAATCGAACTGGTTGCAGGCTCATCAACCGGCGTTGTGGCAGCGCACACGACGCTTCCTGTTTCTATCCGGCTATCTCACGCATCGGCTGACCGGGCACTTCCGTGACTCCGTTGGGTGTCAGGTCGGCTACGTTCCGTTCAGCTACAGCCAGCAGCAGTGGGCGCACCGCTGGGACTGGAAGTGGAAGGCGGTCTGCGTGCGGCCCGATCAACTGCCGGAACTGGTCCCGCCTGGGCAGTCGCTTGGCGGGCTCACGACGGCCGCGGCGGGCGAACTCGGTTTGCCAGAGGGCCTGCCGTTGGTGGCGGCCGCCGGCGACAAGGCCTGCGAGGTGCTGGGCTCCGGCGCATTGTCGAGCGACGTGGCTTGCCTGGGCTATGGCACCACGGCGACGATTAACACGGTTTCGGAGAAATACCGCGAGGTGATCCGCTACCTGCCGGCCTATCCGGCGGCCGTGCCGGGGCATTACAACACCGAAATCCAGATTTTCCGCGGGTTCTGGATGGTGTCCTGGTTCAAGCAGGAGTTTGGTGCGCCGGAAGAACAAATCGCCGCATCCACGGGGTTGCCGACCGAGGCCGTGCTGGACCAGCAGATTCGCGATATTCCTGCCGGTTCCCAGGGTTTGATGCTGCAGCCGTACTGGAGTCCCGGCATCCGTGATCCCGGGCCGGAGGCCAAGGGCGCGATTATCGGGTTCAGCGATGTTCACACGCGGGCGCATGTCTATCGCGCCATTCTCGAAGGTCTGGCCTACGCGCTGCGCCATGGCCGCGAAAAGATCGAGAGGACGACGCGACAACCGGTTCGCCGCCTGCGCGTCGCCGGCGGTGGTTCGCAAAGTGACGTCGCCATGCAGATCACGGCTGACGTGTTCGGCTTGCCGGCGGAACGGCCACATGTTTACGAGGCATCGGCGCTGGGGGCCGCGATCAATGCGGCGGTGGGCACCGGGATGCATCCCGACTACCGGACGGCGGTGCGCGCCATGACCCATGTGGGCGACGTGTTCGAACCCGAGCCCGCCGCGGTGCGCACCTACGACCGTCTCTACACCCGCGTTTATGAGCGCATGTACGGCCGGATGAAGCCCTTGTATCGTCAGCTGCGCCGAACCACGGGCTATCCGCCCTAGCAGCCCGTGGTTCGTCCGGGGCGGATCAGCGGGTGATGGCGCTGCGCTGGCCGCGCACTTCCTCGAAAAATGCCGTGTTCGACGGCGGACGGCCGAGAAAGTCTTGCACCATTTCTCCGGCGGGGCGTTCGGAGCCGCGAGCGAGAATCAACGTGCGGAAACGCTGACCGACCTGCGGGTTGATAACGCTGGCACCGAAGGCCGACAGCATGTCCAGCGCAATCGCCTCGGACCACATGTAGCCGTAGTAGCCCGATGCGTAGCTGCCAGCGATATGCGAGAAGGCGCCGGGGAACTGCGTTTCGGGCGCATAGCCGTACGGTGTCGCCGCGGTCATCTGCTTCCACACGTCCATCGCAGGCTGCGGCTTGCCGCGATACAGCGCAAAGTCGTAGCTCGCGTACAGATGCTGGCGGGCATAGCGCATGCCACTGGCGAGGCGGCGCGCTACATCCAGTCGTTCGATCTGTTCGGCGTCCAGTTGCGGGCAACCGCTGCAGAATTGCTGAAGCAGGGCGAGTGACTCCGGTCGCCGTGCCCATTCCTCGAACATCTGCGAGGGCGCCTCGACGAAGTCGCGCTCCACGCTGGTGCCCGCCTGCGATACGTAGCGTGTCCGCGACAGCACACCGTGCACGCCATGGCCGAATTCGTGGAAGAACGTCTCGACCTCGGACTGGGTCAAGCCCTGACGGTCGAAGTTCGTGACCAGTACCGAGATCGGCAGCCGGTCCTGGGCGCGGCTGGCGCCCCGCACCGGGAATGCGGCCGCATGCTTGTACTTGCCGTCGCGCGGGAACAGGTCCAAATAAATGCCGGAGAGCAATTCGCCGCTGCGGGCATCGACGACATCGTAGTAGGTGACATCTTCGTGCCATACCGGGACGTCCGCCGGGACAAAACGCACGCTGTACTGGCCTTCGGTGACGGCGAGGATCCAGTCGCGGACCGCGAGCGACGGAAAGTACGCCCGCAGCGCCTCTTGGTCGATCTTCGCGGTTTGCTGGCGATACTGCTCGATATAGTAGGAGCGGTCCCACTGTTGCAGGGTCACGGCTTCGAGCGGCTTGCCGAGGTCTTTCGCCTTCATCGCTCGCAGCCGTTCCACGTCACCGGCTTCGGCGTCGCGGGTCACGGCGCCAACCTCGTCGAGGAAGCGCTCGAGCCGTGCGGGTCCGCCCACCATGCGCCGCTTCAACACGAAGTCGGAAAAGCTCGCCAGGTCATGCAGCTGAGCGTACTCGTAGCGCAGCTGGACAATTCGGTCGAGCAGTTCGAGATTGGCTGCCCCGCCGCGGCGATTGAACGCCGTGTAATAGCGTTGCCGCGCGCCTTCGTCCCGCGCGCTGCGCATGAACGGGGCGTAGTCCGGGGAGTCGAAACCCACGGTTAGCGTGCCGCCGGGTTCGACGCCACGCTGCTCCAGATACGTGGCCGGCAGACCCGCCAGTTGGGCGCCTGAAAAGCTCAACGTCTGATCGTTTTCGCGGATGTTGCGCGCGAACTGCTGACTCAGAGACTGAATTTCGGTGAGGATGGCCGCCGCACGTTCACGTTTGGCCGGCGGCAGGCTCACCCCGGAATCGGCGAACGCATTGAGCAGGTCCTGCTTGAACTTGCGGTCGATCGCATCTGCTGGTTCGACGGCCTGTACACGCTGGTATAGAGCCTCATTCTGATAAAGCGAGGTCTCAAACTGGGTGTAGGCGACAATGCAGGCCTCACCGGCATCGCGGACCGCCTTGTCCGGATGAACATAGGCCAGGACGTAGATCGGGCCGACAGCTGTTTCGACGGAGGCTGCCGTCCGGTCCCAGTCGAGCAGAATGTTGCCCTGACGCGTGGTCAGCGCATTGGCCCGTGCCTGGCCTACCGCCAGCGCCTGATCGCAACTTGCCTTGATCTGTTTGGCATCGAGCATCGGCAGCGTCACCCGCGCCGATGCCAGCCCGCTGGCCGTAAGCAATCCGGCCAGAACCAGTCCGCGCCAGATCATGCGGCACCTGCCGTGCGAATCGGGGGCACCGGTGACGGCGGGCCGGGTGTCCAGTCGGGGGCGCGGTGCTCGGCAACCACGGTCGTGTAGATACCGCCGCGAACGAAGAATTCCGCGGTCAGGCGCATGTAGCGCGGGGCCGTGCCGGCCACGAGATCGTCGAGAATCCGGTTCGTTACGGCCTCATGAAAGGCGCCTTCGTTGCGAAAGCTCCAGATGTAGAGCTTCAGCGATTTCAGTTCGACACAGGTCTGATCGGCAATGTAGTCCAGATAAAGCGTGGCGAAGTCCGGCTGGCCGGTTTTCGGGCACAGGCAGGTGAATTCGGGAATGCGCATCTGAATGAGGAAATCCCGATCCGGGTTCGGATTCGGAAACGTTTCCAGGTCCTTGGACGGCTGGGTGGACATGCGGTCTCCAGAGCAGGGCGCGGCGCCAGATTGCGGTGGGCATTGGCTGCGCGTATTGACGGTTGGGGCGGCGGCTTGAGTAACCGAGGCTCCGGTGATCCCGGCCCCGGCTACTTCGCGGCGACCGCATTAATCTACACTACCGGGTTTGTATCTCAGAACAGCGTCCCCTGATGCGGCTCAGCGCCATTCGGCTAGCCGGGTTCAAGTCCTTTGTGGACCCGACTCATCTCAAACTCGATTCCAACCTGACGGCCGTGGTCGGTCCGAACGGCTGTGGCAAGTCGAACATCATCGACGCCGTCCGCTGGGTGATGGGCGAGTCCAGCGCCCGGCAGCTTCGCGGTGACGCGATGGAGGACGTGATTTTCAACGGCTCCAAGGGGCGCAAGCCCGTGGGTCGCGCCTCGGTGGAGCTGGTTTTTGATAACAGCGCGGGGCGGCTGGAAGGTCAGTTCGGGCAGTACGCGGAAATCTCCGTCAAGCGCGAGTTGGCCCGCGATGGCCAGTCCACGTACTTCCTCAACGGCAAGCGCTGCCGGCGGCGGGACGTTTCCGACCTGTTTCTTGGTACGGGGCTGGGTTCGCGGAACAGCTACGCGATCATCCAGCAGGGCACGGTCTCGCGCTTGGTTGAGGCGCGGCCCGAGGACATGCGCAACATCATTGAGGAAGCCGCCGGCATCTCTCGCTACAAGGAGCGACGGCGCGAGACCGAGAACCGGATTCGTCACACCCGCGACAATCTCGATCGCCTGGATGATCTGCGCTCCGAGTTGGGTGAACGGCTCGCATTGCTCAAGCGCCAGGCCGACAACGCCGAGCGTTACAAGCAGTTCAAGGCGGAAGAGCGACAGGTCAGCGCCGAATTGCTGGTCCTGCGTCTGCAGGCGCAGGAACAGGAAGGCCGCGAGCAGGAATCGCGTATCGAGGCGGCGCGCGTGGCCTATGAGGCCGCGAGGGCGGAATCCGATGCAGCGGCGAAATCGGCCGATGAAGCGCGGCAGTCCCAGCAGACAGCCAGCGACGGACTACAGTCGGCGCAGGGCGCGTTCTACGGCGCGGAATCGGCGCTGTCGCAACTCGATCAGGCGATTCGGCATGCCAAGGAACTGGCGGAGATTCGTCGTCGAGAGCAAGCCCAGCTTGCCGGCGAACTCGACCGCCTAGAGAGCGAGCAGAAGACCGCCGGTGACACTCGTCAGTCCCTGGAGCGCGAACTTAGCGAAGCACGATCGGCGTTGTCATCCGCCACCGGCGAGGAAGACCGGTTGGCCGAACAGGCCGCGCAAAGCGAGTCGGAGTTGAGCCGAATCCAGGCTGGCTGGGACCAGATTGTGGAGCAGGCGCAGAAGCCTTTGCGGGAGGCCGAACGTGAGCGTGTCCGTGTCGAGCACGCCGAGCGCCAGCTGGAAGACTATGCGCGACGGCAGGACAAGCTCGTCGCGCGGCTGGCGGAGGTCGACCTGGGCGCCGCCGAGGCGAAGGCCGTCGCATCGCGCAAGCGACACGAAGCGTCGACCACCGATCTGGAAGCCGCGAGGACGCGCGTCACCGACGTGGACCAGCAACTCGCTGTGCTGCGCACGACACGCGTGGAGGCGGATCGCGCCCTGGACGACGCGCGGCAACAGCTGCACCGCGTACGGGGACAGCGAACATCGCTGGAAGCGCTGCAACGGGCAGCCCTGCAGCAGGACCAGGAACAACTCGGGCCTTGGTTGACACAGCATGGCGTGGCCGAGCGACCCCGGCTGGCGAATTTGCTTCAGGTCGAGCCGGGTTACGAAACGGCCGTGGAATCGGTGCTTGGTCCATGGTTGCAGGCTGTCGCGGCTGGCGAGATGCCTGAAGTGGATGATGCGCCACCGGCCGCGCTGGGCCTGGTCTCCGATGGTCCGTCTGGGGCGATGGCCGTGCCGGCAACGGTCGCGGGCGCGCGGCCGCTGATTGCTGCCGTGGAAGGGCCGGCGGTGCTGATGGCGTTGCTTGACGGCGTTTACTACACCGACGATTCCTCCACCGTGGCGCAGCGCGCCCACCACCTCAAAGCCGGTCAGCGGCTGGTCACGTCGGATGGATCGATGTTCGGTCCTGGCTACCGCTGGTATGCGTCTGCAGGCGCCACTGGCGATTCGGTCATTGCACGCGAGCGCATGCTCAAGCAGCTGCATCAGGACCTGCAGGCGGCAGAGGCTGAAGAACACCGTCAGCGTCAGGCGCTGGACGCCGCTCGCGAGCAACTGGCGACGTTGGACCGTCAGCGCAGCGAATACGTCGCCGCAGCCGATCAGGCGGGGCGTGAGTCTGCGCGGGCACTGGCCGAGCGAGAGCGCGACCAGAGCCAACTCGATCAGATGAAGCGGAATCAGGTCTCGGCCCAGACCGAGTTGACTGAACTGGTCGAGAGCCGTGCGGCCGCAGAATCCAGTTTGCAGGCGGCACGCCGTTCGCTCACCGACCTCATGGAACAAGCGGCCCAGGCGGAGCAACGGCGAAATGCACTACAGGCAGAGCTAACCCAGGCGCGCCAGCAGATGGCGGAGATTCGTCATGGCCTGGATCAGGCGCGGCGCGCGCGGCAGGACGCCGCCATGCGGCTGTCGGAGAGGGAGACCCGTCTCGGCGCCGCGCGGCAGCGCGTGGACGAACTGGTTGCCCGCCGGCGCGAGCTCGATGCGCGGCTACGCGCCGAAGATGCCCGAGCCGATCGCAGTGAAAAACCGATCGAGACACTGGAGGCCGAGCGCGGTCCCGCCGAGAAGCACAAACAGGCCGCAGACGCAGACCTGCGTCAGGCCCGCGAACGCTTGCAGACGGCGGAGGTGCGTGTACGCGAGCGCGCGGATCTGGCCCGCAAGGCGAGCGCCAAGCTGGAGCCCCTGCGTGAGCGGCTGCAACAGGCCAAGCTCGACGCCCAGGGTTTGCAAGTGCGCCGCCAAACGCTGCTTGAACGCCTGCAGGAGATGAACGTCACCCTCGCCAGCGTGCGTTCTGGGCTGTCCGAGGACGCGACGGTAGATGCCTGGGTCGAACGGCTGTCCTCGCTGGAGCGACGCATCCAGCGCCTCGGCGCCATTAATCTCGCGGCAATCGAAGAGTTTGCTGAGCAGCAGGAGCGCGCCGAATACATCGACCGCCAGCACGCCGATCTCACGGGGGCGCTGGATCAGCTGACGAACGCCATCAACCAGATCGACCGCGAGACGCGCGCGCGATTCCGCGAGACCTTCGAGACGGTGAACGGCCATTTCCAGACCCGCTTTCCGATGCTGTTTGGCGGCGGCGAGGCGACATTGGAACTCACCGGCGACGACTTGCTGGAAACCGGCATCCGCGTGATGGCGCGACCGCCTGGCAAGCGCAACGCCTCGATTCAGCTGCTTTCCGGTGGCGAAAAGGCAATGACTGCTGTCGCACTGTTGTTCGCATTGTTCCAGCTGACTCCCGCCCCGTTCTGCATGCTGGATGAGGTCGATGCGCCGCTGGACGATGCCAACGTGAGTCGTTATTGCGACATGATTCGCCACATGTCGGACGACGTGCAATTTATAATCATTTCTCACAACAAGCTGACCATGGAACTCGCCGATCGGCTGCATGGCGTGACCATGCAGGAGCCCGGCGTTTCGCGGCTTGTCAGTGTCGACATGGAACAGGCGCTGGAGATGGCCGGATGAGCTGGTTCTCTCTTGACATGGTGCGTCCTGGACTCACACAAACGGATTTAGCATGAGTGCAATGCAATGGGCCCTGCTGGTGGCCGGACTGGCCGTCGTGGGCCTTGTTTACTGGTACAGCCGACGCGATCTGGGTGATGGCGCTGGTGGGCCTAGCGAAGAAGACCGCGGACAGATCGGGCTTTGGGACACGTTCGGCGATCAATTCGACGAGTTCGGCGTGGGCAAGGCGCGCACGCGCTCGGCGCCGGGGCTGGACGACGACGCGCCGGACGCGGTCTCCGAAGAGGCCAAGCAGCAGCTGATCGTGTTCTACCTGGTGGAGCGCGAGAATGCTTTCATTCCCGGTACGCATATCCACCAATCGATGGATGCGCTGAAGATGCAGTTCGGTCATCGGCACATCTACCATCGGATCAAGGAAGTCGGCGGCGTTCCACAGGAAGTCTTTTCCATCGCAAGCATTGCCAAACCAGGTTATCTGGACCCGCAAGAAGCCGAGAGCTTCTCTACGCCGGGGCTGGTGGTGTTCATGAACCTGCCGGGGCCGGAGCATCCGGAGGTCGCCTTCGACGACATGCTGCGCACCACGCGCAAGCTGTCGGAATGGCTGAAGGCCGACATCCTGGATGACCGTCGGGAGCCGCTCACCGACGAGCGTGTGGAGGCCCTGCTGCGAGACGCGCGCTTGAGCGCGAACCCCCGATGACGACCGCCGCGCAGCGGGCTGCCGCGCTGCGTGAGCAACTCCACGAGCACGCGTATCGCTACTACGTGCTTGATGATCCAGGCATTCCCGATGCCGACTACGATCAGCTGTATCGGGAACTCGAAGCCATCGAGGTCGAGCACCCCGAACTGGTCACGCCGGATTCGCCGACCCAGCGTGTCGGTGCGCCGCCGGACAGCGCCTTCGAGCCGGTTCGGCATCGCCTGCCGATGCTGTCCCTGTCCAACGCCTTCTCCGAGCAGGAAGTGCGTGAGTTCCACCGCCGCGCCCAGCAGCGTTCGGGGGAGGCCGAGCTGCGTTACGTCGTCGAGCCGAAAATGGATGGACTGGCGGTGTCGCTGACCTACGAGCAGGGTGTCCTGATCAAGGCGGCGACGCGGGGCGATGGGCGCACGGGTGAGGATGTCACCGCCAATGTGCGCACGATTCACCAGGTGCCGTTGCGGCTGTCCGGCGATGCACCCGCGCGGGTCGAAATCCGAGGGGAAATCTACCTGCCGCTGGCCGGCTTTCGCGAGATGAACCGCCGCCTGGAGGCCGATGGTGCCAAGACTTTCGTGAATCCCCGCAATGCGGCGGCCGGCGCGCTACGGCAGTTGGACCCTGCGATCACCGCCCAACGGCCGTTGGGAATCGTGTGCTATGCCCTCGGCGATATTGAGGGTTTCCGGTTGCCGACCACTCATTCCGCGTTGCTTGAGCAACTCCGATCCTGGGGGCTGCCGGTGTCGGAGCTGAATCAGCCAGCCGAGGACATTGATGCCTGTCTGGACCGCTACGCAGCCTTGCAAGCCATGCGCGCCGAGCTGCCGTTCGAGATCGACGGCGTGGTTTACAAGGTCGATGACCTGGCGCTGCGCGAGACGTTGGGTCAGGTAGCCCGCGCGCCGCGCTGGGCGATTGCGCACAAGTTTCCGGCCGAAGAGGCCAGCACCCGCCTGCTGGATGTGGAATTCCAGGTCGGGCGCACCGGTGCATTGACCCCGGTGGCGCGGCTGGCCCCGGTGTTCGTCGGCGGTGTCACCGTGTCCAATGCCACGCTGCACAACATGGACGAGATCGAGCGCAAGGATGTGCGCATCGGCGATCAAGTGGTCGTCCGCCGCGCCGGTGATGTCATTCCCGAGGTTGTGCGCGCGTTGCCGGTACAGCGTCCGGCGGACGTCCACAGGGTGCAGCAACCGCCGCAGTGCCCGGTCTGCGGATCGGATGTCATCCGTGCGGAGGGCGAGGCGATCGCGCGCTGCACTGGAGGCCTGGTCTGTTCGGCACAACGCGAAGGCGCGTTGCGCCATTTCGTATCGCGCCGCGCCATGGATGTCGATGGCATGGGCGACAAGCTGATCGAGCAGTTGGTCGGCAGTGGCCGCGTGCAATCGCCGGCCGATCTCTACACCCTGACCCAGGCCGAGCTGGCCGGATTGGAGCGCATGGGGGAAAAATCGGCGTCCAATCTGGTGGCCGCGTTGGAACGCTCCAAGCACACCGAGTTGGGGCGGCTGATCTACGCCATCGGCATTCGTGAAGTCGGCGAGGTCACCGCGCAGGCCTTGGCCCAAGCGTTCGGCGATCTGCAGCCACTCATCGATGCCGACGAGGCCGCGTTGCTTGCGGTGCCCGATGTCGGTCCGATTGTGGCCCAGCACGTGCGGCTGTTCTTCGAGCAGGCGCAAAACCTGAGCGTGCTGCAAGCCCTGCAGGATCTGGGAGTGAACTGGCCGAGCATCGACATCGCCGCAAAGCCGGCCGAGCTGCCGCTAAGCGGCAAGACCTTTGTGCTGACCGGCTCCCTGGACACGATGACGCGGGATGAAGCGAAACAGCGCATTCAGGCCATGGGCGGCAAGGTGACTGGCAGCGTGTCGAAGAAGACCGATTACGTGGTCGCTGGCGCCGATCCGGGGTCCAAGCTGGATAAGGCGCAGACGCTGGGCGTAGAGGTGCTGGACGAAGCGGGCCTGGCGGCCTTACTCGACGGGCCGGGCTGATTCCTCGCCGACCGCCGGTTCGACCACACGGGGTTTGGCCGCTTTGACGGTCTTCGGTGCCGGGGGCTCGCGCACGGGCGAG
>Ga0208330_1000331_pt1 | contig 23320 bp, 15 predicted proteins | sample DeeseametaMP1896_FD_184180 | JGI IMG/M metagenome (GOLD analysis project Ga0208330, IMG submission 184180) | Marine microbial communities from the Deep Pacific Ocean - MP1896 (SPAdes) | ecosystem: Environmental > Aquatic > Marine > Oceanic | place: East of Hawaii, North Pacific Ocean | collected... | reverse complement strand
CGTGCGCCAGCTGGGTTTGTGACATCCAGAACAGCCGATGTCGGTGAACAGGTGCTCGCCTGCTTTGACCTCGGCATCTTCCGTCTGGCGCCGCACCGGCGGCGCCAGGTGCCGCGCGTAAAACACCACCGCCTGTTGAACCTGCCGCGACAACTCCGGCTGGCCGCCGGACGGAAAATTCGCACAGCCGAGGCTTAGCTGAGTCTCGGTGCAAACGTCATTGGGAAAACGGCTTGAGGTAATGCCGATATCGTTGGCGAATGCATCCAATGCCTGGTGCTCCACGCTCGACTGAGTGGCCTTCCAGCCAAATCTCCCAATCGCCTCAGGCTCGCCCGCGAGCGCGATGCCCGCCTGCACCCGACCGACCAGCCCGTCCCGCCGCTGCAATTCGGCGTAAGCGCGGAGATCTGCTGGGGGGATGGCCTCCAGCAGCCCCATCCCGATCACTGCTGGTGCGACACGCAAACTCAGCCGCAGGCCTGCGTCGGCCTCACCATAAGCCCAGTCGGTCACCACGAGCTCCGGACGCCGCAAGGTGATCACTGAACCGTCGGGCAATGTCTCTGGCGACTCCTGCCACCGCACCGAGACTCGGGCCTCCGGAGCAAGTCCCGGAACCGCTCGCGTTTGCAAGTGCCGTCCGTACACCGGATCGGCTTGGCCACCCGCAAGCGCGAGGCGCACAACCGCAGACGTGAGAAATTCGTCGGGGCCGGCCGGTGCATGGCCGCGGCCGTCGCGGATGTGGCAATCCTGGCAGGCCGCTGCGCTGTACAACGGCCCAAGGCCGTCCCGACCCGCTGTGGAAGCACCCGCGGCAACCCAAGGGTTGGTGAAGAACGAATTGCCAACGACAAAATCCAGGCGCTCTTCGCTGGTCAAGTTCCCGAAGGGCTGCGACAGCGCATCCGCGCTGAGCGCCGACAATGGGCTTAACTCGAGAAACGTCGTCTCACCGCCGGGCAGCGCCTGCGGCGGCAAGACCGAGACCGGTTGCTCGACCTCGGCAGGCGGGCGACTGCTTGATGCGAACTGGGTTGGAGTCGTGACGTCTGCCGAAGCCTCTTCATCAGCGAAGCCGCATCCCGCAGGCCAGAGCGCGACCACGAAACAACTCATCCGCATGGCCGCGATCGCACGCCGGCCGCTCCACGCATCCGCCAAGTTGAAGTTCAGAAACACCATTTGGCATCGATGCTTACACGCGGAAGTTCGATCGTTTTCTTATACACGCTCTGAGCCCCGAGAACCTGATCCCAGACCCGGTCTTCGCGAACCCGAAGCACGCGGCAATGCCGTGGTGGCTACTGGTCGAGCTGGGACAAATCCCGCACCGCGCCGCGTGCGGCGGAGGTCGTCAGCGCAGCGTAAGCCCGCAACGCCTGCGACACGACACGCTCACGGTTGACCGGCTTCCACGCCGCCGCACCGCGCGCCACCATCGATTCCCGACGTTCGGCGAGCTCGGCGTCGGTGAGCACCACACGGATGCTGCGATTGGGAATATCGATTTCAATGGTGTCGCCGGACTCCACCAGGCCGATATCGCCGCCCTCTGCGGCTTCCGGCGAGCAATGGCCGATGGACAGGCCCGAGGTTCCACCCGAGAAACGGCCGTCGGTGATCAGCGCACAGGCCTTGCCCAGCCCCTTGGATTTCAGGTAGCTGGTGGGATAAAGCATTTCCTGCATGCCCGGCCCGCCTTTGGGGCCTTCGTAACGGATGAGCACCACGTCCCCAGCCTTGACCTTGTTGCTGAGCAGGATGCCGTCGATGGCTTCTTCCTGGCTTTCGAAGATGACCGCCGGCCCGGAGAACTTGAGGATGGACTCATCCACCCCAGCCGTTTTCACGATGCAGCCCTCTTTGGCGATGTTGCCGTAGAGCACGGCCAGTCCGCCGTCTTTCGAGTAGGCATGCTCCACATCGCGGATACAGCCGTTCGCCCTGTCCACGTCCAGATCCGGCCAGCTCGCCGACTGGCTGAATGCAATCTGGGTCGGAATGCCGCCGGGCCCAGCGATATACCGCACCTCGGCCTCGGCGGCGCTCATGACATCCCAGCGGGCGATGGCGTCGCCCAGCGTCTTTTCATGCACCGTGCTGCAATCCCGATGCAGCAGACCGCCGCGATCCAGCTCGGCCAGGATGCCGATCACGCCGCCAGCGCGATGCACGTCTTCCATATGGTATTGCTGCGTGGCCGGCGCCACCTTGCAGAGGTTCGGCACCTTGCGGGACATGCGGTCGATATCCGCCATCGTGAAATCCACCCCCGCCTCGTGTGCGGCCGCCAGCAAATGCAGGACGGTATTGGTGGAACCGCCCATGGCGATATCCAGTGCAATGGCGTTCTCGAAGGCCTCGAAGGTCGCGATTGCCCGCGGCAGCACGGCCTCTTCGTCGCCCTCGTAGTAACGCTTGGCCAGATCGACAATCTGGCGGCCGGCCTGCAGGAACAGTTCTTTTCGCTCGGCATGGGTGGCCAGCAACGAGCCGTTTCCGGGCAAGGACAGGCCCAGGGCTTCGGTCAGGCAATTCATGGAATTGGCCGTGAACATGCCGGAGCAGGATCCACAGGTCGGGCAGGCGCTGCGCTCGATGCTGGCGACATCCTCATCGGATTCGTCTGCATTGGCCGCGCTGACCATGGCATCGACCAGGTCCAGCTTGATATCGCCCTTGCCGGCGAGCTTCACCTTGCCGGCCTCCATCGGCCCGCCAGAGACGAACACCGTCGGAATGTTCAGCCGCATGGCTGCGTTGAGCATGCCGGGCGTGATCTTGTCGCAATTGGAGATGCACACCAGTGCATCAGCGCAGTGCGCGTTGACCATGTATTCGACACTATCGGCAATCAGATCGCGGCTGGGCAGGCTATACAACATGCCGCCATGCCCCATGGCGATACCGTCATCCACGGCGATCGTGTTGAATTCCTTGGCGACACCTCCTGCCGATTCGATTTCTCGTGCCACCAGTTGCCCCAGGTCTTTCAGATGAACGTGACCTGGCACGAACTGGGTGAAGGAATTCGCAATGGCGATGATCGGCTTGCCAAAGTCGTCATCCGTCATGCCGGTGGCACGCCACAGGGCGCGCGCGCCGGCCATGTTGCGACCGAATGTGGTGGTGCGAGAGCGGTATGCGGGCATGTCTGTAGTCCTGACAGCGCGCCGGATTCAGGCGCGCCGTGATTCGCGGGGAGGCGAATTGCAGCACAGACACGGCCACCGTCCAAGCGATATGACTATGACGATTGACACAATCACCGCACCACAGCCCCGGACAGGGGCCCCCGCGACCGGAAAAAACACCCACTTGCCGTACGGCGGTGCGAACAAACCACCTCGGCATCAACGCGATGGTCGCTGGTCACGGCGTACCGGCGCACTTTGAGCATCACGGGAAACATCCGATAATGCACCGTCACCAAGCATGAACCGCGTGCCTCCAAGTGCTGCGGCTTGCGCTCCGGTGCCCAAAACTTTGAGCCCCCGTCGAAACAGCCGATACCGGATGGGCTGCCGCATCCGATCATCAACGGGGTCAGTGACCACGCCACGCCTTGCCTCGCGCGCCCATTGCTGCCTCTGCAACTCAATCATCGGAACGACCCCATGACCCACGCTCCCCAAGTCAGAATTCCCGCAACCTACATGCGCGGCGGCACGTCCAAGGGCGTTTTTTTCAATCTCGCCGAACTGCCTGAAGCGGCGCAGGCTCCAGGTGCGGCGCGTGACCGCCTGCTGCTCCGCGTGATCGGCAGCCCGGACCCCTACGGCAAGCACACCGACGGCATGGGCGGCGCGACGTCCAGCACCAGCAAGACCGTGATTCTGTCGAAGAGCAGCCAGCCGGATCACGATGTCGACTACCTGTTCGGTCAGGTCTCGATCGACAAGCCCTTTGTGGACTGGAGCGGCAACTGCGGCAATCTGTCCGCGGCCGTCGGCCCCTTTGCGATCTCCAATGGCCTGATCGACGCTGATCGCATCCCGAAAGACGGCATCGTCACGGTGCGAATCTGGCAGGTGAACATCGGCAAGACGATTGTCGCGCAGGTGCCGATCACCAACGGTGAGGTGCAGGAAACCGGCGATTTCGAGCTGGATGGTGTGACCTTCCCGGCCGCCGAGGTCGAAATCGAGTTCATGGACCCGGCCGATGGCGAAGGCTCGATCTTCCCGACCGGCAACCTCGTGGATGACCTGGAAGTTCCCGGCCTCGGGACCTTGAAGGCCACGATGATCAACTCCGGCATCCCGACCATCTTCGTCAACGCCGACGCCATCGGCTACCGCGGCACCGAGTTGCAGGGCGACATCAACGAAGACAAGACGGCGCTGGAGCGATTCGAGACGATTCGTGCGTACGGCGCCGTAAAAATGGGCCTGATCGATAACATCGCCGAGGCCGCCGACCGGCAGCACACGCCCAAGGTCGCCTTTGTATCCCCCCCTGCGGACTACGTCGCCAGTAGCGGCAAGCCCGTCCAGGCTGACGGTATCGACCTACTCGTACGCGCCATGTCTATGGGCAAGCTCCATCACGCCATGATGGGCACCGCCGCTGTCGCCATCGGCACCGCCGCGGCTATTCCGGGCACGCTGGTTAACCTCGCGGCCGGCGGCAAGGACCGCACCGCCGTACGCTTCGGCCATCCCTCCGGAACGCTGCGTGTGGGCGCCGAAGCCAAGCTTATAGACGGCGAATGGCAGGTCACCAAGGCCATCATGAGCCGGAGCGCACGCGTGTTGATGGAAGGCTCGGTTCGCGTGCCGGTCGACGCACCGACCTAACAAAACACCGGGCACCTCCGAGAGCCGATTGCGGAACAAGCTCACGGTACAAGGGTCGCATCCCTATGGATGCCCCCAAAAACGCCGCCCCTGACGCGCACGCGTGGGACGATGTCATCGTCGATATCGTCGATTACGTGAACGCCGCACCTGACTTCTCGACGCAGACCTACACCACCGCCCGCCACTGCCTGATCGATACGCTGGGCTGCGGTCTGGAAGCGCTGGAATACCCCGCCTGCCGCAAGCTGTTGGGGCCGGTGGTACCCGGCGCATCACTGACAAACGGCGCCAAGGTGCCCGGCACGGGCGATCAGCTGGACCCGGTCAAGGCTGCTTTCGATATCGGCGCGATGGTCCGCTGGCTGGATTTCAACGACACCTGGCTGGCGGCGGAATGGGGACACCCTTCCGACAATCTCGGCGGCATTCTCGCGATGGCCGATTGGTTGAGCCGGACCGCGTTACGCACTGGCGGCGAACCCCTGCGGATGCGCGATGTACTCACCGCGATGATTCGGGCGCATGAGATTCAGGGCTGCATCGCGCTGGAAAACAGTTTCAACCGGGTCGGACTGGACCATGTTGTACTGGTCAAGGTCGCCACAACCGCGGTCGTCGCCCAGATGCTCGGCCTGACCCGCGAGCAACAACTGGCTGCCGTGTCCCACGCGTGGGTTGATGGCCAAAGCCTGCGGAGCTACCGCCATGCCCCCAACACCGGCAGCCGCAAGAGCTGGGCCGCGGGCGATGCCACCAGTCGTGGTGTTCGTCTGGCGCTAATCGCCCAGAGCGGCGAGATGGGCTACCCCACCGCCCTGTCCGCAAAGACCTGGGGGTTTTATGACGTGTCCTTCGATGGCAAGCCCTTCACATTTCAGCGCCCGTATGGCGACTACGTGATGGACAACATCCTGTTCAAGATCAGCTACCCGGCTGAGTTTCACGGGCAAACAGCGGCCGAAGCGGCCATCACCTTGCACCAGCAACTGCAGCAGGCCGGACGCGGCGTGCAGGACATCGCACGCATCGCGATTCGCACCCATGAATCCTGCATTCGCATCATCGACAAGAAGGGGCCACTGCACAATCCGGCGGATCGGGACCATTGCGTGCAGTACATGGTCGCCGTCGCCCTGCTCTTCGGCAGGCTGACGTCTGCGGATTACGAAGACGATGTTGCTGCCGATCCGCGCATTGACGCGCTGCGCAATACCATGCACTGCGTGGAAGACCCCGCCTTTACGCAGGATTATCTGGACCCAGACAAGCGCAGCATTGCCAACGCGCTGACCATCGAGTTCAACGACGGCACGTCACTCGACGAAGTCGTCGTTGAATACCCGGTCGGTCACAAACGCCGTCGTGCTGAGGGCGTGCCGTTGCTGGAAGATAAGTTCAGGGCCAACCTCGCCCGCATCTTTCCGGATGACCAGCAATCGCGGATCTGGAACACCTCTGCGGATCAGGCCTCGCTGGAACAGCGACCGGTTAACGAGTACGTGGACCTGTTCGATCCGCGCGGTTAGCCCGCGACGACATCGACGCTCAATCAGCGACCGTGCCGGCATGCAGATCGGCATCGATTACATCGTTTAACTCGCTGGAGAACGGTCCGACACGAAACGGCGCCGCCGCATGATTCGACCGCCAATCAAATGCGGCAGGAATCACCATACCCAACAGAGCGAACACAGCCGTCGCCGCAACAACAGCCCAGGCAAGAATTGCAATTGGATCTACAAACATGACGCTTACCTATTAGTAAGGATGCTGCCATGCACAATAGGGGCGTGAATGCTGCAATGCAACATTGGCGTTCGACCGTTCATCGGATGCGGCCGAGCGACCCTAGACTCTGAGAGATCCGATCGAAGATTGGCAATTAACTCATTGAGTTAACTAACCTGCTCTTGTACCCAGCCGGGTGGATTGAGCGCGACCTCGGCGGCGCAAGGCCAGCCGTGGCGCACCATTGGACGCGGGTGTCACCGGGGCGAATCGAGGGCCGCGCCGCGTGATCACGAGGCTCGATCAGATCAACCTCGCCGGATGGATCGTCCACGCACCGCCAGGACACCCAGCCAGAACAGGCCGAGCAGTGTGACCAAACCCATGGTTCCCGACCCGCCCGGCGCCGCGGCGCTGTCGGTCTCGTCAGGATCGGCTGCGTCCCCACCGGCCTTTCGGGTCCAGGCCGTGTAGTCGCCGGAAACCATCGTCTCGCCGTCTCCGTCGGCCTGGACACGGAACCAGTACGGCGTCCGCGCTGAAAGGCCGTCGATGGTCACGCGCATGGGGCCATCGTCCACGATGGCTCCAACGGCACGCGTCTGCGTGTAGCTCGGCAGCTGTTCGGTGAGTTGGACGTGGTAGTTAACACCTGCCTTGGCGTCCCACTGGACCTCGATGCTCTGATCGGTCGCGTTCAGCACGTCGATACCCGTAATCGCCAACCAGGTGGGCTCGGCGGCCTCGCTCTGGCTGAAGCCGCCGCGAGTGTTGTCGACAAACGCACGCAAATCGGAACTGGGGAACGGGTACGGATCCACGATCTGCGGGTACGCGCCGTTGTCGAGCGCATCCGCGAGCCGTTCCAGTTCGTCCAGATGCCAGCTCACCCAGGCGGACGATTCCGGTGACAGGCTGCGCCCGCCAAACACGGCGCCGGCCATGTGGAACCAGATCTCCGTCGCCACGCGCTGCTTGGTCAGCAAGGTCTCCAGCGACGCGAAGACTTGCGCGGCCATGCGCGTGCGCAGCTCCGGCAAGGCATCCAGATTGCGCTGCGCCAGGTCCATCGCCTCGAACTTTTCCTGCAACAGTTCCAGCACCACCTGTCGCGAAGGCGACAGCAACTGCGCGGTGACCGGTGCGTACGCGACATCCCATTGCGAGATCGTCTTGTCGAACATCAGGCTCAGGGCATCTGCGTTGCTGGCCGGCAGCTCACTGCCCTTTTTGAAGGCCCACTCCCCCTTGGCGTAGTACATCTTGCGGCCCACCCAGTAGGTGCGACGCAGTATGTCAAACAGCTGCCGATGGGGGGCGGTGCCCGCTTCGACTCCGAATTTCGAGCGGATGAACCGATCGAGAATGGTCTGCCAGTCGAGATCGGAGTCGCCGACGAGCTGCGCCTGTGCGAACAGATTGGCCTCGTTGAGCGTGCCCATGGCCGAGTATTCATAGCGATCCACCCGGCAGGTCGAGCCGATGAACGGGCTCGCCGCGTCCGTCTGCCGCGCTCGCGCCTCGCGATACCGCTGGGCGAAGTATTCCGCCGCCACGAACGGAATGGCGCCTCGACCCCAGTACTCACCGGCACAGTCCAGTTCAAAAATCTGGTCGTGAGGCCCGATGTCGCCCATCAGGGCATTCAAGGGGTAATAGGGCTCAAAGTCATTCGGCTCGGATTTCGACATCGCGACAATCGGCCGCTGGGTCTCCGCGATCGCGGACCGCAGATAAGGGATCTCGTAGCCCTTGTGATAGAAGGTGCGGACGTAGACCTGCTTGCCGAATTCGTCCATGACCACCCGGGACACGGCTTCGATCATCGCCTTGTATTTTTCCTTGATCGCCGCGAATGCCAGCGGCTGGCAGGACGGCACGATGTAGGCGAGCTCGGTCGGGGCGCTGCCGAAACTGATCATCACGCCGTCGATCTCCGGCGCGGCCGTCAATGCATCCCGATAGGCCTGCATCTTCGCCTGCATATCCTCGCCATCGAGATCGAAACAGTAGGTATAGGTGTCTGAGGTATTCAGCTCCTGCATCCAGACGATGGCCTGCCCGCCCTGGGCATGGATCGCATCGGCCAACACGCGCACGCGCTGCACCACCTCGGGCTCGGTTTGAAACTGATCAACCCGAGTGACGATGCGGTGCGACAACTGCACATGCGTCACTCCGAAATCTCGAACCTGCCCGATCACGGCCAGGTTGTAGTCCATGTCGTCCTGGGTGAGCGTCCAGCCGTGGAACGGCAGGGGTTCGGCGGCAAACGCCGCCCCCGCCAGCGACGCCAAGGCCACGCTGGCGACGGAGAGAAGCCGACATGTCATGTTCGAAAATCCATCGTTAACCGGAAGACGCTGCGCTAAACCAGCGCGGCATCATCGGTCACCGATGTGACACCCCCGCGAACAACTACGGCGGCAGACCAACTAGCCCGGCCGTCACGGACCCCACCTACTCCGCCTGAACCAACATCCGGTAGCGATGTTCGAGCACGGTAATCGTCACGATGTAAACCGCGACGACCATCGGCGAGAGACCAGCGCGTGGCCTTGCAGGAGCTGGGCGTAGCGCTCGTCCAGGGTCGCAGGCGCGCTCACGGCTCGATGCCCCAGTCCTGCAGCACCGCGGCCGTGTCTGACCCAGCGGGTCTCGCACCAAAACGCACTTCGGTCGGCGTGCGGCTAAAGCGCGGCGCCGGTGCGGGCTGCGTCATGCCGTCAATCTCGATGTAGGTTTTGCGTGCGACGTTGTGGGGATGCTCCGGCGCCTCCAGGAAATTCAGTACGGGGGCTACACAGGCATCCGCACCCTCGAAGATCACGCGCCATTCATCGCGCGTCTTGGTCCGAAATGCATCGCCGATGTCCTGCTTGAGCTGCGGCCAAACGTCCGGCGTGTACTGCTTGGCAGCATAACCGGCGTCCAGGCCGAGCTTTTGGATGAACTCGCCGAAGAACTGCGGTTCCAGCGGCCCGACAGACATGTACTGCCCGTCGCTGGTTTCGTAGCTATCGTAGAACGGTGCGCCGGAATCGAGCAGGTTCGCACCACGCTCCGGCTGCCAATGCCCCATGGCGTGCATGGAGTGGAACATCGCCATGAGCACGGCCGAGCCGTCCGTCATCGCGGCATCAACAACCTGCCCCTGCCCTGATCGCTGAGCCTCCAGCAAGGCTGCGAGAACACCGGTGACGAGGAACATGGTGCCGCCGCCATAGTCGCCCACCAAGTTCAGCGGCGGAGTTGGCCGCTCGCCAGCGTGCCCGATCGCATGCAGGGCGCCCGTCAATGAGATGTAATTGATGTCGTGGCCGGCGCTCTGTGCCAGCGGACCGGATTGACCCCAGCCGGTCATTCGGCCGAATACGAGCTTGGGGTTTCGCTTCAAAGCCTGATCCGGCCCGAAACCCAACCGCTCGGCCACACCGGGACGAAACCCCTCGATCAGCACGTCGGCCCGTTCGATGAGCATTAGCAGCCGCTCGGTGTCAGCCGGGTCCTTGAGATTCAGCACGATCGAGCGCTTGCCGCGCAGGCTGCATTCCGGCAGCGCCTGCTTGCTGGCCTTGCGCTCCACCACCACGACTTCCGCACCCAGGTCGGCGAGTATCATGCCGGCCAGCGGCGCGGGGCCGAGCCCCGCCAGCTCGATCACCTTGTAGCCGGCCAACGGTCCGCCGGATGGCTGGTTGTTATCTGCAGACACCTTCACTCCTTGCGCGTTGTTACGTTTGAATCGATGGGCGACGTCGCCGGCACTTCGTAGTGCTCCAGGTATCCCTGCATCGCGAGTACCGCAGCCTGACGATAGTCGGGCGTGATGTAGCCGTGTTCCAGAAACGAGCGCCGGAAACAGCTCAGGCCGATGTCCGCCACCAGGGTGGCTACATCAGGCTCCAACGGCAGTGAGAGCTGTTCGTTCGCCCAGATGCGGCGCCCCAGGTCGCCCAGACGGCGCATCAGCATGTCCTGCGCCCGGAAACTGCTATCGGTGACGGCGCCGCCCAGGATCAGCGTTCGCGCCACGGAGTGGGCGTTGTGATAGTCGACGGCGTAGTCCACCACCCGCTGGATTGCGTCCCGCCACGACAATGCGGCCAACTCCCCGATGCGTTCGTTGAGCACGGTTTCCAGCGCATCCAGGTGGCGCTTCGCCAGTTCGTTGAGAATCGCGTGCGGCGTGGGGAAATAGCTATAGATACTGCCTCGCGTCATCTCCAGCCGCTCGGCAATGGTCGGAATGGAAAACCCCTGCAGACCCGATTCCTCCAGCAGCTTTTCGCTCTCGGTCAGGACGGCATCGAAACGGGCGCGAGCGCGATCCTGCGTCGGTACGCGCGCCACGGCGAGCGGGTCCAGCACAGTTTGCCGTTTCGACTGCATCGTTCAGCGGCCCTGGAACCGAGGCGACCGCTTCTCCGCAAATGCCATGGCCCCTTCGATGAAATCCTGCGTCTGGCCGCAGTCCCGCTGGAGTTCGCGCTCCATCTGCAGCTGCGCCTCCATGGAGCCGGTTTCACCGGCCCGAACCGCCCGCTTGATGTTGGTCAGCGCCAGTCGCGGCCCCTCGGCCAGCCGGGTCGCGAGTGCCATGCTGTGCTCCATCAAGGATTCGTCATCCTGCACATCCCAGATCAGGCCCCACTGCTGTGCCTGTTCGGCGCTGAGCTTGTCGCCCAGCATCGCCAGACCCATCGCACGCTGTGGCCCGAGCGCCTGCGCCAAGGTGTAGGTACAGCCTGCATCCGGCATCAAGCCCAAATGCACGAATGCCTGAAGAAAGTAGGCGGACCGGGCGGCCACGGTCAGGTCAGCCGCCAAGGCGAAGCCTGCCCCGGCGCCGGCCGCAAGCCCGTTAACGGCCGTGATGACGGGCTTGGGGGCGTTCCGCAGCTTCAGGACGATCGGGTTGTAGAGCGTTTCCAGCGCGGCACCGAGATCCAGCTTGCCGCTCTCATCCCTGGGCAGGTCTGCAGGGCTGCCACCGACATCCGCACCTGCACAAAAGGCACGCCCTTCGCCGGTCAGCACGATGACGGCCACCTCGGCATCGGCGATGGCAGCATCGAGCGCATGGTTCAGCTCGGTGAGCAGATCCATCGACAAGGCATTGAGCATTTTTGGCCTGTTCATCGACAAGACCTCCACCCGGCCCTGGCGGCTGACCAGTAGATTTTCGTAATCCATGTCACGGTTCCAAATCAAAGAAATCGGGGATCGAGCAACCTTGCCACAGCCGGTCTCGCCGAACAGGCAGACGCGCGCCCGCGCTGGATTCAGGCAGCTCGGCGCTTGGGCTTGTCCGCGCCGGTCTCAAACCGGTAGGCGGCCAGATCCGGCGTGGCGGTACGCATGCGGTACTCGCGCATGGTGCCGGTCCAGTTGTTCGTGTTCACACCATCAGCCGTGACATACCAGCTCTGGCAGCCGCCTTCGAAGGTGGTGCCCGCACTGCGCTCGCGCATCTCGTTAATCCAGGCCCGCTCAGCCTGAGGCGTGACCTCGGCCGTGGACCAGCCTTGCTCGTCCTGTGCCTGCAGCAGGCTCACGATGTAGCGCTGCTGGCATTCCAGCATGTAGATGATCGAGCCCGATCCGAGGTTGGTGTTGGGGCCGTAGAGCACATGAAAGTTCGGATACCCGCTGACCGCCATGCCGAGATAGGCGGCGGCCCCTCGCGCCCAGTCTTCATGCAGATCGCGACCGTCGCGGCCCGTGACCCGCATGGGGGTGAGAAATTGCGTGGCGGCGAAGCCGGTGCCGAAGATGATGGTGTCCACCTCCCGCTCGCGGCCATCCTCGGTCCGGATGCCTCCTGCGGTGATCTCCTGAATGCCGTCGGTCACCGGCTCGACGTTGTCCCGCATCAAGGTGGGCAACCAGTCACGCGTAAGCAAAATGCGTTTGCAGCCGATGGGGTAGTCCGGCTTCAGCCGCGCGCGGAGCCCCGGATCACGCACCTGCATCTTGAATTGCAGACGTGACAAGGCCGACACGGTTCCCTCAATCCAGCGATTGCCCGCATAAGCGCGCGCCAAGGTTTCGGTGAGGCACTTGATGCGAAAGCGATCGACATCATGCAGCACCGGAAAACGGCGGAACAACCACTGTTCGGTGCCTGAGAATACGCGGTCGAACTTCGGAATCACCCAGCCTGGCGACCGTTGGAAGACATGCAGCTTGGCGACCTTCGGCGCGATCGCCGGCACGAACTGGATCGCACTGGCGCCGGTGCCAATCGCGGCGACCCGTTGGCCTGCGAGATCGTGATCGTGATCCCAGGTCGCCGAGTGAAAGTAGCGGCCTTGGAATGTTTCGAGGCCCGGTATGGCCGGAATCGACGGCCGATGCAGCTGCCCAACCGCGCTGACCACGTGATCCGCTTCGATCGTCGAACCGTCACCCAGCGACAATCGCCAGCAAACGTCGGACTCGTCATACCGGGCCTGCGCGACTTCGGCGCCAAACCGGATATGCGAACGCAGTCGAAACTTGTCCGCGCAGTGCCGCATGTACCCGAGAATCTCGGGCTGTGGCGCGTAGCGGCTGGACCAGGGGTAGTGATTCTCGAACGAGAACGAGTACAGGCGCGACGGGACATCGCAGGCCGCACCAGGATAGGTGTTTTCACGCCAGGTCCCGCCGACATCCTGGGCTTTTTCCAGCAGCACGAAGTCGTCAATGCCGGCCTGCTTGAGGTAGTAGGCCATTCCCAACCCGCCGAACCCGGCACCGATGATCGCGACCCGGTAGCGCCCGCGATCTGGCGTCATTGCCTCTGCTGTCATGGCGATGTCCTCTGTCTCCAACGCAGTGTCTGACCCCTCTGGCCACAATGGTGGCCGGGCGCCTTCATACCACCGACGCTAGAGACATAAATGACACTTGTCAATTATTGACCCAGCCATCCCACCACCGCGAAGCATCTCGCGGCAAAAGCCTGCCATCCGCTAGACTACGCGCGCCGTACCACTGCACGCGCCTGTAGCTCAGCTGGATAGAGCATCGGCCTTCTAAGCCGGCGGTCGCAGGTTCTTATGTGTAGTAGGATATACTGCACACGTTACAATGTGTTTTTCTCTATCGGCCTGTAGCTCAATTGGATAGAGCAGCCGCCTTCTAAGCGGCAGGTTCCCAGTTCAAGCCTGGGCAGGCCGATGCCACATTTGCAATAAAAACAATAAGATGCAATGCAATTCCCGTCAATTGAGTGGATCCATTGTGTCTTTATCATGCAATGGTGCATGCGTTGCTATAATCAGATAATGTAGTATAATCTGATGCATGCGTAACGAATTAACGAAAACGGGCAAGAAAAGAGCAGCACGGGGTCCTAGACAAGGCCGCATTCGTAAGGTCACGTTTGACGACGAGGTTACAGGCAGAACCCTGTACGCCCTCTTGGATGATGAGAACGGATGTGAGGTCCCCTTTGTTCGTGATTACATTCGGAAACGAGCACGGCAAAGCGCCAAGAATTCCCAAAATACTCTGGATTCCATAGGCCAAGATCTAAAAGTATTTTTCGAATACTTCTACACGGCCATTCATCTTTACGAATCATTCAGCCCCCTTCAAACGCCAATAGCCGACGTACTGGGCGCATATCCGCAATACCTTGGATCAAGGGTTACGACAAGTAAGTTTGCTCAAGCTGTGGCCGCGCAAACCGGTATAAACGGTTACTCCAAGGCGTCTGTGAGAAGGATGCTTTCCACTGTCAACGGATTTCTTCTGGATAGCGCTGCGTACCACTCTTCGTTGGTCAACTTGTCAGCAGCGGGCTTGCTAGACCAGCAGGTTGCGAAAGACACGATCCACAACATGCTCCTGGATAAAAAGTCATTGACCCAGAGGGAGTCAAGAATTCTGTATGAAAAGTCTTGGCTGAGTGGTTGCATATCAGGCGGTGCGAAGATAACCAACAGCAGCTATTTCTCCCTGCCAGCGGAGTTAAGAGCTGTGGGCTCGCGTGTGAACAAAGCTTTCCCTCTGACGCGAGTTGTAGACCTGTTGGATGCCGCGCAGACAGCACGCGACAAGTGCCTATGGTCCCTGATGTTGGGGACAGGTATTCGTTCTCACGAAGCCCTCCAGGTGCTGCTAGATGACATCGATCCTCGAAATGAATCAGTCGTCGCAATCAACCCGAACAACAGACCTCGTGCATACAACCATGTTCCGGTGGAATGGCGAAAGAAGTTGGCCTGGAAGCAACGGGAGGATGGTGAACTGCACTTTATTGAGCCGTTCAGGTCGGTGTTTTTTTCCTCGCTGGAAGAATATCTGAGCCACGAGAGGCCAAGGGAAAGTATCACCCATGACTTCTTATTCGTATCCCTGTCCAACAACGCGCGAGGGCGGCCCTGGTATCTCGGCGATGCAACTTCTCACAACATCCCTATAAAAGAGGCGCAGTCCGTTATGGAGCAGAAGGGGATCACTTTTGAACGGGTTTACACCCTTCACTCGCTGAGACATTGGTTCGCAGTATTCATGCTCAACTATTTCAAGAATGGAGAGCAATATGGCCTCAATGAAAACGTGGTAATGAATATTATGAGCCACCGTTCCATAGAGACCACAAGGCTCTATGCCGTACGGGATCGCATGATAGTTAATGCAATGATTGAGTCTTTTAACTCAGCAATGAAAAGCAATCATCTCTCTATAGATAGCTTTGTAAGCAGCGCAAGATCACTTGTCGGAGTTGGTCGTGACTAGATTTCGAATACTAGATCCGGATCAGCTTCCAGAAATCTTAGAGCTAATCAGGCAATCAAAAGAATCGGCGAAATCTAAAAAAATGATAAGCGCTCACAATGCGATCGAGCGCTCCCTTACTTCATTGTCAGAACAAGTAGGGATGGCGGATGCATTCACTCGCCTGTTCCAAACGCTTTTTTGCTCCGGCAACCCCGCAGAGAAGCGAGCTCAGATGAAGGAGCTAACTTCCGTAACAATATTAGAGGCTGAAAGGGCTTATTTCTTAGCTCTCGTATATTTGATTGCATCACATGCCGTAAAAAATCAAGCGGCAGTTTTTAGCACACGAAATGAAGTCCGCCCTCCAGCAAAAGTAAACGCTGAATTCCAGGATACAGTGTTATGGAAAGAACTGACGCCATCTTTCAAGTTTTCGCATGAACTCGTCTGGCACCAGAGAGACAATGAAATCTATAACTGGTCAGATGTCGCTGATGCATTCTATAAATACTGCGATGATAATGGCCATAGGTACAAGTGGACAAAACATGTTCTGAGATCGTTTTGTAGACTTTGCTTCTATTCAGGTGTCAATGAGGTCAAAGAAATAAATGGAAGCCTAATCAACTGGTTCAAAAATAATGACCTCTCCACCTCTGATCGTAGTATCGGGTTTATTCCCGACTTTCTTGTTCTGAACGGTGCACCCTCCGCTCTGGACGATCCAGACGAAAACTACACGCCAGATATCGCATGGCTCGAAGATAACTTGCATCCGAGTCCGGGCGAAAACGATCCGGGCCAGAAAGAAGTAATAATTAACGGCCAAACCTTCATCGAAGAACGACAGACTTCTCTTGCATGGGCTGGTCTCAAAGGCACAAAGGTTCTCAAAAAACCAGTACGGCGGGAGAAAAACTTCGGTGGATGGGTCTTTGATGGGCCAGCTTCGAAATACAAGTTCGACAATCTAATTGAAGAACAACCCAACAGCACATGGCTTCTCGCCGAGATGGATTTCATCGGGAGTCTTCGCGAGGCGTCTACGAAAAAAAACAAAAATAACCATATTTCAATTTTCAACGCATACCTTTTTGGCTACCTACCATATGCCATCAATGAATGTAAGATCGATCGGGTCCGATGGCCATCAGAACCTAAGTTGTTTCACAGTGCAGTATTCGTGGGGCGTTCCCGCTTAATTATGAATCAATGGGGCGTATCGGCCGATTCGCGAATGCCTTTGACGATTGTTGAGTTTTTGGAAATTTACTATGACGCCGAGGATGAGCAAACCAACGCACCTCGTGACTGTTTGGCAGATATCGGTCTGTTTTTTGACTACGTGTCCGCAAAGTTGAGCGAAAATCCGGGCTGCCGGCTTGATTCGAATCCAATCACATTAAGTGATAGGAGAGCCTTTCGAGGTTATGGTTACAGGACTAGCCGCAAGAAGGTACCAGACTTTGAGTATTGGATTCTTTTTAGAGAGTTTGTTTATGTTCTTGCGGAAGCAATGATTGAAAACATCCATGCTCCAAAGCCTAAAGCTCGGTGTGGCACTGTCAAAGTTGACAAAGACATTGAGTTTGCAGATTACAAGACACGTGTAGGAACTATCGATGTTTCCAGTTTTTCGTCACCGATTCTCACTGCTGGCCACGATGGATTGATGCCTCTGTATTCGGAAAACCCAAGGAATGTAATCATCTTGCTGATGATGGCTTTTTCCGGGCTTCGATTTAGCAATGTGCTATGGCTGGATGCCGACACATATGACATGGAAAGCAGCTTGATGGAAGGCTATTGGGACGTTCATGTCAATACTGACAAAGCCAAAGTCGGTCCATTCGAGTCTATGCTTCCAGATCGGGTCATGAAGCTCGTAAGGCGTTATGCGAAGGCACGGTTAAAATTTCCCTCAAAGTTTTATGATCCAGTTTATTACCAGGGCAACAAGGATTCCAAATGGGGAATTATTCATAACCCTTTGTTTGATAGTCCGACTACTCGCTGGGATGATGGCATAAATTTGACAGGAATAATTGCGACGTTCGAGGATCAAATGCCGTCAAATTATGACCTTGGATCAGAACTGTTTTTTGCGCCAGAGTTTATGCCTTACTCAACTTTTAACAAGCGGATAAAAAACGGCCTGGATATCTCTGATGCGTTGCGCTACATAGAAAATGATGAGCTTGATCCAATCGCGTTCACCCCGATTCGGCAGCGGTCGTTGGTATCCGCTCACTCACTACGGACAACCCTCGATTCCTACATGTCCCTTTTATTGCCGGCAAAGTTAGTGGGGCAGTTGTTTACTGGACAAACAGAGGAAACGGTCCGCTATTACGTCAAAGTCACACCAGAGATGGAGCGAAAACTTCTTGATTATAAGGAGAGGGGTATTCTCGACTTCGTTCCAGAATCTCTTGTGCGTGTAAAAGAAGTTGAAAAAGAAGAGGACGAAACCGTTCTGGCTTTGAAAGAACGTGGGTTGTCGGCAATCAACGCGATCACTGTTTCCCGAGCCAAGGACTCTCGTGATGATCTGGACCGGTTAATTGGTCTGGCAGACCCCAAGGATATTGCGATTAACCGGACTCATATATGCATTCATGGTAACGAGTGTCCCCCCGAAATTCTGGAGCAGATAAAAAGTAAGAACTGTGGGATCTGTCCTCATGCCATCTCTTGTGTTTCGGATGCCCCTGCTATCGCTGCGACAATCAGAGATCAAGGTGACCGAGTTCAAGAAATCAACTCGATTCTTCATTCCGGAGATATTACTCGTAGCGAACGTGACGATCTGGTGAAAGAGCGGGTTAAATGCGTGAATATCATGGCTGGCTGGGTCATGCGGCAAAAGCTAATCGATGAGCAGATTGATCGCGGCAATGGATTCTTTACTTCAAGAGAAGGCCAGGAAAAGGTTCTTCAGAAGTTCGTTGGGATGAAGATTGCTGATCACAATGAGCAAATGATGGCTCGCATTTTGGAGGTCGAGAAAGTGCCGGCACTTCAGTCAAGGAAACTTACTCTTCAGGCTGATCGACTCGCGAGGAGGCTGCTTGATTCCATCAAGGACGGAAGTTTCAATTTGCCCCAGCTCAACGAGATTGATCTCGCTTCCTCACTGATAGACAAGACTGCCAAGCTTCATGGCTTCTCAGCACGAGCCATCGTCAATCACAGCTCAGGTGTGCAACAAGTGGAGCATATCGATGGCTAAGATCGATCGCGCCAGAGAAAAGCAGGCACTTGAGCAGGAGCGAAGAATTCTGCAGATCAAGAAGATAATTGCGAGCTTCCCAGACGATTCGAAGCCTTTCAAAACGGTTTCGGCGGCAGCCAAATATGTTGCGAAGCGATTGAGTGAGATTGAGGGGACTAACGTAGCTTCAACGACGATCTTACGTAATGTTCACTACCGTGCACTGATCAATCAAAAATTTGGCTTTGCAGAGAGCGAACCTGGTGATAAGCAGGCTGCGCTCCTAGATGCGTTGAAAGATCGTCAACGTAAGAATGAAATCAAAACGTTGGAAGCGCATATAGCAACGCTGATGACTGAGAACGAGCGGCTCAGCCATCAGTTAGAAGCTGCCTCAATTGGTGTTGGCACCACGATTGAGAAGAAGTCTGATAATGAGACTATTTTCGCGACGCTAAGTCGGGTGTTCGAACTCATTGATGGCTACCGTATCGATGCTGATCGATGTGAGTTGATTGACGAACTGCACGAGGTCGCAATAGCCACTCGCCGCGATCTACCGGGCTTCTTCGAATGGGCAGCCAAGGAAGTCAAGTGATGCAGCTTCAGGTTGCGAGCCAGGACGTAAAGAAAATAAACGTCAAAAAGCTGCTTGACTGGTGGAAATCCAACAGAGAATCACCGGAGCGACTTGCTGATTTCATTGTTCGTGGCGCGTTGTCGAAAAAGCATTTGGCTGAAGAGCTGGTCTTTGCTCGATCCACCTGGCAATCGAACAAACGATTGGGTTGGGCCTATAACGGCATCTCACGCCGATTGATCGCCAGGGGGCTCCTCATGCCCTCGGATGCAACAGAAACGCCCTCTGGGGGCTCCTCTGGCGCTCAGAACGCTCGTGACAAGCAGCGGATCAAGACGCTGGAGTTGCAAGTAGCAAGCCTGAAGGAGGAGTTGAAGGCAGCACACGAAAGGATTGATCGACTGGGTGCGATTGATGATTTCATTGCTGACTGCGGGAGGGTTCCGAGGTGAGATTCTCAGGTACCGTCCGAGTTACACAGCTCCGAAAGGCGCTGTCGAATTCAGCGATCGTTGGAGGCGTCCTGCTCGAAAACCTAGTGGACGAGAACGTCAAACGGGTGAGTGTAAGTTTTCCGTTCGGACTCATTAACCCTGAGGACTTGGAAGTTGGGCAGCACTGGAAGCTGGTTGCTGAAGGCGTCATTGAAGTCGCCGTGAGTGAGGGTTTTAAGTGGCGGGAGCTGGCCCTGGTCGCTTCAGAAGCGTCTCTGACACAACCCAGCGGCAAACACATCATCCGCTGGATGACGGATTGCGTGGACAATATCGGAACCGTCACTGCCAACAGGCTTTGGGACAGATTTGGTCAGCGCCTGTTCGAGCTCCTCGACGCCAATGACGCCGGTGCACTTAGAGAAATAATTGGCAGTGAGGCCACACTGCTGAACCTGCTCAACGAGTGGAGAAAGAACGGTGATACAGCAGCACTCCGCTTTTTCGCAACTCACAAGATTCCAGCGGCGATAGGCTCGAAGGCGTGGAAGGCTTATGGCCCTGCTGTCGTCGACAAGATAACAAGCGACCCGTACCGCCTTCTGTCTCTCTGGGGCAACTGGGAATCGGTCGACCGTCTAGCTCGCAGCGAATTTGGCGTGCCAGCCGATGATGGTCGAAGGGTTCGCTGCGCGGTTGAACAGGCGGCGCACTCCCTCTTTGAGGATGGCCACACCATGTCAGCGGACAAAACCGTCCTAAGGGCTGCTAAAGCGCTTCTGGATGCTGGAGGCGGGATTCACATAGAACCCGAGCGCCTATTGGCTGATGGCGCGTCAGCTGGCTGCTTTGCGGTGAACAGACTGCTCCCTTCTGGCGAGCGTGTAGTTCACCCACTCGGCGCGTGGTTGATGGAGAAGGGAATATTTTCTTTTTTGTCGTCTTCTGATGGCCAGAGGGATCTGATGGCAGATGGCCTTATGCCGCTCGTTATCAATGACATCGAGGAGCAAGAGGGGGCTTCGTCTGGCAGGAAATTTTGTTTCAATGATGAGCAACGACAAGCAGTCGAGATGGCATTGTCGGAGCGTATCTCTGTGCTATCCGGAGGGGCCGGAACGGGTAAAACAACCGTACTCAAGGCAATTGTTGCGGGGCTGGAAATGATGGGCTACAAACCCACATGTATGGCACTAACGGGTATGGCTGCCTCTCGAATTACCCAAGCGACAGGTGAGGCAGCTTCGACCATTGCTTCGTTCGTCCTCAAGGCCCAAAAGGAACCAGTTCCCGCACACATTGCCGTCATTATCGATGAAGCGTCGATGCTTGATGTATTCACCTTCTATCGGCTAATTCGTGTCTTGCCGACATGCAAAATGATATTCGTTGGTGATGCAGGGCAGCTTCCTCCTGTTGGTCCAGGATTAGTATTTCATGGCCTAGAAGGCCGGCTTCCCTATACCGAGCTAAAAGTGGTCAAGAGACAAGATTCTGACTCGGGCATCCCTGCGGTCGCGCTCTCCGTTCGCTCAGGCCAAGTACCAAAACTAGCCTCTGATAAGCAGCATGATGTGCAACTGATCGAGTGCCCCAGAGAAGAGATCATTCAGAGGGTTTTGAGCATTTACGACGAATTTAGGTCCGATGCTCAAGTCTTGTGTCCGACCAAGGCCAGCCCTTTTGGTGGCGTAGACAGAATTAACAATGCCGCTGCGCTCCGCTATACGGCTGGTATGGCGGATCTCTTAACCGTCAACACCTATCTTGAAAATTTCACGCCCTTTGCGCCGTCTGGCTTCAAAGAGGGGGACCTCGTTGTATTTACGAAAAACGACTGGTCGCGCGATCTTCAAAATGGCAGCCTGGGCAAGATAGTTGAAGCTTATGACTCACCTCGTTCAACTGATCGACTGGGTTCATATGCTTTAGGTATGGCCGAATTTAATGATCGGTTGATTGAGATCATGAGTTCAGATGTCGAGCATCTCCAGCTTTCTTATGCTCTCACCGTCCATAAGTCTCAAGGCTCCCAGTTCGGCACCGTAATTTACCCGCTGTACCAGAATAAATTCGCGGATCAAACGCTGCTCTATACAGCGATTACTAGAGCCCAGAAAAGAGTCACTCTCGTGGGCGACCCGAAGGCGTTAGCAGATGCATGCTCCCGCTCACGGCGGCACGATCGCAGAAGCGGCCTGCAAGCAATGTTGAAGGGGCACCTGGAGGCTTGGGCCGCATAAGTGATCGCGGCACTGAAGCTGATCGCCCAGTCCAATGGAGCTGATCAGCGATGCTCGAAACAACTGAGATGTCCAGTGCGGTCTGCTCCGGGCGCATAGCGGAACTCAGGTGAATACTGATCTGTAGTCGGGATTGGTGAGCAGAGCAGACCATCGACAACATTCGGCCTTTTTGCAATCGGTGGATGCCAAAGAATGGACGGGTCCGTATTGACTGGTCGCAGTACCCTTCGACGATGGGACTTGGGCGCGATGGCACGAAGGAGTGATGGGAACTCTGTCGCCTTCATAAGAAATTTAAGCGGGCCCAGTTGGCCCTTAAAAGCAATAGTTGGGCGTCAAAAAAGCGATGGGGAATGGGCATGAGGGGCTGAGGCCGCATGCCGGGCATGTTTGGGCTGAAATTATGTGGCAGTCACTTGGACTGCCCGCGACTGATCGACTACCGCCTGAAATTCAGGCTCTCACCGCTTGATTGCTTGCCGCTTAGTATCGCTTCCAAGCTGTTTGCGAAACCGCAACGGTGTTTCTCCTGCCCACTTACGAAAAGCTCGGCTAAATGCACTTTGTTCGGAATAGCCCAGCATCAGTGCAATTTCGCTCAATGACAGAGTGGGGTCGGCCAGATATTGCTGTGCCAACTCCAGGCGTAGTTTATCAAGCAGCCCCTTATAGGTTTCGTCACGCTGCTGCAGGCCGCGATATAAGGAGCGAACCGGTGTTTCCAGCTTGTTAGAAAGCCACTGCATACTCAATTCACCCTCTTCCAAGCCGACCATCATGGCCTGCTGAAAGCTGCTGAGAAACTCGTCCGAATGGGACAGGCTCCTAATCATCGCATCCGCTTTGCGATCCAGAATCTGGCAGAGATGTTCATCCCGGCTATTGATGGGCAATTGCAGTAAGGCCACAGGTATTTTGATGGCCAGCGTTTCGCAGGCAAAGCGCACGGGACAAGCGAGAAACTGCTCATGGATGTCACGGTTTTCAGGCGGCTGATCCGGAAATTCGATAAGCGATGGCCGGACTTTCTGCGGTGCGATAAGCGTATCCATCACCGTCAGCAGCCCTGAAACCAGGACATCATTGGAAATTGCCGTCGAATGTCCTCGCTCACCGGCCCAACCGAAATACAGCTCGCTCCCGACTTGGCGGACCCATGAGAACGACAGGTCATGCAGTAAGAGCTGAAAACGCTGTAGTCGCTGCAATGCCTGACCCAAGGTTTCACAACTGGCCACCAGATACCCCAGCACGCCAACATCCTGCGCCTGGGCATATCGCCCCACACGCAGCCCCACAGTGGGGTCTCCACAGGCTATAGCCAGTTCATCCAACAGCTGCCACCACTGCTCGATGGGCACACGCTCAAAGCGGCTGGTTTCATCCAACTTTTGGCTTAAGGCGGGTTTGCTTATGCCTTCGGCGTCCATGAAGCGCCTGATGAGATGAGTGGTGCGGGCAAAAACCTGGGCGCCTGTCGCCATTAAGTATCCAGTTGGGTCGTGTCCCACGGAGTGGTGTAATTCGTCACCGCACTCAGCGGCAGCCTGAGGTTGGAATTCATGCTGCTGGCAAGCAGACTGCCGCAGCGCCAG
>Ga0208330_1000330_pt1 | contig 23323 bp, 20 predicted proteins | sample DeeseametaMP1896_FD_184180 | JGI IMG/M metagenome (GOLD analysis project Ga0208330, IMG submission 184180) | Marine microbial communities from the Deep Pacific Ocean - MP1896 (SPAdes) | ecosystem: Environmental > Aquatic > Marine > Oceanic | place: East of Hawaii, North Pacific Ocean | collected... | reverse complement strand
TTGACCCACAGGGTGCCGTCGAAGGCCTTGTCGAAGCGCAGCCGGGGCTTCTGCCCGATGCGCGCCCAGGTGGGGTTGATGACGTCGCCGTCGACGGGCTTCTTGGCGCCGTTGCGCGAGGTGTCGACGACGTACTTCACGCCCTTGACGCCGAGCTTCCTCAGCTGACGCACCATCCACGCGGCGTAGTGCTTCTCGTCCTTCATCCGGCGGAAGTTGGAGACGTTGGTGCTGAAGCCGCGGGCGCCGGCGACGCCGGCCTTCTTCAGCAGCTCGGCGCGACCGTCCCAGGGCGTGTCGTCCTTCGAGGTGTCCCCGGTGGTCCAGCCGGAGTGGCCGGCGTCGATGTAGACCCAGGCGCCGGCCCTGGAGAGCTTGCGCACCGCCGAGCGGAGCGCCTTGATCCGGTTGGTCGCGTTGCCGCAGGTGCCCTCGTGGTAGAACGGCAGCGCGTCGGGCTCGAGCACCAGCATCGGCTTGCTGCTGCCGATGCCCTTGGCCACCTGGGCCACCCACTTCTTGTAGGCGTCGACCCCGGGCAGGCCACCGGAGGAGTACTGCCCGCAGTCGCGGTCGGGGATCGAGTAGACGACCAGCATCGGCGTCTTGCCCGCGCGCTCGGCGAGATCCACGTAGGTGGAGACCACGCCCGCGACCTGGTCGGTGGGGTAGTACTCCGAGCCGAGCCAGAGCGCCTGGGGCCGCTTGGCGATCTTCGAGTACGCCGGGCCCTGCTGGTGCGCGGGCATGCGCGTGTCGACGTACAACCCGCGGGTCTTGCGGGGGTCCTTGGCCTTGCGGGCGGCGCTCGCGGCCGTCGTGTTGCTACCGTCGGCCGCGCTGGACGGCGGTCCGACCACCGCGGACGACCCCGCCACCAGGGCGAGGGCGGGGAGCGCGAGGAGCGCGCGACGCAGCGTCAGGGCGAGGGGCACGACACCAGGGTGCGGGACGCGACCGCCTCCTGTCCCGGCAATGCCGAGGGCTTCACGCGCCGGTGGGGTCACCGAGGGGGTCGAGGAACAGGCAGAACGGGTGCCCGGCCGGGTCGAGCATGACCCGCACGTCGTCCTGCGGTTGCGTGGCGGCCTGGACCGCCCCCAGCTCCTCGGCCCGCGCGACACCCGCCGGCAGGTCGGGTACGCCGATGTCGAGGTGCGCCTGCATCTGCTGGTCGCCCCCCGTGGCCGGCCAGCGCGGGGGCACGTGGTCGGCCTCGCGCTGGAAGGCCAGGCCGGTGGCGGCCCCGTGACCGGTGCCGCGCGGCTTCAGCACCACCCAGTCGGGTTCGTCGTCGCGGGTCTCCCAGTCCAGGAGCGCCCGGTAGAACGCGGCCAGCGCCCTGGGGTCGGGGGCGTCGAGCACGGTGCTGGAGAGGCGGAACCCGGTCATCGCGGACCCCTCAACGCGAGGCGCGGCGCTCGTACTCCGCGCGGGCCTCGGTGTCGACGGCGCTCAGCGAGCTGTCGGCCCGCAGGGCGTGGCTGATCGCGTCGCGGACCCGGCGCGGGAAGGTGTTGGTCCCGTAGAACAGGCCCTTGGCGTAGCCCGGGACCCAGGTCTCGAACTGCGGGCGGCGCACGGTCGCCAGCACTGCGTCCGCGACCTCCTCGGGCCGGCACGGTCGCATCCCGCGGGTCGCGGACACGCCGGCGCCGAGCTCGGTCGCCACCACGGTCGGCAGCACCACGGAGACGTCGACGCCGACCGGGCGCAGCTCGCCGGCCATCGCCTCGGAGAAGCCGACCACGCCGAACTTGCTGGCGGAGTAGACCGCGCCGCCGGCCATCCCGATCCGTCCGACGGCCGAGGCGACGTTGACGACGTGACCGTGACCGCGGGCGCCCATCGCGCGGGCCGCCAGCCGGGTGCCGGTGATGACGCCGCGCAGGTTGATGTCGAGGACCTTGTCGATCGAGGCGTCGGACTGGTCGACCAGCGGGGAGAGCGGCATGATCCCCGCGTTGTTGACCAGCACCTCCACGGGGCCGAGCGCCTCGGCGCGGTCGAGGAAGGCGGCGAAGGACTCCCGGTCGGCCACGTCGACGACGTACCCCTCGGCTCCGCCGCCGACCTGCGCCGCCGCCTTGGCGGCGACGTCGTCGTCGAGGTCGCCGATGACCACGATCGCGCCGGCGTCGGCGAAGCGGGCGGCCGTCGCCAGGCCGATGCCGCGGCCGGCGCCGGTGATGGCGACGACCTTGCCGCGCACGTCGCGGTCGGGGGTGCGGGAGAGCAGTCGTGGGGCTGTGGTCCGGGTCACAGCCGGAGCGTAAACTGACAGTGGAGGCTGTCACCACCGTCCGTCCGCCGGGTGGTACGCCCCGGCGTGAGCGATACCACCGTCCATGGCGGGTAAAGAAGTGGGATGCTGGGTGCCGTGGCCGTCAAGCAGGGTGTCTACCGCGGGCAGAGCGCCGAGGAGCGCTCCGCCGAGCGCCGCGCCCGCCTGCTCGAGGCCACGCTCGAGGTCTGGGGGAGCCTCGACGGGCCGCCGGTGACGATGACCCGGATCTGCCAGCAGGCCGGCCTCACCGAGCGCTACTTCTACGAGCAGTTCACCGGCCTCGAGGCCGCGCTGAGCGCGGTGCTGGAGTCGATCTACGAGGAGATCCTCGACCTCACCGCCCGGGCGGTCGAGGAGACCGAGGGCGGCCCGGCCGAGCGGGCGCACGCCGCGGTCGCCGCGTTCGTCGGCATCTTCGTCGACGACCCGCGCAAGGGCCGCGCCGCGATGATCCTCGCCCCCAGCCGCCCCACCCTGCGCGCCCGCAGGCAGGCGATGCTCAAGGGCCTCGCCGACTTCGCCGAGGTCGAGGCGCTGGAGCTGTACGGCGACGAGGCCGAGCCCGGCAGCGCCGGCGTGCTCGCCGCGATGCTGTTCGTCGGCGGTCTCTCCGAGCTGGTGGTGGCCTGGCTCGACGGCACCGTCGACACCACGCCCGCCGAGATCGCCGACGCCGCGACGCGGGCGTTCACGCGGCTCGCGCACCGCTGAGTCGGGGCCGGCGGCGGGATAGTCCGCACGACTTCTCACCCTCAGCGCGGGCGGGCTCCAGTAGTCGAAGCGACACCGAGGAGATGGTGTCGTGGTTCGTCGGAGGTTCGACCCGTTGTTGGTCGAGGAGTACCTGGGGCTGATCGCCCAGGGGGTGGCCTTCCTAGAGGCCAACCGGCGGTTGGGAGTGTCGTACGGGCCGGGGCTGCGGTGGTGGGCCAAGTTCGCTCCCATGGACTTCCCGTCGAAGGAGTTGTTTGCCAGCGGGCGCACCGGTGGGCTGCGCGGGTCGCCAGCCCCGGCCGTGCCCGGCACGGTGACCGAGCCTGTCCGTCGCCCGTTGTGTGAGGCCGATCGAGCTGTGATGGCTGCGTGTCGGGCCAAGGGCATGTCGTTGCGTGAGATCGGGACACTGCTGGGCCGTCACCACTCGGTGGTCGGGCGCGAGCTGGCCCGCAATGCCGGCCCGGGCGGGGACTACCACCCTCAGGTCGCTCACCGTGCCGCGCACGAACGACGACGACGCCCCAAGACCTTCAAGCTCGCCGCGAACCCGGGACTGTGTCGTGCGATCGAGTTGTGGATGGGCGATGGGTGGTCACCACAACTGATCGCAGCGGTACTGCGCGGCGACCCCGGGCGGTCGAAGATGGACCGCGTGAGCCACGAGACGATCTACCAGGCGCTCTACGTCCAAGGCCGCGGCAGTCTGCGCCGTGACCTGGCCAAAGACCTCTCCACCGGCCGGGTCGCCCGTAAACCACGCGGCACGGTCGATGCCCGCGGCAGAAGCCTGTACCGGGAGGCGTTCAAGATCTCCCAACGCCCCGCTGAGGTCGAAGACCGTGCAGTGCCTGGCCACTGGGAAGGCGACCTGGTCATCGGCGCCGGCGGCACCTCAGCGGTCGGGACGCTGGTCGAGCGGACCACCAGGTTCGTGATGCTGCTGCACCTACCCGGACGCCACGACGCCGACTCCGTGGCCGCGGAGATGATCAAGCAGATGAGCAAGCTGCCCGAACACCTACGGCAGTCGCTGACCTGGGACCGCGGCACCGAGCTGGCCCGCTACCGCGAGATCACCATGGAACTCGACATGCCGGTCTACTTCTGCGACCCCCACTCGCCCTGGCAACGCGGCTCGAACGAGAACACCAACCGCCTCCTACGGCACTGGCTGACCAAGGGCACCGACCTCTCCCGATTCACCGCCAAAGACCTCGACGTCATCGCCGCCAAGCTCAACGCACGACCCCGCCCTACCCTGGAGATGAAGACCCCAGCCCAAGCGCTGGCAGAACTGCTCGCCAACCAGGCAGCAGCATGAGCGTCGCTTAGACCGCTGGACGCCGCCGCGCGCTGAGGGTGAGATCGGATGCGGACTATCCCGAGACGACCCACTGACAGCGACACCGTGTCGCGGTTACTCTCCGGTACGTGACGGACGCACCCGTGCCGAGCTTCGGCCCCTCCCCCGACCACGTCGAGCTGCAGCAGTGGCTGCACACCTTCGCCGCCGAGGTCATCCGACCCGCGGCTGCTGAGTGGGACGAGAAGGAGGAGTTCCCCTGGCCGGTGGTCGAGGAGGCCGCCAAGGTCGGGATCTACTCCCTGGACTTCTTCGCCACCCAGTCCTTCGACCCGACCGGCCTGGGCATCCCGATCTTCATGGAGGAGGTGTTCTGGGGCGACGCGGGCATCGGTCTCTCCATCGTCGGCACGGCCCTGGCCGCCGCCGGCCTGGCCAGCAACGGCACCCCCGAGCAGCTGGCCGAGTGGGCGCCGGAGATGTTCGGGGAGCCCGGCGACCTCAAGATCGCCGCCTTCTGCTCCTCCGAGCCCGACGCCGGCAGCGACGTCGGCGCGATGCGCACCCGGGCGACGTACGACGAGGCGACCGACGAGTGGGTCATCAACGGCACCAAGACCTGGGCGACCAACGGCGGCCTGGCCGACGTGCACCTGGTGACCGCCGTGGTCGACCCCGACCTGCGCACGCGCGGCCAGGCGTCGTTCATCGTCCCGCCCGGCACCAAGGGCCTCTCCCAGGGGCAGAAGTTCCACAAGCACGGCATCCGCGCCTCGCACACCGCCGAGGTCGTCCTCGACCAGGTGCGCGTGCCGGGTCGCTGCCTGCTCGGCGGCAAGGAGAAGCTCGACGCCCGGCTCGCCCGGGCCCGCGAGGGGGCGTCCACCGGCGGCTCGAACGCCAGCATGGCGACCTTCGAGCGCACCCGCCCGGCGGTCGGTGCGCAGGCGGTCGGCATCGCGCGAGCGGCGTACGAGACCGCGCTGGACTACGCCAAGACTCGCGAGCAGTTCGGCAAGCCGATCATCGAGAACCAGGGCGTCGCCTTCCAGCTCGCCGACATGGCCACCCAGATCGACGCCGCGCGGCTGATGGTGTGGCGCGCGTCGTGGAAGGCCGCGACAGGTGGGTCCTTCGACAAGGCCGAGGGCTCGATGTCGAAGCTCTTCGCCGGCGAGACCGCGATCAAGGTGACCGGCCAGGCGATGCAGATCCTGGGCGGCAACGGCTTCACGCGGGAGTACCCCGTCGAGCGCTGGGCGCGCGACGCCCGGATCTACACCATCTTCGAGGGGACCTCGGAGATCCAGCGGCTGGTCATCGCCCGCACCGTGTCGGGGGCCCCGATCAGGTGAGCACCGCGGCCGGGTGGCTGGTCACGATGGTCCGATGAAGCTGCTTCTCGCCCTGCTGATCATCGTGGCCCTGGCCTACCTCGGCTACCGGATGTTCTTCGTCAACGCCCACAAGAAGTAGGCGCCGGGCCGGGATACGACGCATTCGTATCCCGGTTCCCGCCTCAGGAGTAGTGCGGGTTGTTGCCCGTCGGCATGGTGATGTTGATGGTCTTCCCCTCGCCGAGGAAGAACAGCACCATCAGCCGCAGCATCTCGTCCATCGCCCAGTAGCCCTTCGGAGCGCCGGGCATGAGCATGGTGCCCTCGCGGAAGGCCACGAACGGCGGCCAGCCCATCTTGACCATCATGTCGCTGGGCTCGCGGGGGACGTCGAGCCAGCCGGCGATCTGGTCACCGAGGCAGTAGCGGGTGAACGAGTGCATCATCGGCTTGCTCAGGCCCTGGTCGTACTCCGCCGCGAGGTTGAGCAGCACCTTGGCCAGCTCCTTGCCCTCGGTGCTCGGGGCGAGGACCGGGTCGAGGAGCATCTTGGACTGGGCGTTGGCGCTGTCCCAGGTGCCGGGGATGTAGACGTCCTTGATCCCGAGCATGTGGGCGGTGACCTGCCACAGGTGCAGGAACGCGTCACGGTCGGCGTCGGGCATCGGGACGTTCCAGACGTCCATCTTGTTCATGCAGAACGTGGCCAGGCTGTGCCAGGTGACCAGCATGTCGGCCTGGCTGATCGGCAGCGACTCGTCGGTCGACCCCTTCCAGTGCCCCGAGGCCGGCAGCAGGTAGCGCACGGCCGAGTGGGTGAGTCGGGTCTTGAGGCAGGTGACGACCATCTGGCCCTCGGGGCCGAAGGCGTCGTGGTGGCCGATGTCGTAGCCGAGCTTGGCGGTCTTGGCGATCCGGTCCTTCATGTCCGCGCCGCCGGCGGAGTAGTAGACGGCCTTCGCCTCGCGCGGGATGACGCAGCTCATCATGCCGCTGCCCATGCCGTAGAGGACCCCGAGGTAGGTGCCGCGACGCTCGTAGAAGTCGAAGGCGGTGTCGAGCTTGGCGGGGTCCACCCAGGCCGGCAGCTGCCGCGCCTCCTCGAGGAACTCGCGCAGGTCGCTGGGCAGGCCCGGCGGCAGCGGCTGGCTGTTGTGCGTCCAGTCGGCCAGCAGGTCGTTGACCAGGTCGACCTCACCGCGCTCGAACAGCGCGCGCACGACCTCGTCGCTGGCGGGGTCCCAGACCTGGTCGGCGGGCGCGACGACCCGCTTGCCGCGTCCTCGGACCGACTGCTTGCCCTTCCACGCCCAGGCGTGGGCGGGGCTGACGAACCCGAAGGCACCGACGGCGCCGAGCGCCGATCCGCCGAGGAGCAGGCCGCGGCGGCTGAGGGTCGAGGTCATGGGGAGGTCCTCCATCTGGAACACTGATACGCAACGCGTATCGTTGTACCAGTGCCGTGGCGGCGGCCACAAGGGGCGTGACCGGATCCACCGGTTTGTGAGACTGGACCCCATGAGCACCGGTCCGACCCGCGCGGAGGGGCCGTACGACGACGAGCAGGGGGCGCACGAGATGACCGACCTGGCCGCGCCCGCTGACGCCACCTTGATCGAGCGCGCCTTCGTCGCGGCCGTCGACGCCGTCGACCTCGATCGCAACGCCGACATCCTCGACGCCGCGCTCGAGCTGTTCAGCCGGCAGGGCGTCGCCCGCACCACGATGGACGACGTCGCGCGCCGCGCCGGCACCTCGCGCATCACCGTCTACCGCCGCATGGAGTCCAAGGAGGCGCTGGTCGAGCAGGTCGTGCTGCGCGAGTTCCGCCGCTACTTCGACCAGTTCCGCGAGGACGTCGGTCGGGCGAGCACCGCCGAGGACCGCGTGGTGGTCGGCTTCGTCTCCTCCCTGCGCGCGATCCGCCACCACCCGTTGATCGCCGGGCTGCTGGCGTCCGACGGCGACCTGGTCGGCCCGTCGGTCCTGGGTCACGACGGACGCACGCTGGCCATGGTCAGCCACTTCCTCGCCGCCCAGTTGCGGCGCGAGCAGGCCGCCGGGCACGTCGCGGACCACGTGGACGTCGACCTCGTCGCCGAGATGATGGTGCGGATGTCGGCGTCGTTCCTGCTCACGCCGAGCCAGCGCATCGACGTCGAGGACGAGGAGCAGCTCGCCCGGCTGGCCCGGGCGTTCATCGTGCCGATGCTCTCGGCCCGGGTCGACGGCTCCTGAGCCGGTGCGGTCGAGACGCACGACCCGGCAGCGGTTCGAGGGCCGGATCGCGGGGATGGGCTCGTCCTCCGGTGTCCGGGTCGTGGTGGGGCGCTGGGGCGGGAGCCCGCTGGGCGCGTTCGCGGACGCCATGGTCGCCACGCCCGAGGGGCACCGGATCCTCCTCGCGCCGAGCCAGGAGGTCGCGGACTTCGTGGCAGCGACGTACTCCTTCGACGAGGTGCGGATCGAGCCCTTCGACGTCACGGGGGACGCCACCTGGCAGGTGCGGTCCCCCTCCCTCACGCTGGCCCTCGCGGTGGGTCGTCGCACCTGGCTCGGACGGCTGCTGCGGATGGTGCCGCGGCGCCTGGCCACCTCTCCCGCCTGGTGCACCGTCACCGACCCGGTCGCCCGGGTGCTGCTGCGCGGGGTGCGGACCCGGGGCTCGGCCGGGAACGGACGACGCGAGTTCTACGCCGCCACCGACCACCGGGCGGTCGTGTCCGCCAGCGGCACCCTCGACGGGGCCCCGCTCGGCGCGCTGGCGCCGGTCAGCCCCGAGCCCGGCTTCGGGTTCTCCTCCACGCCGCCGCGGCCCTCGGTCACGAGCCTCGTGACCACCGTCGAGCTCCCGGCGTAGCAGTCGCGGCGGGGCGGTCTCGGTGGCGCGGTCGCGGCGGGGCGGTCTCGGCGGGGCGGCCTCAGGCGAGCGCCGGCATGACCCGCTCGCACAGCAGCTGCACGTGATCCCACGACGGCTCGCCGGGCAGCCCGCCGCAGCCGGGGTGGCTGGTCACCAGCTGCACCTCGCCGGCGCGACAGCGCTCGACGAGGTCCTCGGGCGTCGCCACCAGGTAGACGCCGGCCTCGCGCATCTCCTCGACGCTCCGCGAGGAGTCCAGGACGTACGACGCGTTGTCGCCGTGCCACTCCTGGTACGCCGTCGCGTCGGCCAGCAGGTGGTGGCCCCACCGCTCCCAGAACGCATCGACGTCCTCGGTGACGAACACGTTGGCCGGGCCGGGCGGCGCCAGCAGCACGAACCCCGGCTCGCGACCCGCCTCGCGGCAGGCGGCGTCGTAGGCCTCCTTGAGTGCCGGGTCGCCGTGCTGCGGCTGGAAGCCGAGCCCCAGCCGGCCGGCCCGGCGCGCCGCGGCGACCGACCCGCCGCCGTACATCAGGAAGGGGTGGGGTCGCGAGAGCGGTCTCGGCGTCACCCGCACCGTGCGGCCCTCGTGCTCGAAGGGCTCGCCGGTCCATGCCTGCAGCAGCACCTCGAGCCGTGCTTCGAGGTCGCGTCCGCGGGTCTCCCACGGGCGGCCGAACAGGGCGTACTCCTCGCGGCGGTAGCCGAGCCCCACCGTGCTGGAGACCCGCCCGCCCGAGAGGTGGTCGAGGACGGCGAGGTCCTCGGCGAGCCGGATCGGGTCGTAGAAGTTCACCAGCAGCGCGGAGATCGTGATCGGGACGTCGGTGGTCACCGCGGCGATCGCTGCGGCGAACGGGATCGGGCTGGGCAGGTAGCCGTCGTCCGAGGCGTGGTGCTCGCTGACCATGATCGGCTGCCGGCCGCGCGCCTGGAGGTACGCCGCCTGCTCGATCGACCGGCGGTAGAGCTCGGACCGCTCCCGGCCGGTGGCGCCGGGGGCACGCAGGTCGAAGCGGGTGACGAAGGTGACCATGCGCCATACTAGAACGCGTTCTAGTTCCTGTCCTGGACGACGAGCCGGAACCGCCGCATCGCCAGCGCGCCGAGCAGCGGGCCGGGCGCGAGGAGCCAGAAGGCGAACTGCCACCCCACCGCCTCCGCCAGCGCCGGCAGCGCCTGGATGGTCAGCACGGTCAGCGTGAAGCCGACCGCGGTCTGGACCGTGAGCGCCGTGCCGACGAAGCGCTGGTCGGCGGTCTCGCTCAGCGCCGTGGAGAAGACGCCGGAGTCCGCGATCACCGAGGCCCCCCACACCGCCAGGAAGACCGCCAGCACCACGGCCGGGACGTCGAAGACCAGCGGCGAGAGCAGGCAGCACGCGCCGCTGACCAGCATCGCGCCGGTGGCGGCCGGGGCGCGGCCCCACCGATCGGCCGCCCATCCACCGACCAGCGCGCCCACCAGCCCGGCGCCGCCGACCGTGGCGAAGGTGACCGCGCTGACGCCGCCGGCCGACAGGTCCCACCCCCGCTGGGCGACCAGGAAGGCCGGGAGCCAGGTCCACAGGGCGTAGAGCTCCCACATGTGCCCGAAGTAGCCGAGGTTGGCCAGCCGCGGCGCCGGCTCGCGGAACCCCGCCCACGCGTGCCGCAGCTCGGGCCTGGCGCCGCGGGCCAGCAGTGGCCCCGGACGCACGGCCACCAGGGCCGCGAGCCCCGCGAGCAGGGTCAGGGACGCTGCGGTCAGCATCACCGCCCGCCAGGGCAGTGGGCCCGCCGCGGCCACGAGGTGGGGCAGCGCCGAGCCGAGGGTCAGGCAGCCGATGAGCAACCCGAAGGCGCGGCCGCGGTCGACCGGTCTCGCCCACGACGCGGTCAGCTTCATCCCCACCGGGTAGATCCCGGCCAGGAAGGCGCCGGTCAGGAAGCGCAGGGGTACGGCGGAGCCCAACCCGTCGGACACCAGGGCGAGCGTCGCCGTGCACCCCGACGCACCCAGCGCGCACGCGGCCGCGAGTCGGTGCGGCGGCACCCGGTCGGCGAGCGTGAGCAGCCCGGAGAGCACCGCGCCGGTGGCGAAGCCGAGCTGGACCGAGGCGGTGAGCCACACCGCGGCGCCGGTCGAGAGCCCCCACTCGACCCGCAACGTCGGCGCGATCGCGGTGGCGGAGAACCACACCGCCAGGCCGAGCACCTGCACGCCGGCGATGAGCGCCAGCTGCCGCCGGGCCCCCTCGGGCTGCTGGACCGACCCGGGCCGACCCTCCTGCGTGCTGTTCACCGGCCCCAGTGTGCGTCAGTCCGGCGGCGAGGAGCCGAACCGGCGTATCAATACGCCGGTTCCGCGAGGGGAGAGGGTCAGACGGCGATGGCGCGGTTGACCCAGGTCTGGGTGACCACCATGCCGACCCTCTCGTAGAGGCCCAGGGCGCCGGTGCGGGAGTCGGTGGACAGCGAGCTGCCGACCGCCCCGTGCTCGGCGGCGATGCCGAACGCGTCGACGAGCAGCGCCTGGGCCAGCCCGCGGCCGCGCTGGTCGCCCCGGGTGGCCAACCGGTCGACGTACGCCTCGAGCTGGCCGTCCTCGCGGGGGAACATGACAAGGAAGGCCATCGCGACGACGGCGCCGGCGGGGTCGAGGACGACCCGCAGGTGCCAGGGCTCGAAGCCGGGACGCAGGACGGTGCCGGCCTGCCACTCCTCGAAGGTGTCGCGCTCGCGGACCGACCACTCCAGGAAGGCGTCCTCCTGGACGTCGTGGACCTGGGGGTGCTCCTCCTCGGTCGCCGCGCGGAGCGTGTAGCCATCCGGCAGCGGCCGCTCGGGGACGACCGCGCCCTCGGGGAGCCGGAGCACCCAGGAGTGCCACCGCACGCGGTAGCCGAGCTGCTCCATGAGCCGGTCGCCGGGCGAGCCCTCCGGCTGCGGCATGCCGACCTCGGGGACGCCCTGCTCGCGGGCCTTGGCCTGCATCCAGTGCGCCAGCCAGGTGCCGATGCCCCGGCCGCGGTGGTCGGGGTGCACGCCGGCGTCGCCGCGCCCGGCGGCCATCACCTCCGCGCACGCGATGAGGCGGTCGCCGTCGAGCACGCCGACGCTGCTGGCGGAGAGGTCGTAGGAGGGTCGCTGCCAGTCGGCGACGATGTCGGCGACCTCGATCTCGGCGGTCCCGATGTCGGCGCGCTGCTGGGCGGCCATCACCTCGTAGACGGCCCGGGCGTCCTCGAGGGTGAGCGGGCGAGCCGTGAGACCGGCCGGGAGCGACGGTGCTCCGGTGGTGCCCGCGGGGTGGTCGGTCGTGGTCATGGCGGCATCGTGCACCAGGACGTGGCGAGGGGGCCGCCCATTTTCGGGCGGCCCCCTCGGGCACGTTCACGCCGGGCGGGCCGGCAGTGGATCAGGCGTTGCGGATCGCCGAGATGTCGAACTCGAGCTTGATCTTGTCGGAGACCAGGACGCCGCCGGTCTCGAGCGCGGCGTTCCAGGTCAGGCCCCAGTCCTTGCGGTTGATGGTCGTCGAGCCCTCGAAGCCGATGCGCAGGTTGCCGAACGGGTCGCGCGCGGAGCCGGTCGACTCGAAGTCGATGGTGACCGGCTTGGAGACGCCCTTGATGGTGAGGTCGCCGGTGATGGTCCAGTCGTCACCGTCGCGGCTGATGTCGGTCGAGACGAAGGTGATCTCGGGGTTGGCCTCGGCGTCGAAGAAGTCGGCGGAGACCAGGTGGCCGTTGCGGTCGGGGCTGCCGGTCTCGATCGAGGCGGTCTTGATGGTGAGCTCGACCTTCGAGGCGGCGGGGTTCGCGGTGTCGACGTGGGCGGTGCCCGACCAGTCGGCGAAGTGGCCGCGGACCTTGGTGACCATCGCGTGGCGGGCGGTGAAGCCGAGGCGGCTGTGGCTCACGTCGAGGGTGTAGTCGCCGGCGATGTCGTCGAGGGCGGTGGTGGGGGTGTCGAAGTCGGAGATGCTCATGGGGTGCTCCTGGCGTAGTGGGTGAAGGTTCAACCACTCTAACCGGACCCGGGTCCGGATTCATTCCCCGGTGGTGCGGAGGTGCTCGGACCGGTCTGGACCGGCCCGCGCCGGCCGGCGCGACGACCCCCGGACATGACGAGAGCCCCGCCCGAGGGGCGAGGCTCTCGACAGCGGCGGTGCGGTGGAGCGGGGCTCCGGCGTACCGCCTGGTGGAGTGGGGGATCAGGCGGCGTGCGTGGCGTGCATTGCTGCGGCCAGCTCTGCCGTCGTCCAGCGCGACTCCAGACGGGGGGACCCGTCGATGCCGGTCACCGTGGTCCACACCTGGACCAGGTCCTGCGAACCGCTGGCGGTCATCTGCGTGCCCATCATGAGACACCTCCTGTTCACCTTCTGTTCACCAAGGTAGCACGGCCCCCACCGGGACCGCCAGATTCGGCAAAGAAGTGGGCCCCGCGCTCCACCTGGAGGGTCGACGGGCCGATTGACCCGCGCGTCCCGCTCCCCCGACCGGGTGAGGAGACGACGTACGCCGTGGCCCGACGCCACCGCCGGGTGACCGACCCCACCGCGCCGAGGAAACGACCCTCGACGGGCGCTGCCACTACCGTGGTCGGGTGAGTGATAACGCAGCACCCGACAGCACCGACAACCCCGAGGGCGCCGGCAGCCCCGACGCGCCCGTCGAGCCCGCCACCTTCGCGGACCTCGGACTGTCCGGGCCCGTGCTGCGTGCGCTGTCCGACGTCGGCTACGAGTCGCCCTCGGCGATCCAGGCCGCGACCATCCCCACGCTGCTCTCGGGCCGCGACGTCGTCGGGCTCGCGCAGACCGGCACCGGCAAGACCGCGGCGTTCGCCCTGCCGATCCTCTCCAACCTCGACGTCTCCCAGAAGTCGCCGCAGGCGCTGGTCCTCGCGCCCACCCGCGAGCTCGCGCTGCAGGTCTGCGAGGCCTTCGAGCGCTACGCCGCGCACCTCAAGGGCGTGCACGTGCTGCCCGTCTACGGCGGCCAGGGCTACGGCGTGCAGCTCTCCGCGCTGCGCCGCGGCGTCCACGTGGTCGTCGGCACCCCGGGCCGGATCATGGACCACCTCGAGAAGGGCACCCTCGACCTCTCCGAGCTGCGCTTCATGGTGCTCGACGAGGCCGACGAAATGCTCAACATGGGCTTCGCCGAGGACGTCGAGACGATCCTGGCCGACACCCCCGAGACGAAGCAGGTCGCGTTGTTCTCCGCGACCATGCCGCCGCAGATCCGCCGGCTCTCCAAGTCCTACCTCTCCGACCCGGCCGAGATCACCGTCAAGAACAAGACGGCGACCGCCAGCAACATCACCCAGCGCTACCTGCTGGTGTCCTACCCGCAGAAGGTCGACGCCCTCACGCGCATCCTCGAGGTCGAGAACTTCGAGGGGATGATCGTCTTCGTCCGCACCAAGAGCGAGACCGAGCTGCTCGCCGAGAAGCTGCGGGCCCGGGGCTTCGCGGCCGCGGCCATCAACGGCGACGTACCCCAGAACGTGCGCGAGCGGACCGTCCAGCAGCTCAAGGACGCCAAGCTCGACATCCTCGTCGCCACGGACGTCGCCGCCCGCGGCCTCGACGTCGAGCGGATCAGCCACGTCGTCAACTACGACATCCCCACCGACACCGAGTCCTACGTCCACCGCATCGGCCGCACCGGCCGGGCCGGGCGCAGCGGTGACGCCATCTCCTTCGTGACCCCGCGCGAGCGCTACCTGCTGCGCCACATCGAGAAGGCGACCAAGCAGCCGCTCACCGAGATGTCGCTGCCCAGCGTCGAGGACGTCAACAGCACCCGGCTCACGCGCTTCGACGACCAGATCACCGAGGCGCTGCAGCAGACCGACCGGATCGAGGGCTTCCGCGACATCATCGCCCACTACGTCCGCAACCACGACGTGCCGGAGACCGACGTCGCTGCCGCGCTCGCCGTGGTCGCCCAGGGTGAGACGCCGCTGCTGCTCGACCCCAACGCCGACCAGGTGCGGATGCCCAAGTCCCGCCCCGGTGACCGCGACGACCGCGACCGTCCGGCCCGCCCGGCGCGTGAGCGGCACGGCGACACCGCGATGGCGATGTACCGCATCTCGGTGGGCAAGCGGCACAAGGTCGAGCCGCGCCAGATCGTCGGCGCCCTGGCCAACGAGGGTGGGCTGAACCGCAAGGACTTCGGCAAGATCCTGATCAAGCCCGACTTCTCGCTCGTCGAGCTCCCCGCCGAGCTGCCTGCCGGCACCTTCGCCGCGCTCGAGCAGACCCGGATCTCCGGCAAGCTCATCGAGCTCGCCCCCGACTCCGGCCCGCCGGGACGCGGTGGCCCCCGGGGCTCGGGTGGTCCGCGCGGTGGGCAGGGCGGCCCCCGCCGCGGTGACGACCGGGGCGACCGGGGCGACCGGGGCGACCGGGGTGGCAGGTCCTGGGACGACAAGCCGCGCAAGAAGCCCCGCCACAAGGGCTGACCCGTCCGCCGAGAGGTCGCTCGCGCACGGCCGAGAGGTCGCTCGCGCACGGCCGAGAGGTCCCTCGCGCACGGTGGGACCGCCACCGGGCGTGCGCCAGTGACGTCTCGAGCGTGCGTGAGCGACGCCTCGGCAGGTCGGTCGGTGGGCGGTGGCAGGATCGCGGCCATGGTGCGCACTCGGGTCCCACAGCTGCTCTTCGTGCTGGCGTTGACGAGCGCGGTGCTGCTCACGGGCTGCACCGAGGTCAAGGACGCGGTCGCGGGCCCCGACCCGGAGCCGACGGCCACGGCGTTCGTGGAGGCGCTGGCCGCGCAGGACCTGACCGGCGCCCCGGTCGCGGACCCGGGGGCGGCCGAGGCCGCGCGTGCCGAGATCGTCGGCGCGATGGGCGGGGTCACGCCGCAGGTGGGGCTGCTCGACCTCGACGAGTCCGGCGACACCGCCACCGCGACCCTGCAGTGGCGCTGGCCGCTGGTGACCTCGGGGACTGCGGCCGACTGGACCTACGAGGCCCCGCTGCGGCTGGAGCGTGAGGGCGACGGCTGGGTCGCGGTGTGGGCGCCCTCGGTCGTCGAGCCGTCCCTGGTGGAGGGTGAGACGCTCGACCTCACCACGCTGACGCCGAGGCGTGGCGACATCGTGGGGGCCCGCGGTCTCGCGGTCGTCACCCAGCGCCCGGTCAACCGGATCGGCATCGACAAGACGCTGGTCGGAGCGAGCCGCGCGCTCGCCGACGCCAGGAAGCTCGCGCAGGCCGTCGGCATCGACGCGGCCGGCTTCGTCAAGAGCGTGAAGGCCGCCGGTGACGCCGCCTTCGTCGAGGCGATCGTGCTGCGCGCCGAGGAGGTCTCCTCCCCGATGAGCATGGCCATCTCGCGCCTCAAGGGCGCCCGACGCATCGCCGCCGAGATCCCGCTCGCCCCCTCGCGCGGCTTCGCCGCACCCATCCTCGGCTCCGTCGGACAGGTCACCGCGGAGATGGTCGAGGAGGACCCCGACACCTACCGCCCCGGAGACGTGGCGGGCCTCTCGGGCCTCCAGGCCAGGTACGACGACCAGTTGCGCGGCACCCCGGGCGCGAGCGTCGACGTGGTGCCCGCCGAGGGCTCGGGGGAGGAGGTGCGCGAGGTCTTCCGGGCCGAGCCCGAGAAGGGCTCGACGCTCAAGGTCAGCCTCGACGTCGACCTGCAGGCCGAGGCCGAGGCGGTGCTGCGGCGCACCGGCCCCGCCAGTGCCCTGGTCGCGATCGACCCGAGCACCGGCGCCGTGCTCGCCGCGGCCAACGGGCCGGGCACCGGGGGCACCAACCTGGCGACGTACGGCCAGGCCGCGCCGGGCTCGACCTTCAAGACGGTCTCCTCGCTCGCGCTGCTGCGCGCCGGGCTCGACCCGACGTCGGCCGTGCAGTGCCCGCCGACGACGGTGGTCGACGGCAAGACCTTCGGCAACTACTCCGACTACCCCTCCGGGGCCACCGGGCGGATCACACTGCGCCAGGCGGTCGCCAGCTCCTGCAACACCGCCTTCATCACCAGCCGGGGCAAGATCCGGGGCACCGGCCTGTACGACGCCGCGGCCTCCCTCGGCTTCGGCATCGACCACGACCTCGGCTTCCCGGCGTACTTCGGCCAGGTGCCGCAGCCGGAGACCGAGACCGAGGCCGCCGCCGACCTCATCGGCCAGGGCAGGGTGCTGGCCAGCCCGATGGTGATGGCCACGGTCGTGGCGTCGGTGCAGGCCGGCGAGACCGTCGTGCCCTGGCTGGTCAAGGACTACCGCGACGGCCCGCCGGAGGGCGCGAAGCCGTTGACCGGGGGCGAGGCGTCCGCGCTGCGCTCGATGCTGCGCGCCGTCGTCACCGACGGCAGCGGCCGCGGCCTGCTCGACGTGCCGGGGCCCGAGCTGATCGCCAAGACCGGCACCGCGGAGTTCGAGAAGGACGGCGAGGTGCTCACCCACGCCTGGATGGTCGCCGCGGGGTCCGACCTGGCCGTGGCGGTCTACGTCGACGAGGGCGAGTCCGGCTCGCGGACCGCGGGTCCGCTGCTGGAGGCCTTCCTGCGCGCCGCGCGCCGCTGAGGCACAGGCCCGAGGACGTCCGCAGGAACGACGAAGGGCCCGGGTGCCCGGGCCCTTCGCGGCGGCGTCTGGCGGAGGGACGTGGGGACGTGCCGCCGGACGTAGATGAACCCCTCGCCGCATGGGGTCAGCAAGGGGTTCACAGCCGTCTTCTGAGTGCTCCCTCCGAAGTCGACAACACCTATAGTGCCACGCCCGGACACGCTGTGACGTGGATTGGTCCGAAGTCCCGGAAGTGCCAGGATTCGACCATGACTGGTCCAGACGTCCACGCCCTGCTCGACCGCCTCCTGCCCGCCGAGCAGCGCCGCCTGTGGGTGGCCGGGGAGTGGCGCGACGCCGAGGGCGGTGACACCTTCGAGGTGGTCGATCCTGCCGACGGGCAGCTGCTGGCTCGGGTGGCCGACGGGTCGGTCACCGACGCGGTCGAGGCGCTCGACGCGGCGGTCGCCGCCCAGGCCGACTGGGCCGCCACGCCCCCGCGCGAGCGCGGCGAGATCCTGCGCTCGGCTTTCGAGCTGATCGCCTCCCGCGCCGACGACCTGGCGATGCTGATGAGCCTGGAGATGGGCAAGGCCGTCGCCGAGGCCAAGGGCGAGGTCGCTTACGGCAACGAGTTCTTCCGGTGGTTCTCCGAGGAGGCGGTGCGCGTCCACGGCCGTTGGATGCAGGCCCCGGCCGGCGGCTCGCGGCTGCTGACGATCAAGAAGCCGGTCGGCCCGTGCTTCTTCGTCACCCCGTGGAACTTCCCGCTCGCGATGGGCACCCGCAAGATCGGTCCGGCGATCGCGGCCGGGTGCACGATGGTCGTCAAGCCCGCGCACCAGACGCCGCTGACGATGCTGGCGCTGGCCGGCCTGCTGACCGAGGCCGGACTCCCCGACGGGGTCCTCAACGTCGTACCCACCACGCGGGCCAAGGAGATGAGCGAGGCGCTGCAGGGAGACGACCGGCTGCGCAAGGTCTCCTTCACCGGATCGACCGGCGTCGGGCGCACGCTGGTGCGCCAGTCCGCCGACCAGCTGCAGCGGGTCAGCATGGAGCTCGGCGGCAACGCGCCGTTCGTGGTGTTCGAGGACGCCGACGTCGACGCGGCGGTCGACGGCGCGATGACCGCGAAGATGCGCAACATGGGCGAGGCGTGCACCGCCGCCAACCGGTTCCTCGTGCACGAGAGCGTGGCCGAGGAGTTCGCGGAGAAGCTCGCCGCCCGGATGGGCGCGCTGACCGTCGGCCGTGGCCAGGACGAGGGCGTCGACGTGGGTCCGCTGATCGAGGAGAAGGCCGTCGAGTCGGTCTCGCAGCTGGTCACCGACGCGGTCCACGACGGCGCCCGGCTGCTGACCGGCGGCACCGTCCCCGACGGCCCCGGCTTCTTCTACCCCCCGACCGTCCTGCTCGGCGTGCCGGCCGACTCGGCCATCAACGCCGAGGAGATCTTCGGCCCGGTCGCGCCGATCACGACCTTCGAGACCGAGGACGAGGCGGTCGCGCGCGCCAACGACACCGAGTACGGCCTGGCCTCCTACGTCTACACCCGCGACCTGTCGCGGACAATCCGGATGGCCGAGCGCCTGGAGTACGGCATGGTCGGCATCAACACCGGCCTGATCTCCAACCCCGCGGCGCCCTTCGGCGGCGTGAAGGCCTCCGGGTTCGGTCGCGAGGGGGGCTTCGAGGGCATCGAGGAGTACCTCGAGACGACGTACGTCGCGCTCCCGGTCTGACGCGGGTGGAGCTCTTCGGGGGGACACGCCAGACCTATGCCGAGTTCGCGACCCAGGCCACGGACTCGCCCACGTTCGTGGCGTGGACGCTGGGCGTCGTCGACGACCCCGAGGTGCTGGCCTGGCTCGACACGCTGCCGGCGGTGAAGAGGCAGCCCAACCTCGTCTTCGCAGCGGCCCGGTGGCACGGGCTCCCCGACGACGCGACGTACGCCGACCTCCGCGAGGTCCTGCTGGGCGACGACGGGTCCGTGCGCGCGACGATCCGGTCCCGGGCGACCCAGACCAACGAGGCCGGCCGGCTCGCGACGCTGCTCCCGCTGCTGCGTCGGGTCTCGATCGAGGACGGGCCGATCGCGCTGGTCGAGGTCGGGGCCAGCGGCGGGCTGACCCTCCACCCCGACCGGTGGTCCTACCGCTACCGCACCCCGGAGGGCGAGCTGCGGGTCGGCGATCCGGGAGCGCCGACGCTGGACTGCGTGGCCGAGGGTCCGGGCCCGTGGCCGGACGGTCTCCCGCAGGTCGCCTGGCGCGGCGGGATCGACCTGAACCCGCTCGACGTCAGCGAGCCGGACACCGCGCGCTGGCTGGAGGTGCTCGTCTGGCCCGAGCACGACGACCGTCGGGCACTCCTGCGGCGTGCCATCGAGGTGGCCCGGCAGGATCCACCGCACCTCGTGCGTGGCGACCTTCTCACCGACCTCGACCCGCTGCTGGACGAGGCCGCCGAGCACGGTCGGGTCGTGGTGCAGCACAGCGCGGTCATCGCCTACCTCGAGCGTGAGGACCGCGAGCGGTTCAGCGACCAGATGCTCGCGCGCGTCGCCGAGGGTCGGTGCCGATGGATCAGCAACGAGGGCTCCCGCGTGCTGCCCCGGGTCAGTGCGACCGGACCCGCGGCACCGGCGGACCGCTTCGTGCTGGCGCTCGACGGCCGCGCGGTCGCCTGGACCCACGGGCACGGGCGCTCGTTGTTCTGGGTGGGCTGATCGATCAGGCGCGGCGCCCCACCGCCCCCAGCAGTCGTACGCCGCTGGGCGCGCCCGGATCGCCGGCGACGGCCAGCGCCGGGGCGAACCGACCCTCCCCGACCAGGGCACGCGCCACGGGGAGCAGGTCGACGGCCAGCGCCGGGGGAACGGGGTGGTCGAGGTCCAGGGCCCGTGTCACGTCCCACCCGTGGACGGTGATCTCCAGGGCGGCGGTGAGCACCAGCAACCCGGGGTCCATGACGACACCGGCCCCACGCCCGGCCCTGCCGAGGGTGACGGGTCGGGGCGGTGCGCTGGTCCAGGCGCCGAGCAGGGCGCAGGCCTTGGCGCACAGGGAGTCGGTGCCGCCGGGCCGCGGGGCCCCACCGGGGCCGGTCGGGGGTGCGACCGTGCCGCCCGCGGCCTCGAGGAAGGCGTCGAGAGCGTCGTCCATGTGGGCGAGCAGCGCGGCGAGGTCCCACCGGTCGCACGGGGTCGGCCGGGTCAGGTCGGTCGGCCCGACCCGTGCCAGGGCGGTGCGGGTGTAGCCCAGGGAACGCTCGAGCAGCTCGACGCCCGCGTCGAGCCGGGAGGACACGGCGGTCTCAGGCCGGTGGGGCTGCGGACGCGGCGACGCCCGCGGGGCGGTCGGGCCGGTGGTCCGCGGGCAGGCTCATGGGCAGGCCGAAGGTCTCGAAGAGCCGGGTGTCGAAGAACGCGTCGACCTGCGAGACCTCGGGGTGGTCGGGGTCGCCGTCCCACTGGAGCACCTGCAGCTGGAACGGCACGAACCCGCCCTCCGGCGTACGCATGTAGAGGCCGAAGGCGGGCTGTCCGTTGGCGCGGGTCTCGATCATCGGCATGTCCTCGGAACCGCCCGGGCACTCGTTGCCGATGAGCCACGCGATGTTGGCGCGGCCCTTGAACCAGCTGGTGAACGGCGGCATCTCCCACACCGCCTCCGCGGTGAGCATGGAGACGATGGTGTCGACGTCCTTGCGCCAGAACGCCTCGGTGTAGCGCTCGAGAAGCTGTCGCTGCGCGGTCGTCAGCTCGTCGGCGACGGTGTCCTCGGTCAGCGCCCGGGTCCTCATCTGCGCGTGCGCGCGCTGGAGGGCGGAGTTGACGGCGGCGACCGTCGTGTCGAGCGCCTCGGCGACCTCGGCGGCGCTCCAGCGCAGCACGTCGCGCAGGATCAGCACGGCGCGCTGCTTGGCCGGCAGGTGCTGGAGGGCCGCGACGAAGGCCAGCCGGATCGAGTCGCGCTCGGCCACCGTCACCGCGGCGTCCGGCACCGGCTCGAGCCAGGTGATCTCGTGGTCCTGCTCGAGCGCGTCGCCGGCCGGCTGCTCGGCGGTACCGATGCCCGAGGGCAGCGGTCGGCGTGGACGACCCTCGAGGTTGGTCAGGCAGACGTTGGTGGCGATCCGGTAGAGCCACGTGCGCACCGAGCTGCGGCCCTGGAAGTCCGCGGAGGCCTTCCACGCACGCAGCAGCGTCTCCTGCACCAGGTCCTCGGCCTCGTGCACCGACCCGCTCATCCGGTAGCAGTGCGCGAGCAGCTCGCGCTGGTAGCGCTCGGTCAGCCTCGGGAAGTCCGCCAGCTCGTCGTCGGTCGTCGTCATCCTCGTGCCCTCCGCGGTCCGCACCGCCGTACCCGCTCCACCCATGTCCACCGCACCCATGTCCTGCCTCCGCTCATCCTGCCCGCCCGCGGGCACATCGGACAGTGCAGACCTCCGACCGGCCCAGGACTCATCGCCGAGCCGGCGTCTTGATACGCCGGTTCGGCGGAGAGAAGGGTCAGGAGGAGGGACGGGCCAGGGAGAGTGCGCGTCGGGCGAGCGGCTCGGCGGCGTTGCGGTCCTCGGGCACCAGGCCGACGCGGGTACGCCGGTCCAGCAGGTCGTCGACGTCGTGGGCGCCCTCGTGGGTGACCCCGAAGAGCAGCTCGGCGAGCGTGATCGGCACGGTGGCCGAGACGGGGGCGAGCAGCTCCTCGTCGGGGAGCCCGGTCAGCTCCCGGGCCGAGGACAGCACGAGTGCGGCGTCCGCGCCGTAGCGGCGGACCAGTCGGGCCGGCTCCTCCAGCGTGGCCAGCACCGACCGGGGCGCGGCGCCGGCCAGCGGCAGCGTGGCGGTCACGCACGGCCCGGCCGCGAGGCCGTGGTGCTCGAGTGCGGCGTCCACGGCGTCCTGCGCCATCCGGCGGTACGTCGTCAGCTTGCCGCCCACGACCGTCGTCACGCCCGAGGGGCCGGTCACGACGGCGTGCCGGCGCGACAGGTCGGCGGTGGAGCCGTCGCCGCCGTCCAGCAGCGGCCGCAGCCCGGCGAAGGCACCGACCACGTCGGAGCGGTGCAGCGGCCGCGCGAACGCGGCGGACACGACGTCGAGCAGGAAGCCGATCTCGGTCTCGGTCGGCTCCGGCACGTCGGGGACCGGTCCGGGGGCGGGCTCGTCGGTGAGGCCGACGTACACCGTGCCGTCGGGCTGGGGGAGGACCATCACGAACCGGTTGGTCTCGCCGGGGACGGGTGCGAAGACACTGGCCCCCAGGCCGGGCAGCGTGTCGGCGCGCAGCACCAGGTGGGTGCCGCGACTGGGGCGCAGCCGGATGCCGTCGCTGCGGCTGCCCTCCTCGCCGAGGACCTGGTCGGCCCAGACGCCGGCGGCGTTGATGATCGCGCGGGCGCGCACGGTGTGCTCGGCCCCGGTGAGCTCGTCGCGCAGGACCACCTCGCCGCGGGCGGCGCGCAGCACGCGTGCGCGGGTGCGCACGTGGGCGCCCCGGTCGGCGGCGGTGCGACCCATCGTCACGACCAGGCGGGCATCGTCCTCGAGCTGGCCGTCCCAGCCGAGCAGGCCGCCCCGCAGCCCGGAGGGACGCAGTGCGGGCACCATCGCCAGCGTCTCGGTGGCCGACATGTGGCGCGGCTGGGGGAGCGTCTCGGCGTCGGTGCGGGCGCCGCGGCGCAGCAGGTCGCCGGCGCGCAGACCGGCGCGCGCGAGCCCGCCCTGCAGGCGCGACATCGAGGAGGTGATCGGGATGACCATCGGCATCGACCGGGTCAGGTGGGGCGCGGTGACCTCCATGAGGATGCCGCGCTCGACGGCGCTCTCGTGCGCGACCCCGACCTGCCCCTTGGCCAGGTAGCGCAGCCCGCCGTGCACCATCTTCGAGCTCCAGCGCGACGTGCCGAACGCGAGGTCGTGAGCGTCCACGGCCAGCACCGACAGCCCGCGCGTCACGGCGTCGAGCGCCACGCCCGCGCCGGTCACGCCCAGGCCGACGACCAGGACGTCGACCTCGGTCGGCGCGCCGGCCAGGCCGGCCCGGATCACGACGCACCCCCGGCGAGGCCCCGGGTCAGCAGCAGCCGCAGCTCGTCGTCGAGCGCGTCGGCCTCGACGTCACCGTCGACCATCGTGTGGGACGACAGCACGAAGCCGTGGGCGGTCAGCACCATCGAGCGCGCCATCGCGACCGGGTCGCCGGCGCGCACCGAGCCGCTCGACTGACCCTCGCGCAGCGCCTCGGTGAGCAGCCCGAGGATGAGGTCCTGCGAGCG
>Ga0208330_1000329_pt1 | contig 23373 bp, 18 predicted proteins | sample DeeseametaMP1896_FD_184180 | JGI IMG/M metagenome (GOLD analysis project Ga0208330, IMG submission 184180) | Marine microbial communities from the Deep Pacific Ocean - MP1896 (SPAdes) | ecosystem: Environmental > Aquatic > Marine > Oceanic | place: East of Hawaii, North Pacific Ocean | collected... | reverse complement strand
TGCTGTTACGGCGGGTGTGATCATCTGGTCAACCGGGTGGCTGCCCATTGATCCGCTGCTCTCGTTATTCGTCTGCGCCTTGATCGTCGTATCGTCGACCCGTTTGTTGCTCAATGCGCTGAACGTGGTCATGGCCGGCGTGCCCCGCGGGCTGGATCTCGCTGAGATCCAGGCCGCCATGCAAGACGCCCACCCGTCGATTGCCGATGTGCACCATGTCCACGTCTGGTCGGTGTCCTCGGAGACCATCGCCTTGTCGGCGCATGTAGAGATGCAGACGATGAATGACTGGCCGGCGGTCCTTGCTGCCATCCGTCACCGGTTGCACCAAGCCTTCGATATCGATCACCCGACCCTGCAGCCAGAGGTTGCGGCGGTCGACCGGGACTGCGCCAGGTGTTGAGCTCAGCGGGACCCAGCCCGAACGGGCTCGATTCAGTTATCTCGCGGCCGGTTGGTGATCCACAGGCACTGGTACGGCGACAGCTCGAGCTCGCTCCAGACATCGGGCATGGCCTGGTCCGAGATCAGGTCATACCACTGTTCGTTGCGCATGAGATTCAGATCCGCGAGGGCGAATCGTTGCGGCTCGGGCGTGAGATTGTTCACGCAAAAGATGCACTGATCCCGGCTGCGACTTTGCCGCCAGAAGGCGAACAAGCCGTCGCGCAGCTGCAGGGTGAACTGGGTTGCGTTGGGGTGAAATGCCGGCTGGAGTCGCCGCACCGCGAGCAGATGCGACATCCTCGCAAACGCCTGAGCGTGGGAGCTCTCCGGATCGTCCAGCGCTGATTCCAGTGTTTGCCGGTCCCATCGGGCCCGGTTGATCGACCGACTTCGCCCGGTTTTCTCGACGCTTGCAAGGTCGTTGCCGGTGCCGAGCAGGCTATGGATATAAATGCCGGGGATCCCCTCCAGCGCCAGCATGACGGCATGCGCGCAGATGAAGCGTTCCAGCTGCCATTGATCCTCGCCGTCCACCGTACCGCGACAGGCATCCCACAATGCGATATTGATTTCGTAGGGCTTTTGCTCGCCGCCGGCTACCGTTCGCCAGGACACCAGACCGCCAAATGACTGCATCGCCGCGACCATGGCGTCGCGTTCATTGTCGTCCAGCAAGCCCTCGACCGGACGCAGGCCGATCCCGTCATGCGAGGCGAGAAAATTGAAGTAGGTCGTGCCGTCGCGGGCCGGCGGCATGCTCATCATCCAGGCTCGCAAATGACGGCTGTTGCCGGTGCACAGCGCATGCAGCAGCAGTGGCGGCAGCGAAAAGTTGTAGATCAGATGCGCTTCGTTGGCATTACCGAAATAGGCCAGGTTCTCGAAGATCGGAACATTGGTCTCGGTAATGATCCAGGCGTCCGGTGCAGCATGTTCGACCAGGGTGCGAATGAGACGAACCACCTCGTGGGCACCGGCCAGATTGAGACAGGACGTGCCGTCTTCCTTCCAGACGTAGCCCACGGCGTCGAGCCGGAAGGCCGTCACCCCGCGATCCAGGTAGTGCCGGAACAGACGAATGATCTCGAGCATCAATTCCGGATTGGCGAAATCCAGATCGATCTGGTCGTGCCCAAAGGTGCACCAGACATGGCGGGTGCCGTTTTTGGTTTCCACCGGCCGCAGCAGTGGGGACGTACGTGGCCGCGCAACTGCGCTCAGGTCCTTTTCCGGGTCGGCCTCGACAAAATAGCCGTCGCCGGGCGCGAGACCCGCCTGATAATTCTTGAACCACTGGTGCGAGGCCGAGCAGTGGTTGATCACGCAATCGCCCATCACCCGGAAATCCTGGCTGATCTGCCGGATGTCATCCCAATCCCCCAGTTCCGGGTGAACGACGCCATAGTCGGAGACGGCGAAGCCGTCGTCCGATGTCCACGGGTAGAAGGGCAGGATATGGACGGAGGAGACCGTGTCGCGCAGGCGATGGCGCATGAACGCCGCAAGGCTGTCCAGCGGATGCTCGTCGGGCGATGTCACCGTATCGCCGTAGGTGATCACCACCGAATCGGCTTCGCTCCACAGGTTGCGGCGCGATTCCGGCGTCGGCGTTTCCGGGTCCAGCCGCATGGCCGCGATGCAGGCCTCAACCAGCGCCCCGGTGTCCTGGTCGGGGTAGAGCAGGCGAATGTGATCATGGAGGCGGTCGCGCAGCCGCCAGGGCGAAGGTTCAGCCATAGTCCCGATGGTCCGCTTCGATGGCGTCCGACAGTTGATCCAGCACATCCGGCATGGCCGATCGGACCCGGCTCCAGCTCGGAATGAATGGCGTCTCCATCGGATTTTTCAGAAAGATTTCACCGGCTTTGACGATATTCTTCGCAAATAACTCCACGGCTTGTTCCTCCCGGTGGTTGTCGAAACTCAGACCGTTGACCCGCGCGTCGGCCGCGTAGGTGCTGACGAAATCCAGCGCCACCCGGTAATACGTCGCCTTGATCGAACGAAAGCTCTCGGTGGTGAACACCACGCCATTGGTCGCGAGCTTGCGATAGATGGCCTTGATGATGTCGATGGACATCTTGGCCAGCCCGCCGCTGTCGTCGTGGGCGGACAGCGCCTTGTGCTTGTGATCGTACTGATCGGCAATGTCGATCTGACATAGCCGGTTGGTCGAGTAGTTCCGGTACATCTCGGACAGCACCCCGATTTCCAGGCCCCAATCCGTTGGAATTCGCAAATCGGAGACCACCCCGGTCCTCAGCGAGAATTCCCCAGCCAGCGCGTAGCGAAAACTGTCGAGGTAGTCGAGGTATTCCAGCGGGCCAAAGATCTTGCGCAGCGTGCGGATCAACGGCGTGAGCAGTAAGCGGCACACCCGGCCGTTCAGACGCTCCTGACCAACCCGCGCGTAGTAACCCTTGCAGAACTCATAGCTGAAATTGTTGTTCGCCACCGGGTAGAGCAGGCGGGCCAGCATGTTGCGGTCGTAGCCGAGAATGTCGCAGTCATGCAGCGCCACGGCCCCGGTGTAGGTCTCGCCATGGGTCAGAATGTAGCCCAGCGAATACCAGACGTTGCAGCCCTTACCGCGGGCTTCGGGCGCGAGCAGTTCGGAGCGCAGGCGTTCGTCCAGTGCCTGCAGACGTGGCCCGTCGTTCCAGATGACCCGCGTGTTCTGCGGCAGCTGCGCGAAGAACTGACGCGCGGCGCGGTACTCGGCCTCATCCGCACCGTCCAGACCGACCACGATCTGGCTCAGATAGGGCACCTTGGCGATCTCCGAGACGATGGTCTGCAGCGCAGGTCGCGACAGCTCGTCGATCAGGCAGGGCAGCACCAGCGAAAGCGGTCGGGTTTGCGAGAACCGCAGCAGTTCACTCTCGATTTCATCAATCGGCCGTTGCCGGAGTTGATGCAGCGTCGTGATGACGCCGTTCTGGAAAAAATCACTCATAACGGTTGCGCGAACGCCGTGGGGGCGTCGCCGTGGTCTCCAATACAGATATTGATGGCGGCATTGACGCCTTCGGTCCAGCCGTCAGGCGCGAGGGCCTGCGTCCGGAACGTTCGAACTCGGGCTGTCGTCGAGGGTGCCGGGCCGCGGGGCGAGCGGACCCAGACCCCGATATGCGCAGCGTTGATCAGGGCTTCGTCATTGCCAGCATCGCCCAGGGCGATCACCGGCACTTCCGACACGCCAACCGCGTCCAGCAAGGCCTTGGCGGCGAGTCCCTTGTCGGTGGGGCCGAGCACGTGGACAAACCGTCCGCCGCGCAGACAGCGCAGGCCAGCGGCTTCGACGGCTGTCTCGAAGGCATCAAGCGCCGCATCCGAATCCTGCCAGTGCAAGGGTTCGGAGTAGCCGCGGTTTGCTGCCTGCTGTGCGTCGTCCAACGACAGGCCGGTCAACTCGGCAATGCCCGCGATCGGCATCTCGTTGAACGCGACAAATCGCGCACCGGTGGATTGTCGTAATGCCGGCAAGGCATCGAGTATCTGAGCGCGTTCGGCGCCGAAACGCAGCGCGCCCGATTCCGGCGCGGCCGCACGCCACGGAGACTGTTCAGGAATGATCGCGGCACTACCGTTCTCCACAATGCAGGCCCAACGCAGCGACAGCCGCTCCATCAGGCCAAGGGTTTCTGCCGCGGTTTTGCTGGTGGTTGGGACCACCGGAATGCCCAGCTTCTCGCAACGTGAGAGACCGGCCAGCGCGCCGGCAATGCTGTAATCGTGGTGCCCGAGCAGGGTGCCGTCGAGGTCGGTGAAAACAACGGCCTGCGGCTGCGATGTTGTCACGAACGCACGTCCACCTGCTCAAAGCTATGGTCCTGAGCGATCCTGATCAGTGCATCACAGCGATCCGGCAAGGTCGCAAGGGCTCGTCGGGTCAGGCGTTCGTAGTGGCTGATGAAGCGCTGCAGCGCCTCCGGCGACATCGGCTGCGCGCCGTCGACCTGTCGGGCGTTTTCCTGCTCCTGCTGACCGCGCCACTGCTGAACCTGTTCGAAATCGGGCACCTGCAGAAAAACCAGCCGGTCCAAACGGGCGAACAGATCAGCGTAGGGGCCGAGTAACTCACGCTCGATGTACGTGCGCCAGAGGCCTTCTGCGTCCTCGGATGCCTCCAGCGCGTTGATGGGCGCGCCATCCTCGTCGGCGTCCACTGGACCAACGCCAAGACACCAGCCTTCGAACAACACGATGTCGATCGGACCCTGTACCCGGTGCCAGTCCGAAATCGGGGCGCGGTCATCAATCGCCTTCACGAATCGCGGGATTGCTACTTCGCTTTCACTGTCGGTTGCGAGCAGGGTTTTGATCAGCGCCAGTCCCAGCATCGCGTCGTGCGTACCCGGAACGCCGCGGGTGATGAACAGCGGGTGAACGCGCTTGCTCAGGCCGAGTCGTGCGGAATGCGTGAGGTAGAGGTCATCGAGGCTCAGAATGCAGCCGCGCAAACCATGGCGGGCGGCCAATGCATCAAGAAGGTGCGACGCCAGAGTCGACTTGCCCGTTCCCTGTGCGCCGCTGAGGCCGATGACCGTGGCGCCGTCGCGATGCCACCGCGCGATGGCGGTACATAATGAGTCCACCGCCGCATCGTATGCGGGCGTGACAAACCCCTGATCGCGTTGGGCCGGGCTGTGCTTCACGGTGTTTCCTTTGCAAGCGGCGAGCCAATACAGTGCGGTGACGGTCGATCATGAACGCACGGACAACAGGAGCGCAGCCAACTCAATGCCGAGCAGACTCTACAAGCATCCTCGCTTGTTCAAAACCTTTCTTAACGTCTATCCGCCGTACTGGGGAACCGGCATCCGGGTCACGGCGCTGGCCGCGGATTTTTCGCGCATGGATGTACGCATGGACCTGCGCTGGTACAACCGCAACGCCTTCGGCACACAGTTTGGCGGCAGTCTTTACTCCATGTGCGATCCACATTGGGTGCTACTCCTCGTCGGGCGGCTAGGGCCGGGCTACGAGGTATGGGACAAGGCTGCGAGCGTCGAATTCCTCAAGCCCGGTCGCGGGGCAGTATTCGCAAGCTTCGAGTGGAGCCAAGGGCAGGTGGACGACATTCGCCGTGCACTGGCCGACGGGGCGCGCTCCGTGCATCCGGAGCGCACCGTCGACATTACCGACTCAGGCGGCCGGCGCATCGCCCGTGTACACAAGACGCTGTATGTCCGGCACCGACGCGATAAACCGCCGCCCGGCTACTGACTGGCGGCGGCCTTGAGCTGGCGCCGTTCACGGTTCAGGCCGATGTAGAGGCTCACACACATCAGCAACAGCAACACCACAAACGGCAAGCCCGTGGAGATGGCGCCTGCCTGCAGTGCGTCGAGCGCCTGCTTGCCTCCGCCAAACAGCAAGGCGCCGGCGATCATGCCTTCCATGACTGCCCAGAACACGCGCTGGGCAATGGGGGCATCCAACTTGCCGCCTGCGGTGATGCTATCGATGACCAGGGAACCCGAATCGGACGACGTGACGAAAAACACCAACACCAGCACGATTGCGACACACGAGGTGACCAACGTCCAAGGCAGTTGATCCAGCATATGGAATAGCGACAGCGACACCTTGTCGATTCCGTCGGCCAGGGCGCCTGTCCCGTTTGCAGCCTGCTCCAAGCCGTTGGCACCGAACGCCGCCATCCACAGCACCGTGACGGCCGTCGGCACCAGCAAAACAGCGGTGACGAACTCGCGAACGGTTCGTCCACGCGACACCCGCGCGATGAACATGCCCACGAATGGTGACCAGGACACCCACCAGGCCCAATAGAACACGGTCCATCCGTGTAGCCAGGATTCGTCCTCTCGGCCGATCCAGTTGGACAGCGGCACAATATTCGTCGCGTAAGCGCTAGCCGTGGTCAGAATGTCACCGAAGATGCCGAACCCGGAGCCAACGGCCACGACAAAAGCCAACAGAATGATCGCAAGCGTCATGTTCAGATTGCTCAGCAGCTTGACCCCACCCTCAAGCCCCCGGATCACCGACATCACCGCTACGGCGGTCACGCCGGTGATGATGGCAATCTGGGTGTTGAGCGTCGCCGGGATGTCGAACAGAAAATTGAGCCCGCTCGCGGCCTGCTTGGCACCCAGGCCCAGCGACGTGGCGAGCCCGAAGATGGTCGCCAACACCGCCATGGTGTCGATGATATGTCCGGGCCAGCCCCAGCAGCGTTCGCCCAGCAGGGGATAAAACGCTGAACGGATGGTCAGCGGCATGTTCTGGTTGTAGGCGAAAAACGCCAACGACAAGCCAACCAGAGCGTAGATCGCCCAGGGGTGCAAGCCCCAGTGGTACATCGTCGCACCCAGCGATTTACGGACAGCTTCGGGCGTGCCGGCCTCCACGTTCAGGGGCGTGCCGTACCAGTCGGTGTAGTAGGCCAGCGGTTCCGCGACGCTCCAGAACATCAGCCCGATGCCCATGCCTGCCGCGAACAGCATCGCAAACCAGGAGAGCGTGGAAAATTCCGGTGTCGCATCAGCCCCGCCCAGGCGAATTCTGCCGACCGGAAGGATCACCAGGGCCAGGCAGAACAACACGAAGAGATTGCCGCTCACCATGAACAGCCAATCAAAGTTGTTGATGGCAAATGCCTTGGCAGCGCTGAGCGCCACGGAGGCGGGCTCGGGGAACATGATGGTCCCGATCACGAACAGCACGACCAGAACGGCGCTGATGAAGAACACCGGGTTGTGCATGTCCAGTCCGAGAAACTGCACGTTGTTTTCGCCGATCGAATGCTCGGTGTCGTAGGTTGAAACATCTGACATTGCGATTTCTCCTGTCGCGATGGGCGGTGGGATGATCGCTATCGCCTCAGGGGCGAGAACGTGCGGCAGGTGCCGCGGTCAGCCGGTGAGTGGCTAGAGATAGAAATCCATGGACAGGTAGACAGCATCGAAGTCGCCTTCGCCAACCTGTCCGTTTCGGTCGACAAAACCTGTTTGGCCGAGGTACTCGACGTAAATCCAGCCGGGCCCGTAGTCGTAGCTGACGCCCGGGCTGTACGAGTAGACGGTGTCTGTGGTCGATCCCGCCGTGTCGGGCAGTGCGGCATGCGCGTCCAGATACCAGAACCACGGGCCGCGCTCGTAACCCAGCTCGAAACCCGCACGCTGATTGGCGATCTCGCGGGGCAACGCTGGTTCGCTGGCCAGATAGGTATCCGGCAACTCGCGCTGCGTGTCGATGAATTCTGCTTTGACGTAAAACGCGTCGAACTTGCCGTGATAGTGAAGCGCCAGCGCATGATGCCGGCCATCGACCGCTTGCTCCATCATCGGTACCAGCGCCTGCAGCCGACCCGCCTGCACGGACAGGGACAGCGTCTGGTGTTCAGTCAGCGGCCAATCAACGTTACCGACTACGGTCTGCACTTTGCGATATGTCGTCGAAGAACCCCAGTGGCCGTTATCGTCCACCGTGTCGGTGCTGGTTTCGCCCCAGTCGTCAGCATGGAAGTACGCGAGTTGGTAACCGATGGGAGTGGCCGATACGAGCTTCACTCCCACGTCCATTTGATCGCCATAGCCGGCCTGCAACCCGTCTCCGGGCCAGAAATTCACGGTTTTCCAGGCAAATGGCACCTGGCTCTTGCCCACAATCAGCTGGTGAGCCGGGGTCAGCGCAAAGCCGACCCAGGCCTTGTGCAAGGCGAAGGTATCCCCGGTGGAATTGTTGGCGGTGTCGGTGAAACTGCCAGGGCCGATGCGTAGCTCGGCCGAATAGCTCCAGCCCTCATCCGTCTCATCCGCTGCGCCGTCGGCGTAGATGATGAGCGCTTCATCGGCAACATCACCGAACGTCTCGTCATCTCGATTGTCATCGAGTACGTAACGATAGTTTGCCCACACGCCCGCACCTAGCGACGAGTCTGCGCCACTGATCGCGGGTGAGAGCACAGCACCGATACTGATCGCGCTCAGCCAAATCCGTTTCATGTCCGCTCCCTGGACCCATGTCGCTTACCGCGCAAGACCACCGCGGGTAGCCGGAAAGGGCCAAAATGCATTCATTCCATTGAGCGACGACCCTACCCAATCAATCCCAGGAGTGCGAATACGCATAGGGTAGGGCTAGCGAAGGAGATTCAATATGGAAGACTGGGTACAACGTGCCCTGGCGAAATGGCCCAATGTTCCGCACCTGTACGGGTGGATCCATCTGGACCGTCGAGGGCAGTGGTTTCTGCAAGGCGAGCGTGTGGACCGACCGAAGCTCATCGACATGATGCGATTCAACTATGCGGCCGACGATCGAGGCTGCTGGTTCTTTCAGAATGGTCCGCAACGAGGCTACGTGACGCTGGCATACACACCGCTGGTGTTTCGTGTGCAGCCGGGCGGCGATTTGATCGCCCACACGGACCAAACCCCCATGCAGATCCGCCAGTGCTGCCTGGATAGCGATGGCAGTGTCGTGCTGGACACGGACCTGGGCGCAGGCTGCTTGGATGGCGAAGACCTGCCCTGGGTGTTGGAACACCTGGACGTGCAGGGTGGGGGCTCGGTTGAGTCTGCCGTAGACGCGGCACTTGGGCTGCCGTCTGGCTCGCAGACCACCCTGCGCCTGGACTGGCGTGACAGGTCGATCGCGGTGATGCGCCTGGATGCCAACGCAATGCCGACAAGCCTCGGCTTTGAACGGGAACCGCAGCCACCCGAAGCCGGCGCCTGAATAAAAGAAGGGCCGGCAAAACCGGCCCTTCTAATTGCGGATGCGGTGAACTAGCCGCGGCGCGAACGCCGGGCCCGGATGAGCAGTCCGGCGAGCATCAGCATCGTCAACAGATCCAGTACCGCGAGACTGCCACCGCCCGAGACGCCGCCGGCTGAGCCGCCAGGGTCGGTGGGATCAACAGGGTCCGTCGGATCGGTCGGGTCGGTCGGGTCGACCACACCCGCTTTGCAGCTAAAGGTCTGGACTTCGTCCACATACCAGCCGAGGTTGCCGTTGCAGCCATCCTGACCGAAATCCCAGCGGAACACGACGGCATCGCCGGCAGCCGCCAGCGCCGACAAGTCGACGATGCTCGTGCCCCAGCTTCCGGTCGCCAGCCCCTGGTCCGAACCAAACCAGGCCAGCTCGCCGGCCTTGGGGTTGGTGTTGGTGGCGGCGGCTTCCAACGCGGCGCCATGGGGGTTGTGCAGGAACGCGTTGGCCGGGACCACGGCAAAGTCGGCTCCGTTCACGCTGTACATGAGGTTGCCGCCGTCGTACTCGGCTTCCGTTTGCACGTAGTGATCGAATGACAGGTAGGCGTTGTCTTCGTCGACCGTCACGGCCGGCGCATCCAGCGTGAAGTTGCCGGAGATATCACCGCCAGCCGCACAAGTACCGTCCAGCGAATCCAGCGCGAAGGCCGCAAAACCGGAATGAGCCTCCGGAACGTCAGCGCTGACCTCCCAGTTCGTGCCCGGCCACGAATCGCCGGTGCCATTGCTGGCGATCGACCAGCCCGCGGGCAGGGCGCCGGACTCCCAGTCTTCCGAGAAGGCGGTGACAGGGCCGCTGCCTTCCTCACATACGGATGGCGTTTCGGCTTCGGGCGCAAGCACCGGCAAGTAGCCACATTTCTCGGTGGGATCCTGACGCATCTCCACTGCCAGCATCGCTGCAGCCACGGCGTCGCAATCAGCGGCGGCGATGACCTGATCCGACGGGTCGCCGAATACATCGGTGAGCGGCTGACCTATCAGATCCGCACAGGACTGCTCCAACGCGTCGGCGTGCTGGGCAAAGTTGGTGGTCGGCGTCTGGTAGACCGTCATGGCGCGGAAGTAGATGTTCGCGGCCTTGATCATGCCAATGCTGGGAATATCCACGCCGTTGAAGCTCTTGCCATCAACCAGCATGGCGAAGGCATGGTTGGGCACGCCGGAGTTGGTGTGCACACCGCCGCCATCGGAGGTGCCGCAGAAGTAATTCTCCGAGGTGATCACGCTGCCGGGCGAAGGCGACGGGAATCCGTCCGGGTCCCACATGTCCCGAAGCAGCAATGCAGCGGCAACCTCGCTCAGATCTTCGCCGAGCACCCAGCGGCTGCCCCGGTTCTCGTAGTACTCGCCTTCGGTGAGGGTGACGCCCAGCGGGCCTTCCAGGCCGTTCACCAGATCGTACATTTCACCGAAAATGTCCGAATAAGCTTCATTCAGGGCGCCGGACTGATACTGATAGATCAGTCCATGGGTGTATTCGGTGTAGCCGTGGCTCCATTCGTGGCTGACGATGTCGTCGGCATCAAAGCCAGGGCAGTAGTTTGTTGACTGCCCATCCCAATAGGCGTTGGGACAGTTCTCGTTGACCAGATAAACGCTGAACTGGATCTGATCTTCCGGAGCGGTGTCGCCATCGTCGTAGCCTTCGCGGCCAAACAGATTGCGATAGAGGTCGTAGGTGCCACCCGCGTAGATATAAAGGTTGTTGAGCGGGGTATTTGGCGTACGGTCCGAACCGGTGACATCGCCCGCGAATTCCGGATCTGCCGGCGCCAGCGCACTGCCTTCGGTGACCACCGCAGGCACATCGATGGTGGGCGTGTGAATCGATCGATTCAGCGTGTGCTGAATATTGTTGATCCGATTGAGCACGGCACCCGTGGTGGCATCAATGAACAGCTGCTCCCGAACCGGGTCGGCCGGACGGCGGTAGCTGTCGACGACATTCACCTCGTAGGCAAGCCGATTCTCGCCGGGCACGCCCTTCAGCAAGCCCATCGGATAGACGACGAGGCGACTCGCCTCGATCACGGGATCGGCGCCGGGGTGGAACTTGCGCGTCATCGCCTTGGCGGTGGCCGCGACCTCGGTGGATGACTTGTGCGGCGTCATCGCCAAACTGTCCAGCCCTTCGATGAACACACCGTTCAGCCCCAGCGCGCCTGTCTCGCTCAGATGCACCACCGTACGCGCACCAAAAACGGGCACGCCCTGATGGCGCTGATCCAGATGCACATGCGTGCGTCCGGCTCGGTCGGTAAACACGCGCTGTAGCGCCAGCTGCTCGGTCGGCGTCTGAACGCCGATCAGCGCGCCGTATTCGGCCAGAAACTCGGTGGCGCGATCCAAAGGCGAGCCCGCGGCATCAAGCGTCATCAAAACACGCTGATCGGGCGTCGAAACCGCGAAATACCGCTCATTGGGTCGCGCCGTGCTGACCAGCGAACCCTGGGTCGCTGCATCCAGCTTGGCGAGAAGATCGTGCTTGGTTGCGGCAGCGGCCGGTTGGCCTGCTGCCATCATCACAGCTGCCGCTACCAGCGACGCGATGCGAGGTGCTTTCATGGATGTCCTCTTGGTCCATGGCCCCGACAGGAAATGCTATGCCCCAGTGTCGGCCGTGGACGGTTTAGATTGAGCCAAGTCGGGGATCGCGGACGCCAATCGGCACCGCCGGACCACCCGGAACGGCGACAGCATAAGCACAGATCGCGCCGATGCGGGACTTTTGTCCCGATCTTGCGGCTAACTGGTATAAATATCCCATGTTTCCAGGGCGATTAACGCGCTGGATATTGATTCGGGTGCGATCCGTCTCGGGTTCATCTGCGGGATTGCTGGCCACCGCCGCGGGAGTTTTAGCCCTCGGATGGCATGGCGTTTGTATCCCGTGTTGCCAACGTGAGGAAGCGGCGACTGCTTCGCTCTGTTCGAACGTACATTCTGGGGAATACAACATGAAACCAATATTCGTGGCGACACCGGTCGCGGCGATTGCTGCGGCTATGGCCGTCAGCATGCTGGGATGGCGAGATACGCCGGACGCCGACTGCGCGCCGGGGTTTTCGCCCGTCGACCCGGTGGCCTACGCCCGTGAATTCCGTCCTGATCTGAATAAGGGCCAAATTGACGAGTTGCGGCGACAGTATGGCGATACCGCTTGCCTGAATCAGAAGCACCCGGAGCCGTTCACAGAAGTCCAGCAGGCGATGCAGGCTCGCTCGCCGGGTGTTGGACTGGTGGAACCAGGCTCCGTGCGCGCCGCGCTCGAGGCCAAGAACGCGATGCTGGAACGCAAGGCGATCGCAGGCGCCGATCGTCTCTGGGAGGAGTACGGGACCGGGGTGCTGATCACCAGCGATCCGCGCTACGGCACCTCGGGGCAGGGGATTCCCAGTTCCATGGGCCGCGTGGACAGTTTCGCCTACGACCCGGAAAACATTCGGCTGTTCGCGCTGATCGGCACCGGCGGGCTGTGGATGAGCGATACCGATTCGGTCGAAACCCTGGGAGATTTCTGGGTGCCGATCGGCGACACCATGCCCACGCTGGTGAACGGCGCCGTGGAATGGGTGGCGCCCAAGGGCGATCGGCCCGGGCGCCTGGTCGTCGTGTCCGGGGAACACGTCATGGGCGGCTCCACCTACATGGGGCTGGGCGCGTTCTGGTCGGATGACCTGGGCGTGACATGGAATCAATCGACCGGCGTGCCCGATGGCGCGATGGGCTTCGAGGTCGCCGTTGATCCAACCAACACCGATGAGGTGTATGTCGCGACCTCGATGGGTCTCTACAAGTCGTTGGACGCAGGATCCAGCTTCACCAATGTCAACCTGCCGGTCTCGGCTGAATGTGCTGGCGCTGTGGGTTATGGCGCCTGCCAGTTCGCGAATTTCGTCACCGATGTGGTCGTCAAGGAGCCTGGGGGCATCACTGACGAGGCAGGCGGTGAAGTGCTCGCCGCGGTTGGCTACCGCGCCGGCAAAGCCGTGTTTCCGGATGGGACGATCCATTCGCCGGGCAACGGCCTTTATCGTTCGGATTCCGGTGATCCGGATACGTTCGTGCGCCTGGATGTCTCCGGCGATGGCTTGACCAATATCGGGTTCACCACGGAAGAACGTATCGGGCGAACCGAGCTGGGTATCGCCACGGGACCTGAGCAGGATCACAACGTCGTCTACGCCATCGTGGGTGACGCCGTGCTGTTCAACGGCGGCGTGCAGGGGATCGATGTGCCGGACGACGGCACCGGAAACACGGGGGTCGGTCTGAACTCCACCTCAATCAATGGGGTGTACGTATCGACCGATTTCGGTGATAGCTGGATGCGTCTGGCCGACGATATCGAGATCGCCGCCAACCCGGCCAGCGGTTCCGGGTTATCCGTCGTCGGCGCCGCCCTGTTCAATGGCCCCGGGGTTCAGGCTTGGTACAACCTCTGGGTTGCCCCCGACCCGACGCGCGCCGACCTGCTCGGCGGTGTACCCACGCGACTGACCTTCGGGCTTGAGGAGGTTTGGCAATCCCGGACCACGACCGGGGTCGGGCAGGACGGTCTGGCGCAGGTCGGACCCAACGATTACAACGTCGTCGGCGTGTACTACGCCGGTGAATCCTGCCAGCTGCTCACTACGGGCGTGCCGGCCTGTCCGACCAACTCCGAGTTGATCACCGACACCACCACCCATCCGGACCAGCATGACGGTATGTGGATTCCGACCGATGACGGCGGAGTGTGCCTGTTTGCCGGGAACGACGGCGGCGTGTTCCGCCAATGCGTTGGTGCGGGCGAGGAGATCAACAACAACGGCTGGGCGCAAGGCCACAACGAGGGCTTTTACACCTTGCTGCCGTATGGGCTCGCCGTGGCGAAAGACGGTCGCGTCTACTTCGGCCTGCAGGACAACGGTTCCGGCCACATCGAGGGTGATACCCGCGAGATGTATCAGTCCCTGGGTGGTGACGGCTTCTTTGCCGCGGTCGACCCTGACGACAGCAACTACGCCTATCTGACCACGCAGAATGGCGGTCTGAACGTCACTCTTGATGGCGGTTTGAGCCTGTCCAGCGTCAGCTCCGGTGCCGCGGACGTGATGTTCGCGAATTACTTCACGATGAACGAGACCAATGCCGAGCATGTGATGACCGGCGGCTCAAACATCGTGGAGACGCTGCAGGGCCGAACAACCAACAACTGGACAGAGGTCTTCACCTTGGGCACCTCCGACACCGGGGGGCTGAGGCAGATGTCCACCATCCACCTGCGGGACGAAGCGGCCTACGTCGGTTTCTGCGGCGTCTGCGACATCCTCAATCGCTGGGATCTGGGCTTCGAGAACGGCATCGCGACCAATGTCGGTGGCGATCTGCCGCCGAATCCAGGTTCATCCGACGGATGGCATATCGCGACGGCCGCCGGGTTGCCGAACCGCTACATCACCGCCATCGAGCAGGACCCCGAAGACGTCAATACCATCTACGTGACCCTGGGCGGCTACTCCGGTCGTGACTGGGTGCCACCGGGTTCGTATCTGGATACGAATGACGGGCTGGGCACCGGTAACGTGTTCAAGTCCACCGACGCTGGGGAAAGCTTTATCGATATCTCGGGCAACCTCCCCGACTTGCAGGTGAATACGGTCTTGCTGCACGACGGGCAGCTGCTGATCGGCACCGATCTGGGCGCGTTCATCTCCTCGGACACGGACGGCTCCGAGTGGGGCGTGCTGGGGGGCGGCTCGCTGCCTAATGTCGTGGTCACGCAGATCGTGCAGGACCCCGGCGACCCACTGAGGGTGTTTGCGTCCACGTTCGGCCGCCATATCTGGAGCTACAGCTTCGAGGAGGCAGGCGTGACGCCGACGCCCACGCCAGCCGCGACCGGCAAGGGCGGTATGCTCGGCGTCTGGTTGCTGGGTCCGCTGGGCTTGCTGGCGGCACTGCGTCGTCGCGCCCGGTTGGCCGCACGCGAGAATCCCGGGCTAGTCGCCGGTATGTAACCTCGGCTTGATCGGGCTGGGGGGCATCTGGACGTAGTAGCCAGATGCCTCCAGCCCGGCCAAGACCGCGTTGACATCGACGCGAGCGAGCCGGCGTTCGGGCGTCAACTCCAATTCCATCGCCTGTTCCAAGGGGCCCGTCAGTCGGCGGAGCGACACAGGGAGCTCGTCTGCCGGCATATCGCCTGTCACGAACACATAGAGTTCATCGTGTCGGCGGCTGCGGTACACCGTGCATTTCATGCCAAGCGACTGGGAAGCGGGGCGCGGCATCTTGGCGAAAATCCCGGGCTTGAACAAGCCTGATGGGCGTTCTGCCGCAACCGATTCGTGGGTAGTTGTCAGGGTATCAACCGCTATCCTGAGCCGGATGGCGCCGCCGTCGATCCCCATTCGGTTCTTAGCACCACGGTCTGTGTTCAGCGGCCGCTTGAGAATACGCGTGGGTCAGTCACCCGCGCACTGCTTGTGGCCGCCCCGACCGACAGGCAGGATGCGGTCACGCGCCCTCGGCGGAGTGTTTAAGGAAGCGCAGAGAGAACAATGAACGCCACCGCGCTCGATCAGATCCAACTCAATTTCAGTCCGGCGGCGTTGGGCGCGCTGAACGTGATCATCGCGATCATTCTGTTTGGCGTTGCTCTGGATTTGAGGGTCGCCGATTTTCGCGCGGTTTTGCGCAGGCCACAGGGCTTGGCCGTAGGCCTGTGTTGTCAGTTTCTGCTACTTCCATCATTGGCGTGGCTCTGCATCATCGTCTTGCAACCGTCGGCGAGCATCGCGCTGGGCTTGTTGCTGCTTGCCGCCTGTCCCGGCGGAAACGTGTCCAATTTCCTGACGGCCATGGCGCAGGGCAATGCGGCGCTATCGGTGAGCCTGTCCGGCCTATCGACCTTGGCCTCCATCGTGATGACTCCGGTGAATTTCATGTTCTGGGCTGGCCATTACGCGCCGGCTGAATCCTTGTTGCGCGAGCTATCGTTGACACCGTCAGACATCGTGCTGACGGTGATGTTGATTCTGGTGATCCCGACACTCTGCGGCATGGGCGTCACCGCGCGATTTCCCGCCGTGGCAGCGCGCATCAAACAGCCGATGCGGCGCTTGTCGATGATCTTTCTCGGGTTGTTCATCGTCGCGGCCCTGTTCGGCAATTGGCGTGCGTTTCTGGGCCATGTCGGGGTGGCGTTCTGGATTGTCGCCATCGTCAATGCTCTCGGTCTGGCCTGCGGCTACGCGTTGACCAAGCTGGCTGGCCTGCCCGAGACCGACCGCCGCGCGGTCAGCTTCGAAACCGGAATTCAGAATTCAGGATTCGGTCTGATCATCTGCTTCAACCACTTCGCAGGGCTGGGCGGCATGGCGATGATCGTGGCGTGGTGGGGAGTCTGGCACCTGATTTCCGGCTGGAGTCTGGCAACGTTCTGGAGGCGCCGAGGTCTGCGGCCGCGATCCAGCTGAGCAACGACGGATCTCACCGGGGCGGTTTCAGTCCTCGGTCGGGGGCCAGGATGGCGCCAGCGTGCGCTCTGCTCTGCGCTGCAGAGATCCGGTCTGCATTGTTGCGGTCGTGAGGTGACGGACCGAGCAGCGATCCCGCCCGGCGCGTTTCGCGATGTAGAGCTCCGCGTCGGCCGCGCGATACAAGGCCTCCATATCTGGCGGGCTTGACGCGGGCAGACATACCGCGCCGACGGATACCGTGACCTTGCACTCCGGACCGTCGGGATGAGGTATCGCCAGATCGCGGACTGTCTTGCGGCAGGCTTCTGCTGCCGCGTACAGGGTGTCAGGTTTACGGCCGTACCAGATGACAACGAACTCCTCACCGCCGATGCGACTGACAACGTCTTGGGCGCGCCGCGCCTGCGCCGCCAACGCCTGGCCTACGCGACGGATGCATTCGTCCCCCCGCTCATGGCCCCATTCGTCGTTGTAACGCTTGAAGTGATCTATATCGATCACTGCAAGGGCAATGGATTGATGCTCGCGCTGCGCCCGTTCGGTCAGCTCGTCGCCCAGGCGGGTCAGCGCGCGCCGATTCGGCATCAGCGTCATGGGGTCGGTTTCCGACATCACGCGATTCCACTCTTGCTGCAGCCAGGCCCGGCGCGAGTGATATTCCTGCCCGTAGAGGCCGACAAGCAGTCCGGATAGGGCGACAAACCCGGCGAACAGAACATTGGTCGCGGTCGCGGGGTTATCAAGATAGAGGACTTCGATCACGCTCCAGACGATCAGAAACAGCACACTGGCCGGCAGTGCCAACCAGAACCGCAACCGGGCGCTGATGGCGCCGGTGACGACGGCAACCGGAGCGAATAGCGCTGGCATGTCGAATCCCTGCGATAAACCCAACACGCGTTGAGCCTCCACGCCGAACGCCACCAACATGCCTGCGACGATGAACACCGGGTCCCAGAGCCACTTCAGACGGCGGCTGAGATGGACCAGCAGCGCCACGACGGCCGCGGGGCATTCAATGCCCCATTGGATCCAATGCGCCAACGGCAGAAACTTCGCCTCGGGTCGTAGCAAGATGAATTCGTTGGCCGTGTTGATCGCCAACAGCGCGATCACGACCACTGCGAGCGCGATGCGGGCGCCCCGGCTGCCTTCTGCTTGCCACTCCTGATAAACCGCCTCGAGCGGGGCCTGAAAGCGCAACCTGGTCGCACGACGCGCGAGTTCATGCTGGACGGCATCGGCGGTTCGACCGATATCGTCGCGCACTGGGCGTTCGCTAGAACTGGGGACAGGCATGGTCGTGAACCGTTGGAGCGGGGCGGGCTATGCGGTAACAGCATCGGCCAGATTGACCTGGAACTGTAGCCGCTCCGCGCACATCGACCAATCGCAGCGGCGAATCGGCGGCGTATGCTCGATGCCATTCAATAATCTGAACGGCCACGACAACGGCCGCAACGGAGGCGACTCATGAGCACCAGCGAGATTGTGCAACGCAAGGGGCCAAGTTTCGGTCTGGATGACCCGGATCTACCGCGGTACTGGTTCGCAGGCGACCCCTTCAAATCGAGGTTCTTCGATGCGATGAGTCTGTTGTTCCCAGAGGGTGAGCGATTCTTCATCGCCTGTGTCCGTGACTTTCGCCATACGATCACAGACCCGCAACTGGAACGTCAGGTCAAGGACTTCATTTATCAGGAAGGCCAGCATGGACAGGTGCACACCCAGTTCAATAATCGCGTCAAAGAGCAGGGCGTAGCTGTCGACCATATCCTCAAGGAAGAGCATCGCTTTCTCTTCGATGTTTTCCGCAAACGGATGTCGCGCAAGTACACGCTGGCGCAAACGGCGGCGGCCGAGCACCTGACGGCGTTAATGGCGCATGGCTTTTTCGCCAAGGGCACGCTCCGCGACGCGGACCCCCGAATCCGAGCGATGTATGCCTGGCATGCGGTCGAGGAGATCGAGCACAAGGCTGTCGCCTTTGACGTGTACAAAACCGTGGCCCGCGGCAGCTACCTGACACGCATCCTCGGCATGATTCAGGTCAGCATCACCTTTCCGCTGCACACCTTTCTGATCATGCGACACATGTTCGAGGTGGACGGCCTGCGTAACCGGGGCCGTCTTTGGATGAAGGGCTTGTGGTGGCTTTACGGACCGAAAGGCGTGTTCAGTGGTCTGTTGCCTCACTACCTCGCCTATTTCAAGCCGGGTTTTCATCCGTGGCAACAAGGCCAGCTGAAGAACTACGAAAGCTGGCGCGAAACCTACGAAGCCTCGGGTGATGCAATCAAGGCCGGAGATGTGGCCGCTGGCATTGCTGCCTGAGGCACGCGCCAGATCCGACACCTCGTCTCGGCGAGCTTGAAACCGGTTAACAGTCCCCTTATTCAACGGGAGAGTTCTGGTCCTGGTTCCTGCATGTCGATTGCCCTGAGTCATCGCTACACCGAGTCGCTACCCGCGGACTCCGAGCGCTCACGTCAGCCTCGTATCGTCGAAGGCGCGGCATATTCCTTTGTCGATCCCGATCCGGTTAGCCAGCCGCGGCTGCTCGCCTGGTCCACTGCGCTAGGCGACTCATTGGGCATCGCCCGACCGAGCGAGGACCAAGACGCTTGGTTGCAGGTGCTTTCCGGCAATACGAGATGGTCCGGCACGTCACCATACGCCAATTGCTATGGCGGACATCAGTTCGGGCAGTGGGCGGGGCAGCTCGGCGACGGCCGTGCGATCACCCTAGGAGAGTTCGTTGACCGTTCCGGTTCGATCCATGAGTTGCAGCTCAAGGGGGCGGGGCGCACGCCGTATTCGCGCGGCGCGGACGGCCGCGCCGTCCTGCGATCATCATTGCGCGAGTACCTTTGCAGCGAAGCCATGCACGCGCTCGGGGTACCGACGACCCGCGCGTTGTCGCTGATTACGACCGGCGATGACGTGGTCCGCGACATGTTCTACGACGGCAACCCTCAGGCCGAGCCCGGCGCTATCGTCTGCCGTGTTGCGCCATCGTTCCTGCGCTTGGGGACTTTCGAGCTACCCGCATCGCGAGGCGATACGCCTTTGCTGCGGCAGCTCGTGGACTACAGCATCGAACACCACGAACCGGACATCGACCATCGCGACCCGGACGCTTTGTTTGCGTGGTACGAGGCCATTTGTCGCCGTACCGCCCGATTGATTGCCGAGTGGACACGCGTGGGCTTCGTGCACGGGGTGATGAATACCGACAATCTGTCGATTCATGGCATCACCATCGACTACGGCCCCTACGGCTGGCTGGAGCCTTACGAACCGGGCTGGACTCCGAATACCACTGACGCCCAGACCAGCCGCTACTGTTTCGGCCGCCAGCCAGCAATCGCACAGTGGAACTTGTCGCGTTTCGGCGGCGCCTTGACCCACCTGACCAGCGATACCGAGCGCCTGGAGCAATGCCTCGCAAGCTACGCCGAGGAATACGAACACGCCAGCCAGGCAATGTTCGCGAGCAAACTTGGCTTGGTCGACCTTCAGTCCGAAGCCCGCCAGCAGCTGCTCACCGATTTGTTCGATCTGTTGAGCATGACCGAGACCGACTACACCCTGTTTTTCCGCGGCCTTGGCGCTGTCCCTGCCGAGCGTCCTGGCGAAGCGGAGCCACAAGCAGCGCTGATGCCTGCTTACTACGACCCCGCTGCCTTGCAGGGGGAGGTCGGGCAGGCTTTGCGCGACTGGGTGGCGCGCTACCAGCTGGAGGCGAAGCAGCAGCCCGATGCTGTCCGTCAGGCCGATATGCAACGCAGCAACCCGCTCTATGTTGCACGCAACTACCTGGCACAGCTGGCGATCGATGAGGCCGAGCAGGGCCGGACCGAGGAGTTGCACAGGCTGATACAGGTGCTCGAGAACCCCTACACCGAGCAGCCGGGCATGGAGCGCTACGCGGAAAAACGCCCCGAGTGGGCACGCCATCGCGCAGGCTGCTCGGTATTGTCATGCAGTTCCTGAGCCCGTCGGCGAGGCGGATTCACCTTGAAATTGGGGGGGCGATCAGCGATTCTTGTCGGTCGCCCATCCGGGTGAAACGACCGATCCTGCAAGGACCAAGAATATGACTGGAAGCGTAACCCGCGTTCCGTTAACGGCGCGCGGTGCCGAAAAATTGCGCGACGAATTGAAGGAGCTGAAGTCGGTTCAGCGACCCGCCGTGATCAAGGCGATCGCGGAGGCGCGTGCGCATGGCGATCTCAAAGAGAACGCCGAGTATCACGCTGCGCGCGATCAGCAGAGCTTTATCGAAGGTCGCATTGGTGAACTCGAGGCCAAACTGTCGAATTCCCAGATCATCGACCCGACCAAGGCGAATGCCAACGGACGCGTGATTTTTGGCGCCACTGTCGATCTGGAAGATGCCAATTCTGGCGAGGCACTGACGTACCAGATCGTTGGCGAGGACGAGGCCGACATCAAGGCGGGACGGATTTCGGTGCAGTCGCCGATCGCCCGTGCATTAATCGGGAAAGAAGAGGGCGACGTTGTTGATGTGGTCGTTCCCGGCGGTACCCGTGAGCTGGAGATCGTCGAGGTGCGCTACCTGTGAAATCCTTGAGTTCGCCGCAGCGGCAAGTCTTGCGGGCCGCGGCGCATCATTTGCATCCCATCATCCAGACGGGTGCGCGTGGCCTGACGGATGCGGTAATCGCGGAAGCCGAACTGGCCATTGACCATCATGAGCTGATCAAGGTGAAGCTCGTGGCGGCCGATTCCGACGACCGTAAAACCATGGCCAGCAGTCTCTGCGACCGATTGCGTGCTCAGCACATCCAGCAGATCGGACATATCGCCGTCATTTACCGAGAAAACCGAGACCGACGACGCTACGCTGAGCAGCTTCGCGGCGCTTGAGCGACGGACGGCAAGCATGGGCCAGAAGCGCCGTACCGCGTCCAGCCGGCGCTGGTTGAAAGAACACGAGTCCGATCAGTATGTGCAACGCGCGCGGGCCGAGGGTTGGCGTTCGCGAGCGGTGTTCAAGCTGGAGGAACTGAACGCCCGCGATCATTTTCTCCGTCCTGGGTTGCGTATCGTGGACTTGGGCGCAGCCCCCGGTGGCTGGACCCAGTATTGCGCCAAGCATTGCGGAGCACAGTCGATCATCATCGGGATCGATCTGCTGCCCATCGCGCCGCTGAATGGCGCAACGCTGATCCAGAATGACTTCGAGTCCGAAGAAGGGTTGCAGCAGCTAGAGCAAACGCTGAACGGAAAGGGGGTAGACCTTGTCTTATCGGACATGGCCCCCAACATCAGTGGCATTGCGTCAGCCGATCAGGCGCGCGCGACCGGATTGGTGGAGTTGGCACTGGATTTCTGTGATCGCCACCTGGTGAACGGTGGAGATTTTGTCGCCAAGGCGTTTCAGGGAGAGGGATTCGACCCCTGGCTAGCCGAGGTCAAACAACGCTTTCAGCGCGTGGCGGTCCGCAAGCCGGCCGCATCGCGCGCGCGCAGCCGCGAGGTGTACGTGGTGGCGCGAAACTTTGCGCCGGGGTAGTGTCCGGTTTTAACGCATCGAGAGCATCGCCTGCGATGCGATGTGAGGTCTGAACTTGAACGATTTAGCTAAGAATCTACTGCTCTGGGTGGTCATCGCCGTCGTCTTGATGAGCGTGTTCTCCAGTTTCCAACAGAGCGGTTCGTCGAGAACCCCGCTGCAGTACTCGGAATTCCTGGACAAGGTAGACCAGGGCGCCGTCAGCAATGTCACGCTGCAAGGCCAGACAATCTACGGTCAGCTGTCCAGCGGACAGCAGTTCGAAGCCTTTAATCCGGAATCGGACAACGGCCCGTTGATCGGCACCCTGCGTGAGAAGGATGTCGTGATCGAGGGCAAGCCGCCCGAGCGTCAGTCCTTCCTGATGCAGTTGTTCATTTCCTCGTTTCCGATTCTGTTGCTCATCGGCGTATGGATTTACTTCATGCGGCAGATGCAGGGCGGCGGCGGCGGTCGCGGCGCGATGAGCTTTGGCAAAAGCCGGGCCCGCATGCTGCCGGCCGACCAGGTCAAGATCACCTTTAGCGATGTCGCCGGCTGCGAAGAGGCGAAGAACGAGGTTGTCGAACTGGTCGACTTCCTGCGTGATCCCACCAAATTCCAGCGCCTGGGCGGCAAGATTCCGCGCGGCGTGCTGATGGTGGGTTCTCCAGGTACCGGTAAAACGCTGCTGGCCAAGGCCATTGCGGGTGAGGCGGGTGTGCCGTTCTTCACGATCTCCGGGTCCGACTTCGTGGAAATGTTCGTCGGCGTGGGCGCATCGCGTGTTCGTGACATGTTCGAGCAGGCGAAGAAGCACTCGCCCTGCATCATTTTCATCGACGAGATCGACGCCGTCGGCCGCCAGCGTGGCGCCGGACTTGGCGGCGGTCACGATGAGCGTGAACAGACGCTAAACCAGCTGCTGGTCGAAATGGACGGCTTCGAGGGCAGCGAGGGCGTGATCGTCATTGCGGCGACCAACCGCCCGGATGTGCTCGATCCCGCGCTGTTGCGCCCTGGCCGGTTTGACCGCCAGGTCGTGGTGCCGCTGCCTGACATCAGGGGCCGTGAGCAAATCCTGAAAGTTCATATGCGCACGGTTCCGCTGGCAGCCAACGTGAAGCCTGGCGTGATCGCGCGCGGCACTCCGGGATTTTCCGGCGCGGATCTGGCAAACCTCGTCAAC
>Ga0208330_1000328_pt1 | contig 23500 bp, 23 predicted proteins | sample DeeseametaMP1896_FD_184180 | JGI IMG/M metagenome (GOLD analysis project Ga0208330, IMG submission 184180) | Marine microbial communities from the Deep Pacific Ocean - MP1896 (SPAdes) | ecosystem: Environmental > Aquatic > Marine > Oceanic | place: East of Hawaii, North Pacific Ocean | collected... | reverse complement strand
GCCTGGCGCACCGAATCGAGATAGCCGGTCAGACCACCCGGCGGTCGCGGGATCACGGTGTCGATGTCGTGCTCATGGCACACCGCGTCGCATTCGAGCGATTCGACCAGCGGGCGGGCCAGCCCCGAGGGGATCGGGGTGACCAGCCCCACCCACCAGCTCGCGATCGTCGGCGTCAGGAACGGCAGCACCACCATCACTCGCCGCCGGAGCCCGGCCACGTCGGCGTACCCCTGCATCGCGTCGCCGTACTCCATGGCGTCCGGCCCGCCGATGTCCCAGGTACGGGACTCGGGCACCTGTGCGGTGGCCGCCTCGGCCAGGTAGTACAGGACGTCGCCGATGGCGATCGGCTGGATCATGTTGTGCACCCACTTCGGGGTGGTCATCACCGGGAGCCGGTCGGTCAGGTGACGGACCATCTCGAACGACGCCGAACCCGACCCGATCACGATGCCGGCCTGCAGCACGACCGCTTCCACGGATGATTCCATCAGGATTTCGCCGACCTCGACCCGCGAGGAGAGGTGCCGCGACAGCGACGTACCGGGCGGATGCAGCCCGCTGAGGTACACCACCCGGCGCACCCCGGCCTCCTTGGCGGCGGCGGCCACGTTCTGCGCCGAACGCCTCTCCTCGGCGACGAAGTCGCGCGACGTGCCCATCGAATGGACCAGGTAGTAGACGACGTCCATGCCCTGGAACGCCGCGGTCAAGGATTCGGGTTCGGTCAGATCCCCGCGCACGACCTCGACCTGGTCGCGCCAGTCGGCGCGGTCGAGTTTGGCGGGTTTGCGCGCCATCGCCCGGACCTGGTGGCCGCGGCGGAGCAGTTCGGGCACCAGGCGGCCCCCGATGTAGCCGGTCGCGCCCGTCACCAGGCACTGAAGTTGAGCCGTCACTACCGCTCCGTCCGTCGATGTCGCCTAAATGCTCTGTAGAGGCTTTCGTTGCCGATGCGGACCTGGATTGCCCGCAACCCCACCCGACTAACCGCGCGGGAACCCCACAATGATCGGTATGGCGTTCCGGGGATGGCCGATCGAAGCCGTCGAGTTCTACGAAGGCCTCGAGGCCGACAACTCCAAGGTGTACTGGCAGGAGCACAAGGCGGTCTACGAACGGCAGGTCAAGGCGCCGATGGAAGAGCTGCTGGCCGAACTGGCCGATGAGTTCGGCGAGGGCAGACTGTTCCGGCCCTACCGCGACGTGCGGTTCAGCGCCGACAAGACGCCGTACAAGACCACGTGCGCGGCCACCCTCGGCAGTGGGTACGTTGCCTTCTCCGCCGACGGCCTGTCGGTGGGCAGCGGGCTCTACATGCCCGAACCGGCGGCGCTGACGCGCTTCCGCGCCGCTGTTGACGCCGACGACACCGGTGCCGAACTGGCGGCCATCGTCGCCGACCTGCACCGAGCCGGCTATCAGACGATGGCCCACGAGGTGCTCAAGACAGCGCCCCGAGGCTTTCCCAAGGATCATCCGCGCATCGAGCTGCTGCGCCACAAAGGCATCGCGATGATGAAATCGTGGCCCGTCGGTGCGTGGCTCGGCACCCGGAAGGCCAAGGATCGCGTGGTCACCGCGCTGCGCGCGGCCGCGCCGCTCAACGAATGGCTGAATCGCCACGTCGGCTGACGACCGGTGCATACCGGCCGCAGTCGCCGAACGGTAACCTTTGTCTCGATGACCGAGCGCGCCGAACAACACGGCATTTCCTATGCGTCGGCAGGAGTGGACATCGAAGCCGGTGACCGCGCCGTCGAACTCTTCAAGCCGCTAGCCCAGAAGGCCACCAGGCCCGAGGTACGCGGCGGCCTGGGCGGCTTCGCGGGCATGTTCGCGCTCCGCGGCGACTACCGGGAGCCGCTCCTGGCCTCGTCAACGGACGGCGTGGGAACCAAGCTGGCGGTCGCACAGGCCATGGACAAGCACGACACGGTCGGCATCGACCTGGTCGCCATGGTCGTCGACGACCTCGTGGTGTGTGGAGCCGAGCCGCTGTTCCTGCAGGACTACATCGCCGTCGGACGCACCGTGCCCGAACGGGTCGCCGAGATCGTCTCCGGAATCGCCGACGGTTGCGTGCTGGCCGGGTGCGCGCTGTTGGGTGGGGAGACCGCCGAACACCCCGGCCTGATGGCACCGGATCACTACGACATCTCAGCGACCGGGGTCGGCGTCGTGGAGGCCGACGACGTGTTGGGACCCGACCGGGTCAAACCCGGCGACGTGCTCATCGCGATGGCCTCGACCGGGCTGCATTCCAACGGATACTCGCTGGCCCGCCATGTGCTGCTCGAGATCGACCACATGAATCTGGCCGGTCACGTCGAGGAGTTCGGCAGAACCCTGGGTGAGGAATTGCTCGAGCCCACCCGCATCTACACCAAGGACTGCCTGGCGCTGGCAGCCGAGACCCAGGTGCGGACCTTCTGCCATGTCACCGGCGGGGGTCTGGCCGGCAACCTCGAGCGGGTGATTCCGCACGGCCTGGTGGCCGAGCTGGACCGGGGCACCTGGACGCCTGCCCCGGTGTTCGGCATGATCGCCCAGCGCGGGCGCATCGAGCGTGCCGAGATGGAGAAGACGTTCAACATGGGCGTCGGGATGGTGGCCGTGGTGGCTGCCGAGGACACCGACCGCGCGCTGGCCGTGCTGACCGCGCGTCACCTGAACTGTTGGCCCCTCGGAACCGTCATGAAGGGCAGCAAGGACGGGTCACGCGCCGAGCTGGTGGGTCAACACCCCAGATTCTGAACACCCCAGATCCTGAATAACCCGGATCCTGAACAAACCAGATCCCGAACAACTCAGATCCCGAAGAACAAAGCGCCGACCGGCGCTCGATCAGCGCCGCCAGTCGTCCTCGTCCGCCCAGCCTTCGTCGGGTGCACCGTCGCTGCCGTTGAAACGGTCATCGTCGGAAGCGCCTGACAGCTCGCGCTGAAGCCGCTCGAAATCGGTCTGCGGTGAGCTGTATTTGAGCTCACGAGCAACCTTGGTCTGCTTTGCCTTTGCCCGGCCGCGGCCCATGGGGGAACCCCCTCGCGCAATAACGGAGCGGCCCAATGAACAGGCGGCTCCGATCTGAGTGTGTTTATTTTCCTGTCCACACCTTACCGTGCCGGAGGCCGTGGTGCTGGCAGGCCCGGGTGCTCAGAGTCCTGTGGTCCTGCTCACCGTGTTCCGCGGAGCCGCTCGACGGCCAGCCTGCCTGCGCCGACCGCGTCGGCGGGTGGCACAGAATCCGGGTCGATAGCCGCGGGGACGGCGGACTCGCCCCCGATGGTCAGCTCGGTATCCGCCGGCAGGCCACGCTTGACCAGGGCCAACGCGATGAGCCCCTCATCGACGTGGTCGACGACGGTGCCCAACCGACCTACGGGGCGACCCGCCGCCAGTAGAGGGTCGCCGGGCGCGGGACGGTCGGCGGCGCCGTCGAGGTGCAGCAGCACCAGCATGCGGGGCGGTTTGCCCAGGTTGTGGACTCGCGCGACGGTCTCCTGCCCGCGGTAGCAACCCTTCTCCAGATGCACCGCGCCGACACCGGGACCGCCGATCCAACCCGCTTCGTGCGGAATCGTCCGCTCGTCGGTGTCGACTCCCAGCCGCGGGCGCAGCTCGGTGACACGATGCGCCTCATAGGCCCAGACCCCGGCCGGGCGCACCCCGGCGGCGACCAGCCGTTTACGCAGGTCCGCAGCTTCAGATGTCGGGACCAGGACGTCCAGCTCGGGGATGGTGCTCGGGATGCGGCGCACGAAGCCACCGCCGGGCAGCGCGACCGCGGTGCTTTCCGCAGGCAACGTCGTCACCCCGAGTGCGGCGAGCACCGCGGGATCGGCGACACCCGGGCCGAGCAGCGTCAACACCGCCAGATCGGCCCGCTCGACCGTCACGTCAGCCCAGAAGATCATCTTGCGCAGGAAGCCGAGCAGGGCCTCGCCACGCCATCCCTCGGTATCGAGAACGGTTCGTTCGGCCAGCTCGGTCTGCCACCAGTGATCCTCGACACGGCCCTGCCCGTCCAAGCTCAGGTTCTGGGTGACCGCGCCCTCCGGCAGCGCACTGACGTGCTGGCTGGAGATGGTGTGCAGCCAGGACTGGCGTTCCGGGCCGGTCAGCGACAGCACCGTGCGATGCGACCGGTCGATGACCACCGCGCCGTCAGCGGCGGCGCGCTGTTCGCCGAACGGGTCACCGTGATGCCACACCGCGCCGGCGTCGGGTCCGGGGTCGGGAGCGGGAACTGCAGACATCCCTCAACTCTACGATTGCTTCATGGCTGATACCCCGGGCGTCGTCGTCACCCTCGACGGGCGCCTGCACGATCCACGGCAGCCGCTGCTGTATGCCGACGACCTGGCGGCGGTCCGCGGCGACGGGGTCTTCGAGACGCTGCTGATCCGCCAGGGTGCTCCCTGTCTGCTCGAGGCTCACCTGGCGCGGCTGGCCCAGTCCGCCCGCATGGCCGACCTTCCGGACCCGGAACCGGCGAGCTGGCGGTCGGCGGTGCAGATCGCGACCGAGCGTTGGCTCGCCGACGGTGGCGGTGAAGGCGTGCTGAGGCTCGTCTACAGCCGCGGTCGTGAGCACGACCCGACCGGCAGCTCCTACGCGACCGTCGGGCCGGTCCCGGACCGGGTGGCGCAGGTACGCCGCCACGGCCTGGCAGCGATGCTGCTCGACCGGGGACTGCCCGCGGTCGGAGTCGACAGCATGCCGTGGCTGCTCGCCGGCGCCAAGACGCTGTCGTACGCGGTCAACATGGCCGCGCTGCGCCATGCCGAACGCCACGGCGCAGGGGACGTCGTGTTCGTCAGCGCCGAGGGCCAGATCCTGGAGGGGCCCCGCTCCACCGTGGTGATTGCCACGACCTCGGAGGAGGGCCGCAGCTGCCTGCTCACGCCGCCGCCCTGGTACCCGATTCTGCGGGGAACCACTCAGCAGGCGCTGTTCGAGGTCGCCCGGACCAAAGGCTACGACTGCGACTACCAGGCGTTGACCCCGGCGGATCTCTATGCCGCAGAGGGGGTTTGGCTGGTGTCCAGCATCACGTTGGCGGCCCGCGTGCACACCCTCGACGGCAGGCCGCTGCGGTCGGCCCGGCTGGCCGACGAGATGGCCGCGTTGATCGACGCCGCGATCCTGCACGATCGCTGAGAGATTAAATCGGTTGTCGCGGTGGCGAAGCGCGGGTACGGTCGCCTGTACACAGGGAAGGAGGTGGTCCGACAAATTGAGTGACTTATGGACATGTGAGGTGGCTGCGAGCTAGCAGCGCCGGGAAGCGCTCGACGCACCTGTGCGCGCTGGCGAATTCCCCGCAGTCACCCGGCCCCCGAGCCCCTCAGCCTTGTCCGGCGAGGAACCACGGCTCGGGGGCCGCTCCATGTCTGCCGAGAGCCGAGAGGTGAGCTGAGAGGGCTGCTAGCCCGCGGGACCGGGTGCCAGGGACGAACACTCCGACATCGCCTCGTGCCACGTCTGAACATCCACTCCGGGAGGGGGTCCCGGCATCGGGCCGGGACCCGCGGAGACGCCGTGCTCGCGGAGGCAATACGCGAGGGAACCGTGGCCGACGCTGGGCACCGCCGAAGTCGGGGTGGATTCGGAACCGGGCTCACCCGCCGGTTCGGCCGAGCCCGAACATGCGGCCACGGTGGCTGCGGCGGCCAACACCGCCAACACTCTGATGCGCCGCACTAGCCGATGAACCTCGACAGCCGGGCCGACAGATGCGGCACGAGTCCGCCGTCGGCGTCCACCCGCTCCTCGACATAGGCCAGATCGCCGCCCTCGACGATGCCGTAGAGCCGTTTGGCGCCGCCGACGAGGAGCCCCGACTTGCTGCGGGCCAACGCATCGGTCACCAGTTCCCACGAGGACTGATTGAGCGGATGGCCGTAGAACAGCTCGATGTACCCCGCCGAATGGGCCAGCAGCAGCTCGATGGCCTGGGATTCGTTCGGATCAGCGGGGTCGGTGACGAACCGCCAGAAGCCGGTCTCACGCAGATCGGGCTTGTCGTACTCGCCGTACTCGTCCAGCCGCCAGGACCGGGCCTCCCAATTCAGGTAGTCACCACCGTCGTGCGAGACGACGATCTGCTGGCCGAACCGGTAATCGCCGTCCTTGCCGCGGCCCTCGCCCTCGCCACGCCAGACACCGACCAGCGGAAGCAGTGCGAGCAGCGCATCATCCAGATCGGCGCCTTCGCGAAGATTGGCGGTGTCGGGCGGCAGCGGCAGGTCACCGAATGCGGGGATGTTGCGTGCGGCAGTCTCCTTGGCGCGTGCCGCGGCTGCGGCGACCGCCTCGTCGCCGGAACTCACGACTCGTCGGTGATGAGGCGGTACACCGCGTACAGCGCGAACCAGGTGATCACCACGACCGCCACGACCAGCAGAATCTCGAAGAACAGCACCACGGCAGAAAAGTCTAGCCGCCCGCGGCCGACCGTTCCCGGCGGCTACGGCCTTGCCGGCCGCGACGCCCCGTCAGCAGAGCTGCTTCAGCTGACCTTGTACTCGTACTCGGGGCAGAACGAGCCGGTCGCGGCGCCGATGAAGTAGCCCGCCTGATAGTCCGACCAACTGGTGACGCTGGTCAGATCGGCGACCTCCTGCTCGAAGGTGGCCCCGTTGGCCCAGTCCTGGCAGACGGCGTACCCGGTCTCGATGACCTGCTGGGTCTTGTCCTCCGGCCAGGTGATGCCACCGCCGGAGATGACGGTCAGGAAATCGTCCTCGGGTGCGGCCAGCGCCGCCGGCGCGCCCAGCAGCGCCACCGGCCCGAACGATGCGGACAACCAGGCGATCGTGATCTTCATCTCTCGGGTCCTTGCGCTACGCGCGACTCGCCGCGCGGTGACTGGGGCAACCCGCGCCGAACAGCGCGGGAAGTCCCTATATCGTCGCTGACGACCACTGAATTCGCAGCACTTTCCCAGCAAGAACGACGGAACACACGACTAACGGCGCGTGAAACCGTGCCCTGCCGGTGTGCGTGACTCCGTCACGCTTCGCCTGGTTTGCGTGACTCCGTCACGCGACTTTGACGTCGACCTCGTGGATCCCCGCGCCCGTCGGCGCCACGGTGGCATCGCCGTTGCCGACCTTCGACAGCGCGCGCAGCGTCCAGGTGCCCGGCGCGGCGAAGAAGCGGAAGTCGCCGGTCGCCGACGCGACGACCTCGGCGGTGAACTCGTCAGAGCCGTCGAGCAGACGCACGAACGCCCCGCCCACCGGCTGACCCGAACCGTCGACGACGCGGCCGGTGATCACCGTTTCCTTCTCCAGGTCCACGCCCGCGGGCAACGCCTGTCCTTGTTTCGGTGCAGAGCACATGATCAACTTCCCAACTCGATCGGGGCGCCCACCAGGGAGCCGTATTCCGTCCAACTGCCGTCGTAGTTCTTCACGTTCTTGTGGCCCAGCAGCTCCTGCAGCACGAACCAGGTGTGTGAGGAGCGCTCACCGATACGGCAATACGCGATGGTCTCCTTCTCACCGTCCAGCCCGGCGTCGGCGTACAACTTGGCCAGGTCCTCGTCGGACTTGAAGGTGCCGTCCTCGTTGGCCGCCTTGCTCCAGGGAACGTTGATGGCGCTGGGAACATGCCCGGGGCGCTGGCTCTGCTCCTGCGGCAAGTGTGCCGGGGCGAGAATCTTGCCGGAGAACTCGTCGGGCGAGCGCACGTCGACCAGGTTCTTGGTGCCGATCGCGGCGATCACCTCGTCGCGGAACGCGCGGATCGAGTTGTCCGGGTCCTTGGCGGTGTAGCTGGTCTCCGCGCGGGTCACCGCGTCGGTGGACAGGGGGCGGGCGTCGAGCTCCCACTTCTTGCGGCCACCGTCGAGCAGCTTCACGTCCTGGTGGCCGTACAGCTTGAAGTACCAGTAGGCGTAGGCCGCGAACCAGTTGTTGTTCCCGCCGTAGAGGACCACGGTGTCGTCGTTGCCGATACCGCGCTCCGACAGCAGCTTGGAGAACTGTGCCGCGTCGACGAAGTCACGCCGAACGGGATCCTGCAGGTCGGTTTTCCAGTCGAGCTTGACGGCGCCGGGGATGTGCCCGGTGTCGTAGGCGCTGGTGTCTTCGTCGACCTCGACGAAGACAGTATTCGGCGCGTCGAGATTGCTCTCGGCCCAGTCTGCTGTGACCAGGACGTCGGAGCGTGCCATGAAGGAAATCCTTTCGGTTGCCGGTCAGGTGTTATCGGGTGGTGCGGAAGAGGAGCGCCCAGCAGTCACCGCAACAGCGGCGCTGATGATCGGGTTCGGCATATGCCACATGGTTGTGCTCCTGTTGGGTTGTCAGATCGCTGGCGCGGCAGATCGCCGTGGCCGCTCGCAGAGCGCTACGCAGAAGAAGGCGCGCGGCTACTCAGCAGCTGCGACAACAACAGAAACAACCCGCAACGCGGCACAGATCCACTGCGCGGCGCTTCGTGAGCACGAGCTCGAGGCGGGCTGACACGGCAGTCAGCTTACCCAATGACCGGGTGATCAAGCCAACAGTGGCTCCACTGCACCCCGCAGCTCAGCTGCCGTCGCCACGCCGGACGCGCGGTAATGTTGCCGGCCCTCGCTGTCGAAGACGAACGTCGTCGGCAGCGACAACACCGAGAGTTGGCGTGCAGCTTCAGGATCGGCATCCATGTCGATCTCGACGTGCGCGACGGCGGGCAGCTCGGCGCACACCTCCTCGACCACCCGGCGCAACGCGACGCAGGGCCCACACCATTCGGCCGTGAAATGCACGATCGTGGGCCCCGAGCGTGACAACCCGAACGCGGCCGGGTCGACGAAGGTGGCTTCGGGAACGTCGCGGCTCAGCCCGGCGCGCAGACGCAGCAGCTGACTGACGACGAACCCGAGGCCGACGACCGCGATCAGGATCGCCACGACGAAGATCCACGAGACGCTCATGACGACCGGAACCCGGCGAGGTCGATGGTCCTGTCGTCGGTGATGCCCTCGATGATCACGTCGGAGCCGCGGGCGCCCTGATGGGTCGGGGCGACGCCGAACGGCAGCTGTTGCTCGGGCAGACCGGCCGAGAACGCGGCCAGCACCGCCGGCAGCTGATCCTCCGCGACGTCCTGGTCGGCGGTGCCTGGCCCGGTCAGCACGTCCGTCGCGGTGAACACCAGGGTGGTCTGGTCCGGTCCGGCCATCGACAGGTCCACCGAGACGCTCACCCTCTCGGTCACGCCGGCCTTGTCGGGGGTTCCGGTGAACACCAGCCCGCGCGGGGCGGAGATTCCGGATTCGGTGACTTTCGCGGCGTCCTCGTCGGTCGGGGCTTCGACGAGCAGGTCGGTGATACCCATGAACCGGCCCAGGTGTGTCGAGTCGATGATGATCCGGCTCTCCAGTTTCTCGACCGACAGCGTCGCGTCGGGCGGCACCAACCAGGAATCGCCGAGCTCGACCGAGTGCAGCGTGGCTTCCAGCGACGCCTTGCCCACCACGGGGTGATCAACACCACTGGCCTTGATCTCGACCTCGTCGTAGTGCTCGGCCATGGCCTGCGGGATGAACGGGAAACCCAGGATCGCCACCGACGGGTCGGAGGTCAGGTTCGCCGCGCTGCGCACGCTTCTGGCCAGGCGGTATTCGGCAAAGATCGCCGCTCCGAAGTCTGTACCGACGGCGCCGACCACGACAGCGGTCAGGACCGCGGAGATGCCGATCACGAGCTTGCGCACCCCGACATTGTCGCCCACACGGTGCGCAAGTCAGGTTCGGCTCGGCTTACCGGCAGGTGGCGCGCTATCCTCAGAGAGCTATCGGCCGGGTAACGGCCGTGTGTCAGGCATGAATCTGGGAAGTCACCGCGACATGGTCGTCCCGGCGAGATCCCGGCGAGAGATCTCCACGACTGTTGGAGGGCCAGTTGGACCTACTCCTACTGACGGTGGACCCGCATCCCGAATCGGTTCTGCCTTCACTGTCACTGCTTGCCCACAACGTGCGGACCGCGCCGACCGAGGTGTCGTCGCTGCTGGAAGCCGGCACTGCGGACGTCGCCATCGTCGACGCCCGCACCGATCTGGCCGCTGCGCGCGGTCTGTGCCGTCTGCTGGGCACCACGGGGACCTCCGTGCCCGTCGTCGCGGTGGTCAACGAAGGTGGCCTGGTGGCCGTCAACGTGGAATGGGGACTCGACGAGATCCTGCTTCCCGGTACCGGCCCGGCCGAGATCGACGCCCGGTTGCGGCTGCTGGTGGGCCGCCGCGGCGGCATGGCCAGCCAGGAGAACGTCGGCAAGATCAGCCTGGGTGAACTGGTCATCGACGAGGGCACCTACACCGCCAGGCTTCGCGGTCGTCCGCTGGATTTGACCTACAAGGAGTTCGAGCTCCTCAAATACCTCGCCCAGCACGCCGGGCGCGTCTTCACGCGCGCACAGCTGCTGCAGGAGGTGTGGGGTTACGACTTCTTCGGCGGCACCCGCACCGTCGACGTCCATGTGCGTCGGCTGCGCGCGAAGCTGGGCCCCGAATACGAGTCGCTCATCGGTACGGTCCGCAACGTCGGCTACAAGGCGGTCCGGCCCGCGCGGGGCCGCCCGTCGGCTGCCGGATCGGACCTCGACGACGACCTCGATTCCGAGGCCGGCGACGACTACGACGGGGCAGACAGCATCGACGGATTCGACCACGGCGGGGTGCCCGAAGCCTTGGACAACGCGTTGCGTAGTCAGTGACTCCCGCGCCATCCCGGGTCGACTGGACAGAGCGGCTGTCCGCCGCCGACCAGCAGTTGGTTCGCGATCTGATCGCCGCTGCCGAGGCAGCGGACGGAGTGGCCCCGGTCGGCGACCAGGTTCTGCGCGAACTCGCGCACGACCGAACCCGACATCTGCTTGCGACTGACGGCGACGGCAGCGACGGGGTTGTGGCCTATCTGAATCTCGCGCCCGCCGCCGACGACACCCCGGCGATGGCGGAGCTGGTCGTGCACCCGGAGGCGCGGCGGCGCGGCATCGGGACGACGATGCTGCGCACCGCCCTGCCCGTCGGTGGGCCCGGCACGCGGGTGTGGGCCCACGGCAATCTCGAGCCGGCACGGGCCACCGCCGCGGCGCTGGGGCTCGAGGTGGCGCGCGAGCTCCTGCAGATGCGTCGTCCGCTCAACGATCTACCGGCGGTGCCGGCTGTCCCAGGGGTGCGGGTGAGGACCTATTCCGGTCCCGATGACGACGCCGGACTGTTGCGGGTTAACAACGCCGCCTTTGCCTGGCACCCCGAACAGGGCGGCTGGAGCGAGGCCGACCTCGCCGAGCGTCGAGGGGAAGCGTGGTTCGATCCGGCCGGGCTCTTCCTGGCCTACGACGACGCCGATGACGGCGCCCTGCTCGGATTCCACTGGACGAAGGTCCATTCCGAGTCGCTGGGCGAGGTCTACGTGGTCGGCGTCGACCCTTCGGCGCAGGGGCGCGGTCTGGGCAACGTGCTGACGCTGATCGGCCTGCATCACCTCGCCGACCGGCTCGCAGGCGGACCGCAAGACGCGTCGGTGATGCTGTATGTGGAGGCCGACAACACCGCCGCGGTGAAGACGTATCGACGGTTGGGTTTCGAAGTGTCCAACACCGATGCCGCGTACGCCGCGGGTCCGACCGCTCACCTGTGAAGTCAGTGAACCTGTTCACCTCTCGTTCACTTGCCATCCCCGAACCGTCCACCACGGGCGCATACGTTGCCCGTGAGTTTGGAGCCAACCGAAAGTGGGATAAGTGAAGCTCAACAGCATCGGTAAGACGTTCGGCACGACGGTCTCGGCGGCCGCCATCGCCGCGCTCGCCCTCGCAGGGTGCGGCAGCGACAACAACGCCGGCACGTCGGGATCCAACGGCGGTGGCGATACCGGCGCTGCGGCTGCGGGTTCGGCCGAGGAGTGTGGCGGCAAGAACACCCTGACCGCCGAAGGCTCGTCTGCCCAGCAGAACGCCATGGCCGTGTTCGCCCAGACCTGGGGTCAGGTCTGCCAGGGCAAGAACATCTCGTACAACCCGACCGGTTCGGGTGCCGGCCGCGAGCAGTTCGCCGCCGGCAACGTCGACATCGGTGGCTCGGACTCCCCGATCAAAGAGGAGCAGGCCCAGCAGGCCGCCCAGCGCTGCAACGGCAACGAGGTCTGGAACCTGCCGCTGGTCTTCGGGCCCGTCGCGATGGCCTACAACGTCGAGGGCGTCGAGGGTCTGGTGCTCAACGCCGACGTGATCGCCCAGATCTTCCAGGGCGGGATCACCAACTGGAACGACCCGGCCATCGCCGCACTGAACGAAGGTAAGACGCTGCCCGATCAGGGCATCACGCCGATCTACCGCTCGGATTCGTCGGGCACCACCGACAACTTCCAGCTCTACCTCGAGGCCGCGGCGCCGGAGGCCTGGACCAAGGGATCAGGCAGCGAGTTCCAGGGCGGCGCCGGCGAGGGCGCACAGAAGTCCTCCGGCGTCGTGCAGGCCGTGCAGGCCACCCCGGGCTCCATCGGTTACGTCGAGAAGGGCTTCGCCGACCAGGCCGGCCTGCCCGCGGCACAGATCGACAACGGCAGCGGCGCGGTTGAGCTGAACAACGAGTCGGCCGGCAAGGCCATCGACGCGGCGACCTTCGCCGGTGAGGGCAACAACCTGGTGCTCGACCTGCAGGCGCTGTACGGCACCACCGAAGAGGGTGCCTACCCGCTGGTGCTGGCCACGTACTCGCTGGTCTGCTCCAACGGTTATCCCGCCGAGACCGCCGAGGCGGTCAAGTCGTTCCTGACGGTTGCGTCGCACCAGGGTCAGGCCGGTCTGCCCGAGGCCGGTTACGTGCCGCTGCCCGAGCGCTTCACCGAGCGCCTGCAGGAAGCGATCGACGGCATCAGCGCGACCGCGTAGTTCTTTGGCGCGGAAGCCGAGCAACGGCGAGGATGGTGTTGACACAATGACCCGCAAGGTTGATGAATGACCGACAAGGTTTCCGATGGAACGACATCCGTGACAACACCGAATCCGATGGAGGCGGGGTCCGGGGCGGCGATGGCTGAGCCGTTCGGCGAACCGGACCCCATCTCCACCAACCCCAACGGCCACGCCAAGGTTCGCCCCGGCGACCGGATTTTCCGCGGATTGGCGGAGGGCTCCGGCATCCTGATCGTGGCGCTCATCGCCGCGATCGGGTTCTTCCTGGTATGGCGTGCGGTCCCGGCCCTGGCTCGCAACGAGGAGAACTTCTTCCTCTACGGCGGCAACTGGGTCACCACGGACACGTCAGCGATGCAGTTCGGCATCCTCGACCTGCTCCAGGTCACCGTGTTCGTCTCGGTGTTCGCCCTGGTTCTCGCGATGCCGGTGGCCTTGGGCATCGCGATCTACCTCACCAACTACGCGCCCAACCGGGTCAAGGGTCCGCTGGCCTACATGGTGGACCTGCTGGCGGCGGTGCCCTCGATCATCTACGGCGTCTGGGGCCTGTATGTGCTGGCGCCGGTGCTCAAACCGGTTGCGGTGTGGCTGAACGAGAACCTGGGTGGCTGGTTCTTCCTGTTCGCCACCGGTAACGCGTCGGTGGCCGGCGGCGGCACCATCTTCACCGCCGGCATCGTGCTGGCGGTGATGATCCTGCCGATCATCACCGCGGTCACCCGGGAAGTGTTCGTGCAGACCCCGCGCGGTCAGATCGAGGCCGCGTTGGCGCTCGGCGCGACGCGCTGGGAGGTGGTGCGGACCACCGTGCTGCCGTTCGGCATGTCGGGCTACATCAGCGGTGCGATGCTCGGTCTCGGCCGCGCGCTCGGCGAGACCATCGCCCTGCTGATCATCCTGCGCGGCACGCAGGAGGCGTTCGGCTGGTCGCTGTTCGACGCCGGCTACACGTTCGCCAGCCTGATCGCTTCTGCCGCATCGGAATTCAACGACCAGTACAAGGCGGGTGCCTACATTGCGGCCGGCCTGGTGCTGTTCATCCTGACGTTCGTGGTGAACTCGCTGGCCCGCGCCGCAGTCGCCGGAAAGGACAGGTCCGCGTCATGACGTCGACACTGGATCAGCCCGTCAAGGCGCCCACGTTCCAGGGCGTCAGCGCCCGGCGGAAGTTCTCCAACAACCTGGCCACCGTGCTGGTGACGGCGTCGGTCGTGATCGCCCTCGTCCCGTTGGCCTGGGTGCTGTACACGGTGGTAGCCAAAGGCATCGGCATCGTGATGTCGAGCACCTGGTGGCTGAACTCGCAGTCGGGTATGACGGCGTTCGCCCCCGGCGGCGGTGCCTATCACGCCATCGTCGGTTCGCTGCTGCAGGCCGCGGTGTGTGCGATCATCTCGATCCCGATCGGCGTGTTCGTCGGTATCTACCTCGTCGAGTACGGCGGCGGGACCAGGATGGGCAAGATCACCACCTTCATGGTGGACATCCTCACCGGTGTGCCCTCGATCGTCGCCGCGTTGTTCATCTACGCGCTGTGGGTGGCGACGCTGGGCTTCGAGCGCTCCGGCTTCGCGGTGTCCTTGGCGTTGGTGCTGCTGATGATTCCGGTCATCGTCCGCTCCACCGAGGAGATGCTGCGGATCGTGCCGATGGATCTGCGGGAAGCCAGTTACGCATTGGGTGTGCCGAAGTGGAAGACCATCGCCGCCATCGTGATCCCCACCGCGTTGTCCGGCATCGTCACCGGCATTCTGCTCTCGCTGGCGCGCGTCATGGGTGAGACGGCGCCGCTGCTGATTTTGGTGGGCTACGCAACGTCCATCAACTTCGACATGTTCGGCGGTTTCCAGGGCTCGCTGCCCGGCATGATGTTCGACCAGGTGTCGGCCGGCGCGGGTGCCAACCCGGTGCCCACGGACCGCCTGTGGGGCGCTGCTCTCACCCTGGTTCTGCTCATCGCGCTGTTGAACGTCGGTGCCCGGTTCATCGCCAAATTCTTTGCCCCCAAGAAGGTCTAGAGAAAGCGAAGTCTGACAACATGGCAAAACGTCTGGACCTCAAGGACGTCAACATCTATTACGGCTCGTTCCACGCGGTGGCCGATGTGTCGATGTCGGTTCCGCCGCGCAGCGTGACCGCGTTCATCGGCCCGTCGGGCTGCGGTAAGTCGACGGTGCTGCGCACCCTCAACCGCATGCACGAAGTCATCCCCGGGGCGTATGTCACCGGTTCGGTGCTGCTCGACGGTGACGACATCTACGGCGCCGGTGTCGACCCGGTCGGCGTGCGCAAGACCATCGGCATGGTGTTCCAGCGGCCGAACCCGTTCCCCACCATGTCGATCCGCGACAACGTCGTGGCGGGCCTGAAGTTGCAGGGGGTTCGGAACAAGAAGACCCTCGACGAGACCGCGGAGCGTTCACTCAAGGGCGCCAACCTGTGGAACGAGGTCAAGGACCGTCTGGACAAGCCCGGCGGTGGTCTGTCCGGCGGTCAGCAGCAGCGCCTGTGCATCGCCCGCGCCATCGCAGTGCAGCCCGACGTGCTGCTGATGGACGAGCCCTGCTCGGCGCTCGACCCGATCTCGACCCTGGCGATCGAAGACCTGATCTCCGAGCTCAAGCAGGATTTCACGATCGTCATCGTCACGCACAACATGCAGCAGGCGGCGCGGGTCAGCGACCAGACCGCGTTCTTCAACCTCGAAGCCACCGGCAAGCCGGGCAAGCTCATCGAGATCGACGACACAGAGAAGATCTTCTCGAATCCGACGCAGAAGGCCACCGAGGACTACATCTCGGGCCGCTTCGGCTAGGCCGGTCGTTCGGCTGAGCTGCTCGACCAACGACAAACCCCCGGGGTGCTCCCCGGGGGTTTGTGTTTTCCCGTCTGGTCTCAGCGGGCGGCGGGAAGTTGTTCTTCGTCGGGGTTGTGGCCGGTGACCTGGAAGATCACCCGGCGGGCCACCTCGACGGCGTGGTCGGCAAAGCGCTCGTAGAACCGGCCCAGCAGAGTCACGTCGACCGCCGCGGCGACGCCGTGCTTCCAGTCGCGGTCCATCAGGACGGTGAACAGGTGGCGATGCAGGTCGTCCATCGCGTCGTCGTCCTCGCGGATCCGGGCGGCCTTCTCCGGATCCTTGGTCAACAGCACCTCCTGGGCGCTGTGGCCCAGGTCCACCGCAACGCGTCCCATCTCGGCGAAGTAACCGTTGACCTCTTCGGGTAGCGCGGGCTGAGGGTGACGCCGCCGCGCGATCTTGGCAACGTGCAGCGCCAGCGCACCCATTCGGTCGACATCGGCGACGATCTGGATCGAACTGACCACCGCGCGCAGGTCACCCGCCACCGGGGCCTGCAGCGCCAGCAGCACGAAGGCGTCTTCCTCGGCACGTGCGCTCAACGTCGCGATGTGATCGTGGTCGGTGATGACCTGCTCGGCCAGGGGCAGATCGGCCTGCAGGAGGGCCTGCGTGGCGCGCTCCATGGCAATCCCCGCAAGTCCGCACATCTCGGCCAGCCGGTTGGTCAGGGCATCCAGCTGCTCATGGTAAGCGGTACGCATGAACCAAGCCTACGGGCTGATCGTGCTGGTCGTCACGATTAGGTCGGTGAACGAAAGGTGAATGCCACCTGCCCAGATGCTGTCGGAGACCCCCCGCGAGCGTCCTGGTAGGTCTTACTCGCAGCTGGTGTCGGCGGCGTTGGTGACTGTCAGATCCTCGGGCAGCGAGACGGGGGTGTCGTCGTCGCCGTGGATGATCTGCAGCTGGACGGAGGAGCCGCTCGGGGCGGGGGCGTCCACCGCGTTGAAGTCACTGCCCAACACCACCTGCACGACGTCTCCCATGCCGGTCACGCGTTCGATGGTGGGTTCAGCAAACGACGAGGCCACTGTCGCTGCAGCCTTCTCGTTGCCGGGGGAGTAGAAGACCGTGGTCCGCGTCAGCGGACCCGGGTAGTCGTCGGGTGTGGTGATGTTGAAGCCGTGGCTCTGGAGCTCATCGGCGGCACTGTTGGCCAGGCCGCTCTCGGAGGTGGAGTTCGACACCTGCACGGTGACGGCGGACGGGTCGGTGGTGATGGCGTCGACCGTCTCGCCGTGCTCGGTGGCGGGGTCGCCGTTGGTCGAATTCGCCAGGTAGTCGGGGCTATCGACGGGGGTGTTGTCCGCGTTGCGTTCTTCGGGGAGCGGGTCGTCGTTGATGATCGCCGAGAACAGCGCCCGCATGTCGTCGGTACGGGGGACTTCGTTGCCCCACTCGTCGGCATAGCCGACCGTGGGCACGGTGACGAACGTGATCCGCCCGGCCGAGACGCCCTGGATCGACTGCCCGAGCTCGACCAGGTCCTTGGTGTCCATGTTGTCGACGTAGCTGTCGTTGATGAACATGTTCACCACGTTGTTGAGTTTCGACAGCGAAAAGAAGGTGTCGCTGGAGATCAGTGAGCGCAGCAGCGAGGACAGGAACAGCTGCTGGCGCTTGATGCGGCCGTAATCGCCGTTGACCTCGGTGGTCACGTGCCGCGCCCGGACGTAGTTGAGCGCGGTGTGGCCGTCGACGACCTGGCGGCCGGGGTTGGCCAGCACGGTGCCCAGAACGCCGTCCTCGAGAGGCTCGGTGGTGCACACCTCGATGCCTCCGAGTGCGTCCACCATCTTGGAGAAGCCGGCGAAGTCGACAGCCATGAACCGGTTGACGTGCAGGCCCGAGAGTTTCTGGATCACCTTCACCAGGCATTTCGGACCGCCGACGGCGAACGCTGAATTCAGCTTGTACTCGGTGTAGACCTCGTCCATGCCGTACATGGGCGACTCTTCGTCCATGATCGGGCCGTATTCCCGGGTCTGCGGGTCCCAGGGCTCACACAGCATCGGCTCGATCTCGAGGTCGCGGGGGAACGACACGGCGACCACTCGTTCGCGGTTGGCCGGGATGTTCACCAGCATGACCGTGTCCGACCGGGCGCCGGCGGCGTCGTCGATGGACCCCGCGCCCATGTCGGCGTTCGCGCCGATTCGGGTATCGGTGCCGACGATCAGGAAGTTCTCGTCGCCGAACTGGGCATTGGGGTCGACGATGTCGCGGGATTCGGGGTCCAGCGCCGACACCCGGTTCAGTGAGTTGTTCTTCGAGGACTGCCACTGCCACGCGCCGCCGGTCAGGGCCAGCGCGAGTACGGCGATCAGGGCCGCGGCCACCCGCCCGACCAACGCGGCGCGGGGGTGACGACGCCGTGCAGGCGCGGCGGGGGACGGCTTGGACGAGGCGGTCGCAGGGGTCGGGTCCCGTAGTTCGGTGAGGTCGGGCAGGTCGACATACGGTGCTGCCGCGACCGGCAGCACCATGGTGTCGAGGTCGTCCTGCAGCGGGTAGGGCTCGGGCTCGGGTTCCGGATCCGGATCCGGCTGGGCTTCTGGATCCGGCTGGGCTTCTAAATCGAGCTGGGGTTCTGGATCGGGCTCGGCGGCGGCGCGGTGACGTGTGCGGGGCTGTAACGGAGGATTGGTGGACGCTGTCTCTCCGGTGATCTTGGCGATCAGCTCGGCGACGGTCAGCGGCGCGGACTTCTCCGGGCTCGCGGCGGGATCGTTTCGGCGGTTCGGCGGCGTGTCGTCTGGCGTCGACGACCCGCGTGCGGTAGTCCAGTGACCGTCGGTTGTGCTGCCGGCCCGGTCGTCTCCGGAGGGCGGACGGCCGGGAGTGGCGTGATCACCGTCACTCATGTTCCTACCGGCCTTCCAGCTCCCGTGGGCGTCTGACGGCAAGAGTGCGCGCCGTTGCGCACCGGACACGCGTGGTGCCGCTTGCCTACCTACTGTCGTAAAGCACTGGTCACAGCCCCGCCGCCGGGACGAGGCACATCAAAGGTCCATCGTACTGAGACATGCTGAGAGAGGGCCAGCCGAAGCCCGGCGTCAGAACTGTCTCGATAGCGTCTCGGACCTGCGACGGGTCAGCCGCCCGAGTGCATCACCTCGGCGCCGGCAGGTACGGCGCAGTCGTCGGGATCGTCGAGCCAGCCCTCGGGCAACGACACCGAGGCCGGCGAGCCCTGGCGGCCGCGCGGCCCGTTCGCAGCGTCGGGGAACAGCACTTCCGGATCGAGCTGGTCGAGCAGCGCGTCCAGCTCGGAGATGGTCTTGACCAGGGCAAGGGATCGGCGCAGGTCCGCCCCTGCGGGGAACCCGTGCATGTACCACGCGACGTGCTTGCGGATGTCCCGCATGCCTTTGTCCTCTCCGAAATGCGCAGCGAGCAACTCGCCGTGTCTGCGAATGATCTGCGCAACCTCGCCGAGGTTCGGCGGGGCGGCGGGCGCAGTCCCGGTGAACGCGGCGGACAACTCGGCGAACAGCCACGGCCGCCCCAGGCAGCCACGGCCGATCACCACGCCGTCGCAACCTGTCGCGGCCATCATGGCCAGCGCGTCACGAGCGTCGAAGATATCACCGTTTCCCAGCACCGGAACACTCGTGACGTGGGCCTTCAGCGCGGCGATCTGCTCCCAGTCGGCGGAACCGGAGTACCGCTGAGCCGCGGTGCGGGCATGCAGCGCCACCGCGGCGGCGCCCTCTTCGGCGGCGATGCGGCCGGCATCCAGATGGGTGTGGTGGTCGTCGTCGATGCCGATGCGGAACTTCACGGTCACCGGAATGTCGGTGCCCTCGGTGGCGCGTACCGCGGCGCGCACGATCTCGCCGAACAGTCGCCGCTTGTAGGGCAGCGCGGCGCCGCCGCCGCGCCGGGTCACCTTGGGTACCGGGCAGCCGAAGTTCATGTCGATGTGATCGGCCAGGCCTTCGTCGGCGATCATCTTGGCCGCGGAGTAGGTGTTGGCCGGGTCCACGCTGTAGAGCTGTAGCGACCGGGGTGACTCGTCAGGAGCGAACGTGGTCATGTGCATGGTGACCGGATGCCGCTCGACGAGCGCGCGTGCGGTCACCATCTCGCAGACATACAAGCCGCTCACCGTGCCCGCGCGGCTCAACTCGAGTTCTCGGCACAGCGTGCGGAACGCGACGTTCGTCACTCCGGCCATCGGGGCCAGCACGACGGGAGACCGCAGCGCGATCGGCCCGATCCGCAAGATGGATCGGGCCGACGGCGGTGCGTGGGTAGGTGAGGTCGCCGACGTCACTGTCCCGAGGAGGAGCCGACCAGTTGCTCCTTGGCGGCCTTCTTCTCGGCCATCTGAGCGAGCCGCTCCTCGCGGCGCTGCTTGGCGATCTCGAACTTGTCGACCGCTTCCTGCAGTTCCTCGACCAGCGCCCCGAGGTCGTCACGCATCCGGGCGCTCTCGCCGTTGAAGTCCTCGCGCTCGAAGATGCGCCACTTCTTCAGCACCGGCATCACGATGTCGTCGAGGTGGATGCGCGGGTCGTACACCCCGCCGGAGGCGATCGTCACCGCTCGGCGGCGGAAATCCGGGATGGTGTAGCCGGGCATCTTGAAGTTGCGCAGCACCTTGTGCAGCGACTTCATCGCCTGGTTCGGTGCGATCTCGAAGCCCGCTTCGGAGACGTCGCGGTAGAAGATCATGTGCAGGTTCTCGTCGGCCGAGACGCGCTGCAGCAGCTGATCGGCGATGGGGTCCTCGCACGCTTTACCGGTGTTGCGGTGCGACACGCGGGTGGCCAGTTCCTGGAACGTCACATAGATCACCGAGTCGAACAGGCTCTCGGCGAACAGCTCGAGTCCGCCCTGCTGGTTCTGGCCCGGGCTGAACCCGCGGGTCATCTGCTCGACGCGCAGCATCTCCAGCTCGACGGGGTCGACGTTGCGGGTGACGACCAGGTAGTCACGCAGCGCGATGCCGTGCCGATTCTCCTCGGCGGTCCATCGGTTAACCCAGAAACCCCAGGGGCCGTCCATGCTGAAGTTCATCGCGATCTCGCGGTGATAGGACGGCAAGTTGTCCTCGGTGAGCAGGTTCGTCAACATCGCGACCCGGGCCACCTCCGAGAGCTTCGACTGCTCGATGTCCCAGTCCTGGCCGCCGAGGGCGTAGTAGTTCTTGCCGTCCGACCACGGGATGAAGTCGTGCGGGTTCCAGTCCTTCTTCATCCGCATGTGGCGGTCGACCAGGGGCTCGACGACGGGCTCGAGTTCGCGCAAAAGCTGTAGGTCGGTCAGGTCTGTCGACACGACACCTCCCAGTTATCTGTACCTGATGGTTGCAGTCAATATATCTGTGTACGGCGGTGACATTCAAGTCGCCACGCGGTGGCGCGCACCCAGGTCGGGCGCGGTTTCAGCGGCCGGCTGCGCTGAGCAACAGCTCAACGCAGTGGTCGATGAACTGCTCGCGGGTCGCGGGCAACCTGCCGTCGAGGTACGCCGTGAACAATGCAGTGAGTGCCCCGATCAGGCCGGTCGCAACCATGGCCTGTGCGGTGGGGTCGGTGATCCGGGTCAGCTTGCGCTGCAGCAGGTCGATGAAGTTGGGCATCCACCGCGCGCCGGAGCGCGCGAGGACCGGCTCGGCTTCCGGTGCCAGCAGCAACACCCGGCCGCGTACCGGGTCGTCCACCATGAGGGCGACGAAGCGTTCGACCGCGCTCCGCGGGCTGTCGGACTCCATCAGCGTCGACATGGCTGTCGCGCACACCTCGTCATACGCCGCGGCGACGAATTCGTCGCGGTCGGTGAAGCTCTCGTAGAAGTAGCGTTCGGTCAGTCCGGCGGCGCGGCACACCGCGCGAACGGTCAGGCCCGGGCCGTCGGGGCTGCCCAGCAGGGTGATGCCGGCGGAGAGCAGTTCGTCGCGGCGAAGGGCCGGGCGCTCCCGCAGCGGGACACCCGACCACCTGCCGCGTCGTTGACCGGACGGCACCGCTCTCCTAAGCTCCTTGATGACAACGTATGTAGTCAAAATTTCGTGAGGCGTCCGACGTCTCTCCGACCTCTCGAGGGAAGTTCGACCAGTGACTCAAGATACGTCCGCGGCAGGCCCCGAGACCACGGGATCGACCCATGACCACGAGGCCCTGGCGACCGGCTGCCCGGTCAGCGGCGGCTACGACGCTCCGCCGCAGCCGTTGGGTCCGGACTCGCTGACGTGGCGGTACTTCGGCCAGTGGACCGGCATGCTGCAGGGGCCGTGGGCGGGGTCGATGCAGAACATGCATCCCCAGCTGGGCGCCGCGGTCCGGCAGCACTCCATCTTCTTCCTGGAGCGGATGCCGCGCCTGTTCCGGTCCGTGTATCCCATCGGCGGTGTCGTCTTCGACGGCCACCGGGCGCCCACCACGGGCGCGCAGGTCCGCGACTACCACATCGGCATCAAGGGCGTCGACGATCAGGGCCGGCGCTACAGCGCGCTCAACCCCGACGTCTTCTACTGGGCGCACGCGACCTTCTTCAAATCCACGTTGCTGGCGGCGGAATGGCTGGGCGGTGGCCTCACCGAGGAACAGAAGCGCCAACTGTTCGACGAGCACGTGCAGTGGTACCGGATGTACGGCATGAGCATGCGACCCGTGCCCAAGTCCTGGGAAGACTTCCAGCAGTACTGGGATCACATGTGCCACAACGTGTTGGAGAACAACTGGGCCGCCCGGGCCGTGCTCGACCTGTCGACGATGCCCAAGCATCCGTCGCTGGAATGGATGCCGGACTGGATGTGGCGGCTCAATGTCGCCGCGATGCAACAGTTCTTCAACTTCACCACCGTCGGCCTGTTCGACCCCGCCGTGCGCGAACTGATGGGCTACACCTGGTCGCCCAGGCAGGAGCAACTGCACCGCGCGTTCGGTACCGCGATCTACCGCCTGACCCGGGTACTGCCCAAGCGCATGCTCATGCACCCGCGCAAACGCTCTGCCTGGGACCGCGCGCACGGTCGACTCCCGGTGGACGCGCCGCTGGTGGAGACGCCGGCCCGCAACCTGCCACCCGTCGAATACCGCGACGACCCACACTTCTACAGCCCCAAGGTCTGAGCCCCGCTACAGTGTGCCGATGCGTTGGTCGCGGGGGGCGGGATTCGGTTCTGCGATGGCGGTTCTCGCTGCGACAGCGCTAGCCGGTAGTGCAGGTGCAGAGCCCCCCGCACCCCGTCAGCTGATCGTGGTCAGCTCTCCGGCCGCCGACTCGCCGGTCGCCACGTTGACGGCCTACCAGCGTGACGGTGCGCAGTGGCGAGAGGTGCTGGGGCCCGTCCGTGCCGATCTGGGTGAGCTCGGTGTCGGTGCCCCGCAAGACGATGTGTTCCGCACCCCGGTGGGCACGTTCCCACTCGGACAGGCCTTCGGTCGGGAACCCAACCCCGGCACTCGGATGCCCTATTTCCAGGCCACCGACGAGGACTGGTGGGACGAGGACGTCGACTCACCGACCTACAACACCCACGTGCACGCCCCCGAGATCGACTCCGACGACGCCGAGAACCTGTACGACTCCGGTGGCATCTACGACTACGCCGTGCTCATCGATCACAACCCGGAGCGCATTCCGGGAAGGTCGGCAGGCATATTCCTGCACGTGTCCGACGGTGAACCGACCTGGGGATGCGTGGCCATAGCGCGTGATGAGATGCGCTCGGTACTGGAATGGCTCGACCCCGCCGCCC